>Ga0209978_10000374_pt1 | contig 16552 bp, 13 predicted proteins | sample BentaG_FD_182805 | JGI IMG/M metagenome (GOLD analysis project Ga0209978, IMG submission 182805) | Deep subsurface microbial communities from South Atlantic Ocean to uncover new lineages of life (NeLLi) - Benguela_00093 metaG (SPAdes)... | ecosystem: Environmental > Aquatic > Marine > Oceanic >... | reverse complement strand
GATGTCCTAAAAGTAAAGAAGGTTCATCCACAGGCAAAATTTGTTGCTCATCCTGAATGTCTGGAGGAAGTATTAGATTTGGCTGACCAGGTCGCCTCTACCAGTGGAATACTAAGTTTTGCCCGAGAAACTTCTGCTAAGGAATTAATAATTGGCACGGAAAACGGTATGTTATACCGTTTGAGAAAGGAGAACCCGGATAAGAAATTCTATCCTGCCAGCGAAAAGATGGTATGCCCCAATATGAAATACCACACTTTAGAGAAAGTTCGTGATTCCCTCAAGGAGATGATTCATCTTATTAAAGTCCCTGAAGAAATTAGAGTACAGGCTTACGAGAGCATAAACAGGATGTTAGACTTGAAGGTTGGCAATAAGGATTGAAAGAGATGATTTTGTAGGCACGGTTTTAACCGTGCAAGATTGGAGTAGCGAAGCAAAGCTTCGCGATTATGACGCAGAGCTTCGCTCTGCTACTCCTATTAGGGGAGAATTGTGGAAGTAAAGACCGATTTTTTAGTGATAGGAAGCGGTGTAGCCGGCTTGAGCTTTGCCCTTAAAGTTGCCGCATGGGGAAAAGTGGCAGTGGTAACCAAAAGGGAAATTGAGGAGTCGAACACAAAGTATGCTCAGGGGGGAATAGCTTCGGTCTGGAGTCAAGAGGACACATTTGATGCGCACATTCAAGACACTCTGGTTGCCGGGGATGGACTTTGCCATCCCGATGTAGTGGAGATGGTGGTCAAGAATGGCCCGGATAGGATTAGAGATCTAATTAATTGGGGAGTAAATTTTACTTTATGGGAAAAAGATAAAACAAAATATGATCTCGCTCGTGAAGGAGGCCATTCTAAAAGAAGGATAATCCATGCTGCTGACCTGACTGGAGAAGAGGTGGAAAATACCCTGGCTAAGCGAGTTAAGAGAAACAGTAACATAACCACATACGAAAACTCAATTGCAATAAACCTTATTATGAGAGAAGGAGAATGTTGGGGAGCTTATGCCCTGGATGTTAAGAAAAAGGTAGTGCATACTTTCCTGGCTAAGGTTACTCTTCTTGCCACTGGTGGTGCGGGTAAGGTTTATGTATATACCAGTAACTCAGATGTGGCTACAGGAGATGGGATAGCTATGGCTTACAGGGCAGGAGCTAAGATTGCCAACATGGAATTTATGCAGTTTCATCCCACCTGTCTCTATCATCCAGAAGCGAAGTCTTTCCTCATTTCAGAGGCTGTGAGGGGAGAAGGGGGTATTTTGAGATTGAAGGATGGTAAGCCTTTTATGCACAAGTACCACCCACAGAAAGAACTGGCTCCCCGGGATATAGTTGCCCGTGCAATCGACCAGGAAATGAAACAGAGGGGAGATGATTGTGTCTTTCTGGATATAACTCATAAAAGCCCGGAATTCATAAAGAAGAGGTTCCCCAATATTTACAAGAAATGTCGTTCTTTCGGTTTCGATATGACCAGAGAACCGCTTCCCGTAGTTCCTGCGGCACATTACATTTGTGGTGGGGTTTTAACTGATACTAATGGCCAGACCAGTCTCAAAAGACTCTATGCTGTGGGAGAAGTCACCTGTAGTGGTCTGCATGGCGCCAATCGCTTAGCTTCCAATTCGCTTTTGGAGGCACTGGTCTTTGCTGACAGAGCTGCCCAGGAGGCGAAGTATGCGGCCGAAGAAGAAATCTCTTTCCTACCAGTTTCTCCCTGGGATATAGGACATGCTGTAGACAGCTATGAAGCGGTAATGGTAAGCCATAACTGGGACGAAATTAGAAGGCTGATGTGGAATTATGTGGGGATAGTTCGGTCGAATAAGCGCCTGGCGCGGGCTAAGAGGCGCATTGAACTTTTCCAAAAGGAAATCCAGGAGTATTATTGGGACTTTATTATTACTAGCGACCTGATTGAGCTACGCAATATTGCAATGGTGGGACAGCTAATTATTGACTCAGCCATTAAGCGCAAAGAGAGTCGCGGCCTCCACTATAACCTCGATTACCCTTCAAAGGATGACCTCCGCTGGCAAAAGGATACAATTATTTAACAGAAGCCATTTAAATAAGGAAGCAAAATTTTTTGGAGTGTCAAACGAAAGTTTGACCCAAGTAAAGCTTTCGCTTTACACTCCTGAAATTTTGTAGGCACGGTTTCAACCGTGCAGCAGGTAAAGGATGATGACACAGGACAAAATCACAATCAAAGGTGCCAGAGAGCACAACTTAAAAAATATAAATCTGGAGATTCCCCGCAATAAACTTGTGGTCATAACTGGCTTGTCCGGTTCGGGAAAGTCTTCTCTCGCTTTCGATACCATCTATGCCGAAGGGCAGAGGAGATATGTGGAGTCGCTTTCTGCTTATGCTCGCCAGTTTCTGGGTCAGATGCAGAAGCCAGATGTTGACCAGATAATAGGTCTCTCTCCTGCTGTAGCCATCCAGCAGAAAGGTCTCAGTCGAAACCCCCGCTCTACCGTGGGGACACTAACTGAAATTTATGATTATCTGAGACTTTTATTTGCCAGGGTTGGTCATCCGCATTGTCCTAAATGTGGAAGGGAGATTCTTCCCCAGACTTCTCAACAGATAGTGGAACAGGTTTTAAACTTGTCTGAAGGTTCCAGGATTCAAGTGTTAGCGCCACTTGTAAGGGGAAGAAAGGGAGTTTATAGAGAGCTCTTCCAGAGGGTTCGTCAGGAAGGATACGTCAGGGCAAGAGTTGATGGGAAAATTTACGGACTGGAAGAAGAAATTAGATTAGACAAGAACAAGAAGCATAATATTGAAGTGGTTGTTGACCGCCTGGTGATTCGGCCCGAAGTGAAGACGAGACTTACCGACTCTATTGAAACCGCCTTAAAGCTTGCTCAGGGAATGGTTCTAATAGATACTATTGGAAAGCGCTCTTCTCTTTTTAGCATTCACAATGCTTGTCCCCATTGCGGTATAAGCATGGGTGAAATATCTCCCCGTAGTTTCTCTTTTAATTCTCCCTATGGTGCCTGTCTCCGTTGCTCCGGGCTGGGAACGAAGATTGAAATAGAGCCTGACCTGGTTGTGCCTGATAAGAGCCTTTCTGTAAATGAGGGAGCACTGATTCCCTGGAGCAGTCCCATTACCACACGGCGCCACCGCTGGAAATGGGCCGCTCGAAGTTATTACTATGAGATGCTGGAAGATGTCAGTGATTATTATGGTTTCAGTCTGGACACACCTTTCAAAAAGCTTTCCGAAAAGTATCAAAATACACTACTCTACAGCTCTCCCGATGAAATCTATGAGTCAGGAGAGCCTTTTGAGGGAGTGATTACACAGCTGGAGAGGCGCTACCACCACACTGAGTCTGATTTTGTGCGAGAAGAGATTTTTAATAAGTATATGACTACAAGAGTCTGTCCAGATTGTCAGGGCAAAAGGCTTAAAAAGGAGAGTTTGGCTGTTACCGTGCAGGGGAAGTCTATCGCAGATATAGCTATGTTATCTGTTAAACAGGCTCAAGGATTTTTCAACAAGATTTCTCTCTCCCCGACTGAGGCACTTATTGGACGGGAAGTACTGAAAGAGATTAAAAAGAGGCTCTCTTTCCTTATCAATGTAGGTTTAGACTACATTACAATTGACCGACCGGCAGCTACTTTAGCTGGCGGAGAGGCGGAAAGAATTCACCTGGCAACCCAAATTGGGTCATCCCTGGTAGGGGTAATTTATATCCTCGATGAGCCCACTATTGGTCTACACCCGCGCGATATATCCAGATTAATCTCCACCTTGGAAGATTTGAGAGATTTAGCCAATACGGTTCTGGTTGTGGAGCACGACCCAGCCACAATCCATGCTGCTGACCACATCATAGATTTGGGTCCGGGAGCAGGCGAAAATGGTGGCAGAGTTGTGGTTAGTGGTTCCCTATCCAAAATAATAGCTAACCCCGAATCTTTGACTGGCGCATATATGTCGGGTAAACTGAAAGTGCCCCTGCCTTTAAAGAGGAGAAGAATAGACTCCAAGAGGTTTCTGGAGATAAAGGGCGCAGCCCAGTTCAATTTAAAAAATATCGATGTAAAGATTCCCCTGGGAGCTTTTGTCTGCATTACCGGCGTTTCCGGTTCGGGTAAGTCCACACTGGTGCAGGAGATACTGTATAAAGCACTGGCACAGAAAATATACCGTTCCAAAGAGAAAGCAGGGAAACACAAAGAACTCTTAGGCGTAGGGAACATTGATAAGGTAATCAATATCGACCAATCGCCAATCGGCCGAACGCCCCGTTCTAATCCAGCCACTTATACAGACCTATTTACTCCTATCCGCCAGTTATTCTCTGAGCTTCCTGAGGCGAAGATTAGAGGTTACAAGCCAGGAAGGTTCAGTTTTAATGTCAAGGGAGGAAGGTGTGAAGCCTGCAGGGGTGAGGGATTAATTAAAATAGAGATGCAGTTCCTCCCTGATGTTTACGTTCCCTGTGAAGTGTGTAAAGAGAAAAGGTTCAATCAGGAGACTCTCCAAGTCAGATATAAAGGTAAGAATATTGCTGATGTCCTATCAATGAGCGTGGAGGAAGCCCTGAAATTTTTCAAGAATATACCCAGGCTTAGAGAGAAACTCCAGACTCTATCCGACGTGGGACTCGACTATATAAAGATGGGACAATCGGCGACTACTCTCTCGGGTGGAGAGGCTCAGAGGGTGAAACTGGCCAAGGAGCTTTCCAAGAGGAGTACAGGAAGGACACTATATCTATTAGATGAACCTACCACAGGGTTACATTTTGCAGACATAGAGAAGTTGTTGAGTGTCCTGCACCGCCTGGTAGATAAGGGGAACACAGTTCTGGTTATCGAGCATAATCTGGATGTAGTCAAAACTGCCGACTATATTATCGACCTGGGTCCCGAAGGCGGGGAGCGAGGCGGCGAGGTGATTGCAACAGGCTCTCCCGAAGAACTTTGCCAGTCTAAAAAATCGTATACGGGAAGATACTTAAAAAAATTCCTTAAATAAAATCTCTCTGGAATGTCAAACGAAAGCTTGACCAGTTTGCACAGATTGAATCTGTGCCTACAATCGTTTCACACTCCCAAAACCCATTATTTTCGAGCTGGTTTTTTGAAAATCATCTTGGCGATTTTCAGAACCAGCTCTTTTTCTTTCCCTTGTTTATCCCTGAGCAATGACATAAATCTTTTAATGAAAAGGTCTTCTCTGGGTAACCTGTAAGTCTTCTCAGTAGCAAACAGGGTTGCCATTGGTATCTGCAGGACATCAGCAATTTTCTTTAAAGTATTTAAAGTAGGCCTCTTTGTTCCCCTCTCAATATGTCCCAGAAAGTTGGCAGTGATATCGGCTTTCTCTGCCAATTCCTCTTGAGTTAATTTTAATCTTCTTCTCTCCTCCCGGACTCTCTTACCCACCATCCCGTAAATAGTTTCCATAAGGCACCCCTGATGAAAATTATATGTTTTTTTGCCCGCCCTATGAATAGCCTAATAGGCAATATTTATTTTATTGACAAATAGGCAATATTATGATATTGTTCTAAAAAGTAGTGTAGGGGCTTGTCCCCGTAAAAATTACCCCCATAAAAGGTTACATTACCGACAAATTTTGGAGAAGAGCCACAAAAGAGGAGTTGTTTTGAAATATGAACAGGCATAAGATTCTTGTCGTTGATGATGAAGAAAGAATTAGAAAAATATGCAGGATAGCACTGGAATACGCAGGATACCGGGTGGGTGTGTCCCAGAACGCGCAAAGAGCTCTTGAGTTCCTGGAAAAGGAAGATGATTACGAACTTGTACTTACGGATTTGAATTTGCCCGGGCTCAATGGTTTGGAACTGATTAGTGAAATAGAGAAAAGGCATCCTCATTGCAAGACCCTTCTAATGACAGGAAGTCTCTCGGTAAATTATACATATACAAAAGATTGTCTACACAAGCCTTTTGGCTTCGTGGAGCTGGTATCAAAGATAAAAAAAGTTCTTTCCTCTCCCTAAAATTGACCCACCTTGCCTATCTTTTTAGACGACTTCAAAACTTAGGATATACCAAAATCGGTACTAATTAAAGTACAAAATTCATAAAAAGAGATATCTCGATTTTTCTCTCCTTATTTCATTTGCTCTCACCGAGTTCTTTTTGGAATGGAAAACAAGCTTAACCGATTAAGGGAAGCGAATACAAGGAAAGGATAAGAACCGGAGAGTAGAGGAGGAGGTCACCACGCGGAAAATCGAGAAGGAGTTTTCTAAAATAAAAAGAATAATATACCCATTAATATAAATACAGTTCCAGCAATTTTTGTTACTACCTTTTTATCCACTTTATTAGAAACGAACCTACCTAAATAGATTGCCATGATAGATAGCACTGCTAACGCTGTCATGGCCCCAATTAGAACCATCACAGCGTTGTATTTAGTGGCGAATATTCCTGAAGCAATTTGTGTCTTATCGCCCCATTCTGTTATAAAAATCAATGCAAACCCTGAAAGAAACGAATTTTTGAAATATGATTTACTTTTCTCCCTTCCTTCTTTGTTTCTTAATATCAAAACCCCAAAAATTATGAAAATGATTCCTGAAAATATTTTTAACAAGCGGATGGGCACAATATTTATAATCCACGAACCTACTAATACTGCAGCCCCATCTACTATCAAAAAAGCAAGCATAACACCGAGCAATAGATGCAAATGTTTTTTTGTTTTTGAAGACAAAAGGAGAATGGATAACTGAGTCTTGTCGCCGAATTCCGCTAAACCCGTTATAATTAATGGAATTAATATATCTTCTGTCATTTTTAGCCATTTACCCTGTGTGGAATTAAGCTTACTTTTGCCTCCAATATTATACCAAATTCAACACAATCTGCAATAAAAATTGATATAGTCTCTTGATAGAGACGGTTCCCCAGGGACTCTCTCTTTTTACTTGACTAACATGAAAAACTATAATATACTAAAAACAGCGTTAACCCGAGGAAGATTTATGAAAAGACATATCTCCTTTCTTTTCTCCTTTCTGTTCCTGTTTCTCTTCAGTATTTCATTTGCGCTGACCGAAAAAGATTTCAAACATTCTATGAACTTCTACCAGAAACTGGTGAACAAAAAGGTTAGCGTAGAAGAACTTATCTTTACTCTCGAAAAGATTTTAAAAAAATATAGTGATATCGGAGTAAACCTTACTCCTGTTAGAGAAAAATTATTAACTCTTAGGAAATTTAAGATTTCCAGGGATTTCTATAGAAAACTGGAGGCGAGAGGAACCAGCCTCGATGAACGCATTGCTGCCCTCAAGCGCATTCTAATTAAGTTTAGAAATATTGATGTGGATCTTTCTGGAATGGAAAAGAATCTCGAGCAGTTACAGGAAAAAAAGGTAGGAAAAGGGGAAGAAATAGAAGAGATTGGAGAATTTAGGGTAGAAGAAGGGACAGGGACACCAGAAATCGAGAAAGATTTAGAAGAATTTGAACTGGAAGGAGAGATGAGCATCTCAGAAGTTGAAGAAGAAGTTGAAGAATTTGAAGAATTTAAACCATAGATTCTTGAGGAGAGTCCCGATGAATAAATCGGGACGAATGGAGTAGCGAAGCTTCGCGTTCTGGCACTCTGAAGAGTGCCAGACCAGATTAGGTTGGTCGCCCTTTAGGGTGACGAGGAGTAGCGGAGCGAAGCTCCGCGTGGAAGGAAGGAGGGGAGATTATGAAGTTGGGGTTTACCACCGCTATCTTTGATAAGGAGCTGAAGGATAAGGAAATTAGCCTCCAGGATATTGTTGAATTTGCTAAGGAGAACGGACTTGAGGCTGTTGAGTTGAGGGAAGGGTGTGTGGAAGATTATGATGGGGAGGCACTGCGTCAACTCACCCAGCGGTATGAGAAAATTCATTTTACCTATGCGATTAAGAATAATTGTCTTGATGAAAGAGATGAACAGAAAGTTAAAGGAGCGATTCAACTTTCTGCCTCACTCAGCGGAGAACCTGTTCTCCGGTTGGTTGCTGATGGTGGAATTATTAAGAATGAGAAGAGGAGATATACTTCTGAAGAGAAGGGTAAGATAGTCGATAAATTGAAGATATATGCTGATATAGCTTCTCGACATCGGGTGATGTTAGGCCTGGAAAACGCCAGAGAACCTATGGAAGATATAAAATATATGATTGACCAGGTAGATTCACCTTTAATGGGAGTGACTTTCGACCCGGGCAACCTCACTTCCATTGCCATAGAAAAGGAAGACCCACTGAAAGCTTTGGAGTCCCTAAAAGTTTCTGAAATAAAGTTAGTCCATCTCAAGCAGACAATAGATGGTGAGCCTCAGACGCATATCTCTCAGGGAGATATTGACATTGAGAGATTGCTTGACAGGCTCAATGGTATGGGATATGAAGGTATTATATGTCTGGAACCCAAACCAGCAAAGGGCTGCCGTGATGCAATAAAGTCGAGTATTGAGTATATAAACAAACTGTATCATAAAACTTAGGTACTCGGGGTCGTCCCTGACCCCGAAGTGAAAGATGGGAAAATTAAAACATTTTATTGTGGACGGATATTGCTATTTCTTAACGAGTACTACTGAATGGAGAAAGCAAATTTTTAATAATTTTGGAAATGCACAGATTTTGTGTGATATTATTTATAATCTTCGGAAAAGAGAGAAATTTTTTCTTTTGGGTTTCACAATAATGCCTGAACATTTTCATCTAATTATCATACCAAAAGGAAATATTGTTGTATCCTGGGTAATGCAAGAAATTAAAAAGGGTTCTGCCCGTTTAATAAATATTAGGAGTAATACAAAAGGTAAAATTTGGATGGATGAATTCTATGATTATGTGATTCGTGATGAAAATGATTTAATAAAACACTTAAATTATATTTACAACAATGCAGTAAAAAGAAGACTCGTAGAAGTTCCGTCCGAATATCCATGGTCTTCAGCAAATCCAAAATTTGAGACTGACGTAGAGGAAATTTTGTCGGGCTCAGGGACGAGCCCGACTACCGTACTAGGTACTCGGGGTCGTCTCTGACCCCGAGATGAAAGGAGGGGAGTGGAATGTACGATGTTGTGGCTTTAGGAGAGGCAATGTTAAGGTTTTCACCGCCCAACTATATGAGGTTAGAGCAGACTGATAGTTTTGACGTTAATGTTGGCGGGTCAGAGCTGAATACCTGTGTGGGAGTGGCCAGATTTGGTCTGCACACAGCCTGGGTTACAAAGCTGGTCAACAGTCCTCTGGGAAGGATGGTAGCTAACAAGGCCAGAGAGCACGGTATAGATACTTCCCATATAGTGTGGGCTGATGAAGGAAGGGTTGGAATATACTATCTGGAATTGGGTAGTACGCCCCGGGCGAGTCGAGTCATTTATGACCGCAAGGACTCGGCTGTAAGTAAACTCGGGCAGGGTGAAGTAAACTGGCCCACCATTTTGAAAGGGACAAAGCTTTTTCTTACCAGCGGAATTACTACTGCTCTGAGCCCGACTTGCCGGGAAGCTGCCATCGAGGCTATAAACGAGGCAAAGAAGCAAGGTTGCAAGATCTGTTTTGATATAAACTACAGAGCGAAGTTATGGTCGGCCGAGGAGGCGAAAAAGTGCCTCTCTAAGATATTGGATAAAGTTGATATCATTGTAACCACGCAATTTGATACTGAGGAAGTTTTTGGCTATAAAGGTTCCTATGAGGATATAGCAAAGCAATTGAAGGAGAAGTTTGGCTGTTCAGTAGTTGCCATTACTCTAAGAGAAGTTCGCACTGTTCTGACTGGTGGATGGACCAGCATTGCCCTGGCTGATAAACTTTACAAGGGCAAAACTTACGATATAGAAATAGTTGATAGAGTGGGCGGTGGAGATGCATATACTGCAGGTTTCATTTATGGCTATCTAACAGGTGATGTGAAGAAGGCTGTTGCTTACGGAGATGCTTTAGCCGCATTGGAACATTCTGTTCCTGGAGATTTGAGCTGGTTTACAGAAGAGGAAGTTAAAAAGCAGATTAAGGCTGCTGGTTATAGGATTCAAAGATAGGAATTATCCCCCTCACCCCGGCCCTCTCCCCTTTGGGGAGAGGAAGAAAAGGTGAGGGGAAGTGATATGATGACAATTTTATTATGGAGGGTCGCTGTTCCGACGAATAAGGAGGAACGGAATAGCGACGCCTGCGAGTCGGTGAGCAGGCAGGTCACCGACTGAAGCGAAGCGAAAGGAGGTGAATTTATGGATAAGAAATCGGAGCAACTTGAGCTTATGCTTGAGTGTGGAGTTATGCCTGTAATTAGAGCCCAATCTCCTGAACAGGCGATGAACATAGTGGATGCCATCAGAGAAGGTGGAATTAGAACTATTGAAATAACAATGACTGTTCCCAATGCTATTGGAGTGATAGAGAAAGTGGCAGGTAAGTTTGGAAAGGAAGTGCTTTTAGGAGCGGGCACTGTTCTCGATGGAGAAACAGCCAGAGCATCTATTCTGGCAGGGGCTGAATTTATTGTAGGACCCTCGTTGAACGAAGAGGTTATCAAGATATGTAAAAGGTATACTAAAATTGCAATTCCGGGGACGATGACTCCCACGGAAGTTGTCCATGCCTGGGAGATGGGAGCAGACATTGTGAAAATCTTTCCTGCCGGACAGTTAGGAGGTCCAAAGTATATTAAGGCATTGAAGGGTCCCCTCCCACACATTCTACTACTTCCTACGGGAGGAGTAAATTTAGAGAATGCTGGCGAATTCATTAAAGCTGGCTCGTGTGCCATTGCCGTGGGAACAGCATTAGTTGATAAGAAGGCAGTGGCTGAGGGGAAGTTTGAAGTTTTGACGCAGAAAGCAAAGCAATTTCTGGAGGAGGTGAAGAAGGCAAGGGGATAGGAAATAACACCTTTCCAAAATAGTCTTTGAATCCTGAACTTACCTTCTCGAAGTAACAGAAATATCAACCCCTGTTAAGTGGGAGATTGACAGGGGTTAGTTTTTTCTAGCTGGGGAAAACGCTGTCAAGGAGAAAATGGGATCAGGGACGACCCCGAGTACCGATTGACCTGTAAACAATTATATGTTATAATTCAAAAAAACGTGGGGTAACTTTCTATGTCCAAAAAGATACTGATACCTCTTATTTTGCTATTCATTTTCTCGATGAATAGTGTTCTTGGTCAGATTGCTTCTCGTGAGGAAGAAGACTTATACAATTTTGGTATGAGTCTCTATGGGGATGGTATGTACAAACTGGCTGCAGAGCAACTGGAGAAATTTGAGAGAAACTACCCGGAAAGTAAGAAGCTCGCTGAGGTGAGATTCTACAAGGCAGAAGCCCTGTTCAAGGAAGGAGATTATGTGGGAGCATTTATTGGCTATGGCAAGGTGATAAATTCATATCCGGGAACAGACTTCGCTCTCAGAAGTGTGATTCGTCTGGCTGATTGCAAATATATGACTAAGAACTATACCGAAGCGATAGGACTTTATAAGGATTTCATCCGAAGATATCCCAAAAGCGACCTGGTGGCAGAAGCAAAATACTATACTGCTGAATGCTATTTCAATCAAGGAAAGTATATTCAGGCTATTTTAGGATACGATGAGATTATTAAAAAGTATCCTCAGTCAAAGTATATTGACTATGCTCACTATTCCAAGGGCTTCTCTTACTTTAAGGGAGAAAAATACTCTCAAGCTTTGCCTGAATTCTCCAAAGTGATTAAATCTTTTCCCAAGAGTAGTCTTGCTGATGCGTCCCAATTCTTTGTAGCGGAATGTCGGTTCTACCAGGGAAATTACAAGTTAGCTATACCTGAATACCAAAAGTTGTTAAACACCTATCCTCAATCCACCTATCTTCCTCAAACCCAGTTTAAGATTGGAGAGTCTCTCCTTAAACAAGGGAAGTTTTCTTCTGCCAGAGAAGCATACCAGAAAGTATTAACTATCGCCGAATCTGGTGACCTGCGAGGAGGTGCTCTATATGAGATTGGTGAAGCGTTCTATAGAGAAGGGGAATACCCCAAAGCAATTATTGCTTATTGGGAAGTCATTAAAAACTATCCCCGTTCCAGCCAGGCAGTGAAGGCCTACCAATCTATTGGCTGGAGCTACTTAAAGCAGGGAAAGTTTGCTGAATCCAGGAAGGCTTTTTCAGAGATGGTGACCAGGTATCCCCAATCCGACCTTGTCGCCTCAGCGCGTTATATGATGGGCAATCTGTTTTATTATGAGAAAAAGTATGAGAAGGCAATTAAAGAATACGAAGTATTGGTGGAAAGTTTTCCCGCAAGCAATCTGGCTGACGACGCTATTTACTGGGAAGGCTGGTGTTACTATAAGAAAGGCAGATATGATGATGCGATTGATACTTACAAGAAAGTTGAAAAGAACTACCCCGATAGCAAATTGATAGCGGAGGCAAAGTTCCAGATTGCAGAATCTCTATTTCGAAAGAAAGATTTCGATTTTGCAAGAAAGGTCTATCAACAAGTTATAGACCGTTATCCTCAGAGCAAGCTGGCTGATGATGCCTATTTTGGGCTGGGAAGGTCTTCATACGAAAAGGGTGATTTCGGTTCTGCTCTTAAGGCTTATCAGGCAATTCTCAAAGCTTATCCCCGTAGTGACCTCGCTCCCCAGGCGCAGCTGGAGATAGGGAATTGTCTTCTAAGCCAGAAAAAATATAGTGAAGCATATAGTGCTTATAACCTGGCTCTCAAGAAGTACCCCTCAAGCGGTATTGAAGACCGAATAAGGTTCCAGATTGGTCTGGCTTATTACAGAGAAAGTAAATATGAAAAGGCAATTGAAGCTCTTAGTAGTTTAAGGGAGAAATTCAAAGACAGTGATGTCATTGACAGAGCTCTCTATTATATTGGCTGGTCGTACTTCAAACAGAAAAAATATGATGAAGCAGTTCTCCACTTTAACAGTATAGTTGTCAATTACCCTGAAAGTACCATTGCTGCAGATTCTCTATTTAGAATTGGAGATGCATTTTATAATCAAAAACAATATGGGCAGGCGATAAAGAATTATCAGAAGGTCATTGAGCAGTATTCTCAAAAGGAGATAGCGGAGTTTGCCTATTATGCTGTTGGCTGGAGTTACCACGCTCAAGGTGAGGAGGATAAAACAATCAAGACCTATAAAGATTTTATCGAGAAGTATCCCCAGAGCCGTTTGAATGTAGAAGTGAGGTATCGCTTGGGGGAATACTATTATAGCGGAGATAAGTTCAATGAGGCAGCAAAGATTTACCGCTCGATAGTGGACCTCTATCCCACTTCACCTCTTGCTGATGATTCCTGTTATTGGTTGGCGTGGAGCTATTATAGGGCTGGCAACTATGATGAAGCAGCCAATATTTTCAGGAAGCTAATAGCGAACTATCCTGATAGTGAACTTGCCAGTGAAGCTCAGTTCCGCATTGGGGAATGCTATTTTGTGCAAGGGAAATATGTTGAGGCAATAGCAGAATATGAGAAAAAGATTGCCAAACTCCCGGAAGACGCTTTCTCCAGTGAGTCCCAATATAAGATTGGAGAGAGTTATGAAAAGATGGGTAGGAAGGAACTTGCACAGGAGGCTTTTCAGAAGACACTCCAGAACTATCCTCAATCAATAGCTGCAGCCAGAATCCACTTGAGGGATGGAATTTTATATGAAGAAAAGAAAAAATACAAAAAGGCAATAGAAAAGTATAAATTGGCTACAAGTTTAGCCCGCAATGAAGTAGGAGCAGAAGCACAGAAAAGAATAGGTGACTACCATTATTTCCGAAAAGATTACCATGATGCTGTGGTTGAATATTTGAAAGTGGTGTATCTTTATAGCAGATACCCATACTTTGCCGCCCCTGCGCAGTATATGGCTGGACAGTGTAATGGGAAACAAAGGTTCTGGGAGGAGGCGAGGAAAGCCTACAGGAAAGTCATAGAAAACTATCCAGAAACCGAGTGGGCGAGGAAAGCACAAATAGAGTTGGAGAGAATAGCCGGCAAATAAGATGCCAATAAGAAAAATCATTTTTTTAATGGGAATCTCAATTTTTCTCTTTTTTTGGAGCCCCTGGGCGCGGGCTGAAACAGAGAAGCCAACTGAGGAGAGGCCTGCCTTCGAACTCCCCGAAGTGGTAATTATTGGGGAAGACCAGTCGAGAGTCATTATAGGTGGTAAGAGAGAACCGCTCACCGATCAACCCTTCTTGAAAAAGGTCGAGCTTGGTCTGGAACCTATGGGAAAACTCTCTCCCCTATCCTTTCTTCCTCAGAGGAAGGAGAACATTACTGAATTTAGTTTTGCTTATGGAAAGTTCGACTCTTTAAGGACCAGTCTCAGTCACGGAAGACAAATTAAGGATAAAGTTTACTATCTCTTTGGCATAGGAAAATATAAGACAGATGGAGAATTTCCCGGCAGGCGTTATAACCAGGATAATGTATTTTTGGAGTTGGGCTTTAAACCTACTAAAAAGCTCGATTTGAAAATTGCTACTTCTGCTCTGTTTAAAGATTATCGGTTGTCTAATTCTACCACTACTCAAAAGGTAGACCTGTTCAATCTGGAATTGGGACTGGTAAGAAGAGTAGGGGAAGAGACCAGCGTGGGATGTCAGCTCTTTGGTCAAATAGCACGCTTAAAAAATAGCCATAAAGCCACAAGCGAGATTGGAGGGGCTCGGTTACAGGCGAGCATTGGTCTGGCGCAAAGGAACTCATTGAACCTGGAGGCTCAACTCTATCAGGAGCGACTTAAATTGGGTGGTAATAGGAGGCGTTATTTAGTTAGCTTTATTTCCCTGACTGATGAGTTTCTTCTTTTTGATAGACTATGGGTTAACTTAGGAGTAGAATATAAACAGAAGAGCAAGCCCTTTACTTCCTTTCTCTATCCCACGGCGAGAATCTCTTATGAATTGATGCCCAATTTTAACCTCTGGGTAAAATATAAACCAGAAATGGCAGTTCCTCTCTTCGACGAACTCTATATAGACAATGACTATACAGATGTTAATTTAGACCTTGTTCCCCAGAAAAGAAGATTTTCCTTTGAGGAAGGAATGGAGTTCAAGTTCAGTCAGAACCTCTCTGGCAACATCTCCTTCTTTCAGAGGAAGTTTAGAAACTTCATTGCTCTTTCCGATGATGGCACGATAGGAAGTTGGCAAAATATCTCCAACGTATTCTCGGAAGGTATAGAAGCCTCCTTTGTTTATACCCAAGGAGTAGCAGACTTCAGTCTGCGTGAAGGAGTAGCAGACTTTAGTCTGCGTTTGAAATACGTATACGAGAAAACAGAAGATGAAGACCGACCGAATGAGAAAGTGCCATATAGACCTACCCATTCGCTTAAAATTTTACCGCGCTATTCTTATGGACCATTGGGAATTGGGTTGTCATTTCTAATACAGAGCAAAAGATATTATAATCGCTCTGATGCTTTATCTTTATACTGGACCCTGGGAACAGAGATTTCCTATAGGGTAGCAGAGCAGTTTCTTCTCTTTGTTCAGGGAGAGAATTTACTGCAGGAGAAGTATGCTGAGAGGTTCGGTTATCCCCTCGACCATAGTAAATTTTTTGGAGGATGCAAAGTAAAATGGTAACCACTAAATTCATTGGAGTAGCGAAGCAAAGCTTCGCGTTCTGCCACTCTAAAGAGCAACCCGACCAAATCTAACACCATAAAAGGAGGTTGAAATGCTAAACTATTTTTTACGCGGGGGAATAATGATGTATCCTCTTTTTCTTGCTTCGGTATTGGCTCTGGCGATAGTCATCAACAAGTTTCAAATTCTTTCTCGAGCAAGAGCTGGCAAGAGTGAACTAATGGCTAAAATCAAGGAGTTAGTCAATCAAAAGATGGTTGAGCAAGCAGTAGCTCTCTGTGAGAATTCCAAAGGGCCAGTTGCTTCCATATTGAAGGCTGGCTTGACCGAATATGGTAAAAGCCAAAAAGCAATGGAAGATGCATTTGAAGCGCAAGCTTCAGAAGAGGTTCCTCTCGTGGAAAGCTATCTGCCTGCTCTGGCCACGATTGCAGCAGTATCTACCTTGATGGGGTTTACTGGCACAGTTATAGGAATGATTCGTGCTTTCGATTCCATTGCTGCTGCCAGCGCCACTTCCCCGGCAATTGTAGCCTCAGGCATTTCCGAAGCGCTGATTACCACTGCTACAGGGTTACTCATTGCTATTCCCACACTTCTCTTCTATCGTTATTTTGTCCATCGTGTAGACAGGCTTGTTTCTGAGATTGAGAGATATTGCAAAGAATTGATTAAAAATTTATTTCCCAGTTAGGTTGGTCGGTCACCCTTCAGGGTGACGGAATCTGGAGTCCTCCCGAAAGGGAGGAATAACCTTGCTTTCGCAAGGACTCCAGCCTACTGCCTGACCAGATAAGGAGGCAAATAAAATGCAATTCAGAAGACCAAGAACTTTTAGCACGCGTCTGGATGTCGCCCCAATGGCTGATGTTGTCTTTCTACTGCTAATCTTCTTTATGCTATCTACCTCTTTTGTGGTTCAGCCGGGTATC
>Ga0209978_10000373_pt1 | contig 16601 bp, 14 predicted proteins | sample BentaG_FD_182805 | JGI IMG/M metagenome (GOLD analysis project Ga0209978, IMG submission 182805) | Deep subsurface microbial communities from South Atlantic Ocean to uncover new lineages of life (NeLLi) - Benguela_00093 metaG (SPAdes)... | ecosystem: Environmental > Aquatic > Marine > Oceanic >... | reverse complement strand
CCTGAGACGGGGGGTACCCTTCGCCGACCTCATTCAGGAGGGAAACCTGGGGTTGATGCGGGCTATAGAGAGGTTCGATCCGGAGCGAGGGTATCGTTTCAGCACCTACGCCATCTGGTGGATCCGCCAGGCGGTCAGCAGGGCGGTGGCTTATCAAGGGCGAACCATCCGCCTCCCGGCCCATGTGGTGGAGGAGCTCAGCAGGCTCAATCGCGCCTCTCGCCGCTTGAGCAAGGAACTGGGGCGCGAGCCCAATGAGGAAGAACTGGCGGAGGAGATGGATATAAGCCCGGAGAAGGTAGCGGACCTGATTCGAGTGGCCGCCGAGCCCGTCTCCCTCGATATCCCCGTGGGCGAGGAGGAGGTGAGCACCCTTGCTGAGTTCATAGAGGATGGGGTTACCCCTCCCCCTACAGTGGAGGCCTCCCAATCCCTTTTGGGAGAGCAGTTGGAGGAGGCTCTAGCCTCCCTCACCCCTCGGGAGGCGGAGGTCATTCGCTTACGTTTCGGGTTGGACGGTGGCCGGAGTTACACCCTGGAGGAGGTGGGGCGGAAGATCGGCCTCACTCGAGAACGGGTACGGCAGATCCAAGCCGAAGCCTTGCGTCGCCTCCGTCATCCCAGCCGCAGCCGTCTCTTGAAGGGGTACCTGAACTGACAAAAGGCTCTGGGAAATCCCAGAGCCCTTACATCTCCACCGCCTCTACTCTAAATTCGTTCTCCACCCGGCGTAGGTAACCGGCCCTTATATGGGGGTCGTGTTCAAAGATGAGGAGTACCTCCTCCTCTAACACCCACTCTCGTATCCGCCGCTTGGTCTCAATGTTGAGCAGAGGCTCGACATCAGCCGCAGGAACCCAGGCCAACCTTTCGATATTCACCGCCCAGGGCGCGAGATCGCCTAGATAGAGAGCCTTGTTCCCCCCGGATTCGATCACCACCGATTGGTGGTATCTGGTGTGGCCGGGGGTGACGATAGAGCGCACCTCGGAGGTGATAGAGGTATCCCCCCTAACAAGGCGTAGGTTTCCTCTCTCCTGAAGGGGGTCAAAGTTCTCTGGAAGGTAAGCGGCTCGCGTCCGCTCATTGGGGTGTTGTGCGGCCTCCCATTCCTCCTCCTGCACCCAGTAGTCGGCTTGAGGGAAAGTAGGGATCGCTTTCCCCGCTTCCTCTCTGGTGTTTCCCCCGCAGTGATCGGCGTGAAGATGGGTGTTTATGACTACCGCTACCTCTTTGGGCTCCACCCCCTTACCCTTGAGGCTTTCCACTAGCCCCTTCTGGCGCTTCAGGTTCAGAATCTCCCTCCGCTTGGCCGAGACTTTATTCCCCACCCCGGTATCCACGAGGATCTTCTTTCCTTGGGACTCTATAAGGAGACAGTTGAGGGCCATGGGGACGCGGTTTTGATCATCAGGAGCGATGATCTGTTCCCAGAGGAGGCGGGGCACCACCCCGAAATGGGCCCCGCCGTCAAGCCAGAAGGTTCCGTCGGAGACGATCTCCAGTCGCACTTGGCCGAAAAGCATCCGCCTATACCTTCCCCACCACCTCCGCCCCCCGCCGTAGGGCTTTCTCATTCAAGGGCAGAAGATGGCGTCTCCTCTCCGGTAGGTTCTCCTCTAGAGCGGCTATAGCCGACTTCGTGGAGATGACCCCCGTGGCCCTTATCAGGGCTCCCAAAAGGACCATGTTGGCCATCCGCTCGTTTCCCAACTCCTCGGCGATATCGTTGGCCGGCACCCGGATGGTGGTGATATCCTTCCGAGTGGAATCGGTGCTCACTATGGAACTATTAACGAAGAGGAAACCCCCAGGCTTCAACCGGGGCTCAAGCATCTCCAGGGAAGGGGGGTTCATGGCGATAACGATGGTAGGGCTATCGGTGATGGGCGAGCCTATCGGTTCATCGGAGAGGGTCACGGTACAGCGGGCGGTGCCCCCTCGCATCTCGGGGCCATAGGAGGGAAGCCAAGTCACATTCCGCCCCTCTTTGAGGCCCGCGTAGGTGAGCACCTGACCAGCGAAAAGGGCTCCTTGGCCACCGAAGCCGGAGATGATGATCTGCTCATGCATGATTCGCTCCCCTCATTTAAGGCTTTTCACCTCATCTATCACCTTGTAGTCCCCCAAAGGGTAGTAGGCCGCCATGCTCTCCTCCACCCACTCTAGGGCCTCCAACGGGCTGAGCCCCCAATTGGTGGGGCAGGAGGAGAGGATCTCCACCAAGGAAAACCCCAACTCTGCCCTCTGCGCCTGGAAAGCCAACTTTATAGCCTTCTTGGCGCTAGCGATGGTGGCCGGTTTCGTGACCATCCGCCTCACCACATAGGCCGCCCCGCTGGTAGTGGCGATGAGTTCCGCCACCCGAAGAGGGTAGCCGGCTAGTTTCACATCCCGGCCGAAGGGGGTAGAGGTGGTGACTTGGCCAGGCAAGGTAGTGGGAGCCATCTGGCCTCCCGTCATGCCGTAGATGGCGTTATTGATGAAGATGGCGGTGATATTCTCCCCTCTGCTGGCGGCGTGGACGATCTCGGCGGTGCCTATGGCGGCCAGGTCTCCATCCCCTTGATAAGTAAAGACCACCTTATCGGGCTGGACCCGCTTCAGACCGGTAGCCATAGCCGGGGCCCGGCCGTGAGCCGCCTCCGCGAAGTCCAGATTGAAGTAGTTATAGGCCAAAACCGCACACCCCACAGGGGCGACGCCGATGGTGATCTCCCGAATTCCCAACTCGTCGATCACCTCGGCGATGAGGCGGTGGACGATGCCGTGAGTGCAACCGGGGCAGTAGTGGGTAAGGTCATCGGTTAAAGCCTCAGGATTGGCAAAGACTGCCTTTCTCTCCATTATCTCTCCTTCAAGGGCTCGCTATCTTCTCTATCTCGGTCAGGACCTCCGCCGGCGAGGGGACCACGCCTCCCATCTTCCCATAAAAATGGATGGGTAACCGGTCGCGAGTGGCGAGGCGCACGTCTTCCAGCATCTGGCCGGCGCTGAGTTCGAAGACCAAGAGATGCTCCACGCTCTTGGCCACCTCATCCAGCCGCCCGTAAGGGAAGGGGAACATGGTGATGGGGCGGAAGAGGCCGGCCGGGATCCCTTCCTCCCTGGCTTCCTTGACGGCCGTTTGGGCGATACGGCCCGCTGTGCCATAGGCCACGACGACGATCTCAGCCCCCTCCAGCATATACTCTGCGTACCTAACCTCGTTAGCCTTTATCTCCTCCAAGGTCTTCTGCAGTCGCAGGTTTACCTCCTCCAGATTGGGGCCCCCTAGATAGAGGGAGGTGATGATATTTCTCTCTCTCCCCTTTGCCCCTGTCAAGGCCCAAGGCTGATCCGGGCGCTGGGGAGGCTCTATCTCTGGCAACTCCACGGGCTCCATGATCTGGCCTATCATCCCGTCGGCGATGATGGTCACCACAGAGCGGTACTTATCGGCCAAATCGAAAGCCAGGATGGTCAAGTCGATAGCCTCCTGCAAGGTGGCGGGAGCCAAGACGATGACATGGTAATCGCCATGGCCACCACCTTTGGTCATCTGGAAGTAGTCTCCCTGGGAGGGTTGGATGTTCCCTAGGCCCGGGCCTCCGCGCATAACGTTGATCACCACGGCGGGAACTTCAGAGCAGACGATATAGGAGATCCCTTCCTGCATCAGGCTGAAACCCTGGCTGGAGGTAGAGGTCATCACCCTACTCCCCGCGCAGGCCGCCCCGTAAACCATATTGATGGCCGCCAGTTCGCTTTCCGCCTGGAGAAAGGTTCGCCCTAACTCCACCATCTGGCGGGACATATACTCCAAAATTTCCGTCTGGGGGGTTATGGGGTAGCCGAAGTAAGCCTCGCAACCGGCCCGGATAGCCGCCTCGGCGATCGCTTCGTTCCCCTTCATCAGGATCTTGGCCATGAACTAGGCTCCTTCTCTATAGACGATGATGGCCACGTCGGGGCACATCCTGGCGCAAAGGGTGCAGCCGGTGCACTTCCCCTGGGGGTCTACTAGGGTCGAGGGGCGATACCCTTTGGCGTTGAAGTGGTTGGCTATGTGCACCAGGTTGAAGGGACAGACTGTGGTGCAAAGTTCACACCCTTTGCATCGATCCTCGTCGATGAGTATGGTTCCTCTTGCCACTTTGCAACCTCCACATCTTTGTGATTACCTCTCCCAAGGAGCGAGGAGGTAACGGTTCAAAGGCAGGATGGGTGCGCCGTACCGCTCTGCCACCTCCTCAACTAGGTCGGCCCTAACGCAGAGAAAGGCTATGGGCAAGCCCAGCCGACCAGAGGCCTCTTGGACTACAAGATGGCCTTCATCTATCACCTCTAAGGTGGTCTCTCCCATGAGATGGGGGTTGCTCACCAGGGCGGTGAGCTGGAGACGGGAGGAATCGGCGATCTCTCGTCCCGCCTTTTCGATCCCCTCTACGGTGGTGGTGAAGGGGCGGTAGGGGTTGATCACCAGGTTCATGGCGTAACCTACCTTCTTAAGGTGGGAACTGAACTGTCCCATGCTCCTGGCGCCCGGGCCCGATCCCCCCATATCCACCACTACTCGACCGTTCTGCCCCCCTAGCGCTCCCCAGATCTGGGGGGTGATGGCTGGGAGATCGATATCCCCCAAATCCTTAGGGGTTATCACCTTCAACCCCTTTTCCCTTAACCTCTCCTCCACCTCACGAACCCGAAGGTAGGTGGTCACCACATCGAGGTCTACCAGGGTGACCGACTGACCCTCCTCAGCCAACTGGAGGGCGTAATTGATGGCCGTCTCCGTCTTTCCACTGCCGAAGGGGCCGGCGAAGACGACCACTGGTCTTTCCATCATCTCTCGCTTTGCAAAAATACCGCTTACTGACCTCGCTTGCTCTTCTCTTTTCGGAGGCAACAGTGCTTATATTTCTTCCCGCTACCACAGGGACAAGGGTCGTTCCGCCCCACCTTAGCCTTGGCCGTGGCCACCGGTCTCCGCCCCCCGGCTTCACGCACCTCCCGCATGGGGCGGGGAGCAGGCTGGCGGACCACCTCAGCGTGGTAGATGAGGCGGGCTACATCCTGCCGGATGTTAGCCATGAGGGCCTGGAACATCCCATAGGCTTCGGTCTTGAACTCCACCAGGGGGTCCCTTTGACCGAAAGCCCGAAGCCCCACGCCTTGCCGCAACTCGTCCAAGGCGGTAAGGTGTCTTATCCATAGATTGTCCACCACCCGCAACAGCACTAACCGTTCCACTCGGGAGATCAGTTCGCGCCCTTGACGTCGCTCCTTCTCATCGTAGTATCTCTTTGCCAGTCCTAGAAGGTCGTCCTCTATCTCCTGAGAGGAGAGCCCCTCCCAACGGTGAGGGGTAAAATTGGGGGGGAAGGGCAAGATAGCCCGCGCTGCACTAAATAGCCCCTCGAGGTCCCACTCTTCGGGATGGCCCCCGGTATAGACCTCCACTAGGTCGCCCAACTCCTCGCTCACCATATCCATGATGATGGGGCGCAGACTCTCCTCGCTTAAGATCTTCCGCCTCTGATCGTAGATGAGCTGCCTTTGCTTATTTATCACGTCGTCGTATTCGAGGAGATGCTTGCGGATATCGAAGTTATAGCCCTCGACCTTAATTTGGGCGTTCTCGATGGACTTGGAGACCAAATTGTGCTCGATGGGGATATCCTCCTCCACCCCCAACCTGTCCATGAGGCCAGCCACGGTAGAGCCCCCGAATCGGCGCATCAGGTCATCTTCCAAGGATACATAGAAACGGGAGGAGCCCGGGTCACCTTGGCGGCCCGAACGGCCCCGCAATTGGTTATCTATGCGGCGCGCCTCGTGCCGCTCTGTGCCCAAGAGATGCAGCCCACCCCAAGCCAGCACCCTCTCCTTGTTCTCTTCGCAGATCGCCCTGGCCTCCGTCAGAGCCTCCTCCCATTGCTCTTCCGTTATCTCGGTGAGTTCCACACCCCGCTTGCGGAGCATATCCCGGGCCAACTCCTCGGGGTTTCCTCCCAAGAGGATGTCCACGCCCCGACCTGCCATATTGGTAGCGATGGTGACCGCTCCTGAACGGCCGGCTTGGGCGATGATATGGGCCTCTTTCTCATGGTGCTTGGCGTTGAGCACCTGGTGGGGTATCCCTCTCCGCTTCAGCATCTCGGAGAGCGCTTCCGATTTCTCGATGAATATAGTCCCCACCAAGACCGGCTGTCCTTTCTTATGCAGTTCCTCGATCTCCTTCGCCACGGCGCGGAACTTAGCCCTTTCGGTCTTGTAGACCAAATCTGGCTGGTCGAGGCGGATCATCGGCTTGTGGGTAGGGATGACCATCACATCGAGGCCATAGATCTTGTCCAACTCCTCAGCCTCGGTGGCAGCGGTACCGGTCATGCCCGCCAACTTCTCGTACATGCGGAAATAGTTCTGGAAGGTTATGGTGGCCAGTGTCAGGGACTCCCGCTGTATCGGCACCCCTTCATTGGCCTCGATGGCTTGATGGAGCCCCTCAGAGTATCGCCGCCCATACATCAGCCGACCGGTGAACTCATCGACGATGATCACCTGCCCATCCTTGACGATGTAGTCCCGGTCGCGCTTGAAGAGGGTGTGGGCCCGCAGGGCTTGATCCAGGTAGGGGGTCAACTCGTAATGCTCCGGGGAGTAGAGGTTGTCGATGCCCAGCCAACTCTCTATCTTGGAGATCCCATCTTCGGTAAGGGTGACGATCCTGGTCTTTTCATCGACGGTGTGATCTTCTTCAGGGCGAAGCCTGGGGACCAACCTGGCGAACCGAACATAATTCTCGCCCGCCTCCTCGGCGGGGCCGGATATGATGAGAGGGGTACGGGCCTCATCGATGAGGATGTAGTCCACCTCATCTACGATAGCGTAATGGTGCCCTCGTTGGACGCATTGGGAGAGGTCCCAGACCATGTTGTCCCGCAGGTAGTCGAAGCCGAACTCGTTATTGGTGCCGTAGGTTATGTCCGCGGCATACGCTTCCCGACGGGAGACGGGGCGGAGGTTGAGGAAGCGTTCATCGGTAGCCGGATAGTCGGGATCGAAGAGGAAAGATGAGCGTTCGGGATCGGCGGCCAAAGATTGGATACAACCCACCGACAGCCCCAACACATGGTAGATGGGCCCCATCCACTGGGTATCCCGCTTGGCCAAATAGTCGTTGACGGTGACTAGATGGGCTCCCTTTCCCTCCAGGGCGTTGAGATAGAGGGCTAAAGTAGCGGCGAGGGTCTTCCCCTCGCCGGTCTTCATCTCCGCCACCTTTCCCTGGTGAAGGACTACGCCTCCCATCAGTTGCACGTCGAAATGGCGCAAACCTATGGTTCGCTTGGAGGCCTCACGCACGGCGGAGAAAGCCTCGGGGAGGAGTTCGTCCATCGTCTCGCCGGCGTAGAGACGACCTTTGAACTCGGTGGTCTTATCCCGGAGTTCCTCGTCAGTGAGCCTCTCGAATTTCGACTCTAAGGCGTTGATCTCGTCGACGATAGGCTCAAGTCTCTTCAGTTCTCGCTCGTTGGGGTCGCCAACGACTTTGGTCAAGATACCCTTAAACATAGCACCGATTATCTATTATACCACAAACACCAACCCTCACGCTAAGAGAGGGTTGTTACCAAAGGGATGAAAAGAGGGAAGCGCTCTTTGCCCTTGGCAGATACAAAAATGGCGAAAACGCAGGAGCCCCTACTCCCCGAACATCTCCCCTACGGAGATACCTAGGTGGATCCGCCTTATGACCTCTCCGAGGAGGGGACCCACAGAGAGGATGGTCATGTTATCTAGCCTCTTCTGAGGGGACACGGGGGCGGTATTAGTAATCACCAGTTCCCTCAGGTTCATCTCCTTCAGCCGGTCTATGGCCGGGTCAGAAAGTACGGCATGGGTGACGCAAGCGTAGATATCCTCCGCACCTTCCTCCCTCAAAAGATTCACCGCATCCTCTAGAGTCGCCGCCGTATCTATCTCGTCGTCGAAGATGATGGCGTTCTTCCCCCTCACGTCGCCTATGAGGTTGAAGACCCCCGTCTTGGAGCCGTCGGGCAGGCTGATACGCCGCTTCTCCACGATGGCCAGGGGCAGATCCAACTTCTCGGCGAAGTTGCGAACCTTCTTGGAAGCGCCGATGTCCGGGGCCACCACTACGGAGTTGGGTACCGCCTTCTCCAGGAAGTAGTCGCTCAACATGTGGAAGGCGGTGATATCGTCCACCGGTATGGTGAAGAACCCTTGGATCTGGCCGGCGTGGAGGTCGATGGTTAAGAAGCGATCGGCTCCAGCCACGGTGATCATATCGGCTATCAGCCGCGCGGTGATGGGCACCCGCGGTTGGTCCTTCTTATCGGTGCGGCCGTAGGCGTAGTAGGGTACCACCGCTGTGATCCGCCCCGCTGAATCCCGCCTCAGACAATCGATAAAGATCAAGAGTTCCATAATATTATCGTTCACTGGCGCACAGGTGGGCTGGATGAGGAAAACGTCTTGGGAGCGAACGCTGTCACGGAGTCGCACGAAGATGTTCTCGTTGGGGAATTGAAAAACGTCCGCCTCCCGTAGAGGGCCCCCCAAGTAGTCGGCTATCTCTCGAGCCAACTCGGGGTTGGCGGTACCAGAGAAGATGGCTAACTCTCCGTACATCTGCTCTGCCTCAGTCGTCAGGTGGATCATCTCTATCTCCTTCGAACTCGTGGCGCAGGATGCCCATCAAAATCTCGTTTTGGTATCTCCTGTGGCGGAAGACGGATTCCCGAACGATCCCCTCCTGCCGGAAGCCGCATTTCTCATAACAGCGGATGGCCTGCTTGTTGAAGTCGAAAACGCTTAAGTAGAGGCGATGGAGATTGAGTTCCTCGAAGGCGAAACGGAGGAGCGCCTTGATAGCATCGGAGCCGTAGCCTTGCCCCCAATACCCCTTCTCGCCGATCATGATCCCTAGGGCAGCCTTGCCATCTTTGTAGTCTATCTCGTGTAGGCCGATGTTGCCGATATGTACCCCTTTCTCCGTCTCGATGGCGAAGATGCGACTCTTCTCGTCATTCAGTTGTCTCTCGAACCATTTTTCCTCCTCGGCGAAGGAGAGAGGGAAGGGGGTTCGACCTAGGTACCGTTGCACCTGGGGATCATTAAGCCACTTGAGAAAGGTGGGGATATCGCCTCTCTCGATGGCCCGGAGCCTAACCCTCTTTCCCGAGATCACCCCAAGACTCCAATAGTTTTTCCGCCGCGGCGTAGGGGTCGAGTTCCCGATCGGCGATCCGGAGCATCATCCTCTCCCACTCCCCCTCCTTTAGACGAGAGAGCAACCGTCCCCAGAGCGCCTCTTCTATGATTCGCTTCACCTCCTCCTCGCTCCGCTCTCGGTTCCTCAACTCTAATTGGCCGCTCTTCTTGAGATACCCCCGGTGTCCTTTAAGAGCATCGACTACAGCCTCCACCCCCTCGCCGCGGATGGCTACCGTCTTGAGGATGGGGGGCCTCCACCGCTCACCTTCCGCCTGGTTCATATCCAAGAGATAGTTTAGAGTGGCCACGGCTCCTTCCGCCCCTTCCCGGTCGGCCTTGTTCACCACGAAGAGATCAGCGATCTCAAAGAGCCCGGCCTTGATAGCCTGGATCTCATCTCCTAGACCAGGGGCCACTACCACGACGACGGTATGGGCCGCTCGTGCGATCTCCACCTCCGACTGGCCTGCCCCTACGGTCTCTATGAAGATCGGATCCTGGCCTAAAGCGTCGAGAACCTTCACCACATCGCCTGTGGCTCGGGCCAAGCCGCCCAGACTACCCCGGGTGGCCATGCTGCGGATGAATACCCCCTCGTCGGTGCTCAACTCCTGCATCCGGATGCGGTCCCCCAGAAGAGCGCCGCCGCTGAAGGGGCTCGTGGGGTCCACGGCTACGATCCCCACCTTCTCCCCCTGAGCCCTAATCTTTTTCGTCAACTCGCTGACTAGAGTGCTCTTGCCTGTCCCCGGGGAGCCGGTCACCCCTACGATATGGGCATGCCCGGTATGGGGGTAGAGGGCGGCCATCAGCCTTGGGGCTTGAGAAGTATCGTTCTCTATTAGGCTCATCAGGCGAGCCGCGGCCCTTCGATCTCCAGCCAGAAGCCGCTCCACTATCTCCAAGGTTAGGCCCTCTTGAGTGTCTGGTTGATGAACTCCGCTATTTCCTGGGTGGAGGTACCGGGCCCGAAGACGCCGGCGATACCCATCTCTCTAAGGACTGGGATATCCTCATCGGGGATGATGCCACCGGCCAAGACGGGGATGTCGCCCAAACCCTTCTCCTGGAGAAGTTTCAATATGCGGGGGAAGAGGGTCATATGGGCCCCCGAAAGGATGCTCAAGCCCACCAGATCCACATCCTCTTGCAACGCCGTTTCGGCGATCATCTCTGGTGTCTGCCTCAACCCGGTATAGATCACCTCCAAACCCGCGTCACGGAGGGCTCGAGCCACCACCTTAGCCCCTCGGTCGTGGCCATCCAAGCCCGGCTTGGCGATGAGGATCCGCACTTTCCGTTCCGCCATCTCTCCTCCAATAGAACGATTATACAACAAATCGCTGCCGGTGAGAAGATGTCACCTCTGGCAGCGGGGACAAAAGTAGGTACCTCGGCCAGCGAGAACTATCCGTTCGATAGTGGCCCCGCAGCGAGGGCAGGGGCCGCCAGTCCGCTGGAAAACCTGGAGCCTCTCCTGATGTCTTCCCTTCTCCTCATTCGGTCTCCGGTAAGCCTCCAGAGTTGTGCCTCCGTCCTTGAGCCCCTCCTTCAGAACCAGCCGAATGGCCCCACATAACCGCCCTACCTCCTCAGGGCTTAGGGTATCGGCTCGACGCTGGGGGTGGAGCCCGGCTACGAAGAGCGCTTCATCAGCATAGATGTTCCCCAGGCCGGCGAGAAACCGCTGATTCAAGAGGAGAGGCTTAAGCGCTCCGCGGCGGTTAGCCAGGAGGTGGGCCAACCTTTGGGGGGTGAACTCGGCCTCCAGAGGTTCAGGGCCCAGCCGTCCCACCACCTCCTGTGCGTCCTTTACTAGATACAAGCGTCCGAACTTCCGCATATTCACAAAGAGAAGGTTGTGCCCATCTTCCAAGTGAAAGACGGCGCGGGTATGCTTATCCCTCTCCACTTGATTGAGCAGAAGTCGGCCCGTCATAGCCAAGTGGACGATGAGGTTCCAACCTCCTGAGAGGGCGAAGATGAGATATTTCCCTCGGCGACCCAAATGCAAGATCGTCCGCCCAGTGATGAGATCTTCGAACTCTGGGGCCGAGGGCCGGGCGATACTCCCCGGCCAGTAGATCTCCACCCCCACGATGGTAGCCCCCAAGACCAGGGGCTCCAAGTCGCGCCGGATGGTCTCTACCTCTGGCAGTTCAGGCAAACTTCCCTCCTAAAGAAGCATATCCCATGAAGAGCAGCCTGTCAAAAACGACCTTTAACCTGGTGATATTGCCAGTTCCAGCCCACTGGCGAGTCATCTTCGTAAACCTTAAAAGTTGAGGGATCCAGAGGGGTTCCTATTCACCTCTGAGGGGTTTAGTGCTATAATGGTTCTAACTCCTCGGTACGGAGTTTCAGTTTGCCAGAGTTCGTACACCTCCATGTTCATAGCGAATATTCGCTCCTCGATGGCCTAGCCCGGGTCGATGGTCTGGTTTCTCGGGCTAAGGCAATGGGGATGAGGGCCTTAGCCCTCACCGACCATGGTGCCATGTACGCTATCCTCCCCTTCTACGAGGCGGCACAGGCCCAAGGCGTAAAGCCCATCTTGGGCTGCGAGATCTACGTCGCTTTGGGCTCCCTGAAGGGACGAAGGGCCAAGGCAGAGGCCAAACCCTATCATCTCATCCTTTTGGCGGAGAACGAAAAGGGGTACAAGAACCTTACCACCTTAGTCACCAAAGCCCATCTGGAAGGGTTTTATTACAAACCTCGCGTGGACAAAGAACTCTTGGCCCGATACGCCGAAGGGTTGATCGCCCTCTCGGCCTGTGGCTCAGGAGAGATACCGCGGCTCATCTCCCGGGGGAACATGGAGATGGCCCGCGAGGCTGCTCTATACTACAAAGAGGCCTTCGGAGAGGAGAATTTCTATCTCGAACTCCAAGACCACGACCTGCCGGAAATGGAGGCCATCAACAAGGGGCTGGTAGCCTTGGGGAAGGAACTGTCGATCCCTCTAGTGGCCACCAATGATGTCCACTACGTGAACCCCGAGGACGCCAAGGCCCATGAACTTCTCCTTTGCATCCAGACCAACACCACAATCAACGACCCCAACCGGATGAGGATGGAAGGGAGCGGCTTCCACCTGAGGAGCCCAGAGGAGATGGCTGCTCTCTTCGCCGAGGTCCCTGAGGCCTTAGCAAACACTATCGAGATCGCCCAGCGGTGTGAGGTGACCTTCGAATTCGGCAGGCTTCGTTTGCCAGCCTACCAAGTTCCCGAGGGTTTCACCGCCGAAAGTTATCTGACTCATCTAACAGAAAAAGGGATCAGGAAACGGTACTCGGAGATCACTCCCCAGATCCAAGAACGGCTAAGGCACGAACTCTCCCTCATTCAAAAGATGGGCTTCGCCACCTATTTCCTCATCGTTTCAGATATTGTCCGGTTCGCCAAAGAACAGGGCATCCTGGTGGGGCCAGGGCGAGGCTCAGCAGCGGGCAGCATCGTCTCCTACGCTTTGGGGATCACCGATCTGGATCCCTTGAGGCACGACCTCATCTTTGAACGGTTTCTGAACCCTGGTCGCCTCTCTATGCCGGATATCGACATGGACTTTCCTGAGGACCGTCGAGGGGAGGTGATCGACTACGTAGTGCACAAGTATGGCACGGATCATGTGGCTCAAATCATCACTTTCGGGACTATGGCCGCCCGGGCGGCCATCCGAGATACAGGGCGAGCCCTCGATCTCCCACCTGGCGATGTGGACCGGGTGGCCAAACTGATCCCCTTCGGAGCGACCATCGGTGAGGCTCTGAAGATCTCACCAGAACTGCGAGAACTATGCGAGACCCGATCTTATATCAAGGAACTCATCGAAGCCGCCCAGAGCCTGGAGGGTGTTGCCCGCCACGCTTCCACCCATGCGGCAGGGGTGGTGATCACCGACGAGCCTCTCACCGAGTATGTCCCCCTTCAGAAGGCTATCAGGGGCGAAGGGGTGATCACCCAATACGCCATGAACGACCTCTTACAGATCGGTCTCTTGAAGATAGACTTTCTGGGCCTCTCTACCCTGACCGTTATCAGACGGGCCACGGAACTGGTAAAGGAGACGCGAGGCATCGAACTCACCCCGGAGGGTTTGAACCTCGACGATCCAGCCATCTATGAACTCCTCTCGGTCGGGGATGTGGCCGGCGTCTTCCAAGTGGAGAGCGCGGGGATGCGCAGGGTCCTAAAGGAACTCCGCCCCACCTGCTTCGGCGATGTGATGGCTACCATTGCCCTCTATCGTCCGGGGCCTATGAAATATATCGGCGACTTCATCAGAAGAAAGCAGGGCCTGACACCTATCACCTACCTCTCGCCGGATCTGGAGCCCATCCTAAAGGAGACCTACGGGATAATCGTTTACCAAGATCAGGTGATCCAGATCGCCATGCAGCTGGCGGGCTTCACCCCCAGCGAAGCGGACCTTTTGCGGGAGGCGATAGGGAAAAAGAAAGTCCAGAAACTGAAGCGACAGCGTCGGAAGTTCATCGAGGGGGCCGTATCTCAAGGCATCAGGGAGGATAAGGCTAACGAGATCTTTGATATGTTGGAGTATTTTGGCCGTTATGGGTTCAATAAGGCCCATGCCGCGGCCTACGCGGTGATCACCTGTCAGACCGCCTACCTGAAAGCCAAATACCCGGTGGAATATATGACCGCTCTTCTCTCTGTGGAGAAGGGGGATACCGATAAGGTGGCCGCTGGTGTGGCGGAATGCCGTCGCTTGGAGATCGAGGTTCTCCCCCCTAATGTCAACTACAGTTTCTGGGATTTCACCCTAGAGGGGGGAGCGATCCGTTTCGGCCTGGGGGCTATCAAGAACGTGGGGCAGGGGCCGGTGAGTGGCATCCTCGAGGCTCGTCAGGGGCAGATCTTCAAAAACGCCGACGATTTTGTCCGCCGGGTGGACCTCCGGCAGGTGAACCGCCGGGCCTTAGAGTGCCTTATCCGATGTGGAACCCTCGACGATTTGGGAGAGCGGGGACCGCTCCTGGGGAGCATCGGTCAGATGATGGCCTTAAGCGCTAGGGCCCACCGCGCTCGGGAGGTGGGCCAAATGAGCCTCTTCGGGGATAGTAGTCAGAACTTCCTCGTCCTCCATGACCTTTCGGAGATCCCCCATAAACAGAAACTAGCCTGGGAGAGGGAACTGTTGGGGGTTTATATCTCTGAACACCCCCTCCAGAGGATCGCTCAAGATTTGGAAGGGTCTGACATCACATTATGCGGGGAGATCGAGGAGTCGATGGAGGGGCAAAGGGTGACCACGCTGGGGATGGTCTCCCAAGTGCGTCGCATCGTCACTAAGAAAGGTGACCCCATGGCCTTCGCCCGTCTGGAAGATTTAAGAGGTGAAATCGAGGTCATCGTCTTCCCCGGTGTCTACGAGGAGACGAGACATCTCTGGGTGCCCGACATGATCCTGGTGGTGGAGGGGAGGGTAGAGGCGAACGATGAGGAGGAAGCGAAACTGATATGCCACTCGGCCACTGAATATGAGAGAGGGTATGAGAAAGAGGAGCCCTCTCCCCAAGAGAAGCCTACCATCTACCACCTCCATATCACTTTTCCTCGTGGCGACGATCAAGGGGCGGATATAAGAAGGCTAGGGGAGGTACACCACCTTTTAACCCGTCATCGAGGCTCGGACCGCTTCACCCTATACCTGCCCCGGGAAGAAGGGGTTGTGCAGTTAGATTTTCCCAACGCCACCACCGGGTATTCGCTAGAACTAGAGAGAACCCTCATCGCTATTTTGGGGGAGGGAAGCATCCGGGTAGAAACCACTAATGCAAAGAGTCCGCGCACTCCAGGCGGGAGTTTGCAAGAGGGTTGATGGTATGAGAAAGATAGCCGTTCTCACCAGCGGAGGCGATGCTCCGGGCATGAACCCTTGCATCAGGGCTGTGGTCCGGACCGCCTTAGGCCACGAGTTAGAGGTGGTAGGCATCCATCGAGGGTATGCAGGGCTCATCGACGCGGACATGGAACCCCTAAACGCCCGCTCCGTGGGGGGCATCATCCAGAAAGGAGGCACCTACTTGGAGACCGCTCGTTGCCCCGAGTTTAAGACCGAGGAGGGCCGTCGAACGGCCTTGCGGAACCTCAATCGTCACGGCATCGGGGCTTTAGTGGTTATCGGTGGCGATGGGTCCCAGACCGGCGCTCTCAAACTTCACCAGATGGGGTTCCCAGTGATGGGCGTCCCCGCCACCATCGACAACGACCTGGCCTTCACTGACATGGCGATCGGGGTAGATACGGCTCTAAATACGCTCTTGGATGCTATCGATAGGATTAAGGATACCGCCTCTTCTCATCAGAGGGCCTTCTTGGTGGAGGTGATGGGGAGGGATTCAGGCTATCTGGCCCTCATGGGAGGGATCGCCGGAGGGGCGGAGGCGATCGTCATACCTGAAGTGGAGAGCAGTTGCGAGGAACTGGCGGAGAGGGTCAAGGACGCCTATGTGCGGGGAAAGGCCCACTTCATCGCCGTGGTGGCCGAGGGGGCCAAGCCCGATACTCAGACCTTGGCCCAGCATCTAGGTGGGAGGGAACTGGGTTTCGAGGTTCGGGTCACTATCTTGGGTCACGTCCAACGCGGAGGCTCACCCACCGCCTTCGACCGTCTGCTAGCCACCCGGCTAGGAGCGGCAGCGGTCCAACAACTGATGAAGGGGCAAAAGGGCAAGATGGTGGGCCTCATCGGGAACAAGGTGGTGGCCACCGACCTGGAGAAGGTGCTGGCCACCCGGAAGAGCGTGGATCTGGAGTTCTATAGACTAGCCCAAATACTGGAGAGGTGATCTAGGGAGGCAGGGAAAGCCACCACGTCGTCTCTCGAAAAGCGACGATGAAGTCCAAGGTGAGGAGCATACTCCCAGCCAGAGGGCCAAGAGGGGAACTTTATCATCTTCGATAGAGTGTCCCCTCTCTTTCATCTTCTGGCAACCCCCTTGTCAGAAGCCGAAGGGCTCCTATGGCAAGGGGGTCTGTAGTCCACAAGTATAGAAGACACGGCCCTGACGAGATGTTCACATCTTGGGGCCGTTGGCCATACACTATCCCCTCTGGGCTCCGACAACCCAAATTGGCCACTAGACACGGTTCGCTATCTTATCTCTTATCTTATCCATCGTGCTCCACCAAGACTACCCACTCTTGTCTCGGCTACACCGATCCCTTCGTCCACCCCCGGCCCTTTCCCGCAGGGATACTTTACGTACAACTACACGGGTGGAGTCACCCCCTCCGCGCTCCGTAGGCTTCATCGAGCAGATCGTCCGCCGCATCCTCTCCCTTTTCTTGAATCTGGGATAGAAAAGGGACGATCTGAACCCTACTGGTACTACTTTCCCATTGACCCAGCC
>Ga0209978_10000372_pt1 | contig 16617 bp, 10 predicted proteins | sample BentaG_FD_182805 | JGI IMG/M metagenome (GOLD analysis project Ga0209978, IMG submission 182805) | Deep subsurface microbial communities from South Atlantic Ocean to uncover new lineages of life (NeLLi) - Benguela_00093 metaG (SPAdes)... | ecosystem: Environmental > Aquatic > Marine > Oceanic >... | reverse complement strand
CAACCAAAGTTGCTGAGACACAATTAAGATCTAAAATGTACGCAAATGTCGTAATGCTCGGCGCATTAACAGAAATCACCAAAATCGTAAGTAAAGAAGCTATGAAAAAAGCCATCATAACCAGCGTCAGAACAGACACTATAAAAACAAATCTATGCGCTTTCGAAGAAGGCATCAACCTATAAAATGCACGTGTCACGCAGCCTAAGAAAACAACTCATATTTGAGGTTTATAGGGAGCTTATTTGATTCCCAAATAAGACCTAGAGAGGTTTAGCCACAAACGCATATACCGAAACCCACAATCATATTTGGAGGCCTTCTGGAAGGGTTTAAACCAATCTCCTTTTTTCAAAAGAGTCGTCGTCTAGCTTGGACACCTACTCCAGTGGAGATATTTCCCGCATTTTCCCCTTTTTTTGCTAGGTGTGCACTACTCACTCCTGTAGATTTTCTTTTTTCAAAGGCAGTTCACTCTCAAAATATTTCCGATTGAGCATTCTCTCTATCTTCAAGAATTTTTCTGAACTTGTTTTGTTTTTTATTCTTGATTATAAAGTCATTGCAACAATTGTGTTTTTCTAGGATTGTTTTGTTCTTCTATGCGTTTTACGTTTAATCATTGTGAAACTTACTGTGAAGATTGCTGCTAGGGCTAGGTAGACTGCTAAGGGTTTCGTTGTTGCATATCCTTCTATTGGGAAGGAGTAGCCTCCAACTGGTGTGGAGATTACGGTTACTCTATGAGTTGTTGAGTCTGTTTCTGGTGTAGCTCCCGGTGCATAGACAGTCAGAGTTACGCAGTAGATTCCTGAACTGCTGAAGCTGTGGTATACTGTTGGACTGGATGTTGTTGTTTTGTTACCGTCACCAAAGTCCCAACGATATTCAACTATGGGCATTTCGCGTGTTCCATTCCATCCTGGCAATGAAGCTGAAGCATCAAACTCTATAGATTCATCTGTTGAAGCTGTGTCTGGTGTTGCTGTAGACTCTGCTTCTGGACCATATGGTTGAACAACTTGTATCTGCTTTTGTTCTATATCCCATAAGCCTTCGCTGTCCGTAACGTTAAGCGTAACTGTGTATGTGCCTGGACTTACGTAGGTGTAAGTTGCTATTTCACCGGTGCCGTGGTGACCGTCTCCAAAGCTCCACGCGTAGTTAACGATTTCTCCTCCGTTGGGTGTAGAAGATGAAGCATCAAAAGCTACAGACTCGTCGACTTTTGGTATTGATGGAGTCCAAGTAAAGTTAGCGACTGGAGGCAGAGGTGGTGAAGGCGTCCATAGGTAGGCGGTCACCCAAAACTCCTCTCCTGGTTGCAATGGGATAGGATCCCAGTAATATATTACTGAACTATCGCATGGGTCGGATCCTCCGATAGTCGCTCCCGCCGTCGTATACATACTAGCAGTGGAGTACGCACCTCCCCAATCAGCGTACTTAAAAAATGTTGATGGTGGTGTCGCAGGTATGGGTAACGCGCTTGGTTCCGAAATGGATCCGTTTATTGAGAATAGGTTGGTTGGGTAGTTCGTCGTTTCCCAGAATTGGAATGTGAAAGGTGCCGCCCAAGTAAACTCTGTGTTTCTCAATGTCCCCGGCGTAGAGGAATCTATCCACGGACGTAGCCAAGACCCATCCATATCATCAATCTTTAGGTCCCATTCATACCTGATCGCCGCTATTCGATGTGGGACGGTATCGCCGTTGCGTACACCCATTGTGACTCTAACCTTGGTGTCTGTTAGAGTTGTTCCAAGTACCTCAATGTCTTGCCGTATCCACAACCACTCTGGGGTTGGACCCCACTCGATCTCCAGTTGTGTTGGTGTTGAGGTCAGTATTACAGGATTGAAAGCATCTAAGAATTGGATAATGAAGCCAGGACTAGGAGAAATAGATGGATCGTTCGACGTGATATAATGTTTTTTTATTACGGGGTCCGTGTCCCAAATCGTTATGGTGTTGTATGACGACCAAGGATTATCCGCAGCTCCACCGTAGAATACGTTTTGACCTGGGTTGGAATGGGCTGAGCCAGTACTTACGGTATATGTCCCAAAGCCTGTTCCTACAAGAGTGTCTTCAATATGGACGTCTAAAACGCCATTGCTGATCGTTGTTATTCCACCATTGGATGGGGGACTTGTTTTATCGTAGGCATAGGCTGGTATTGTAGTTAAGAAGAAGATAACAAGCGCTACGCTAACCACTAATACATTCTTCATGTTTCTCCCTTCTCGGCACACTATTCCACAGCTGTAGACACACATAAGGTTTATGGAACTTAATTCTAGAAGTTCATGGGAATAATACGGAACGTTGAGAAGAGACAATTAATAATCAGAGGTCAATGCTCTCGTTTGAACCCTTGCAGTTTCAGTTGTACGCATGCCAGCTGCAACCAGCCTCCCTCCTCTTTTTTGTCGAGTACATTGATGCACATATATGATTATAGGGACGATATCAATTTCCGAATTTTCTTCGGGATATCTCCCGAAGTCCAAACAATTAGTTAGGATTTCGACATATTTGATATACCGCATAGAATGACATGCTATTACATATCAATGCTTTTCCACAAAGGGTGGCAAGAGAGTATCTGAAGAGTTAGATTCTAAGGGTGACAGCGCGCGCATAATTACCTCAAGAATGGCTAGAAAAATAGGGGATGTTATTTCGCTTTCCATTGAATATTACTAGAATTTGCTGTAGCGTTTTGCTCCTAAAATCAATGGATCGCCCCATTTGACCTTGCTCACGTCCTTCTTGAGCGCGCGCGCGAGATCCTTTACGCGCGTTGGGTTGGCAGTTCCGTCAAGATTGTGGCAATCGAATTCGACTAGAGTATCTATTGGGTCTTCAGGATTATCACTTTTTTCAAAAAAATGAATCGTGATCTTCTTCGCTCCCACCGTTTCCCCTGCATAGAAGACTGCCTTAGCAATCTCATCTTCATCGCTCCTCCTCTTCCCTCCAATAAAACCATGGCTTGTCATTTATCCACCTGCTGAATTGTTGACTATGATCCAATTTAAAGCTTTTGACTATTTGCAAGCATCATGAAGAACCATATGAATGTATCAATGAAAAGCTAGTGAACGCTCAAAATATGGAGTTATTAGTAGCTCAGGAAGAGAAAGATGCACGAGCGCATGCATGCATATCATAGACCAGTTCAGAGAAAATGTGTTCTCAGCTCTCTTTTGTCACCACATCCCAGACGTTAAGTTGTGTTTACCATGATAATCTTTTAGACGGCGAAAGTCACATGACAGGAATCGACAGCAGTTCCTTTGAGACGAAGATCAAGAAGGAGAACGATCATAGTCAAGCTCGTGTGGCCGCCATAATAGGAGCATGATGTAAATGCGTAGAATAGATTGGAAGACGTTCAATGACTTCGTTACTGATAAGATAGCTTGGTGTCCAATGCGTGAACTAACATTACAAGTGCTAATAGACTCCATACAGGAAGAGTATATGTGTTCATATGGAACAGCTTTCTACAAATTGATGGAGTGGATTAAACAGAATAACGATGACTATGAGTATGCGTGGAGAGGACATAACCGTGTAAGAGTTGTCAGACCACGCCAATGACTAATCTGTGATATTGATAGCACAACTCAATTGATCTAGGTGGTTAGAGCCAAAAGCCATATACAAAACCACGTATGCACCAAACATACATATCCTTGTCATTATATTATGAATATTGTTATACGGTAAGGTTTTCTACTACGAAAAACCTCTGAGTATATAAAGCCTGATAAGATATTTGTTTAATAAGCTTCTATGACCACTGGATGGGAGATATCTCCCGAAGACCAAACTTTTGGTTGGGTTTTTAATTTCTTGATATACGGAAAGTGATAAGCAGAAGATACATATAAACATTGCATTGCGCGGTTCTGCTAAGTCCTCGTGGATAGAGTAGGGTGTTAAATGTCGTGGGATGAAAAATTATACTTGAAGTTAGTCTCTACGCATCTTTTGTTGCTTTGCTTTCCCTTCTTCTTTGTAAAGCTCTGCAGCTAACTTCGACCACCATGCATGCATGGGGTTTTTTTGCAAAACCTTTTCGATGGTTCAGAATTATTCACTTCTCCATTCTTTTCCTTATGGTGTGGTGGTGGTTGTTACATAAATAAATGTTTGAAAGTCTGTGTCAGGGGTTTTCAAAATCTACCCATCACTTCTCTTTGCGAATCATAATGTCAATTACCTTAGTTTATCAATTGTTTCTACAATGTCTTTCTCCAATTCCGCTAGAAACTTTGGATTGTCCTCCAGAACCTCTGCAAGTGAAAACCCAGTTGCTTCAGTTTTCATTGCTTCGTTAAAAAGTCCTAACTTGTGATATGTCACCCCCAGTTCGGAAAGAATGGTTATGTCCTCTTGTTCCAGTCTTGTGCTAAACATATTCCAGGCACTCACTTGAAACAAGTTGAAGAATGGGATGGCAAAAATTAGTCGCTTATTGATTGTTTGGGGTATAATTTCCTTTTTAAATCGTCTCACCAACACCAAATTGCCTTCCAGTTCAACTATCAAGTTATCTCGTATTTGCTCTGAGATTTTCAATCGCTTTCCTTTTTCAATCTCTCTATTTAGTCCAAAAGCAAGTAATATTCCCAGCAGACCAGCGAAATATTCAGCAAGGAAGGCATTGAATATTGAAGGAAAGACTATCAAGATATAAAAAACCAAGACGATTGAAGCAAGAGTGATTATTATAATGCCTGTGTATTTCAAGTTTGAAGCCTAGTTCTATCCCATGTCAAATCGCATTCAAAAATACAACTATCTCTTTGATTTGCATGAATGCTTAAGCTTTTCATGTTTTTATCGAACTGAATTTACCATCAAAAAGCAAGTTGTAACTTAAGGATATCCCACTTCAATATTCGATGTATCGATAGTTCATTATTCCCAACCGACCAGACAACCTTTTAACTCCGCTATTATATTGGCATTATTTATTTTTTCATCGGCAAAGGGATTTGCTAACAGGTGAAATTTACTTCTATGCCTTATTAGTATGGCTGTTACATTTTTTATTGCAGGCTCAGTAAAGAGCATACAACGTTTATTCTCTGGAATAACTGACCTATTATTACGCAAAACGCACATTTTTATCAAGTATTCTTTCCAACCATGTTTGAGGGCATAATCTATCGTAGCATCTATTGTTGTGTCTGGAACTGATAAAGGTGGGCAATAGTATGTGGCATCTCCAAACAAATCAGCATTGTATCTGTCAATATAGAAGAACATTGAGTCGTCGTCAATTGCTACTATATAGAACTTGCTGAGTTCATCGCCAGTCCAGTCTTCTCTTTTTCTGCTTTTTTGTAGTATGTCATACTTGATTCTTTCCTTGTATTCTGGTGGTTCAGATATGGCTTGTAGCATTGTGTTAATTCCAAGATATGACTTGCCCTTTTTTGTTAAATGTAATTCGATATCTGCGATCTTGATACTAATACTAATTGTAGGAGAGCCCAAGGGAATTTTCTTCATCTTATCCTTGAACTCGTTTATAGCGTCACGACATTCCTTTTCTTTTTGGTCTTTGGTTTGATATTTGTAGGCTGGTGTGGATAGAAGACTTGAAGATTTAACTATAACCATGAAAGACATTCCAAGAGCATTCAAAGTTTCTGCAATCTCAGACCCAAAATCGTAACTTTCGTCATCAAATTGAATGTTTTTTACTTCTACAAAATACTCTTTAAGATCACCAAACACTAACATATCTGGGGCTCTTCTTCCTTGAAAGACATTATTGGGAAGAAGCTCAACTTGCATTTTGTTTCTTATGAAATATCGAGCAAACTCTAATTCGGAAATCAAAGATTTAAATCTGAACAAGTCAGAAGTTTCATTCACTTTAATCTCGATATCCTTGCAGGAACCATTGTATAGTTCCTCAAAAAGTTTGTCAAGGTACTTCAAATACTCCGCTCTTTGGGTCGTGTAGACTTCATTCTTCAGCTCCGAATTACTGCTAAGTCCTTTATCTAAGAATGGAAATTGCATAGTCAACTTGGATAAACTCAAGACTTATTCGCTCTCTAAGAGATAAAGATTTTATCATGCATGCCCGCGGGTAGGAAAGGTTCAACTTCTCTAGTAAAGATCTCTAGAATGGTATATGTTGTGCTTAACTAACTAGGAAAGGTCAGATTCTAAATAGGAGACTAATAGATGATGATCCAAAGCTAAGTGACGATGAGATCCTACGAATATATCTTCAGAAATAATCCTTCTTTCTTTTTTCCTTGAGAATTCTAAGAGACTTTCTCTAAACAACAGTCTGGAAAACTATTTGGATCGAATCCTTACATACAGCTTCTCAAGTCGAGTAACCTTTTGCATATCTTTGTTTTTTCTTACAGTTGCAAGACGTTTCAGGATAAATAATCGAAGTTCCTCAAGTCGCTTATCATCTTTCCCTAGATACTTATCTATATCAATATCATTGTATATATTATCAAATTCTTTTTTACTCCATCTTTCGATAGCATGCTCTATCATCCTCTTTATGTAGTCTGGTTGATTGTAGTGTAACGTTTGAAGAAGTTTAATGATATCTGAAGATTTTTCCACCTTTGGGTCGGCATAAACCTTTTCTAAGGTGTCTAGGAAATTGTGTTTAATTTTTTCTAGAGTTGTTTCATCTGCTCTATAAGTTATATGACTTAGCATTCTTAGGATAATTTTTCCCAAGGGTTCATTAGCCGCCTTGAATTCTTTGAGAAGTAGATCCACTAACTCCAGCGTGGCATTTCTAAGGTTGTTTGTCCAAGGCTCTAAATCGTTTTGGGGGAGATTAGGAAGACTATCCCGAAGTTCGGTACGAATCATGCTTTCTGTTTTTGGGTCACCTATATGTTTGATTTCCTTGAGCTCAGCTATTCGCAGTTTGAATTTTCCCAGATCAAATTCTCGTCCCTCAGTGAATGTGTAGTTTGAAAAAGGTAGCTCCTTTGAACCTACTGAAAGACCAGTTGCCAAGTTACTAATAATATTTCGAAAGAAACTCTGAAAATCCAGAAATCTACTAGATTCACTAAATCTTAAAGGGAGATAATAAGATGTATCCTTCTTAGATCTTCGTGTCCAGTATCTAATAGCAAAGTATCTTTCCTTTGATTCATCTACCTCTATCACTACGCATTTCAAGTTTTTTTCCGTTGAAATGATTGGATAAACCTTGAAAGGTAGATTATCAGGCTCCACATATTCATATATGATCTGACTGAGCCAATTTCTTACATATTCCTCATCAAAGTTTGTACCACATATAACCCAGTTCCCTTTCTCTTGCTCAACACCGATAACTAAGTACCCTCCACGAACACTAGCAAGTGCAACAACGCCTTTCAATATATCATTTTCAAATCCTTTCTTATTCTTAAAAAGTTGAGGTTTCAATTCCAGAGTTTCATCTTCTCCTAATCCAGCATTCAATCTTCTTTCCAGTTCCCCAAATTTCAGTTTCACTATTATCTACCTATTAACAAAATTGATGAGTTTTGCCTATTCAACTTTTTTGGTGTACCTTATGGACTCTTTTGGTTCATGCATGCATTCCAAATTATTGAGAATTTTCAGAGGTTTATCTCAGAGAAATAAACGCAGAGGGTAGAGGGAGTTTAGCTTTGCAATTTTAATAGGAACTTTTGGAATTTGAGTAGTTGGTCATAAGCAGATTCAAAATAATCCCAAGATTTGCCTGGCTTTTGTAGAGCAACCCCGTGGAGATAAAGCTGCATTCATCTTTGGAGAAGCCAAATTAGTTCCAGATTTGGAAGAGAAAAGAAGAATTTGGAATTTAGCCACTTTTGATCTATCACAACATTTTCCTGAAGGCTGTGAGTCTAAAGAGTTTTGTCTTCTGAAAATCATAGCGAGAAAAATCGAATGGAGAGATAGCTGGGAAGAGGGAACGAAGATCTACAAGCCAACATAAGTTGTACGCGTGTAGGACTCGAACCAGCGACCAGTTGAGATGTCACCCGCACAACCCCCATTTTTTGTTTTGTGGTTTCTAAGCTTGCAGACGCGTCTAATCTTTTTCTCTGCTCTTCACTTTTTCATACCCTTCATTGAGACTACGCCTGTACTCTTCTTCAGAAACGAGAGGCTGACTAATAACCTCAAGGAGGCTCTTAGACATCCGCCCTTTCTCAATGAGCTCGTAGCCAGCTTGCCTCAGCGCCTCCGTAACCTTCTTTGCCTTCTCCTCATTCTCTACCATAAGATAAGCGTGAGGACGCAGAACCGCACCTGCAAACTCAACACTTACATCCTTCGCAAGTTCTTCAGCAATCCGAAGCACTGTGCCGAAATTGCCGATCTCCCACCAACCACACGTAGAAACCAAGACGATCTTGCGAATACTAACCTCACCATGAAATCTGGCACGCGTACGACCATCTCGAAACTCCAGAATCGGCTCAACAAGAGGACACAGCCTATTAATCAGATTCTGCATCTCACCAGGCAAAGGAATATAGACAGGTGTGGCCAGTACGAGTATATCCGCCTTGCGTAGCTTGGGATAAAGCACCTGCATGTCGTCGTCAATGTAGCACTCGCCTAGCTTCTTGTTCCAACAATAAAACTCACCCGTGCAAGGTTTAACATTCAAACGCTTGGCATGAAACAGCTCAACAGAGGCTCCAGCTTCCCTCATGCCATCAAGAAACGGCGCCAAAACCAATGCAGTGTTACCCTTCTCCATTTTAGCGCTTCCATTAATAGCTACTACTCTCGTCAAGACTATTCCCCAATCAGTTGAAAAGACAGTGCATGTTTCATATATCCCTTTTGAATGATCAGTGGGGTCGCTGGGATTCGAACACACACACACACTTGTGAGGAGCTTCTGGTTTGGATCGGATTTGTTGTGATGTGCCCTATTTCAGGGCTTCAACCTTCTCTTTCTCAGGGGCAACTCGCTCTCTAGGTATTCCTGATCTAACATTCTTTTAATTTTTAGGAATTTTGCTGGTCCTTTATCCTGTTCTTTCTCGTATATGCTGATCTCTCCCTCAAAGAGATCAAGAATAGCTTGAACTTCCTGTAGGGGGTGCATCTGTGGGTTCATCACTGCCAATGTGGTGAATCCTCTTGATCTCAGTTCTGGAAGGAGTCCCGCTAGCCATCTTCTAGTGGAGACCGAGTGATGCTGTAACAAGACATCTGAAATGATATCAATACAAGCCCTCCTTTGCCCACTCGATGACTTATCCAATCGGCGAAAAGCTGAGGTCAGAGCAATACTAATCTTAGTAAGATTCTCTACACCTTTCAATCCGAATACGTTGAGCAGATTTCTCATCTTTGTATCAATATAAGGATTGCAAATAAAGATAGAAAAATTTGACTGAAACTTTTCTGCGAGAGCTTTCATACCACTCGCTCCTATGGTGACGAAAAATGTGACCCGTTCATCCTTTATCCCAGATTCAAGAAATTTCCTAGTCAACATGTCTTTTTCATCGCAGGAAGGTGAGGTTAGTATGACTGAATATCCTTCCGGTAGCCCTCCAAACAACAGACTATCGAGATCTGTATATCCTGTGGTGATACGTTCTGGAAGAATAACTTCTAGAACGCTAATTTCTACAGGTTTGAATCCTAAAGAGGTCTGGTGCCCAGTTTCATCTATGTAGATGATTCGTGGGTCCATTTGAAAAATGCCTTTGTCAAAAGATCGCAAAACAAGTCTTATCTCTTCAACTTTCAACGGATCAAGCCGTTTTCCCCTTAAGTCGAGATACCCGTCCTTTAATCGACAGTAATCTGGTTTGGAAACTAGCTCGAAACCTTCAGGAAGGATTTCCTCAACTTTATACAATAGAACGGCTTCCTTTCCTACATTTGCTATCTGTACATCAAGATTGAAGTCTTCACCAACCCTGATTTCTTCGGCGCTGAAATTTAATTCGGTTTGAATATTCGCATGTTCAAATCTTTCAAGACCTACCGCTTTTTCGTGGGTTGGCGTAGGTGTTGAGAATGATGTTGTGGTTGACATGATTGTCGAAGCGTGTAACACCTCGGTCAGTGAGAGGGCAAGTTCTTGTTCTTCTTTGACGTTTTCCAGAAGTCTCTGGACATTTTCGCTCTTTTCCGGTTTTTTCGCCTTCATATATGAGGCTGCTGAGGCTATGAGAAGTCTCTCAGACATTCTATAATACTGTGATTTCGTTATTGGGTTTATTTCGGTTTTAGCCTTTTGAATATACATATGCGCGTCGAGTAGTCGTTGCGTGGCTTTAGCGTATTCGGAAGCTGTTTTATATTCGGCCTTAACATAATAGTTTGCTGCGCCTTCTAGGTGTTGGGTTGCTGCCAAATGTAATCTAGCGTCTCCAGTTGCTTCAAATCTTCTTCCAGCCTCCAGCGCCTTGCAAAAGCAACTGTGGCCAAGAGCCAACAACTTAGCTTTTTCATTAATGCTGTATTCTTTTGCTTCATTAAACAGTTGAGAAGCTTCCAAGTACAAATGGGGTGAAGCTTCTGCCTCTGCTCGCGTCATCATCTGCCAAGCCTTACAGAGATAGATTATAGGTCTCAGTTCGTGTTTATCCGATTCATATTCCATAGCATCTATTGCTTTTTTAAATACTTCCGCTGCAGAACCATATTTTTGTGAACTAGCGAGGTATTCGCTTTTTCTCTCGAGGATTTTTCCTTCTTCCAGAGCGATTCTTCCAAGACAGTATTCACATCTTATATCTGAAACCTTGATTAGTTCAGCTGCCATCTTCTTCTCCTCTCTGATTTCCATGCTTTTTAGTTTGTTCTTTATCGACTTTTTTGCTTTTTTAAACAACCTAGCTGCTTGTTGGAAGATCTCTCTCGCATTCTCAGTTTGTTCTCCTCGACTCAGATCTTCGCCGTGCTCTAGTTGGGCCCAAGCAAGGTAGTTTGCAACAAGATATCGCCAAGACTCTGAGGATTCATGTAGGCTGGCTGCATTTTCGTAGTGCTTCTTGGCATTGTCATATTCCTGTCTTACATGGTGGCGCTTTGCTGCTTCTATTTCACTCCAGCCATTCATATAGGAGGCGTGGTCAAGATAGAACCGTTCCAGTGAAGGTATCTTCTCAGCAGCTGCAATGTATTGTTCTTGGGCATTTTTAAAGCATTTCGCGGATTTCTCATAATCCAGCAACTTGCTATAAACTCTAGCTAGTTGCCAATAGCTCTCCGCGGTTCGACTGGGCATGTCAGCTTTCTCATATGCATCAACAGCTCCCTTGAAAACTCCTAATAGTTTATCAAGAAGTTCGTTGGAGCTTGCTATTAGGTGAAGCCTAATGAGAATCCTGCCAAAGTCAGAGTAATATTTTCCTAGTGTAGTATATTGTCCGCGGCTTAAGGTTCGGGCTCTCAGGCAAAGATTAATACAGTTTTCAGCACTTTTAATTGCATCTTCTAGAAGTTGCACCTTCCGGTTTTTCTTGTTCTCTATTTCTGCCAGCTCGGCTTGTATTAGGGCAAGATAGTTATGATATACGCCACGATTCCAAAAATAATAGGGCATAGCTTGCTCCAGAGTTCTAATATTTTCTAACCTATACTGCAATGACTCTTCTAGAAGTTCCTTTTTCACATCTCTGTCTGTCTCCATGATTGATAGGAAAAATAGAGACTTGCTGAGAGGGTGAAGGACAAACCATGCAGCGCCTATAGAACCTGAGCGCTGTGCGTGTTCCAAACCACTTTTCCCTACCTGAATAGACTTCCTAAGAAGGAGGCGCTTCTTTTTCGAGCTGGTTTCAGCAGACCTAGCCAAGAATGTATATCTTTCAGCGTGCCAATAATAACAAGACGCAATCTCTTGATCGTTCGAGATCAATGTGAAATTGTGTATGGCATCCTTGATATACTCTTCATACTTTTCTAATTCTTCTCTCATCTTCTCTGGATCTTCTTCAGCTATCATTTTCCAAGCCATCAGATGAGCCAGTAAATAGGATGCTCGTCCAATCAAATAATTGTCTCTTGTGTGCGTACCCCACTTCAATGCATTTTCGAAATATCTCACCGCTGAATCAGGATGGGCAGAGAAGTCAACGATAGCTGACCCAAGACAGATGTTTGACCTTCCTAATAGAAGGTGGTTTCCAATATTTCCTGAAAGCTCTATAGCCTTTTGGGAGTAGCTTAAAGCTTCCTGTTCGTATATACTCCTTTTCTCCAGTTCTAAGCCCTTTGCTGCTGTATGGTAGTGAGTACTCGCAGTGCAATAGGCTCTCGCAAGCTCATAATCCTCTCCCAGATCGCTGAGTATATCTATCGCCTTTCTACTGTTGTTCAGTGCTTCCCTCAACATTTTCTGTCGTTTCTGTGTGTCCCACTCAAGATCTAAATAATCAACCAAGCACCTATTCAGTTCATTAATGGTCTTTCCCAAGCCGAGGCGATCATCTGTCTCCTTGCAAACCATAAGTGCTTTCTTTTCGAGTTTCCAACACTCATCAAGCAATTTTTTCCGAGAAGTGGAGTCTTGAACAAGCCAAGAGCTGATGTATGCACCCTTAGCCTTGTAATGATATATTTTGGCTAACCTACTCGGGATGTCAACTTTTTCGGAAAGTCTGGCAGCTTCGTTATACGTATTAAGCGCCTTGACCATGGAACTCTTGAACTCTTGTGGATTCCCTGCTTGCATAGCAGCACAATGATGACATAGGGCAATTCGCTCGGAAATTTCCACTGCCCTAGAAAGATTTTCTTGTTTGAGTGCAGCTGTCAAAGCCTTTTCAAAAATCTCTGCAGCAGTAGCCCAATGATACTCTTTCTCTTGTTTTCTCCCTTCATTCGCAAGAAGCAGGTGGCCTCGACTCTTTGTCACTACACTCCCTAGCTTCATCTTGTAGACGTTAGCTCAAAAACCTTTCTTTAAAAGGTTGAATCTATAAGTTTCCCAAAATACACCTCTGAAGTTATTCCTCAACGAAGCCTTCATCACTAGAGCTTTCTAGCCCAAACCAAGTATCAATGTTGTGGACACCTTGACTCAAAAGGAAATTCAAAAGATTTCTGAAAGCTGAATATGTTTGGCCCTTAAAATCAAACTGGACCATTATGTCATAAGGCCCAGTAACAAGATGAACAGCTTCTACTCCATCCTTCTCCGAAACTCTTTTAGCAATATCTACTAGTGTAGTCTTAGCAGTTGCCCGCCCAAGAAACCAGCCATGACTTGTCATCAATTCACCTCCATTCTGGATTTTCTCGATCTCATATTTATTGCTTTTGCATGCGCACCCGCTGCAAGTTGAAAAACCTCTTAGTGATCAAGTTTTAAGTTGATTTGCTAATTTCTTTCCGAACTCTTTGCATTTAGGGAGTTCTCCTTCTACGATAGGATCCTTCATTCCTCCAACCCTTATTGCATGCATGCATTGCAAGCATAATGCTCTTTAAGTCTCGAATCAAATTTGACCTTGGCTAGTGTAGATCCACACTCTATGCAATAGTTGGCTTTAAGGCTATTTCTTCCGCCGCAGTTCTCACAAATCTTCTTTCTACAACCTCGTTTCAATACTCGAAAGTGACATCGCAAAACCTCTCGTCCTTTGTATGTGGAGATCTTAAAGTCATCAAGCCTGATTCACTCATACTTGTCCAGAAACTTACTTCTCTGCCTGTCCTTCTGACCCTCTGGAAACACTCTGCCTACGCCTTCACTGACTCTGGTTTTGAAGAGAAACTCAAGGTTGTAAGGCTACGCATAAGTAAATAAAGCATTAACTAAGGTGTGTATTTGAAGGGGTGCTTCGACCGGTCCTTATTTTCCGTAACCTCATCTGCCGATGGTCTTCCCTCAATAGCTCTTCGAACAGCGTGCCGCATAGCCTTGTAATTATTAATGTACACTCTTTGCCGATTAACCGCCGACGGATGTACGAAAACGTTCGCTATAATCATCAAATCTTCTGTAGCCCCTTTTGGAATGCTGCCATCCGCCAAACTGTCCGCGACTGCTTTAGCCACGCCGGTCTGCGCCGGACCATAAACCATACTCGCCTGCCGCATGTTCTTAATCGTCACCGTGGGAACCATCAATGTAACAGGCTTTACCAAAACATTGGGCTCCAGAATAGCTACAAGCGCCTCATGTCCAGGAGTGGGATTCGCCTTAGCCCTCGCATATGCCTCACCCACAGGACCGTCTTTCTTGCCAATCATCAGATCGATGTGCGCCACTTCCGCATCCTTCCCAGCCAAAGCCTCACCCACACGCAGCTTGAAATCATGAATTACTTCAGGTGTTATGTGAACAACCGTAAACCTTTCTTCCAAAGCTTTCTCCTCAACCTCAAACTTAACTGGCTTAGCCTTTATCTTGCCAATCTTCTCCAAATCCAGCCGCAACTCCTCCCTCGCCTCATACGTAAGCTCACCGCCAACGCTAAGCGGCAATCTTACACGCCCAACCTTAATCCCCATCATGTTCAAAGCCTCCTTAGCGCCAACCGCGCCACTCTGAGCCGTAATCCTCGCGATTTTCTGAACCTTATACTGCAGCTCACGAGCCCTCTGCAAATCGCCCTTTTGTACGTTGTCGTAGATTTCAATCCAAATGTCAGGAATGAAGTTGGCACTTGCTAGGATTGCTCCACTGGCTCCAGCAGCCAAAGCCGCCATAACCACCTCGTCGTGACCACACATCACGTTAATTTTGTCACGAACCTTTTCCAAAACTGCCAAAATGAAGCTAAGTTGCCCGCTGCTGTCTTTGACGCCGACTATGTTGGGTATCTGCGCAAGGTCTTCCACCATCTGCCATGGCAAGGGGAGTCCGGTGCATTGAGGTATGTTGTAGAGGATTAAGGGTAAATCCACCTTAGATGTAATGGTGAAATAGTGCTCGTAAATTCCTCTGCTGGTGGGCTTTAGGTAGTAAGGTGTTACAACTAGAGCTGCGTCAGCACCTGCATCCTTTGCGTACTTTGTCATCTCTAATGCTTGCTCGGTTCCACTTGCTCCTGTACCTGCCACAACAGAAACTCTTCCGTTAACTGCGTCAACAACAACGTCAATAACACGCTTCCTTTCCTCGATAGTCATGTTTATGAACTCACCAGTAGTCCCACACGGAACAACACCGCTAACGCCAAGCTCAATACAGTGATTAACAAGCACACGCATTTGCTCTTCATCAACCTGCTTTCCATCATCAGTAAAAGGCGTCACTAAAGCAGGCATAATTCCTTTAGGCTTGAACATTAACTTCAACTCCTTGATGATTTATCGTGTTTTATACACATTTAAGTCCTTCACTCTACGTTGACCAGTGTGAATTGACACTGATTTCGCAGAGCTATTCTTATAAATACTACTCGCATTATAACGCAACACAAAGCGCCCCTAAAAGTCATTAGAAAACTTGGAGGAGCATGTGTTGAACAACCTCAAACAAAAATTGAGAATCAAGGAAGAAAACCTAAAGAAAATTAACGATTTCCTTCTGAAAGAAGACAACCCTCTTGTAGATAATTTACTGAAAATTATTGAAAAATATGGCAGTATCGAAGAGATCAACCGAAAGGCTCGAGAAGCCCGCAAACTCGAAAACCTTATGGCTCAACTAAAGGCAAAGAACTCACCCTTTGTAAAAGATCTTGAATGGCTTATTGAACAACGGGACAAAGATGCTTTTATCAGCATTCCCAATTATCGCAGGAAAATTCTTGGAAATAAAGCCGATTCTACGACATTCGATGAGGCATTCGCTGTCACCCTCGAAATCAGCGCGTGCAACTTTTTCCCGTGGGTCATAGAAGAAGCAAAAAAAGCCATTGCACAGCAGGACCTTATGCCCAGTCGCTTTATTCGCGTCCGCTCCATGAAAGAGCAAGTTGAAGACAATGAAATTTTGGCGTTTGCAGCAGCAATGCAGATTGTAGGCGCTTCGTACGTGGAAACGCTAGATACAAAGGGAACTCTGCCTGGACCTGACGGCTTGCCCATCAACGTTCACCTAGGTGGACCCGGGACTATCACCGGATATTTTGGCGGCGTCGGGATGCCAAACGAATACGCTTTGAAGTGGGTTGATGAATTTCTGCACTATTACACTGAATACGGCATTCGACAGGTCTTGAATATAAACATAGGAAGCGTAATGCTGGGATACTGGCTCTACAAGCTTGGAATCGACATCGAATTCAAGATTTCAGTATTTCTGGGCAACGACAATCCTTACTCTTGCTTCTGGACACTAATGACCGCTAAACTCTTCAGTCGTAACGATGGCACAAGCCCACTAATAGGCTTCAACCTTTCGAATGCCGTCAATAACGAGACAATTGAAATTTCAGCCTATATACGAAAAGATTTCGAATTTGAAGACATTGTGCGCATTGAACATCACATCGTAGAAACTTACAAGAGCATTGTCAGACAGCCATACAACCGACTTGACGAACTTCTGGAAATCGCAGATCATGTGAAGAACATTAGTGCCAAACATGAGGGTGGGTTGCTCGAAGTTGAGAAAGGCCGGGAACACCCGTCGGACATCTTGGAATACTTTGTTCCCAAAAAGGATATTCTTGTGCAGGGTTTGATGCC
>Ga0209978_10000371_pt1 | contig 16627 bp, 13 predicted proteins | sample BentaG_FD_182805 | JGI IMG/M metagenome (GOLD analysis project Ga0209978, IMG submission 182805) | Deep subsurface microbial communities from South Atlantic Ocean to uncover new lineages of life (NeLLi) - Benguela_00093 metaG (SPAdes)... | ecosystem: Environmental > Aquatic > Marine > Oceanic >... | reverse complement strand
TATGTGAACTGCGGACAAAGGTGCTGAGGATTGTGTCCACAAGCACTAACCTACAACCCTTGAGAAGTCCGCAGCAGTTTTCTCAGACGGATTTTAAGTAATCAATAGCAGCCCTTCGCCTCGCAATTAGCAGTGTCGATGCTTGGGTGTCCCTGTCACTGAGGTAATAGGCCATCAATCTCTTACGTTTGGTTGTCTCAGAACTCCTCGGGTGGCAAGAACTCCATGTCCTCGATAGTTGATCTCCGCTCGCTCGATCCCCACGCCGGAGTTGACTCGCCGGTGTCTCACGGGCCCCAGTAGGAGATCGGCACGTCTATCATGGTGATCAGACCGGGCTTCGCGCTCAAAACAGCGGGAATGGCGTTCACTACGATGGCGGCTGTGGCTACGTCTCCATGGATGCCTCCGGGGATAGTCATGTGGATCTCGGGCTCGCCCTGGATATAGATCGTATCAGCCGCAGCCTCCGCCCCCACGTACATGCGCAATTCCAGGGTGATCTTCTCCTCACCTCCCACCATGACCCCAGCTACCTGCTCGACCCCTGCCACATCCCCCTTCGTGACAGTCAGGAATGGGGTAGTTATATCCTGATCCGCTATCACGGCATCAATGGTCTCAGTGATGTCGGTAGGCTCAAGGCCCAGGACATGGGCGATCATGGCTGCCGATTCTGGCAGACCCACATGCTGTATCTTTCCCTCAGCTACCAGGGCGTCGAACTGATCGCGTCGCAGCCCAGCCCCAACCTTGCGTTGGAGAGGCTCCCGGCGCAGAGCGGCGTCGACCTCTCTCCTCACGCGCACCCGCTCCACCCTGCGGCAGGCCGCCATCAGGGTAAGCACCAGCTTGTCCATGACAAAGCCCGGGTTGACACCACTGCCCAGCACCGTGACCTCATGCTGACGTGCAAGCCGGTCCATCTCCTCTGAGAGCTCCGGATGATGATAAAAAGGATAGGCGAGCTCTTCGCAAGTGGAGATGACATCCACGCCATGCTCAAGCACCTGCTGGATCTGGGGGGCCGCTTTCTCCAAGGAGGAAACCGTGGCGTGCAGTACGATGTCGGGTGCGGAACTGGCCAAAACAGCCTCAGCATCCTCTGAGATCTCGACTCCCGGCTTCTCTCCCCCCTTTAGCACTTCTCCCACGTTCTTGCCTACCAACGCGGGATCGATGTCGATGACACCCACTAGGATCAAGGTTTCCCTCTCGAGAACCAGTTGGGCGATGCCCCTGCCAATGGGGCCCATGCCGTACTGGACGACGCGGATCTTGCTGCTCATGGGTTCACTCTCCTTATCCTACCTTGATCCGTTTCGCGGCCTCATCGCAGGCTGCGAAAAGCCACTCAACGTCCTCCTCCGAATGGGCCGTGGATACCGCTCCCAGCCCGTGCACCACGTGCACCCGCTCCAGCAGCAGAGCCAACTTGAGGACCTTCTCCCGTCGATCCACGTTGCAGATCTTTGGATCCCATACGGCCTTCGGACTGGTTAGCCGGGTCCGATCATCATAGGGGAAATGGATCATTGCCAGGGAACTATCAGGGATCACGTCGTTCCCGTACCCGGTGCACCTGGCAAGGATGCCGTGGCTGGCGAAAATCTCCTCGATCCCCAACCTGATCTTCTGTCCGAGGGCCCCCAATCTGGGATAGATCTTCTCTTCGTTGCGAACCAGGTACTCAATGAGCGTCTTGCCCGCCAGTAGCGCCGCAGGATGAGCCGAGAAGGTACCCCCATCGAACCTCACACGGCGCCCGGCGGCGGAGCCACAAAGGCGCATAATGTCCTCTCGCCCCACCACTGCTGCCAATGGCATCCCACCGCCGATGATCTTACCAAAGGTCGAAAGGTCCGGCCGAACGTTATAAAGCCTCTGTACTCCGCTGGCACAGAAACGAAAGCCAGAGATGATCTCATCGAAGATCAGCACTGCCCCATGCCTGCGGGTCAATTCCCGGGCTATCTTCAAGTACTCTGGGGTTACCGGCATGAACCCTCCCACACCCATCCACGGCTCAACAATGAAACAGGAGATTCTATTGCCCCACTGTCGGAACTTTTGTCGGAGGTCATCTGGGTCATTACAGCGAGTGGTCAGGATCTCAGCCGCACTATCTTCTGATAGGCCTTCCGATTCCACATGGGTGTATCCGCCCTCACCGAAGTGCACCCCCTTGAGGGCCAATGGCTGGGCACCATGCCAGCCACCGCCGACTTTCAAGATGAGACGTTTCCCGGTGAAGGCTCGCGCCAGCATGATGGCGTACATGGTCGCCAGAGAGCCACTCGTTGTGAAGCGGACCTGCTCGGCGCCCACTTGGTCCAAGAGTAGCCGACCGAATTCCGTCTGCAAGGCCTCCGTTATCCCGGTGTGGAGCCCCTCTTCATTCTGAAGAGCTTGGATCAGTGCTTCCCTAATGACTGGCGGGTTATGCCCCAGAATGTTGGCGTAGTGCCCTTGCCAGAAGTCGAGGATCTCGTGGCCATCTGCGTCTCGTACCCGGGAACCGGAAGCGCTGACCAGCCTAAACGGATAGGGGCCAAACAATCGCAATGCATGGCTACCCCCATCAACTAAATACCGCTTTGCCTGCTCTTGCAACTCCCTGGACCTGGGATACCGGGACATGTATTGCTGAGTCAATGTCTCCAGCAGCTGTTCGTCGTTCATGATGGCTCTCCCCATGAAAAGAGCTCACGGCATGTCTGGCTGTGAGCTCCCTTGATTTGCTTCCCCGGGGGCCCTCAGCCCCCCAAGTAGGCTTTCCTCACCTCAGGGTTCCCGGCCAACTCCTCGGACATACCCTCCAGCACGATGTTGCCGGTCTCCAGCACATAGCCTCGCTGAGCGAACTCCAATGCCATACGGGCGTTCTGCTCAACAAGAAGGATGGTCGTTCCTTCCTCATTGATCTCTTTCAGAGATTCGAATAGGCTCTTCATCAGTAACGGGGCCAGTCCCATGGAGGGCTCATCTAAGAGCAATAGCCTTCTCCCACTCATCAACGCCCTGCCCACAGCCAACATCTGCGACTCCCCACCGCTCAAAGTATCGGCCTTCTGCTCTTTCCTCTCTGCCAGGCGGGGGAAGAGGCCGAATACCATCTCGTAATCCCTCTTTATCCTCTCTGGATCCTTGCGAGCGTAGGTGGCCAACCTAAGGTTTTCCATTACCGTGAGGTTGCCGAAGAGCCGCCTCCCCTCAGGCACCTGAACGATCCCCAATTCACTCACTACCTTGTGGGGAGGATAGTTCAATAGATTTTCCCCTTCGAAGGTCATCCTGCTTCCCGGCTCGACCGGGATGAGGTGGGAGATGGCATTAAGGGTTGTAGTCTTTCCAGCCCCGTTGGCCCCTATGATGGTGACTATCTCCCCCTCGTCCACCTCGAAGGATATCCCTCGAACAGCCTCAATTGCCCCGTAGGAGACACTCAGGTTCTCAACCGAAAGCAGCATTAGATTTCCTCCCTCCCCAGATAAGCCTCGATCACCTTGGGATTCTCCCTTATCTGGTCAGGGGCTCCATCCGCGATTATCTCCCCGAAGTCTATAGCCTTAATCGTCTCGCAGAGGCTCATGATCATCCTCATCCGGTGCTCGATCACTATGATGGTCAAATCGAACTCTTCCTTCATCCGCCGGATGAGGTCCATAATTTCATACATCTCGCGCAGGCTCATGCCCACCGTCGGCTCGTCCAGGAGGAGAATCTTCGGCTCTGAGGCCATTGCCCTGGCCATCTCCACCCTCCTTTGAAGGCCATAGGGGATGTCCCAAGCCCGAGCATGGGCGTACTCAGTGACGCCGAAGGTATCCAGGAGCTGATAAGTTCTCTCCTCTATCTCCTCCTCCCGCTCCTTGCATCGCCCCGTCCACAAAAGGGCATCTACTAAGCCATAGTTTAGCCTGGAGGTGAACGCGAGTTTAACGGTATCCAAAACCGACAGGTGGCGCCAGAGCCTCAGCTTCTGAAATGTCCGGCCGATCCCTCTGGAGGTTATCTCATGAGGGGAGCGCCCTACCAGGCCCTCGCCGCTAAGGAGGATCTCCCCCTCGGTGGGCCTGTAAATGCCACAGATGAGGTTAAAGATGGTGGTCTTGCCCGCCCCATTGGGGCCTATCAGACCCACCAATTCCCCTCCCTCCAGGTTTTCGTGGAAATCATAAACGGCTCTTAATCCACCAAACCAATGGGTCAGATTGTTAATCTGAAGCAGGGGCACGCCTGACCTCCTTTCTCAAAACTCCGAACTCCCTGAAGGAGATGAGCCCCCATGGGCGACGCAACATAAAGATGATGATTATCACAGGAATGACCATCCACCTAAGTATCCCCAGAGGGCGAAGGCCCTCCATCAGGAGCCGATAGATCACCGCTCCGACCATAGAGCCGCTGATGGAGTTCAATCCGCCCATGTAGAGCATGGCCATGACCTCCGCGGTCTTCATGATGCCGAAGTCACTGGGGTTAATGTATCCGATGACATGGGCGTAGAGCCCACCGGCGACCCCTGACCAAAAGGCGGAAAGCATGAAGGTGATCACTTTGACACGTCGGGTATTGACCGTCATCACCTCTGCGGCTGTCTCATCATCCCGGACCACCGTGGCCCCCTTGCCCAGAATAGTGGAGACATAGTTGCGCATGATCCATACCCCAAGGATGGTCCAGATGAAGATCACTGGCAGACTGGCCCATGTTGTGGGCTGGTTCATAAAGCCCCGCGGGCCGCCCACGACCTCCAAATTCTCAAAGAGGCTCTTGACAATAAAGGTGTAGGCCAGGGTGATGATGGCCAGATAGTCACCTCTGGTCCTGAAGGAAGGGATGGCCACCAAAAGCGCCGTCAAAGCCGTGACTAGGCCTCCGATGACTAAGGCTATGGGGAATAGAAAGAAGCCTAAAGCGGGGGGAAGAAGGGGAGGGCCAAAAACGTCGTCGTGCACGAATCCCCCCACGGTGAGTATGGAGGTGACATAGGCGCCTACCGCCATGAACCCCCCACTAGCGCAGGAGAACTCGCCCATGTAGCCGTTCACCAAGTTCAGGCTGACCGTTAAAAGGATAGAGATAAATATGAAATAGAGCACCATTATCCGATATTGGTCGAGGCCCCACATCTGTACGGCGCCGTAAAGAGCTATCAGGAGAAGCGACATGGACAGCCGGTACGGGAGCCTCTTGATCAGAGGTGCGGTCAACCGGGCCACAATGGAGACCGGCACAAAGTAGAGCACCAGCAGATAGGCTATCGTGCTAGGGATCAACAGGAAACCCTTGACCGCCACGCCGACGGCCTGGGCCACCTCTCCTGCCCGCAGATAATCTATCGTGCTACCTTCGACTACTCCAAAGTCCAAGATCAACAGGAGCGATTCTATCATGAACCTGACGCCAAAAAGCCTCGGCACGCGCTCCAGGCCCAATGGCCCGGCTATCACATCTCCCGCTAGACGTTCGATCGCGGCGGCCACTAGGAAACCCAATACCCAGGCTTGAATAGGGATGTCGGTGAATAGCGACCTGACCTTCTGGATCAACGCTTTCATCTTCTCCTCCCCTTTCCCAATTAGCCAGATCTTTTCAGAGCCTCATATGGGCGCTGTAGGGCTCGCCGAAGAAGCCATGGGGCCGGAAGGTTAGGATGATAAGAATGATAGTGTAGGCGATCAGGTCACGGAAGGTGGAGGGCAAGATAGCGGGCACAAATATCTCGATGAATCCCAGCAGGTAGCCGCCGAACATGGCCCCTACTATCGAGCCCCTTCCCCCTACGATGGCGGCGATGAAGGCCTTCCAGCCGATTAGGATGCCCATATAGGGCTCCAGGACGGGATAGGCAGTGCAGAAGAAGATGCCGGCGATAGCAGCCATGGAGGAGCCGAGGACAAAGGTGGCGGAGGCGATGGAGTCTATGGAAACGCCCATCAGGGGGACGACAGGAAAATCGTAGGCCATAGCCCTCATGGCCATTCCCCACTTGGTCCTGCGCACTAGCAAGTGCAGGATGTACATCAGCGCCAGGGATACGCCAACGATCATGATTTTGGTGTTGGTGATGCTTACCCCTCCAACCTTGTAGACCGTTGTCTCGATCAGGGAGGGGAATTTTCGTCGCTCGGCGCCCAATAAGCGCAGATTGCCGGTCTCCATCAACAAACCGATCATCAAGCCCGTAACCGCGGCCGAGGCCCGGGGAGCATTCCGCAAAGGCCTATAGGCTATCCTCTCCACGAGCATCCCCACAATGGACGTCCCGAGCATAGTTCCGACGATGGTCAATATGAGGATCAACCAGGGGGCCATAGGGATGAGACCTCCAGCAGAGATGGCCAATAGAGCACCGGCGACGAAGAGGCCGATATAAGAACCAGCCATGAAGATATCCCCATGGGCGAAGTTGAATAACATGAGAACGCCATAGACCATGGTGTAGCCTATGGCGATCAGGGCGTAGAAACTGCCCCACTGCAAAGCGCTTACAAAGTATCTAAAGAAGCCAGTTAAAGTCACTTCCATAACCTCCTGAATTGGCGGAAGGTGGGGCGGGCAGAAGCCCGCCCCACCGTTTCAGTCGGCCGTGGCAAGATCACGGACAAGCCCAGGCGACGAACTCGATCAGGTGATCCTCGTTGTACTCGACGACCACAGCGCACTTAATGGGATCGCCCTCCGGAGTGAAGCTCATCTCTCCGGTGGTCCCCGGCCAGTCCTTGATCCTGGCCATCTCGCGTTTGATGTTGTCGCGGTCCTCCGCCAGATCGCCGGTCAGACCACCGGTGTTCTCGATGGCCTTGATGAGCATTTGTGCGGCGTCATAGGCCAAGGCTCCCACGTCGCTGGGTTCGGAACCGTACTTCGCCCTGTATGCGTCAATGAACGCCTTGGTCTTGCCCGTGGCCCCTACCATGGCGTAGTGGGTGGTGAACCTGAGTCCCACGCAGTCATCGCCGCAGAGGGATGCCAGGTCTCCACCAGCCCAGCTGTCGCTGCCGAATATCGGCTTGTCCCAACCCAGCTCCTTGGCCTGCGCCACGATCAAGGGGACCTCGTCGTAGTACTGGGGCGTGTAGAAGAGCTCGGCCCCGGACTCCATGATCTTGGTCAGCTGGGAGCTGAAGTCCCGGTCCTTGGTGGTGAAGGTCTCGAAGGCCACTATCTCGAGCCCCACCTCCTCGGCGCTCGCCTTGAAGTATTCAGCCAGGCCCTTGGGGTAGTCGCTGGCCACATCGTAGAGCACAGCCACCTTAGTGATCTCGGGCCAGTTTTCCTTGACGTACTTGGCACCCACCGTAGCCTGGAAGGGGTCAAGGAAGCAGGCTCGGAAGACGTAGGGGCGGTCCATGGTGGTCCTGGGGTTAGTAGACCAGGGGCTGATAGTCGGGGTCTTTTCGCGATCGGCCACCTCACCCAAGGGGATGGCCTGCTTGCTGGCATAGGCGCCGATGATCGCCAGGACCTCATCCTCCGCGATGAGCTTGGTGCCAACGGCCGCGGAGGACTCGGCCTTCGCCTCGTTGTCCTCGAGGAGAATCTCGATCTTGTAGGTGTGCTCCCCGACCTTCACCTCATACCCTATATCCTCCATGGCCAACTCCACGCCATACCTCCCATGCTCCCCCACCGCGGGGATGTCGCCGGTCATGGGAGCGACGTTGCCGATCTTGATCACCCCATCGTAGGGGGCCTTAGGAGCTGCTGGTGCGCAGCCTGCAAAGAGGGCAGCCGCAAAAGCCAGAGCCACCAGCAACGCTAGGACAAAGGTTTTCCTAGCCATTGTCGTCTCCTCCTTCTCTCATCCTTTCTTCCGTCCTTTGCAATCTTTTGACCCTATGCTTCGCTGCACATCACCTCCTTTGCCCATGCTGTCTCTGAATTGAGAGAAATAGAGAAAAGGAGAACATACAGCAACAAAGCCATACATTCCCCTCTCTTTGAACCTGAGAGATTCATCTCGATCCCCTGTCCTTGAACCTGAGAGATTCATCTCGATCACCATGAGGCAACGATCGAGATTTGCCCCTTCGGCGTCTTACCGACTCTCCAGGGGGTTCCAGAACATGCGGTCCTTTTGCCTGAGAGTTTCACCAGCCAAAGAAACGCCTTGACTGGCTTGCCCCTTCGGCGCCCTTGCGGGATCTCTCCCGCATGTCCTTTTTATAAGGTTTTTCCCATTATACAATAGTTGTCCTTGAATGTCAAAAGCCTGGGGGGTGCTTGGGCCAGGGCTGGATTGCAGATCCCGCCAGGCTAAGAGCCCGCCAATGCTTTTCGCCTGGCGCACAGCAGAGAAGATGGCTGCCGACATTGCCTCCGCGCCGTGCGCCCCTACCAGGTTGACATCGGCCTTCTTCTCGCCGGTGGCCAGGGCGAACAGTGTGTCCCCGACCTGGACCTGATGCTCCAAGAATATTACAAACTCCGAGGCTGGACCCCCGGGAGGCCCAAGGGTGAGAAACTAGAGGCACTGGGGCTCAAATAGGTCTACCCTTTTATCCACTCCTCCAGGTCTATCCCCATGGCCCTTGCCGCCTCGCGCACGGGGTCGTAATCCGAGTCCTGGGAAGGGAGGTACCCATCTATGCCGTAGGGGTCGGCCAGGATGACGGCTCCCTCATCGGTGGCGGCCACAGCCAGAAAGGCGTCTTTGATCTTTTGCACCATCTCTGGAGGCAGGTCCTTCCGTACTACAATGGTATCCAGAGGGATAGGCTTTGTCTCGGCGATGACCCTTGTGTTCTCCATAACGTCGGGATACATCTCTCGGATGGCCGGGAGGTCGCGGGCTCCATCGTAGATGGCCCCCGCGTCCACCGTCCCGTCCATGACCGCCACGATCACCCGGTCATGTCCACCCGCGAAGACGGTCTCCCCGAAAAAGGTGTCGGGGTCGTATCCTTCTTGGATTAGGAGGGCCTTGGGATAGATATGGCCCGAGGCTGAGACGGGGTCCGTGAAGGAGAAACTCTTCCCTTTCAGATCATCCAGGAAGTGGATATCGCTGTCCGCGCGGACGATGATCTGGCCCCTGTAGTTCGTCCTCCCCTTGCGGATGGTAACCAGGATGGTCTGGGCTCCATATCTATCATGGGCCAGGACGTAAGCCACCGCCGAGAGTTGGGCCACGTCCACTTTCCCTGCGCCCAAGCCTTCCACCACCGCGGCGTAATCGGTGGGAATGTAGGGCTCTATCTGATAGCCTGTCTCCTCCTCCAACAGTGTAGTCAAAGCCGTGGTCGTCTCCAGGAGTTGTCCCGTCTCCACGGAAGGGACGAAGCCCATCACTATCGGCCTCTCCGCGCTCCCCAGAGGGGGCTCAGCCTTGCAGCCCATCAATAGGGTGAAAATAAAGAGAAGCGACACCACCCAGCGGCACCAGCGAGCCATCATAGATCTCCTCCCTTATTATGATTAGAAGCCTCTCAGGGCTCTGAGAGGCTTAGATTTCTATCTTCTTTGCCGTCTCGGTCCCGAGGATCCAAGCGACCTTTTGTCCTGCCCTTCCTCACCGCCGCCAAGGGTCGATGGTTAATCCTATTATATCACAGAGGGGTGCAAGCCTCAAGACAGAGAGGGGTTGCCTTCACCGATCGGCTCCTGCACTTCGTCTTCCGAGGAGACTCGGTACTGGTTGCATAGCGGCTGATCGCGGTTCCCTTGCCCAAGCAGGATGTGCTATAATTTGTCCGCCTAAGTCCGCATTATCATTCGGAGGTCAGGAGCATGTTGAGTCGCCAAGGAGCGATGTCGCTATTCCTAATAGGCTTTCTGGTCACCTTTCTTGGAGGCTGCGGGCCGAGGGGGCCTATCGCTACCCCTACCCCCACCAAGACCCCTCGACCCCTGGTCACTCCCGCCCCCCCTCCCACTAACACCCCAACCCCACCAACCCCTACACCGACCCCAGAATTCGATCGCTGTCCCTTGACCGGGGAAGCGATGGAGGAACCGGAAAAGGCTCTGCGCAGGCCCCTGATAGTGAAAATAGGTAACGACAAGAGGTCCCGCCCCCAGTCCGGGCTCCATAAGGCGGATATAGTGATCGAGCACCTCGCCGAGGGGGGGATAACCCGCTTCGATGCCGTCTATCTTTGTCACGATTTCGAGAAGGTCGGGCCAGTGAGGAGCGCTCGCCTCATCGATGTCCCCCTGGCTTATATGTTCGATGGTATCTTCGCCCATGCCGGGGCCAGTGGGGGGGTAATCTGGGTGCTGGACCACGAGACTAACTTTCCCAGGTTAGACGAGACCCGCGGCGATCCCGGCTTCGACAAAGGCCCACCGGCGGGGTGGCCCTACAATACTTTCACCGACAGCTCTGTCCTCTGGCAGATCGCCCAGGAACAGGGCTGGCAGTTCCCTATGCGCGTCCCGTCCCTCTCCTTCGGCCCCCTGGAGCCTGCCACGAAGGTGGAAGAGATAAACGAGATCGCCATCCCCTATTTCAGTGGCAATCGGCCTAGTTGGCGATGGGATGAGCAAGACCAAAGACACCTGCGTTTGATAAACGGTGTGCCTCACACCGAGGCAACAACCGGGGAACAGATAAAGGCGGCCAATGTTATCGTGATCTGGGCTGAGCACAAGGTCGCAGTGCCTCATATAATCGAGGATGAGAATATGCAACTCTCCATCGAGATCAATTTGAACGATGAGGGGGAAGCGGTGATCTTGCGGGACGGCTATTACATCCCTGCTCATTGGATCTGGGCGGGCGCGGGGAATATGCTCTCTTTCTTCGATGAGGCGGGAAACCCCATCCCCCTGGCCGAGGGCAACTCCTGGATAGAGGTCGTCCCGCCCTGGCTGGAGATAGAGACCGAATAGATCATGCCTGGGCTTTGCTCGAATTGCGGGAGATCTTCCCCTCTCATCGCTTCCACGCTAGGGGCCTGTGTGGATTGCATCCGCGATTTCCCAAATGAAGTTCTCCCCTCCATAAGGGAGGTGCAGCACGCCACGCGCGGGGAGTTCGGCCTCCCCCCAGAGCCGCCCAGAGATCAGGACGGGGTGCGATGCCCCCTTTGTGTCAACGAATGTCTGATCCCAGAAAGCGGAAGGGGGTTCTGTGGCCTGCGCACTAACGAGGGTGGGAAATTAGTTCACCTAGCGGGAACGGCCAAGAAGGGGATCCTCCACTGGTATTATGACCCCTTGCCCACCAACTGTGTGGCCGCCTGGGTCTGCGAAGGGAGCAAGATGTACGGCTACCATAACCTAGCCGTCTTCTACGGGGCCTGTTCTTTCAACTGCCTCTTCTGTCAGAACTGGCATTATCGCCAGATGTCGCCCCAAGACAATGGCCTAAGCGCCCAAGAATTAGCGGAGAAAGCCGATTCACGGACCTTCTGTATCTGTTATTTCGGGGGCGACCCTACGCCGCAGATCCCTCACGCTCTGGCTACCTCCCGCATCCTGGCCCGACGGGGGGTGAGGGTTTGCTGGGAGACCAACGGCTCCCTGGAACCGAAAGCCTTGGAGCAAGCGGTGAGGTTGTCTCTGGAGACGGGGGGATGCGTGAAGTTCGACCTTAAGGCCTATGACCAGAACCTACATCTGGCCCTCACGGGGGTGACGAACCGACAGACGTTAGAGAACTTCGCCCTGGCGGCCAGATATATCCTCCAGCGCCCTGAACCGCCACTGCTTGTGGCTAGCACTCTTCTAGTGCCAGGATATGTCGATGCCCAAGAGGTAGGTGGTATCGCCAGGTTTATCGCCTCCCTAGATCCGAATATCCCTTACTCTCTCCTGGGGTTCCACCCCCACTTCTATATCCATGATCTGCCGCGCACCTCAGTGCGCCATGCGGAAGAGGCAGAACGTGCGGCTCGTCAGGCTGGTCTGACTAACGTTCATGTCGGGAACCGCCACCTTCTATCGCGAGCATACTAAAAAAGCCACCGCCTGTCAGCGGTGGCTTCTCTTACTCCGCTCTTAAGTCTCTTTCTCCCCCAGAAGATCGTAAAGATCGCCCTTGAAATCTCTCAAGAGCCGGTGCATATCCAAAACGTCGTCGGCATCGATGGGGGAGAGTTCCGGGATTCTGGCCAACTCCTCGGGCGTCATCTCCGTGATCACCTCGGGAGGCTGGCCCTCGCGCATCACGGCGAAGATCATCCCCTGCGTATCGCAATGGGCGCAGGTCACCCCCATGATCCAGAGGTCTTCCTGGCGGCCGAGGATCTGCACATCTTTGGGCTCATACCGCTGGCTGCAGACCGCACACCTGATGTTGCTGATGAGATGCTTGATGAGCAAATACCTCTCTCTCTCCTCTTCCACGCTACCCTCCCTCCGCTGCTTCCTCCACCACTACAGTGATCTCAGGCAACACATCTCCCATGAGCCGTACGGCCACCCGATAGGTTCCCAATTCCCGGATGGGCTCTGGAAGGTCGATCTTTCGCTTATCGATGCCCTCTCCCAACTCCCTCTCCAGGGCTTCCGCCATATCCCCACTAGTGATCGAGCCGTAGAGTTTCTCCTTCTCGCCCACCTTGGCTTTGAAGTTAAGGGTTATCTTCTCTATTCGCGCCGCCAGGCCCTCAAACTTGGCCCTCCGCCGCTCTTCACGCCTCGCCTCGGCCTGGCGCCAACCCTCCGCTTCCTTGAGAGCGCCCTCGGTAGCCACCGTGGCTAGGCCTCGAGGGATGAGGAAATGGCGGGCGTACCCTCCAGCCACGGCGTGAACCTCACCAGCCTTCCCTACCCCCTCCACGTCTTGAAGCAAGAGTATATCCATACCTCTACTATCATACACCAAAAGGGGAGAAAACTCAAGTTTTCTCCCCTACACCCCGTGTGTTATAATAAGCCCGGCATACCTATGAGAAGATATTCGATCCTTCAAAGAGTACCTTTAGCCTCTTGGCTCACCTTGATCACCTTTTTGGCCTTCACCCTCCGCATCGCCAGGCTGGACTTTCAACCTCTCTGGTGGGATGAGGGGTGGACGGTCTATTTCGCCACTAGCGATATCCCCTCCATGGTGGCTCGCACGGCCATCGATATCCACCCTCCCTTCTACTATCTGCTTCTCCACCTTTGGGTACTCCTCCTGGGGTCAAGCCCTTTCGCCATCCGCTTCTTCTCCCTCTTGGTGGGCGTTCTTTCCGCCCCTCTGATCTTCCTCGTGGCCCGCCGTCTCTTTAACCCCTCGGCAGGTCTCATCGCCGCTTTGGTTTGGGCTGTGGCCCCCCTTCCCATCTACTACTCCCAAGAGGCCCGCATGTACGCCCTGGTCACCTTCCTGGGGCTCCTATCCACCCTTTTTGCCTTGCAGATAGGGAAAGGGTTGAAAGAAGGCCAAACCTCCATAGGTCTCTGGGCAGGCTACATCTTGACCACTACCGCGGCGGCATACACTCAATACTATGCGGCCTTTATACCTTTAGCCCAGACGCTCTTTTTCCTCATTTTGGCTCGTCACAACCTTTCCCTGCTCCTCAAATGGCTAACGGCTCAAGCGATCTGGTTCCTCCTCTACACCCCTTGGATCCTCTTCGCGGGGAGCAAATTGATCGATTACGTGGCTACCAAGTTAGTGAAGGAGGCCGACCTTTCCCTGGGCTTCGCCACCTATATGGGAAGCCATCTAGCCACCTTTGGCCTAGGACACCTGCCTGAGCATCTCGCTTGGTTGGGTATCATACCCTTACTTTTTGCTGCTCTAGGGGTGGGAAGCGCTCTTCTTTCCGCTTCGAAGGTTTCCCTGAAGCAGGAGGGAGAAAAAGGCGCTCTTTTCCTCCTCCTCTACCTTTTCGTTCCCCTGCTCTCAGGTTTCCTCATCAACCTCCGTTTCCCCTTTAGAGCCGTAGGGATAGAGAGGCTCCTCCTCTTGGCCACGCCGGCCTTCTATATCTTAGTGGCCTTAGGTCTCTCCTCTCTAAAGGGAAAGAGGACCCTTCTATATTTGGCGGGGCTAGTCTTGGTCGCCGTTTGCGGCCTCTCCCTTTTCAACTTCTATACCATCCCGCGGTATGCAGAAGATGACTACCGTCCCCTTATCGCCCGGCTGGAGGCGCTAGCCCAACCGGAAGATGTGATCTTGGCTGTCCACCCTTGGCAGGTGGGCTACTTTCGCAGTTACTACCGAGCCCCTTTGCCCTCCCTTTACCTCACCCCCAAGGAAGAGGCCGACGTGACACAGGAGGGGTGGGTGGAGCGCCCTGACCTCCTGGGCCAGGGGCTAGATCGACTGCTTTCCCAACACCCCCGGCTCTGGTTCCCTACCCATCAAGTATTGGGGAGGATCCTGGAAAACGAGGTAGAGGAGTACCTGAGTCGCGAATATCACCCTTTCCTCGCCGAGTGGTATAGTCAGAGCACGAAACTTACTGCCTACGCCAGCCAAGCCCCCCTCACCACGAGCGATCGGCCACTGGAGTTCGGAGGCCTGATGCTTCTTCAAACCTATGGGGTAGGTGCCCAACCGGTGGAAGCCGCCTGGGGGGTGATAAGGACAGAGCTCCTCTGGCAAAGGATAGCCGATTTCCAAGAGAGGTATCGAGTAGCCTTACGCCTGACGGACAAGGCTGGCCATCTATGGGCCAGTCACGATAGCGAGCCCCTCGCTGGGCTCCGCCCTTTCTCCCAACTCCCCCTGGGGGCCACCCTCAGCGATAGCCGAGGCCTCTTGGTGCCCGCCGGAACCCCTCCCGGCACCTACCAACTTCGCCTCTCCCTTTACAGCGACCCCGAAAGCGCTCCCCTGGAGGTGACATCGCTAGGAGAACCTCTGGGGGTGGAAGCGATATTGGGAGAGGTGAAAGTCGTTCTACCTGCTCGCCAGCCACCCCTCGAGGCGCTCCCCATCCAGCACCCTCGGCAAGCCGACTTCGAAGGAGGGATGCGGCTTTTAGGCTATAGCCTGGGCGAGGGCCCTTACCTCTCCGGCGAGGAGATAGAGGTGACCCTCTTCTGGCAGGCTTTGACCAAGATGGAAGAGTATACACTCTCCTTGCGTCTGGAGGACGAGAGCGGCAAAACCTGGACCCAGGATGAGAAAGCCCCCCTCCATGGCACTTACCCTACCAGTCGGTGGCCGGTTGATAGTCTCACTCGCGATCCCCATCGCCTGCTGCTGTCGGCTAATCTGCCGCCTGGCCACTACCGCCTGCTTTTGGGACTCCATCGCCCAGACGACGGTAAGCCTTTGGCCATCGGTCGCTGGCCCTTCTGGCGAGCCCAGGAACTGGCCCTTACCACTATCGAAGTGGAGGGAAGAGCCCATTCCACTGAGCCGCCTGAAGCCATCCAACACCCGCTTTGGGCCCGTTTTGGGGATAGCATCCTCTTTCTAGGCTACGACCTGGAAGCGATAGAAAGCCATCCCGGTAGAAGTTTGCATCTCACCCTCTACTGGCAAGCCCTGGCCCAAATGGGGACCTCTTATACCGTCTTCACTCACCTCATCGATGAAGAGGATCGCATCTGGGGACAGAAAGACGGCGTTCCCGGCGACTGGACCCTCCCCACCACCAGTTGGATCGAAGGAGAGTATATCAAAGATGAGTATGAGATCCCCATTAAAGAGGATGCCCCTCTCGGAGATTACTTTATCGAGATCGGTATGTACGATGCTTCGACCTCAGTGCGGCTACCCATCTACGAGCAAGAGGGGAACCATATAGGAGATAGGCTCCTTCTGGCAGAGACGCCCATCCGACTGGTCCGCTAAAAGGCTGGCAAAGCGAGGCAAGCGCCCCCGGTTGGCGCGACAGGGGCAGTTTGCCAAAAGACTAGGGTTGTGCCATACTGAACCCATGACTGGAGCGGATGCCCGACGGTTCCGTCTTGGGATCCTGCTCGTCGTCCTGCTGGCCCTCGGCCTGCGGCTCTACGCCATTGACCGCCAGGACATCTGGGGCGATGAGGCTTTTAGCATCTGGCTCAGCAGCCAACCCCTGCCCCAGGTCGTTGCTGGCGGCGCAGACACTCACCCGCCCCTCTATCCTTTCCTCCTCTACCTCTGGCTACGCCCGGTAGGATCATCGCCCCTGGCTGTGCGCTTCCTCTCGGCTGTCATTGGCACCCTGACGGTGCCGGTTATCTATCTCCTGGGTCGCCGCGCTTTCGGTCTGGCAACTGGGGGGTTGGCTGCCTTGTTGGTCGCTGTCTCGCCGGTTCTGACCTACTACTCGCAGGAAACGCGCATGTACGGCCTGGTCACCCTCCTGACCGCCGCCTCTGTCTATTGGGCAATGCGCGTTTCCCAAAGATCGCGCTCCATCGGAGCGTGGGCGGCCTACCTCCTTACCACCCTCGGTGGCGCCTACACCCACTACTATGGCTTTTTCGTCATCCTGGCCGAGAATCTGGTCATCATCCCATTCCTGCTCTACCGTCGCCGATGGTCCGATTTGGGCCCATGGCTGGCTGCACAAGGCACCATCGCCCTGGCCTATCTCCCCTGGGTCGCCGTCCAGAGCGGCTTTCTCAGCGGAAAGGCCAGTGCCCGCTTCGACGAGTGGGTTCTGTCCACCGCCCTCCGCATCGCGGGGCAGACGTTCACCACCTTCAGCGCTGGCCTGGCCGTCCCCTCCGCTGCCGCGTGGGTGATCACCCTCCTGTTTCTGATCGCCGTCGTCGCCGGCCTGCTGGGCCTCTT
>Ga0209978_10000370_pt1 | contig 16634 bp, 15 predicted proteins | sample BentaG_FD_182805 | JGI IMG/M metagenome (GOLD analysis project Ga0209978, IMG submission 182805) | Deep subsurface microbial communities from South Atlantic Ocean to uncover new lineages of life (NeLLi) - Benguela_00093 metaG (SPAdes)... | ecosystem: Environmental > Aquatic > Marine > Oceanic >... | reverse complement strand
GTTCACTTTGATAAATCCTCTTTCCGTTTCGATATTGCATTCTTCTATCCCCGCAGGGATGATTGGGTTTCTTCCAACAGAAGATAGAACCACATCAGTCTCCAACTGCCGGACTTCACCGGCAGTCATTATATTAGACTTGATATTTTCTTCTTTTATAATCTCCTTTACAGTGGAAGAGGTATATATTTTAAAACCCTTTTTCTCAAGGATTCTGTGCAGAAGAGTGCATATTTCACGGTCCTCACCAGGAAGGAGTTCGTCTGTTAACTCCACGATGGTTATGTCTGTCTCGAACGAGTTAAATATCAAACCCATTTCTACTCCAATCACACCACCACCAATTATGAGCATACTCGATGGGGGAGAGCCGAGTTCCAATGCGCCGGTAGAATCTATAGTATGTTCAAATCCACCAATATCCAATCTTGCAGGCTGTGAACCTGTGGCAATAAGTATGCTTTTCGTCTCTATTCTTTTCTTTCCATTTACGAGTACTGTATATTTGTCCAAGATCTCGGCTGTGCCATTGATTATTTCCACCTTGTTCTTTTTTAATAAGTATTCAACCCCTTTTACAAATCTGTTCACTACCTTTTCTTTCCTTTTCTGGATGGCATCGAAGTCATAAGTAAAATTATCCGCTTTCAGTCCGAATTGATTTAATTTTTTCAAATAGTTATAAATCTTTGCTGTAGATAGGAGTGTTTTCGTTGGTATACAACCTACATTGAGACAGACACCACCGATTTTATCCTTCTCAATGAGCGTTACCGCTCCTCCAAGTTGTGCTGCTCTGATTGCCCCCACATATCCAGCAGGGCCACCACCTATTATAACCAGATCTCGCATTATTTCTCTTTAATGTGCTTCATACCAGTTTCTTCCTACTCCGATGTCAACCACGATTGGAACTTTCAGAGCTAAAGGCTGTTCCATCTCTCTTTTGATCAACTCCTTCACCTGTGAAAGTTCACTCTCAGACACTTCGAAGATCAGTTCATCGTGAACCTGAATTATCAATTTTGTCTGGGTCCCTTTTAATTTATTGAATATGTTGACCATTGCGAGTTTTATCAAATCCGCCGCAGTTCCCTGGATGGGTGTATTCACTGCCTGTCGCTCGGCAAATTCCCTTCTTTGACGATTGCTTGAATTTATTTCTGGAAGAAACCTTATGCGATTCAGCATCGTCTTCACATATCCTTTCTCCCTTGCCCCTTCGATAGTTTTGTTAATCCATTCCCTTACTTTCGGATATGTTAAAAAATATTCATTTATGAAAACTGCTGCCTCTTCTGTAGTAATATCCAGTTCTTTTGACAGTCCATAAGGACTCATCCCGTATGTTATGCCAAAATTGACCACTTTCGCCTTCCTGCGAAGTTCACCTGTAACTTCGTCCTCTTTGACATTGAATATTCCTGCGCCTGTCTTTTTATGTATATCTTCGCCAACTTTGAATGCATTTATCAAATTTTCATCACCACAAAGATGTGCCAATATTCTGAGTTCTATCTGTGAATAGTCAAAAGAAACAATTTTATATCCTGAAGGGGCTATGAATCCCTTTCTAATCTTCCTTCCGATTTCAGAACGCATAGGGATATTCTGGAGATTCGGGTTACTCGAAGATAATCTCCCGGTAGCGGTGCCAGTTTGATTGAACGAAGTATGTACCCTTTTATTCGAATTCGCAAGTTTCGGTATAACATCAACATAAGTGGATTTCAGTTTGAATAATTCCCTGTATTCTAATAGTAGTTTTGGAAATGGATGTATTTCTGAGAGTTTCTGTAAGACCTCTACATCCGTTGAATAACCTGTCTTTGTCTTCTTGAATGGAGGAAGCTCCAGTCGTTCAAAGAGAATAGTTCTCAACTGCTTCGGAGAATTCAGATTGAACCCTCCTCCTGCAATCTCATAGAGTTTATCTTCGAGTTTTTTTAATCTATTATGCAAATCTTCCGACATATTTTTGAAATGGTACGCATCTATCATAACACCTGTTCTTTCCATATCTGCAAGCACAAGGGTGAGTGGGAGTTCGAGTTCGTAGTATAAATTGAGCAAGTCTATCTTTTTCAACTCTTTCTCTAAAATTTCTTTTAATTCAATCAGACACTTTGCATTTTCGTATAGATTGTCACCGAGTCTTCTATTTTGATATTCCAATGCTGAACGGTCAAGGCTATGCGATTTGATTGAAGGGTGAAGCAGGTAAGATGCGACTGAGACATCAAACAGTCTCCCATTTAGAGTAATATTTTCATTCGAAAGTGCTGTCAAATCCGATTTTAAATCTGTTGACACTTTCTCTATGGTCTTATCACTGAATAATTCTTTTACACCATCAACTTCTCCAACATAAACACCACCTTTGGGGAGTGAAATTACAACCTCCTGGTCTTTGAGTATAAATCCAAAACTCCCTTCTTTGGCGATCTCATTTTTATCTTTGAGGATTTCATATTTAACTTGTTTTTCAGTCTCTTTAGGGATTTCATCTATCAACGAAAAGAACTCTAAATCTTTGAATAGTGTAATCAAGTTAGCGGTATTCATCGGTTTTCTTCTAAAATCAGTCAGAGAGATAGAGAGCGGAACGTCTCTTTTAATAGTAGCGAGTCCCTTTGAGAGCAAGGCGATTTCACTAAATTTTGAAAGTTTCTCGCGCACAGTCTTTCTGGTAATTTTTTGAAGATTAGCAATCGTTTTCTCCACCGAACCAAACTGTTTTATCAAATCGGATGCGGTCTTTGGGCCTATTGACGGTACCCCGGGTATATTGTCAATAGAATCACCTGCCAGTCCCAGAAGATCGCAGACCTTTTCTGGCGGAACTTGGAATCGTTCTTTCACTTTTTCGATATCGTAAATATATATATCATCACCTGTCTTTCTCGGATTTATTACTTTGATATTCTCGCTGACCAGTTGCAGGAAATCTTTGTCCGATGTTACAAGAAATACCTCGATATTTTCTTTCGATATCTGCGTTGCGATGGTTCCTATAACATCATCAGCCTCATAGCCCTCTATTTCTAACACCGGGATACTGAAGGCTTCAGTGATTTTTAAAATTTTGGGAATCTGTGCCTTCAGTTCATCCGGTGCCTTCTCACGGGTTGCTTTATACTTGGGGTATTTGATATGTCTGAAAGTTGGTTTACCTGTATCGAAACAGACCGCTATATAATCCGGGTTGAACTCCTTTAAAATCTTCATAATGAACCTTGTATAGCCGAACACAGCGGAAGTATTTTCTCCTTTAGAAGTGCGGAGGTGTTGTTTAATGAAAGCGAAATAGGATCTAAACACGATTGCAGAACCATCAATTAAAAAGAGTGTTTTCATAGTTCAAATCTATAAATAATCTGAATTTTAGTCAAGGAAAATTGCAACCGCTCCTACGGGTCATATGGCTCGCAATGACAAAAAAGGGGGGGGTCGGACAGCCTGCTGACCCCAATGTTCATGGAGTTTGCAAAATAGAATTACTGGACTATCTTTCTATAGAAGTTAGGTCTTCGGTCTTTAATTACATCGTTATAGTCGGTTATCTTCTTATTGTCCGCATCTTCCGGTCTTATCTCCACTATCTTTACGATTTCCTCACTTTTTCCTGCCCTGTATAAAACCTTACCTGATGGTGCTACGATCTGGCTCATACCGGTGAATTTTAACTCTTTCCCGCCTCTTTTTTCTCTTCCAATTCTGTTGACGGTTATTATGAATATTCTATTTTCAATTGCCCTGGTTACCATTGCCGACTGGCAGTAAGGGAGAACAAGGTTCGAAGGATGACAGATTATCTGTGCACCTGAAAGTGCAAGTGACCTCGCTGCCTCAGGAAATATCCAGTCGAAACAGATAAGCATTCCGATCTTTACCCTCCCTATTCTATAAACTTTAAAAGGTATGTCTCCTATGTTAAAGAAAAATTTCTCTTCACAAAACAGATGGATTTTCCTGTAGATTTTATATCTGCCGTTTGGGTATATAAGCAAAGTGGAATTAAAAAATTTATTCTTTGCTCTCTCAGGTATTCCTGCAACTATATGTATATCTTTCTCTCTGGAGATGCCCATCAAAAATTGGGTCGTTTCCCCTGGAATTTCTTCGGCGAGTTCGGCGAGTTCTTTCTTTTCAGTGAAAAGATAACCTGTGTTGAAAAGTTCGGGGAGAACAACTATATCTGCGGATATAGAGTCTAAGAGAGACCGGACCTTTTTCAAATTAACAACTTTGTCTCCAAAGACTGGTTTAAATTGCAAAAACCCAACTTTCATAGTCAACAATTGCAATTCAGATACTGATTACAGTCCACGGATTGCACAGATTTGCTCGGATTTTAATAGATTATCAGAACATCACCCCGCACATAACTTATGTGCGGGGAGAATGAGAAGGTCAGAGATCAGAATATCAGAGCCTGTGTTTAGTCTTACCCATAAATCTGACCCTCTGATAATCTGATATTCTTTTCAATTGGTGTCAGAAATCTGTGTTAATCCGTGAAATCCGTGGATTTCTTTAATCAGTGTCTACTGTTTGAATCACATAGTCAACAAATGCTATTTAAAACTTCATTTATAATGTCAATAGAAAATCCACGCCTTGCAAGATAACCAAAAAGTCTTCTCTTTTTAACCTGCTCGTTCAGACCTTTAAAGACTTTCAATCTTTTTTGTGCAATTTCTTTTACTACCTTTCTTTCGTCATACTCTTCTGGGAACTTTTCTAACACTTGATTAATAATCTCGTTCTTCAACCATTTTCTTTTGAGTTCAGCCATTAACATAATTTTTCCTCTGGGTCTTGTAGCCATCCTGTTCTTTACCCATATCTTTGCAAATTCCATATCGTCTATTAAAGAGACCCTTTTTAATGCTTCAATCACTGGAGTAATGACCGATGGCTCGTATCCTTTCTCCATGAACTTGCGCTTTAATTCTCCCTCACTTCTCGGTCGGATGGTTAAGAGTTTTAAAGCATATTCCTTTGCTTTCCTCTTATCTTCTTCAAGGAGGAAATTCTTCAATTCATCCCCTGTGACCTCATCGCCTTCGCTCAGTCCTAACCGTACTACCACCTCCTCATCTGCCGAGAAGAAGTATTCTCCATCGAGATAGATAGACCTTCTGTTTTTTCTTCTCTTCTGCCGCTCTATCTTTGTAATTTTCATACTATATAAAAAAGGGGAAAGGCACCCTTCCCCCTTTTTATTCTTTGCCTTTCAAAAAGATCATTATCCATGCTATTGCAAAGAGCAGGCAGGCGTAGGAAAATCTCAGATATGTGAGTGGATAAAAAGAAGTTGGGAAATCGACGTTGGCCAATTTGAATATAATCCCTAAAACCATGCTCACTACAGCAACCCAGAATAATATTTGTGGAATTATCTTCTTCACTTAACTCACCCCCTTTTTCAGATTTTTCTCTTCCATACATAATATATTCTATAAACAGCTGTAAAGTTTGTCAATATCATAATCGCCCACAAAAAATATACAAATATATGTGGACCAAAGAGACTTCCAATAAGTAATAAGGTGAATCGTTCTGTACGCTGACAGATGCCCACCTTACAATCCTCTCCAAGTCCTTCAGCCCTCGCCCTCGTATAACTGACCATAAAAGAACCAATGAGACAGAAGAATGCCAATATGAATACATACGTTTTTATATAGTATAGAAGAATACCGAAAAATATTATGAATTCAGTATATCTATCGACAACAGAATCGAGGAAAGCACCAAATTTTGATACCTTATGTAACCGTCGTGCTACATCACCATCCAATGTATCACACAATCCGCTAAATATGAGCATCAAAGCTGCATACCTGAATTGACCAATTTTATAAAGGTAAGCAGTAATTAGACTGAGTCCGAGGCTGCTTAAAGTAAGAAAATTGGGGGATAGGCCTGTTTTGAGATACAAATTTACAATCGGTCTAAGTAGAACTCTCGCATCAGACTTGAGTTTCGTGTAATCCATTTTTTCTAAAATAAACGACGAACTCACCTCTTGGTGTCTCTTTTGCATAGTGAGCCAAAAGATTTGAGACTCTATCTCTTCTCACTTCTTCAAACTTTTTTGTTAACTCTCTGCATACCACTATGTTGACATCTCCAAAATAATGCAAAATTTCCTTGAATGTCCTTACGAGTCTATGGGGGGATTCAAAGATAATTATAGTTCTATCTTCATCAATGAGTGATCTAAACCTCTTTTCTCTTTTCTTCTTCTTCCTCGGTAAAAAACCCTCAAAGACGAATCTATCTGTAGGCAAGCCAGATACGATTAGCCCCGCTAAAATTGAACTGGCGCCGGGAATGGGCACTACTTCAATATTCTCCTTTATTGACAATTTGACGAGGTAGTATCCAGGATCCGATATACACGGTGTACCCGAGTCAGAAACCAGAGCAATACTTTCCCCATTTTCCAATCTTTTAATCAAGTTTTTCGCCTGGATTTCTTTATTATAATCTCTATAGGAAATCGTCTTCTTTTTAATATTGTAAGCAGCCAATAACTTACCTGTCCTCCTGGTATCTTCTGCAGCGATGAGATCAACCTCATTCAATATTCGCAACGCTCTCTTCGATATATCCTCTAGATTTCCAATAGGTGTACTGACTAAATACAATTTTGCTTTTGAACCACTCAACTTAGAAATTTCTTCAAACCAGCGTGTTTAAAGAACCCTGTGGTCTTAATGGCGAATCTATAATCTTTGATGGCATTAGCAATGATGTCATCTGTTCTGTCACCAAGTATGCTTCTAAAAGACTCGATGAATATACTTATCCACTCTGCGAAAGACTTGCTCAACTCATCAGGAGAGGTGAGGGTCTCTCCGCTTACTTTCATATCGTCAGATATTGCAAAATCTTTAATGATAGAACACTTCTTTTCCGCTTCCTCTTTTGAAGCCTTCAAAAATTTCGCAACCAGAGGTTTGGCAGTTTCGGAAGAGAACTCATGTGTCATACCATTAAGCATCTTCAAAAAGAGCATAATGAGAGCAGGAGTTGCCTGTTCTAATTTTTCAGGCGCCTCCTCATAAGCATCGAGGAGTAGATTTTTCTCCATAGAGAGAAGTTTTAAAAACTTATCCGTACTGAAATCCATCACTCCCCTCGGAGAGTAAGCCTTTGCTACTTCTCCTTCTTTGAAAGAAATATAAGAAACTTCAACTCCTTTTCTTGCTTCAACAAAGCCAGTGAATTTTATCTTTTTTAAACTCGCTAAGATATCCTCAGGCTTGGAAGATGCTGTACTTATATCCTTATAAACAGGTTTGGATTTGATAGTGCTCAAAATCATAGATATGACTTCACCCGGAACCTCGTATATACCTGCTATTCCAAAATGGGAAGATTTTGCTTTGTTGATCGCTTCATTTATAGGAATTATAGCCCGTCCTTTTTTCGAAAATCTAGCAGCATTAACAGGTTCTCCCAACCTCAGAAAGATCAACTCGACTGTATCGGGGTAGGTAAGTGATATGTAACCAGATATCTTGCTCGCCCTCTCCTTTTTACTTGCAACCAGGACATTATCAAAATTGACAAATGAGAGTTTAGCATTTTCTAAGACGGCTCTCGATCTCGGAAAAATCATCTATTTTCTCCCGGGGTCGACGAGACTCGAACTCGCGACCTTCGGCGTGACAGACCGACGTTCTAACCAGCTGAACTACGACCCCTTAAATATATTTTATATTTAACTTATACAATAATTCAAAGAACTTTGTCAAGTAAAAAGAAACGACTCATGTAACCTGTATGCTGTATTGTTGGTCATTGGTCATTGAGTTATTGTGTCATTGGATATAAAGTCATGAGCACTGGAGCAACAAAACACAGAGTTTTCACGTACTGTCACTCGTCTATGTTGATCGGTTACAAGGAGCCGATCTTTTGTCGAGCGCAAGCTTTTCGATAAGGATATATTAGACTTTTGTTCATGCAATCTCGTAAGTTTGTGATATTTACGAACCTACCAACAACAGACGCAGAGTTAAAAGATAAGCGAGGCAAATATCGGCGACTAATCATAATTCATCCCTCATCCTTTAATTTCTTTCCATACTTTGTTTATTTCATCAATATCCTCTACTGTCTTACATTTTGGGAGGGAATTTAAAAAGTAATGTCCGTAAGATTTTTTGACAATTCTTGGGTCTAATATCGCTACGAGCCCAATGTCCATTCTATTTCTTATCAGCCTACCAAACCCCTGTCGCAGTCTTATTACAGCCAGAGGAAGTTGATAATCTGTGAATGAATTTCCACCTTCGCTCTCTATCCGTTCTGCCCTTGCCTCTATTATCGGGTCATCCGGCACATCAAATGGAAGTTTTGTTATTATAACAGATTCCAATGCCTCTCCTGGTACATCTATCCCTTCCCAGAACGTATTGGTCCCAAGAAGAACAGAATCTATATCTTCTTTAAATTCCTTCAATAGTATATCTCTTGGAAAGTCACCCTGCTTCAATATGGAAATCTCCCGTAACTTATCCCTTACATAAGGAAAGACCTTGTCCATCAGTTTGTATGATGTAAACAACACAAATGCTCTTCCTTTAGTCGCTTTTAACAACTTCGGAATCTTCAAAATGAGTGCATTTGCAAATCTATCTTCATCTTTTGGGTTTGGGTTGTCTTTATCTATATACAAAAGTACCTGTTGCTCAAAATCGAACGGAGATTCGAGTAGAATTTCCTCCCCACTATTTATTCCAAGTCTCTGTTTTAAGAAAGAGAAAGATTTATTGACTGTCAGAGTTGCAGATGTGAGGACAACAACGGGTATAGCTTTAAACACCTTTTCATTTATAATGTTTGATATATCTATAGGTGCCGCATTTAAAGACATTCTTGCCCTTCTCCTTTTTCCCTCATACTCGTACCAGTACACATAATTTCCATCTTTCTGTCCAAGTATTGTTAAAATCGTGTCTTTCACACTGTTACATCTCTGGATGAGTGAATTCACCTCGATCTTATCCTCTTCATTTTCTAATGTTCTTTTTAACTCTTTTAATGGAAACAGTAATTTTTTCAACGGTTCTTCGAGTATATTTTCCACAGGATTTGCTTTTTTTATCCTCTTTGCACCGAATTCTTTGCCAAACTTATTCGCAAGACTTTCAAAGAAGACATCTGACAGGGAATGGAGTTCAGTAATATTGCTAACAATATCAGTCAGTATTCTATCTCCATTTTTGACCTTCTTGGTAAAAACTGAGACTGTGCCTTTACCCGTTCTTAAATTATGAATCTTGTTTAAAAGATAACTCATTGAAAAATTGCTCACTACCAAACCCAGGTAATTCGTGGCTACATTTTCTAAATTGTGTGCCTCATCGAATACAACCGCATCATAAGGCGGAAGAACCCGTGAGGCAGCCTCGATATTGGCGAAAAAGAGGTGGTGATTAGCTATGAGCAGGTGAGCTTTGAACTGTCTCTTCCTCGCTTCTTTGTAGAAACATTCCTCTTTATAAGGACAGTTTTTGCCAAGACATAGGTCCGTTTCTTTGGCAATTTGGTCCCATAGAGAAGGAGACGGAAGAAACGGTAACTCTGTTAAAAGTCCTGTCTTCGTCTCAGAAGCCCATCTTCTAATATCATCGAGTTGTTCCACCTCCGCAGTAGAAGTAAAAAGCCCCATCTCATTAGTCCTTAAAAACCTCCTTTTACACAGGTAATTATTGACTCCCATACAGATTTCGTAATTAAAATCCACACCCAGTGTTTTTTTTAAGAATAGAATATCCTTTTCGGTAAGTTGTGTCTGGAGGGTTTTTGTATTCGTTGATATAATAACCCGTGTATTATTCTCTTTCGCCCAAAGAATAAATGGAACCAGGTAGGCAAAAGATTTACCTATACCGGTTCCTGCTTCTATAACCAGATGTTTCTCTTCAGCAATGGAACGAGCGATGGCGAGACTCATTTCAATCTGGTCGTCTCTTTGCTCATAGGCAGGCAATTCTTTTGCAATAGGACCGTTGGGCGAAAAAAAGTTTGCAATAAAATCTTCCATTGTTATATCCAATTTACACAAGTAGCAAAAAAAGTCAAATAAAAAAACGTTTTTTATTGACCCCGTTCATATACTTTTGTTAAATAAGGTATATGTCTAAATATAGAATCTGGCTTCTACTCCTTTTTGCATGCATAATCCCTATTCGTCTCTTCTACATTTCGCATTTAGGACTGTGTGAAGATGAGGGATATTACTGGCATTGGGCACAAAACCTCGATATTTCATACTTTGACCATCCACCGATGGTGGCATATATAATCGCCTTCTTCACATCCCTTTTTTCAAATACAGAATTATGGGTCAGAATGGGGGCTCTTCTCTGTTCTGTGGGAACATCAATAGTTATCTTTTTGCTCTGTGTTGATCTTTTCAACGATGAGAAGACAGGATTCTTTTCCGTTTTGTTACTGAACCTACTACCTGTCTTCAACCTTGGAGCAATACTCATCCTTCCAGATACTCCACTGGCATTATTCTGGATGCTCACCCTCTATTCTGTATATAGGGCAACACAGAATAAGGGAGTAAAGTGGTGGTACCTGTCAGGAATTTTCCTCGCTCTCTCATTTTTGTCAAAGTATTTTGCTGTCCTGCTCATCCCCACAGTGTTTTTATACCTTTTAGTATCAAAGGAAAATAGAATACACCTGTTGAAGAAAGAAGTTTATTTAACAATACTTATTGGACTTGCAGGTCTAATTCCTTCAGTTGTGTGGAACTATCAGCACAACTGGGCGTCTTTTGTCTACCACCTTGAATCCCGCCATATCGGAGCAGGACTCTCTTTTAGAAACATAGGCCTCTATCTTGGAGGACAAGTGGGTTTCATTACACCACTTGTTTGGATTTTGTGTGTGTATTGCCTCATTAAAATTGGAATCAAACATAGAAAAAACAACCTTCTCTTCCTCTTTTCAGCATCTATTCCCACATTTCTGTTTTTCACCGTTATCGGTTGTCTATCACCTGATTTTAAACCACACTGGACAGCCCTCTCATATATCCCTCTGTGCATCGCAGTAGTCTACCTGATAGGAAAGAAATTGAAGATTGCGGCATTCGTCTCTGCTTTACCATTCACTCTCCTCATATATATCCAATCTCTGTTCCCTCTCTTACCACTTGAACCCAAATTTGACATAACCAGTGAACTCTACGGATGGGAGCAAGTTGGTGAAAAAACAGCAAGTATAGCCGATGAGATGAGTTCTGAATATCTTACATTCCTGTTTACCAATCGGTGGATGTTATCAGGAAGACTTGCCTTCTATACTGAAGGAAAATATCTGGTAACATCAATAGATCCAAAAGTGGAACAGTATGACTTCTGGGTCCCACTCGATTCTTTAAAAGGATACAATGCGGTATTTGTAACGGATTCGCATTTCAGAGTAGACCCATCCAAAAAATTCAAATTTGATTCATTCATACCAGAAGTTCCTCTTGAAATATATCGCTACGGAAAAAAAACGAAAGAGTTCTATATATGGAAATGCTATAACTTTCATGGGAGATAATATGTAGGTCATTTTAAAAATATGAACGAAGATTTGTAAGAAATGTAATATATTATCATGGGATGCCTTAAAAAGATTCTGTTCATACTTGCCTTTTCCCTGGCTTACATTGAATGTAGGTGCGAGGTGTTAATTGGAGAGATAGAAATTAGAAGGGGTGAGATATTTACCGACTCGACAGATATTCCAGTATGGGTTGCACATATGCTAAACAAAATTCATTTTCTCACCTCTGAGGATGTAGTGCGCAGAGAACTCCTCTTTAAAGAAGGCGATATTTATGAACCAGAACTTCTCTGTGAGTCGGAAAGGAATTTGCGAAATTTGGATTTTTTTTCAAAAGTTGGAATATCTGCTGATAAAATTTCCGATGGGAGAGTCGACATCGTGGTGAATGTTGAAGACCGATGGACAACCTTTTTGGGCTTTACTACAGAAGGAGGAAGTGGATGGTATGAGTTAGGAATTATGGCAGGTGATTACAATCTATTCGGCAGAGGTCAATGGCTTGAATTCTCTTTTGTCACTGAAAAAGAGAGGAACACAGGAGGAATTACATTTGAAGAACCAAGGCTCTTCGGTAGCAGGTGGGCTTTCAAAGCAGACTATCAAAATTATTCTGATGGGAGTGAAACGGCTTTGAAATTAGAACATCCTCTCTATTCTTTGCAGACTAAATGGGCATACGGTGGATATATAGCTAAATCTAAAAAAATAGAGAGGCTCTACGAAGAAGGTGAACCAAGTTCAGAATTCAACCAGAATCGAAAGATGGGTTGGATGTACCTCACTCGCTCCTTCGGGGAGAAGATAAAAACGAATCTTTCGCTCAGTTATAATTTTGAAGAGATGAATTTCACCCCGACTGACTCTGAACCCATCCCCTCGGATTTTAAAAATAGTATCTTGAATCTCTCTTCTGGAGTGAGCACCCCGAATTTCATTGAGGAGACATTTCTTGACAGTTATGGTGATGTAGAAGACCTCGATATTGGTCTTGCTGGAATTTTCTCTTTGGGTCGAGGTTTAAAAATTTTAGGTTCGGATGATGAGAGGATTCTATTTTCTGTAAGTATAAGTGAGGCTTTCAGATTTGCAAATTGGGTTTATACTAAAAACCGAATTTCGATTTCAGGCTACTTTTTAGAAAATACTTCGAGGAATATTATTGGCACTGATAGGTTCACCCTTTACATTAAACTTCCACGACAGACATTTGCTTCCCGTCTGATAATAACTTCAGGATCGAGACTCGATGATTATCAGCAGATTCTTTTAGGTTCACACAACGGGTTGAGGGGATATCCTGCTTATCGATTTGCAGGGACGAGGAGTCTTCTGTTCAATTTGGAAGATAGAATTTATCTCGGCACCTTTTTTACTATTGGTTTAGGTATCGTGCCATTTTTTGATTCAGGGAGTGTATGGTCTAATAATGAAAATTTTCGAGTAGAAGATATGCACAGCAGTGTAGGCGTAGGTATTAGATTTGGATTTGGGAAGGTATACAAAGCAAGGATAGGTAGAATTGACTTTGTGTATCCATTGGATGGAGGAGACTTCAGTATCTCTTTTGGTGCAGGTCATCACTTCAACTTTTAAGAAAAAAGGCAACCACAGAGAACACAGAGTTCACGGAGAAAAAACAGAATAAAAAATAATTAAAAATCTCTGCGGATAAATTTCTGAATTCTCAATTTCCTAATTTCCATTTTCTGGACTTAATCTTGTGGTTTATATTTACATTAGAGATCAATAGAACTCGATGTCAAAGGAACTAAATTCTCCTTTATATTCACTCCATTGGACATTCACACCCGTCACCTTTCCAGAAAAGGTCCCTCTTCTTAAATCTTTTATATAATCGTTTATTAAGCCGCTATCCCCTTCAACAACTACCTCCACATCTCCGCCATAAGTGTTTCTGCAATAACCCACAAGTCCCCGTCTTCTTGCTTCTCTTTCGGCAAAAAATCTGTAACCTACACCTTGAACAACACCAGATACAATGATCTGGGCCCTTGATAATTTTGGCATATTGAGAAGGGTTATTTCTTATCTTCCTCAAAAAAGTCAAGGACACTGACGAGGGTCTTTCTTAAATTTTTTCTCTCTGCAATTATGTCCACCATCCCATGTTTTAATAGGAATTCAGAACGCTGGAATCCATCGGGTAACTCCTCTCCAATAGTCTGTTGTATCACCCTGGGACCTGTAAATCCCAAAAGCGCACCCGGCTCTGCAATTATTATATCTCCTAAAGAAGCAAAGGATGCCATCACTCCTGCCATAGTTGGATGTGTTAAAATGGTTATATAAGGTATCCCCGCCTTTGCAAGTTCTGCGAGGTGAGCGGAAGTTTTTGCCAATTGCATCAATGAAAGTATTCCTTCCTGCATCCTTGCACCACCACCAGAGGCGGTTAGTATGACGAGTGGAACTTTTTCCTGTTTTGCCCGCTGTATAGCCCTGGTGACTTTCTCACCAACCACCGAACCCATACTCCCTCCAATAAATCCGAAATCTGTGAGAGCAAAGACGACTTTGTGTCCACCAATCGTTGCATCACCAATCAACACCCCCTCTTTCATCCCTGTCTTTTTTTGAGAATCCTTCAATTTCTGGGCATATTGAGGAAAATTTAGTGGATCTTTGGAAGAAAGTTCACCATCCAGTTCTTCAAATTTTCCATCATCACTCAATATCTCTATATATTTCTTGCATCCAATTCTGAAATGGTATCCACATTTTCCACAGACCCATAGGTTGCGTTCGAGTTCTTTTCTATACAGTATATCTCCACATCGTTCACATTTCAACCAGACCCCATCAGGAAGTTCTTTTTTCTGTTGCGGTTCCAGTCCGTAAACCTTCTTTTTCTTAAACCAGAGCATATTTAAAACTAAATAAAAATAGAGAATCTTGTCAAGAAAAAAGAAACCATAGATTGCACGGATTAACACAGATTTTAACCCGCTCCTGCTTGTCCATACGGATCTTGAGATATAGTCTCATGGTTAGGGAGACCTTTCGTTTTTCTCTTGACTTTGAAAGGGTTCATTGTTATATAGATGTAGTGTCCATCGTAAAAGCGGCTATACTTGGACTTGTGCAGGGGTTCACTGAATTTCTACCCATTTCAAGCTCAGGACATCTTGTCTTAACAGAAACATTACTGAATGTCGAACCCTCTGGAATAAGCTTTGAAGTATTCGTCCATTTTGCTACCCTTCTTGCTATAATCTGTGTATTCAGAAAAAAAGTTTGGAAGATCGTTAAATCTATCTTTTGTGGAAGGATTCGCTTTTCACCCGGTAAAAATAAGACCGTAACAGTTTCAGACCCAAATCTTAAATTGTTCTTTCTTTTATGTTTGGCAACGATTCCTGCTGCGGTAGTTGGCTATCCTATGAGAGAAGGGATTGAAAAAATCTTCAAAGTCCCCCTCTTTGCTTCCTGTGCGTTGCTTTTTACAGGCTTTATTCTTTACTTAACGAGATTCCCTCTTAGACATCCCAACAAGATCAACAAAGTTTCTGTTCTCGACTCGGTTTTGATCGGAATTGCACAGGCTGTAGCCATATTGCCAGGAGTATCAAGGTCGGGAATGACCATAAGTACAGGACTTTTTAGAGGATTGGATAGAAAGACATCGGCCGAGTTCTCTTTTCTCCTCGCAGTTCCTGTAATTGGTGGAGCAACCTTTCTGCAAATTAAAGAAGGGATGGGAAATATTGTCCAAATAGGTATCGTCCCTCTACTATTCGGTTCAGTTTTTGCGTTTTGCTCTGGGTATTTCGCAATTAAAGTTGTGTTGAAAGTATTACAGAAAGCAAATTTTTGTCTCTTTGCCTATTATTGCTGGATAGTAGGGATAGCTACAATTATCTTAATTGTTTTGAAATGAACCCCGTTAGATGTTTACTATCTAACGGGGTGAACACAGATGAACACAGAGAAAGAACTTCTTTACAAAGAATTAACTGTTGAGATAATAAAGTCGGCGTATAATGTTCATAATATTTTAGGTTGTGGGTTACGAATTCCTGGCTTGCGAGTTGGTTTGATGATAAACTTTGCCAAGCCAAAAATTGAAATATGAAAGCTTCATAATTTAACAGTGTTTATCTGTGGTTTTTTGACAGTACTGTATTTACAACAAGGAGGTAAGTATGGAACAGAAGATGCGAAAGCTTGAATTTGAAATGGGTGAGAAAGAAATGGAAGGGATATACTCTAATATGGTCTTGATCACACATTCTTCACATGAATTTATTCTCGATTTTGCAAGGTTGATGCCAGGACTTAAAAAAGCCAAGATCTATGCCCGAATCATCATGACACCCCAACATGCGAAGTCACTGCTTGTAACACTCGAAGATAACATCAAAAAATTTGAAGAAAAATTTGGCAAGATCGAGATGAAGGGATACAAAGAATCAAAAATAGGGTTTGCCCCAGGGAAGAAAGAATGAGCAGAGAATATTTTCTTACAAAGAAGATAGGAGTCTTGATGGGTGGGTGGTCAAGGGAGAGAGAAGTATCCCTCCGTTCGGGCAAAAACATCTACGAATCTTTGAAAAGGCAGGGGTTCAACACTATACCCATAGATGTGAATAAGAATATCGCTGAAGCATTAACAAAAGAGAGGATTGATATAGCATTTGTGATGCTTCATGGAAAACCGGGAGAGGATGGTACGATTCAATCACTTCTGGAGCTTATGGGTATACCATATACGGGTTCTGATGCATTCTCATCTGCTCTTGGAATGGATAAAATTGCATCGAAGAGAATCTTTGAATCCCAAAATATACCTATACCACCCTATCTTTTCATTCCCCAAAAGAGCAATTTAGAGACCAATGTAAAGATGGGATTGAAGAAACTCGGACTACCTGTGGTAATTAAACCAAGAAAAGAGGGGTCAAGCATAGGTGTTCACATCGTAGAGGATGAATCTCAACTCATTGAAAAGGCTGAAGAGGTAAGGGTTCAGTTTGGTGACCTATTTTTTGAAAAGTATATAAATGGGATGACCGCTA
>Ga0209978_10000369_pt1 | contig 16638 bp, 16 predicted proteins | sample BentaG_FD_182805 | JGI IMG/M metagenome (GOLD analysis project Ga0209978, IMG submission 182805) | Deep subsurface microbial communities from South Atlantic Ocean to uncover new lineages of life (NeLLi) - Benguela_00093 metaG (SPAdes)... | ecosystem: Environmental > Aquatic > Marine > Oceanic >... | reverse complement strand
TAGCAAGTCTTCAGCAAGGAAATCTATCGATGAAAGAACGCGGCGCACTTGGTGGCAGGCCCCGAGCGCTGACTATCGAAAATCTGAAGGAAAGGAGAAAGTTCGCGCCAGACCCGCATGAGACTCGGGGCTTGCCACTCCAGTAAAAATACTACCTTAACGGGGAATGGCAGGAGAGACGATATGGCAAAGGCTAAGAAAAAGAAAACACCGTCTAGGCTCAAATATGAGCAGAATAACCCTGTATCTAGTAGCCGGATAGACAAGCAGCTTAAGGAGACATTGCGGGAGATCAAGGAGAAGGAGGGTCTAAGTCAAGCCGATGTATTGAGGAGGGGGGCTGGCTTGGTGGAAGTGAAAATGCGAAAGGAAGAGGAAATAAGGCAGCAGGCTTACGATGAAGGTGAAGAAAATGGAATCAGGATGGCCGAACGCGTTTACATGGTGACTTACCCGTGCAGCAAATGTGGGAAGATGAAAGCGGTAACAACTGACGAGGAAAAGAAGGCTATCCGCGATTTCATGGTTCAGAGCGGATGGTGTCATGCCGATTGTAATGACCCATGGAACAGCGTCTAGTTCATAACTCTGGTAATTGAAGACAGAAAACATGATTAAAGCCTACCTGGAAGTTACTGAGGTGGAGAAGTTAGAGCAGTCATCTACCAATTTGCGGGACAGGCTGCTTATTAGGCTCCTGTTTCATCTCGGCTGCCGCATTTCCGAGGCTTTAGGAATCACGGTTAGTGATATTGACTTCAATGAAGCCACAGTGACTATTGAACATCTAAAGACGAGGCTTAAGCTGTCTTGCCCCCGGTGTGGCACCAGGTTAAGTAGGACAGCAAAATTTTGCCCGGGCTGTGGCGTTAGAGCAGAGAAAGGCAGAGCAGCCGGCACTGTTTGAGTTCTAGAATCATCTAGCGCTGCTTAAAAGGGGCTGGGGATAGATTTCCCCAGCCCCTTTCTTGTTTCTTATTGCACGAAACAAGCTTTCGTGCAATCTTAGCGAATCATGTTGCTGGGTTTGCTACGGACGGAGTGAATCCTATCTGACCAATGAATACGAAGCCAGGAGTCTATGGGTTGGTAAGCTGCCCACCGATGTATAGCCTTAACAGAGAAGCCCTAGAGCTATTGAACAAAAATATATAGTGTGACGTTACTTAAAGTCGGGGGCTTATCTCCACCCGACAGAGCACTGACCCCGATTACGGTCCAGGCGCCACACGGGATGGGAAAGGAGATGGAGGATGAAGACCGTGCCTGGATTTCCCGATGCATACATCCATAACAGTGCCCTTGCCAGCATTGACTCTACCCTAACTTATTATGCCATTTATTTATTAATAATTGGGATTTTACCATTTACAATAACCTTTGTTTAAGGAAGATGACCTACTAGCTCTTTCAGTCCTAGCTCCTGCAAGGTTGACTCCAGGGGTTTACCGGTCTTAGCAGTGCTTCACAGCCCTTCTCCTTCATAGCTTTGAAATCTATCTTTCTCCCCTTCTTGGGTCCGGTAGGCATAGTGGCTTCTAGCCCTTCGGGCAGATGCCATTCACTAGTATCCTATTTGCCTACCACTAAGGCTTTTAATATCAACCCTTACCACTAAAACAGAATTCAGTACCGATTTTGGAAAGCTGACATCACCTTCAGTATATTGTTTCATAATTAAATTCAGGCCATGAGATTTTTCTTCATCATTTTCCAGAATATATGCTCTTCCCACTCCAATAATACTCCTGTATTTCATTGACCAATCGCAAGGGTTTGAAGCTTCTACCACTTCCACATCAATATCTATTTCAAAACAAATCTTATTGTTTTTCTTGATAAGTGCAACCTTCCGTCCCTCTAAAGCCCCATGGAAGTAGAGATTATTCTTTTCATAGCCAAAACAGATAGGAACTATGTATGGCTCATCATCATCCACTAAAGCAATCCGGCAACAGATTGCCTTTTTAATTATCCTTTCAATCTCGTCCATATCTGTAATTTCCATGTTTTCACATTTTCAGATACCTTAAAAGGGATTTAATGCCTTTGGGTTGCCCCCATTTTAGTCTCGTCAAACTGAATAAACCGAACTAATCGAAAGCTCTTAACGCGCTCTCTCTTTATATATTACTTTTATCTTATGATCTTAGGTCTCTACTTTATTCTATCCTTAAACATATTTACACAGTTGATTTCTATACCCAATAGCTCTGCTATGCGAAATTTGGCTTCTATGCCTCTAGCTCCTCCAATAAGTGTAGCCACCGTGCCAATGTTTAAATCCTTCCTTAGTTCACCCATCACCACTGGATCTGAAAGGTCAAGTATAGAAACTCTTAACTTATTAGCTACATACTCTTTAGCTTCTTTGATTTTCATGCCTCGAGATATTTGCATACGCGCTACCAGATCTCCAGCAGTACGCATTCCGCCCATACCTGAAGCACTAACATGAGCCACTTCCATCCCTACTGGGTCTCCCACTCCTACCTACAAACCATCTATCCTACCTATCTCTACCATAGCTTTTGAAGCCCTGGATACTACATCCACAGGGGGAAGAGCAGTCATAGGAACCCCTCCCATTCCCATGCCCATGTTAGGATGAATAGGTATATTTGAATTTTCAATGCATGCCTTCACGAAAGTAATTGCCCGAGCTACATTCCATGCACATGACTTACCGGTATTGGTATTAATAGTGGGACCAAAAATAGTAGCTCCTGCTTTCTCAACTAACTCAACCTGCTTGTGGGGATATAAACCCGCCAGACGCACTCCATTGTAAGTTAATTCTCCATGCATTCCTAAAACGAATTCCCCTGCCATTCCCACCATAATGCCTATCTGGGGATGCTTCCTCTTTAATATCTCAACAGCACGCAAAGTAGCCAAAAAGTCAGCATCCCCCGCTGCTGCTGTAGTATCAAAATTAATGCCATCTACTCCAGATTCATACATCTTACTCCCCACATAAACCATATCCCTAGTGGCGTACTCCATCATTTCTTCCTGAGCTGCTCTGGCTTCGGATATTCTACCCTGAGGTAATAGCTCCATTGGATTGGGACAAGGACCATCTGGTTGAGTGTATGAGCCCAAATTAGGCTGAGACCCGTAAAACACGGGAATAGTCATCACTAATAAAGCATACTCTAAGGACCGTTGCTCAAAATCTACAACAGCCTTCACTGGTTTAAAACTATAATCAATGTGACCAATGTCTGCTGAATCAGCGCCCAGAAATTTTTCATAAATTTGAGCCTCTTGAACTTTATGTAACGGTACTTCCATTATATGCCCCCGCGATTTACAGCCACCATTATCATAGGTTAAAACCACTTCATTTCCACAGTCTACACCCACAAATCTAGCAGCACTACTATAGATATCAAAAAGGTGTGATAACTCATCTTCTGAAAGAGGAGGGATCTTTCCTCGTTCCGCAGCATCTCTCGTAGCTTCTTCTAGGTCTCGTTTTAGTTCACTCTCGCTTAGTTCAGTTACAGAACCATCTCCCATTTTGGTATAGATTTTCCCCATTTATTGCCTCCTATTTTTATTATTAAATGCTTTATTCATCAGTATAAAATTCTTTCATTATTGACAGCATCTTTTATGTTCATGCCGAAATCTATTACGTTAATAATTACTTGAAGAACGCTAGTAATAATTTTAGGGCTGGGACTAGTTGGCTGTGCTTGTAGTGCTTCAGTCGTTTTCGGACAAAGCGACGCTGGCAAAATGATACACCTCGACCTTGCTTTTGGTCAAATCAATTAGTCTGTTCACCTCCTTTCGCCTAGCGGCTGCTGCCTTTAGTTTCCTCTTCCGCTCCGCCAGTAATGCCTCCGGGTTGACCCTATAGTAGTCTACAGGGTGCAGATAGTTCAAGGTGGAATGCAGCCGCTCCTCGTTGTAGTACCTCACCCATTGCCCTAATAGTTCTCTGGCCTGGTAGAGGTCTTCCACCTCTCTATCGCCAAATGCCTCCTCACGCACACTTCGATGGTAGCGCTCTATTCTACCATTGGACTCAGGATGTCTTATCCGAATGGGGACCTCTTCTAGTTCAAAGTGTCGTATTACCTCTCGCCACTCCTTAGCTACGAACTGAGAGCCGTTATCCCTGACAACCCTGGGCCTCTTGCCAGGCACCTTCTCCAGGGCTATGGCCATTATCTCTGCTACCTCCTGAGCCAGCATAGACGTGGCCAACTTCCAGTGGACGATATAGCGGCTGTAGGAATCAAGTACGCTTACTAAAAAATACCAGCGGCCTTTTACCCACAGATACATCAGGTCCACATGCCATACCTCGTCAGGGTAGGTTGCCTCAGGAACCCTCTTGCCGTAGCCCGGCTCCGGTCTCTTCCAGCGATAGAGCAAGTCATAGCTATCGAGGACTCTGTAGACCGTGGAAGGTGTCAGGCAGGCTATATCCTCATCAACCATCATCCAGGCAAGCCGGCGGTATCCCTCCCTAGGTTGAGCTTTGGCGTAAGCCACTACTGCCTCTACCTCCTCGGGCAAGGCAGCCAGAGGAGACCGGGGCACAACCACGCGGTCAGCAAGAGTTCCTTCCCTTAGCCTTTCCAGCCAGTCATAATAGACCGAGCGAGTTAGACCTAGCTCAGACAGAATCCAGCTCAGAGGTTGACCACTCTGCTCCTGTGCCCTTTCCACTGTAGCCAACAATACCCCTTTCTCCTCCTCAGAATAGCGCCGGTGCGGCTTTAAACCAAGACCCCCCTTTTAAGGGTCAGATTCTCCGAAGTAACCTCCGCCACTACAGTGCGCAGCCGGTTAACCTCGGCTATCAGCCATTCCTCACGCTTACCGTTCTTGGCTTTTCTTGCCCCATTACGCAGTGCCTCAAGGGCTCCCTGCCTAGCAATCCTCTCCCACCGATAGAACTGGGCATGGCTAACCTGATGGCGCCGGCATACCTCGCTTACTGTAGCCCCCGATTGCCTTCCCTCCCCCAGTATCTCTAGCCTCTCTTCGGCACTCATGCGTCTGCCTTGATTCCTTTCCATACTGTTACCCCTTCCTGCTTGATTATTATACCTTCTCCAGGTAGGGGGTGTCTCATTTTTCCCCAAAGCTGGCTGTCCGACTTCCATTGAAGCACAACAAGTTATACATAGATCCGGGGCACCCTTCTACTCACGGCACAAACTACCTCATAGTTAATTGTGCCAATCTTGTCTGCGACCTCGTCCACGGAGATTTCTTTGCCGAACATAATCACTTCATCCCCCGGCTGGACATCTTCCATACCTGAAATGTCGACCATACACATATCCATACAGACAGAGCCGATAATCGGAGCTCGACGCCCTTTAATTAGGACTTCCCCACGATTGGACAGTAGGCGGCTATAGCCATCCGCATATCCCACGGGGAGAGTTGCCACAGTGGTTTTTCCCCTGCTAACAAATCTTCTCCCATAACTGATAGGAGTTCCCGCCGACACCAACTTGACCGCTGAGACTTTGGTTTTCAATACCATGGCGGGTTGTAACTCGATACTATGACTAACCTCTTTGGAGGGATAGAGACCGTAGATCATAATCCCAGCTCTCACCATGTCATAATAAGACTGGGGGAGATCCAAGATCGCAGCGCTGTTTGCTATATGCTTTATGGGTACCTCGATGCCAGCAAGCTGAACCTCGCGAAGCACCTTGGCGAAAAGTCGAAGCTGTTGCTTCGAAAAAGTCTTGTCTCTCTCATCTGCCGTAGAAAAGTGGCTAAACAATCCTTCAAGATTTAGATTCTCGAAGCTTTTGACCTTACGAATGAAGGGAACTGCCTCGTCAGGCCTTACTCCGATCCGCCCCATCCCCGTGTCCAACTTGACATGGACGTTGACCCGGGTACAAGCCTTGCGGGCTTCTTGATCCAACGCCTCCAAGAGTTGAAGAGAAGTGACTGCCTGGGTCAGCCGCAAATTCACCACCCTGTAGGCTTCCTCTGGCTGAATCAATCCGAGAATCATAATGGGAACGTCAATCCCAGCCTCCCTCAGTTGTTGACCCTCCTCTGGCGTAGTAACTCCGAGATAGTCGGCTCCGCTTCTGAGTGCTACTTGGCTGACTTGCACGGCGCCATGGCCGTATCCGTCAGCCTTAACCACAGCCATTAGGGCTCTCTTGTTTCCGATCCTTCTGCGAATTTCGGAAACGTTATGACGTATCGCCCCAAGATTAATGACTGCCCTGGTCGCTCTTTCAACATTATGTCTTGTTTGTTCCATCTACCAGCCTTTTAACCGTTCTGTGTTCCATAACCATAATGACCTACGCCCCTTTGATGGCTGACTGTGTAGTTCCTGACACTTCTTTCCTTTCAACCTGAGAAAATTCAACCTAATGCTACACTGGTTAGGTTTTGCTTCGATATGATGGCATTCCTTAGAAAGCGGTGTCCCCCTTTAATATAAACCCTCGGCACACGGGGATTTATCATGCAGATTTCGTCAACGGACGTTTCCGCCTTGCTGGCCAACTCCTGTACAGTGATCTCTTCATGTCCATATCGCCCAATAAGTGTCACCTCGTCACCTATTCTTACATTACTGTTTTCCCCTACCTCGATCATCATAGCATTGAGGCTAATCTCCCCAGCGACGGGATACCTGCGATGACCAATGAGCACCTCTGCCCTATTAGAGAGAATTCTGGGATAACCATCGGAGTAGCCCACAGAACAAACAGCAATGGCAGTATCCTTTTCTGCAATGTAGGTTCTTCCATACCCGACTGAAGCTCCCTTCCGAATTTTCCTGAGAAGAACAACTCGAGTTTTGAAACTCATGACCGGCTTCAAATCCATATCCCGCTTCGGTTGATGCAGGGAATAAATGCCTAGAGGAAGTAACCCTGATCGGACCATATTAAAATAAGACTCTGGTAGACAAGCGAGCGCATCGCTCCCAGCTGCGTGCTTAAACCGAAACTTGACTCCCATTTTCTCTGCTGTTTCCAGCACTTTCTTAAAACGGGATAACTGCTCTCGTAAAAATTCATTGTCGCCTTCTCCAGCAGTAGCAAACTGAGTATAAATTCCCTCAATTTCGACATTCTCGAGTTTAGACAGTTCTTCTAGAAAGGGACCCGCCTCGTCATAATCGACACCAAATCGGCTCAGTCCTGTATCCACCTTCACATTGATTTTGATTCTTTCCCCTCTTTTGTAAGCTTCCTTAACTAGTATGCGTGCCTGTTCAATGTTACTTATGCTTGGGGTAAGGTTAAAGCGGAGAATATCATCGATCTGCTCTGTAGTAAAAGAGGATAGAAGATATATAGGAGTTGCTTGTTTGATTCCTGACAATCGGAGTTCAATGCCTTCTTCAACATAGGCAACTGCCAAGAGTTCTATTCCGCATCCCATCAGTTCCTTACCAATTTCAACAGCACCATGACCATAGGCATTAGCCTTTACAACCGCTGCGATCTTGCAAAATTGGGGTATCCATTTTCTTATTTCCAAGACATTTCTTCGAACTAAATCGAGGTCTACTTCCACCCATGATGAAAAGCTACTTACTTGCTGTCGTAGCATGTCACGATGTCCTCCTTCCGATTCTCTAATTTCTCTTATCCTAAATCTACTCATTTGTCTCTTTCACCAATACATTAGAAGGCGCTATTGCAATCCTAAGCTCTGCTTAAGTAAGGCCAAAGCCTGCGCTGGATACTTCTCTGCCAGAACACCGGCAGATGACATGATATAATCGTTATCGATAAGGATCTTGGCCCCAGCCGGTGGCAGAAGCTCTGTTTGTGGTTCTTTGGCGCGTACCGCACCCAAAATCGCTCTTCCCTCAGGCTGGCAGCTCAAGAAACCACCAGTACCGATAATCCACTTCACTTGGGTCAAGTCCTTACCTTCAGCGATTGCAATCCTGCCTGTTGGGCCATAACGGTAATTGATTCTTCCCACGTGTCGCCTCACTGCTATGGAGACTATTCCCCGGGCCAAGCATAGAGTTAGTTCCTTCTCCTCTGTCGACCTGGGTATCGGATTCTCCGGCAAATCATCGATTGCGAACCCTAACTCCCTAACTAGCACATCTCTGCCAATCAGCTCAATAACATTTGGTGCGCTCACAAAGAGCCCCAGGTCGCCCTCCACTGTTCGCTTGGCTACTGGCTCTGGCGCGATTAGAATGCGGGTTATCTCCTCCGAACCCTCAGTTACCGAATGCACGTCAGAGGTCGCCCCACCTATATCGATAACCATTAAGTCGCCGATTTCCTTGGCGAGAAGCTTAGCTGCCTCCATTACTGCACCAGGGGTAGGCATAATCTTTCCAGTCACCGTTTGGGTAATACGATGCATACCTGGGGCGACTATTATGTGTTCCTCAAATATCTGCTGGATAACTCGACGGGTAGGTTCAATATTTAGTTCATCCAATCGAGGGTAGACATTGTCTACTATGATAAGCCGTTGGGTTAAACCGTTGAATGCCCGGCTCACTTCCTGCCTAGCAGCGCTATTGCCGGCGTAAATGACTGGTGTGCTTAGTCTGAGCCATGCTAACAATTGAGCATTGTGGATCACAGTCTCCTTATCCCCATGCTCAACACCTCCAGTAAGGAGTATGATGCCGGGGTTAATCTCCTTGATACGATCTAGCTCACCTGAGGTCAGCTTACCTGCGGTGGTCAGATGTAGAATCGCTCCTGCTCCTAGGGCAGCTTCACGGGCTGCCCGCACTGTCATGTCATAAACGAGGCCGTGAACAGTCATCCTTAAGCCCCCGGCGGCACTGGACGAAGCCCACATGGGAATGTCCCCAAAGACTCGAGATTGCTCCTTTCCCAGAAAGATAGCCATAGCTGTCATAGCTGCCTGCAACCCAAAATTGACATCTCCTGCCCCCACCGTGGTGGGTTTTTCTCCATGGGCCAATAGTTGTGGATAAGGCGTCAGAGCAAAGGCATTAACCTTGGTTATCGTGCTCCCAATCTCGGCGACTAGGATATCGACCGTTCTATCTGTAGTAGCGTAATCAACACTCACTTCCCTCTTTACTTCCTTTACTTCTCCTACGCCATTTAACGAGAAAGCTTGCTACCATATGCCCATTAGTTCCACGGCCGAATCCAGCGTCCAATCCTGCTTTTCGTGCCATCTCATCAGTAACCTGTGTCCCCCCACCGATAAGAGCCACCTTGTTTCGAATTCCTTTTTCTACACAGATGTCGTGGAGCTTACGCATATTAATCCGGTGAACATCGCTGTGGGAGATAATGGTGCTAGCCAGGATGGCTCCAGCATTCAATTCGATTGCTGCATCAGCGATTTTTTCTAATGAGACAGAGGTTCCCAGAAAGTAGCATTCAATCCCGAACTTCTCCAACCCCCCATGCTTTATGTTTAGTATTTCTTGGATTCCAACTGAGTGTTCATCCTCTCCCAAGGTTGCTGCTACCACTTTCAAGGGAGCATCCTTGACTGCATCCTTTATCTCTTCCTCGTCCAGAAGTGGCACCTCCTCCGGCATATCTAGTTTCTGTGTATCGATAGCGATGTCTACCCGTCCTTTCACTTCTAAGTAGGTTCCCTCTGCTGGATGCATCACTAGGCGGTGTATCACCTCGGGCTCTTTAAGGCCCATCTGTCTGGCTATCTCTAATGCAGCGAAGTTAGCTACCTGCTCTGATGCTGGAAGGAACATAGAGATCAGCACTGTTCCGTCTCCCCATTCCGCCACTTCCGGTCGGATAATGTCAGCCTTTCTCTCTCTGTAGGTCTGTTTTAACCTGTTATTGACGTTGTCTTCCGGGTCTAGTTCATCTATATACACTATTTTATCCGGATTGCACAGGGTACAGCTTCCAATCAGGTCGCAAGGCTTACCGCTAGTAATTGGTAAGTTGTTGTTCCCAAAGTGAGCGCAGACCGGTGCCATATAATCATCATCGCGAGGGACTATCGTCCCCGCGCTTGCTCCTCCGTCAATGCGCCGTATAACGCCATCCCCTAACCGTTCAGGGTAAAAGCCAGAATCAATGAAATATCTCGCCTCTACCGAAGCGAAGTAGCCACCCATCTCCAATATCTCTTCCAAGAATAAGATGGCCCGTTCCTTCAACTCACGCACCTTCTTGCCTAATTCCCCGTTCATCTTCAACTCTATCATATCAGTGATGCCGTCCAAGCCAATCAAGGCTTGCTTGCCCGTATCAACACCGCTGACCGAGTTATAGTGCCAGGGAACATTTCTTCCCTCATCCGGGGTAATAGTGCTTTGAATGTCAGCACTCGTTAGCCGCGAGATCAATACGTTGAGCACATGAGTGACTGTGGCCTCTCTAGTATCGGACTGTATATACTTTGTATTCATCTGTGCCCGCATTTTAAAGTTGGAAAACAGCTGTCGCAGTGCCACCGCATAGGGGAGATTGATCCGTAGGTCAGGAGCTGGAGTCGCCTCGGGAGGTACGGTTGACAGACATATATTCTCCCGAGGCATCCCGACTTTCACCGAGTATAAACAATTGATCGCGTGTTGCACGAATAGTTCTGGCATAACCTTCCATGGCTTGGAAGCAGTGGCGTTCGCATTATGTCCTCCGTCGATTTGAGCCATATTGCCACTTACCATGACCCTCTTTGCTTCCGCTGCATCGACAAAAGAGCGCAACATGTTGATATTACGATAAAGCACGTTGTATTGGGGGTCTTGATGTGCTCCATTTACACCTTCTTCAGTGCACAACACTGCCATCTCAGGGCCAGCAACGCCACTAACATAGGTGTGGAAATTGATCGGCCGCCCCACCTCGTCTTCGATCATGTCGAGAGCCTTACGAGTAGCTCTGATCTGCTTGCGGGAGATCGCTATCCCACCCACCCCCATCGGGGTTCCTTCGATGAGGCCATCGATATGGCTCTGTCCGGTTGTCCTGATGACCATAATATGGTCTGCGCCATGCCAGGCAGCCATCCGCATCCGTCGGATATCATCCTCCAGCCGCCAGGCGATCTCAGAAGTGATCACACAATCAGGCTGGGGGTCGATACCCCCAAATGCCTTAGCTGCTGGCAAAGGTACACTATTGTGTAAAGGGCTAGAGCACTGCCGGTAAGTGAAGTCACCCATCTTAAGATTCTCTATTTTTTTACGCCATGTCCAGCCCTTTCTCCGTGGACGATAGTGTTCCAAATCTTCCAAAATCTTCTCTATGTCAAGTCTCTGCAAGTAGTTCTCGTTGTTCATTCCGCTAGATCCTTTCGAAAGAGGTGTTTGACCTCTTCCCAACTTTGCTCATACCCGTCCTCAGTCAGGGACAATCCGGCCTCGCGGATCCCAAGTCCCCGATGCTTAGCTAGCTTCCAAATCACATGGCCGGCCCCTTTTCCTAACAAGCCATGTTCCTCGCATCGGTTAACGATTTCCTTCGCCTCCAAGCTACTAAATCCCATCCGCAAGAGCACGGACCGTTCGATCGAAGGCGACGTGTGCGTCCTAGCCATCTCTACTAACGGTGTCACTATTTTCTCTGCCAAATCCCAGAATCGTTGATACAACTCCTCATCAGATAAAGCGGCCAGATGTCTCCTGCGCTTCAGATAGTCATCTTCCCTGAGCATCTCTATTTCTCCTCTACAGCTAGCAGCAAATCTACAGTCTCCCGCACAAACTCACGGTCACTACGGGTTTCCTCAGCTAAGAACCGAATACACTCATCTGTCAGCTCACGGGGGTCCCTCAGGCGAGCGATAGCGTTCTTGATATATGACCTTTTCAACGAAGTCAGATCGATATCTTTTACTTTGATTTGCTCTGGGTGCTGTGGTATCACTATTGCTTTCCCTGGAATGTTCTCTGCCGGATCGCCTCTTCTTATTTCTATCCCCATTTGGCGAGCGAGGGTCAGCTGGGCACTAGGGTGCTTACCGGCACCGGTATACTCGGTTTCTTGAACCACTACAATTTGATCACGTGCCATCTCCTGGGCTAGCACCAGTGCTGCTGCCAATGGAGTATTCCCTGCTGCTCCCCGCTCCATTCCTTCCAGCTGGGCCAGAGCCTCGGTGATGTAGAAGACCTCACCCTGGGTCACTGTCACGTAGCGGTCCATATATCGCAGTGAACGCGCTGCGTTCCGCGGTACATCTGCCCTATCCGGATTGGTCGCGAATGGCACCCCAAATCCAGTATGGGCAGTGGTGAAAGATTTACGGTTGAAATCTCCATCGGATGCCATATGCAGCCCGTGGAGATCGACGCTCACAGCTACTATCTTGGCTTGGCATCCTGCCTTTCGCACTCCTCGAGCAGTTCCAGTGATATTCCCACCTCCTGCGTGGGCAACCAGCACTACATCAGGTTCTTGCCCTTCTTGCTCCCTTAACTGAGTAACAAGTTCATGTCCCAGAGTCTCAATCCCGGCGACACTAAATGGAGTATAAAGGGAGGCATTGAAATAGCCAGTCTCATCTAGTACATTAAGGAAGGTGATGAACAGCTCTGGCCCGACTGTCAACTGCAATACTTCAGCACCGTAGGCTTCACACGCCCTTCCTTTCTCAACAATCTCCGGTTGTCCCAGTCCATGGCTATCGAAGGCCTCCTGGATGATGATGCATTTCAAACCACGCTGAGCTGCTTGTGAAGCCACCGCTGCGCCATAATTTCCACTTGTTGCTGCCACCGCTCCCTCATATCCCTTTACCTGAGCGTGATAGACAGACACAGAGGCACGGCGATCTTTAAAGCTTCCCGAGGGGTTAGCCGCCTCATCCTTAATAAAGATACGTGCTCCTTTACCTGGGGGTGCTAACCTCTGTGCCAACTTGGTGAGGTGCCTGAGCTCCAGCAGCGGGGTGTTGCCAACACCAGCCTCCCGCTGGATTGTATAGACCTCATTGAGGCTATAGCCGGTCTTCTCCATCATACCCTCATAGTCGAAAGCAAGCGGAGGGATCTCAAAATGATCATAGTCAATCCCTACTGACCGCTTCATAATCTCGTTACGTCGTGCCATAATCGCTAGATAACTCGCGTCTTTCATGAGTTTTCTCCTTCATCCTTCCAACAAAGCCCGCAGTTCCCTACCGATTGTTAGCAGCTCTGGAACCGGTCGACCAAAATCATGTCCATATGCGGGGTTTACCGCTATAAGCTTACCGCTCAGCTGCCGTCCAGTGTGAGTTGTGATGGTAACTTGTTCACCTATCTTGGCAGCATGGTTGATAAAACCTTTCACCCGCAATTCCAATGGAACCAGTTTGGTGTCTTCAGGGACTCGCTCTGATCGTTCACTTGGTTTGAGCAAAATGATATGAATCTGTACCCAATCTCCTTGCTTGGCTTTCATTAGGTCAAGCTCCTCTACTACTTCTTATCATGGTGCTAACATCTCCCATTAACGCTGCCGGTATTGGTAGCATATTCATAGTTACCAGACCTGGTTGAGCATTGATGACGGCTGGGATCATGTTGACCATCATGGCTATCGTTCCGATACCTCCAGGGATCTCTGGTTCAATGGAGAGGTTCACCAAAGGAGTGCCGTTGATTCTGACATGATCCCTCGTTTTTACGCCCTCTAGTTCCGGGCGAATCTGCTGAGGATGGACTAGACGTATTACTTCCTTACCATCCACTATTCCAACTCCGATATGTTTACATCCAGCAACTTGGCCAGGCCTTACCTCTACGTGGGGAGTTCTGCGTTCTACCCGGGTAATGATCGGTTCCCTTGATTGTTCGATTCTATCAAGCTTCCAGCCAACACTATCGGCAATCATCTGGATTGATTCAGGGAAGCCGATATGGCCCACGATAGAACCATCGGCAAGGCCAGCTTCAAATTCTTCAACAGTAGTGCCGATGCCTTGGCTGCGCAATACAGTGGGACCAAATGGAGAGAGATCATTGATCCGACTGGCTTCAATTTTCTCTACGCTACAGCATACGCCCGTCAACATGATAATTAGAGCATCGAGGACAAAGCCAGGGTTGATGCCAGTTCCGAGAACGCTTACTTGGTATTTCTTAGCTAGCTCGTCAATCTCTCTAGCCAGCTCACGCTCCTGTGCCATTGGATAGGCTAGCTCCTCTGCTGAGGAAATCACATTCAACCCAGCTTCTATAGCCTTTTTCACTTGAGGAAAAGCATCCTTGGTAGTAGAACAAGTGGCGTGAAGAAGTATATCGGCATCCTTCCCGCGCCACGCTGCTGCGGGGTCGCTTTCACTATGGACTATAACTCCAATCTTCTTGCCTAGACCCAACACCTCACCGACGTCCTTGCCCACCTTCTCAGCTCGGTGTGCGATTGCACCGATGACCTCAACCCCGTCTTTCTCTATTAGGAGCCTGACTATACCACTTCCCATTGACCCGAGGCCCCATTGAACCACTCTTATCTTTGACATTTACTACGTTTCCTCGTTAATTATGATTAAATACGCCACACACGAAGCCTACTTGATTTTTTATTCAGCCGCACTCATTCTTTTATTGCTATACCATCCCTTCGAGGATCAGCTGCGCCATAGATTTGATTCGTTCTTAGGTCAACTAATGCTGCTTGTACTGCGCCAAAGAACCACCACTCATCCCTTTCTTTTACTGGATGTCCTTTTTCAACAAGTTCCTCTCTGATTTTCAAGGGAATGGAGGATTCTAACGACACCTCGTTCCCTTGACAGTGGAATCTGGGGGCCTGAACAGCTTTCTCTATTCTCATATTGAAATCTATGACATTTATAATTACTTGGAGAACGCTGCTAACAATTTTGGGGCCTCCAGCGCTACCAAGAGTTAAGAATGGCTTCCCGTTTTTTAGAACTAACGTAGGTGACATCCAACTTCTTGGCCTCTTACCTGGCTCAACTGAGTTAACGTGCCAATGTTCCAGACTGAAGTCATGCATTGTATCATTCATAAGGATGCCTGTGTTATTGATAACCACCCCTGACCCAAAATAATAGTTGATGCTATCTGTAATAGAGACCATGTTTCTTTCTTTATCTATAACACTAAGGTGTGCAGTACCTCCGGTGATCGAATCATACTTGTCATCTTGTCTTATTGAGACTCGTGAATCAAACCCGTCAGCCCCATACAGCGAAACATTCGATGAGACTTTCCGTAGATCAATTTGTCCTGCTATTTCTCTAGCACGATCCTTTGAGACTATCCCATAGATGGGTACATTTACATAATCCGGATCAGCAACGAATTTGTCATTATCGCTATACGCATATTTTAATGCTTCAGAAATAACATGTATTGAGGATGATGTATTATGCCCAAAAGCTCTCAAGTCAAAGTTTTCGAGTATGTTTAAACTTTCTATAATAGCACCGCCTCCCGCACTTGGTGGGGGAACGGAGAATATTTCATACCCTCTGTACGTCCCAGCAAGAGGCTCTCTTATTCTTGGCTCATATTTTGACAGGTCTTCCTTGCTGACAAATCCACCGTTGCTTTGAATATCAGAAGCGATCGCTTCTGATATCTCCCCTTCATAATAAACTTCAGGACCACCATTTGCTATCTTAGACAGTGTCTTAGCAAAATCCGCACAGACTATTTTTTCTCCTATAGTAGGAACGTTACCATCTTTAAGATAAATCTCACTCGTGGCGGGGAAATTACGTGCTTTATCAAAGGCGTCATCGATGTTGTCCAACAGAATGTCACGCATCCTTCTACTGATTTCATATCCGTTTTCAGCATACCTGATCGCTGGCTGCAAAGCGTCCTTCAAGCTTATGGTACCATAGCGCTGCAAAGCTAAGTGGTATCCAGACAAACACCCGGGTACTCCTATTGCCCCGTATCCTGTTGCAACAATATCTTGGCTAGTTTTAACTTTCTTTGGGGCTACCTCTCGCGCATCGATGATTACTATTAGGCTCTGCGTTTTTAGATAAACTGCTATAAAAGCTCCCCCGCCCAGCATTGACCATGCAGGTGCGACTACGTGCATGGTAAGCCCTGTTGTAACCGCTGCATCAACAACATTGCCTCCCCTCCTCAGAATCTCAACCCCAGCTTGAGAAGCCAATGGATGAACCGATGAAACAACTCCACCAGCGGGCGCCTTGTTTTCTACTTCTCTTTTATCTGTTTTCATTTGTTTGAATGGAAGGTTAAAAAACCGTCAGATAATTTCTGATTTCCCAGTCACTTACATGCGCCATGTAGGCTTCCCACTCTGACCTTTTAACCTTGATATATTCTTCAAAGATTACGTCACCCATAACCTTGGCCAAAAACGTATCTTTGCTCAATTCATCAAGAGCATTCCCCAGATTACGGGGGTAGCGAAGTATTCCCCTCCTTTCGCGCTCTTGCGGTTCAATCTCAGACGGAGGCACTTCCAGCCCGGTTTCTCCCGGGTCAATCTGGTTGGCAATACCCTCCAGCCCTGCTGCCAGAACAGCCCCTACAGCCAGATAGGGGTTACAACATGGGTCCATTGGTTTGTATTCGAGATTTAGCTTTAGATTGTGGGAGCAACCGCAGATCCTGATAGCGGCTTCTCTGTTTTGCGGCCCAAAACAACTGAATGCTGAGGCCCAACTGCCAGGACTTAACCTCTTGTAAGAGGTAACGGTTGCGGCAGTAATTCCGAGAAGCCCCCTTAGGTG
>Ga0209978_10000368_pt1 | contig 16642 bp, 12 predicted proteins | sample BentaG_FD_182805 | JGI IMG/M metagenome (GOLD analysis project Ga0209978, IMG submission 182805) | Deep subsurface microbial communities from South Atlantic Ocean to uncover new lineages of life (NeLLi) - Benguela_00093 metaG (SPAdes)... | ecosystem: Environmental > Aquatic > Marine > Oceanic >... | reverse complement strand
TGAGAGATATTTATGATATAGTGGGTAAATTTGGGATATCTGCTCATCTAAAAATTTTCTTCTTAGGGAGGGGGCCCCTTTTATTATCTGCAGGTGCTCGGGAGAAAACACTACCCCTTTAAATTCTTTGTTTAGCGCAGCTTTTTTCTGAATATTTTGATTTATTCTTATTGTTTTGCTCAGTTTGTTTTTATAAAAATCCTCTAACTTCTTCTCTAAAGCTAAGGCTATTTGAATATTTTCATCGTCTTTACTTACTTCTCCAAACAGATAAGCGCTTTCGTTATTCCAGTTTATTACTTCTTTATCATCTTTTGTTCTATAAGAACTTCCTTTTATTATTAGGTTTAGCGCTTCTAATATGTTAGTCTTGCCCTGGGCGTTATTTCCAATAAAGATATTAAGATTGGAATCAAGGTCTATAGATAGGCTGGAAAAATTTCTATAGTTCTTCAACCTTATTTTTTTTAAATACAAGTTTCTCCCCTTCCTCTTTTGTGTTTATATATTACGTATATTATATCGTAAAGAAGAAATATTGTATAGTATGGAGAGAGTTGGCGTAGAGCGTACAGCGTGTAGCGTATAGTTAAGAAAGAGGGGGCTATAAATCAGTACAAACCGGTTAACTAATTCACTATATAAACTGTCAGCTATCTAAAAAATATTGATTGGTAATGAGTATGGTTTCAATTTATTAAACCTGTTTTAACTCGAATAAATTCGACACTAAAATAAAATATATAGCAAACATTTTGTTTATAATACTGTACGCTAAACGCTATACGCTCCACGCTAGGTTTATTCACTAACGACTAATCAATCTGTCCTTACTGGCATTAAAACATAAGTATAGTCTTTATCTTCTTCCGGAGTAATAATTACCGGGTTAAGTGGATCATTCAATTTTATTATAGTGTTTTCTTTTTTTATTATCTTTAATACATCTAAAACATAATCGGTATTAAAAGTTATGGCAATATCCTCTCCTTTTTTTAAACAGGAAATCTTCTCGGAAGCTTCTCCGGTACTCGGGCTCTCCGCTTTTAAAATTATTTCACATCTTTCCTCTTCTTGGCTATCTTTTTTATTAGTGACTTCTATCTTTACAGTATTTAGGTCTTCTCTTACAAAAAGAGAAATTCTTTCCATTTTATCCCTAAACTCTTCGGTATTCACTTTTATTTCAGTTTTAAAGGAATTTGGAACAATCTGGTGGTAATCAGGAAATTGGCCTTCTATTAATCGAGAATATATTCTTATACTGTTCTTTTGAGCGTTAGGAAATAAAATAAACATAATCTGTTTTTCCCCGATCCTGATTTCCGTAAATACTTCTTCATTATCTAAAAGGAGTCTGGATAATTCTGAAAGGGCCCGATAAGGAATAATAACTTCCACCCCTTCTGTTAAAGGGCTTTTTATCTTTGTCAACTTAATGTTTTTAAGAGATAGTCTATGACTATCGGTAGTAATTACTTCTATTTTATTATCTATTATTTTAAATAGGGCTCCATTTAAAAAAGTTCTATTTTCGTCACGGGATGTAGCAAATATAACTTGTTGAATAGTCTCTTTAAATAATTTTTGGTTTAATTTTGTTTTGGCTCTCATTTTTATTTCCGGAAAATTAGAAAATTCTTCTGCAGAAAAGCCTAAAATTTTATAATTAGAACTATTTTCTTTAACAGTAGTAATATTATTCTCTACACCCTCTATCTCTATTTTTCCTTCAGGAAATCTTTTAATCAGCTCACTTATTATTTTACTAGGTATAACTGTAGAGCCGGTCTCAACAACCTGAGCAGGAATATAACAATCTATTCCAATTTCTAAATCAGTTGCAAATAGGTGTACTTTGTTATCCTCATTTGCTTCAAAAAGTATTCCGTTATAAATAGGTAATCCAATTCTACTGGATATTCCTCTTTGTACTGTTTGAATTCCATGTAATAAACTTTCTTGAGAACAGATAATTTTCATATTTTTACTCCTTTATTCTAAATAATTAAATAAAGATATAGTATTATTAGTAGTAACACTGTTAAAGCTGGGGAAAGAATAGTAAACACCTATATTTTATTATAACTATCCTGTGGATAAATATAGGGATAAATTTAATAAATATTAACAGATTCCCCATTTTTTTATCTTTAATTAAAAAAACATTTAATAATTAAAAGTTTTAAACCCGTTATTAAAAGGTTATTAACAACTAGATATTCTTAATACTTGAAACCAAATTTTTTATAATACTTTTAAAACTCTTATCTTTTTTAATTTTATCCTTTATTTTATTATAGGAATGAAGAATAGTGGTATGGTCTTTTCCCCCAAAAGCTCCCCCGATTGACGGCAGAGACAGATCAGTTAATTCCCGCGAGAGATAGATAGCAACCTGTCTTGCAAGAACAATTTCTTTAGTCCTCTTTTTAGATAATAGCGAATTAACTTTAATAGTATAATAATCCGAGACTACTTTTTGGATCTGATTAACAGAAATCTTTTTATTTTCTAAAGGGATGATGTCTTTCAATATGTCCTTAGCCAAAAAAATAGATAAATCCTTTTTAGTCAGGGCAGAATAGGCAATTAATTTAGTCAAAGCCCCTTCTAATTGCCTGATATTAGAAGGAATCTTCTCGGCGATAAAGTCGGTCACTTCAGTAGGAATATTTAGATTTTCCATCTGGGCCTTTTTTCTTAAAATGGCAATACGGGTCTCGTAATCAGGAGGTTGGATATCAGTCATTAGCCCCCATTCAAAGCGAGAGATTAAGCGATTTTCTAAAGTGGGGATATCTTTTGGAGGCCGGTCACTGGTGATTACTATCTGTTTATTAGAATCATACAAAGTATTAAAGGTATGGAAAAATTCTTCCTGGGTTCTTTCTTTCCCGGCCAAAAAATGTATATCGTCAATTAATAACACATCTACACTACGGTATTTGTCACGAAAGGCAACAGTACGGTCATCTCTTATAGAATTAATTAACTCATTGGTAAATTTTTCTGATGATATATATAAAACCTTAATTTTGGTTTTGCCACTATGTTGCATAATATGAGTACCGATAGCCTGCATCAAATGAGTTTTGCCTAAACCTACTCCCCCATATACAAATAAAGGGTTGTAAGATTTAGCAGGAGATTGAGCTACTGCAAGGCAAGCGGCGTGAGCAAAGCGGTTGCTATTTCCCACCACAAAATTATCAAAAGTATATTTTGGTGTTAAAACAAGTTTATTATCTTTTAAGAAAGGTTTTGATTTTTTCGTTTTATTTTTAGAGGTAGATGGAGAAGGCTCGGAAAATTTTTTATCAGCTACCCTAAATTCTATTTTCAAATTATCATCTGAGCCGAGAGCCCCCTTAAGAATATTTTTGACAAGGCCGGCATAGTGTTTTTCTAACCAGTCTTTACAAAAGTCACTCGGGGCAGAAATTATTAACTCATTATCCTCAAATTTCACAACTTTCGTTTGGCTAAACCAACTATTATAAGCTTGGGGACTTAGTTTTTCTTTGATTATTTCTAAAATTTTATTCCACAGTTCTTCAATCCCTGTAAACTCCATCTATATATACCTTTCTGAATAATAAAACATTTTCTTGTAAAAATTTGATTATGATTATAAAAGTTTTATAGATTAAAAAAGCGTTATTGAAATATAAATTATTTACGAAAACCTATAAGTTGCGAGGATTTTATGACTTTTCCCCAAAGTTAACAATTGGCTGTGGAAAATTCCAAGAGACCTTTTTTATTAAATTTTAACATTTTTCTCAAAAAAATAAACTTTAATACTTTATTTATAGATTGCTAAACAGCCAAAAGCAAAGGCTTTAAAGGAGTTATTAACAGTTTATTAACATCTGTGGATAACTCAAGCAAAAATACAATTTATTTTGTACTTATAATAGCAAAAATCTTTTTATTAAGCAAAAATATTTTTGCTTTAATCGGGAGAGGCAAGATAGTCGATAAACAGACTTTATATATTTACCCATTATTAAGGAGTTATATGGATTAAAATTAAATTTCGGGATTTTCCCGTTAGTCTAAACTTTTATGAGGTAGTTAGGCGATAAAGAAGAATACTACTTTTTTGTATTTTTTTTCTCCTTCTTAACTCGATACTCGATACTTTCCCCATAAGCTTGACATTTAGAGAGCATTAAAGATATAATTTTCATTGAATTTTAATTCTACATTTTAATAAAGAAGGAGATAGTTGATTAAATGAAGCGGACTTATCAACCAAATACCAGAAAAAAACTGAAAGTTCATGGATTTCGTCAGAGAATGAGCACTAAAGCCGGCCGGTTGGTATTAAAAAGAAGGCGTTTAAAAGGACGCAAGCGCCTTACAGTATCCGGATAATTAACTTTATAAATATAAGAGGAATTTTGATAAAGAGAAAATTATCAAAAACTAGTGAATTTAATAAGGTTTTTTCGGAAGGCAGAAGAATCGAAGGCAAGAATTTAATAGTATTTATTTTAAAAAACGATTATGGTTTTAACAGGCTGGGGATAATAGTAAAAAAAGAAACAGGAAAGGCAGTAGTTAGAAATAAGATAAAGAGACGGCTAAGAGAAGCAAGCCGACTGTTAAACAAGAAATTACTTCCAGGATATGATATAATTGTACTGGTTAAAAACAACATTAGGGAATCAAACTATTTTGAGACATGTCATGATTTAGAAAGCCTTTTTTATAAAGGGAGATTGCTTTTATAAAAAAGAATCGGCAAACAGGAGAATTAAACTAAGACAAAGAAAGTCTATGCTATTTCTTAAAGAAAAGAAAAAGAAGTAGAAGTTTATTAAAGATTTTATGAATAAAATAATTATTTTACTAATAAGTTTTTATCAAAAATATATATCCCCCTTAAATCCTGCCACCTGTAGGTTTTACCCCACCTGTTCTGAATATTCCGCACAGGCCCTAAAAAAATACGGACTTCTAAAGGGTTTACGGCTTTCTGCGGGGAGAATATTACGCTGTCACCCCTTTAATCCGGGAGGCCTTGATCCCCTTCCCGATTCTTCGGGGGGCTGTGCACATAAAAAATAAAAATAAAACATAGTACGATAATATAAATAGAATAAAAGCAATAGAAAGAAAAACAAAAAACAAAAAGATAAAGGAGAAAATATGTGGAGTTCTTTAATCACGCTAGTCACTAAACTGTTAACAGCGCTCTATGGTTTTACCCACAATTATGGAGCTGCTATTATATTACTAACTGTTCTTATTAGGTTAATCTTGTATCCCTTAATGCAGAAACAGATGGTTTCCATGAGGGAGATGCAGAAAATCCAGCCTTTAATGAAGGCGGTACAGGAGAAATATAAGAACGACAAGGAAAGATTAAATAAAGAGTTGATGGCTTTATATAGGGAACATAAAGTCAATCCTATGAGCGGATGTTTGCCTCTATTGATTCAAATGCCCATATTAATCCTGCTCTTCCAGACCTTAAGAGTATTTAAATATCATATTCCCAACACCGAAATAATAGACGGTGGATTTTTATGGATTGCCAATCAATATAACGTTATAGAAAATGGCGAAACCATTGCTAAAGCGGGACTGGCTCTTTCTGAGCGACTGATTCCTTTTGGAGTTTTTGGAATAGAATATATTGGGATATTGCCCTTTTTAGTAGGAGGTTCCATGTATATTCAGCAAAAGATGACCTCCCCTGGTGGTGCTACAGGCAAAGACGGAGGTTCTACCCAACAGACTCAGAAGATGATGACCATTATGATGCCCTTATTGATTGGCTTTATGAGTTTCAGCCTGCCTTCTGGTTTAACCCTGTACTGGTTTACCTCTACCCTTTTAGGGATCGGTCAGCAGTATTTGATTAACAAGAAAACGCCTACAATAGTTGATATGCCAAAAGAAGCAGTGTCGGATAAAGGTGAATTAAAAGAGAAACAACTTAATAAAAAACCGAAAGAAGCGTTGGCCCCCAAAGAAGAATCCTGGATTCCAGGATATGAAGGAGCAGACGGGGGAAACCCTTCTGGACGTAAAACAAAAACTAAAAAGTATAAAAAAGGCAAAAGAAGATAATTTGGTCCCTAGTGAATAAACCCAGCGTGGAGAGTATAGCGTTTAGCGCATAGCTTTAGATTAATAAAATTCGCTCGAATTAAATAAAAATTTAAAGCGAAAAGCGAAAAACCATAATTTAAAGCCCAAAACCATTTTCGTATATCGTGACGCATTATCTTAGCTCTTTTTTGCTATATATTATATACGATATACACGAATCAAGATACACAATTAGAGCTCGTAAACACAACTATTTTATCCACAATAGACTTACCCTGTTAAGTAAGTATTTACTAAACAGGGCTTAAGGGAGAAGGAAATTCCTATACAATTAAATTAAAGATAAATATTTTATCCAGCTGTATTACACCAGCATTTTAAATCTATAGTTTGAATATGAAAGAGAGAACAGATTTGGAAAACATTAATGACTTTGAATTAAATCTTCAAGAAAAAGCTAAAACAACTCTGGAAAAAATAATAAATTTTATTATAGAGGACGGAGAAATACAGGCAATTAAAAATGAAGAGGTTAATACAATTGTTTTAGGAATAAAAACCTCTAATCCCGGAGTATTGATTGGAAGACATGGACACACTCTTGATGCCCTTCAATATATTGTTAACATTATAGCTAATAAAGAAATCGAAGAATCTGAACGAAGAAAAATAATAGTTGATATCGAAGGGTATAAGGAAAGAAGAGAAGATATTGTTTCCAAATACGCTCATGAAAAAGCAGAAATAGTGAAAAAAACAGGAAAAAAGATTGCTCTTTGTTATATGAATGCAGTAGAAAGAAGAATTGTTCATCTTGTTTTACAGGAAGAGCCCCTGATAGCAACTTATAGCGAAGGGACAGAACCTTTTAGAAAAGTCATTATAGCCCCAAAAGAAAACGAAAATAATACAGAAGAATAATAAAGAATTGTCAGCAAACATAGCATAGGAAGTTAGATATTATCCTCAGGATGAATATTAATCTTTTTATGCTTTTTGTTTTCGTATCGCGTATCGCGTGAGGGAAGAAGAAGACAGAAAATTATCAGAAGCTAGAAAGTAGGGGCGTATTACATACGCACTCAATGATCTACATAACACCGTAGGATAGACGTCCCCCGTTTTCACGAGGGCAGCCCGCCGGTCTATTAAATAACTAACTAATTAGTATATAATGTATAAAGAAAAACACAAAACTGAATTCGTATCTAGTATCTCGTGAAGAAAATAGAAGTCAGAAGCCAGTAGCCAGGAGTCCGATGTGGTGCTCGGTTCATCGAGTCCGTTAAAAAACAGAAAAACACCCGGCTAGGTGATCTGACCCATATGCAAAAAAACAATACATTGTCCAAAAAAGATTTAAATTTTGAATTATAGTTTTTCGCTTTAAATTTTCAGTTTAATTAGGACAAGCGTCTTGCTAATCAAAAACTATACGCTAAACGCTACCTGCTTTACGTTATACTATATACTAACGACTATTCAATATCGACTAACGAATAAATAAGGAGAATACTTATGAAACTTTGGGAAAACGATACCATTGCTGCTATTTCTACCCCAATTGGGGAATGCGGAATTGGCATTGTCAAAACAAGCGGTACAAAGGCATTTGAAATAGCCCAAGAGGTATTTAGAGATAAAAATTTAAACAAAAAAAGGATTAAAAATTTCGCCAGTCATACCGCTCATTATGGATTTGTAGTAGATCCGGAAAGTGGGGAGAAAATTGACGAGGTTATTTTGGTTTTAATGAAAAAACCCCGAACTTATACCCGAGAAGATATTATAGAGTTCAATTGTCATGGAGGGATGCTTTCTCTTAGAAAAGTTTTGGAAACAGTGATTAGTTGTGGAGCGAGGATGGCCGAACCGGGAGAATTTACTAAAATAGCATTTTTAAACGGCAGAATTGATTTAAGCCAGGCGGAAGCAGTCATTGACCTTATTCAAGCTAAAACCGAGAAGAGTTTAAGTTCTTCGTTGGCCCAATTAGGGGGAAACCTAAAGAAAAAGATTTCAGATTTAAGGCGTAGATTGATAAGGGTTTCCGCAGAGATTGAGGCACCCATGGATTTTCCCGACCAAGATATCAAAGAGATAAGCCCGAAAAAGGTAGAAGAAAAAATAATTTCTATTTTAAAAGAGGTTAATTCTCTCATAGAAACTCTGGATTACGGGAAAATACTTAAAGAAGGGATAAATACTTTGATAGTTGGCAAGGCTAATGTAGGAAAATCCAGCCTTTTCAATACTTTGTTAAGAGAAAATCGGGCTATTGTTACTCACCTACCGGGAACAACCAGAGATACCATCGAAGAGCTAATAAATATTAAAGGAATAGCTTTTAAAATCATAGATACTGCCGGGCTTAAAACTCCAGAAAATATCATAGAAAAGATAAGCATAAAAAGAATGATGAAACATTTAAAAGAGGCGAAACTAATTTTGGCTATGTTTGATATAGGTGTTCCCTTATCTTCGGAAGACAAAGAAGTAATTAAAGAGATAAATAACAAAAAAAATGAAAGTAAAAAGGTTATAGTAATTGAAAATAAGATAGATTTGAGTGAAAAGATTGATAGAGAGAAGCTGTTTGGTCTCTTAAATGTTAAAGATAGCATAAAGATGTCTTTAAAAGAAAAAATTGGTATAGAAGAGTTAGAAAAAAAGCTTGCCCGGACAGCTACAGAGGGCTTAGCAATACCAGAAAACGGAGTGGTTATAAATAATGTGAGGCAGGCAAACCGACTAAATAGGGCAAAAGAGGGATTGGAACATGTATTAGCAGGATTGAAGGATAAAATAGCATATGATTTTTTGACTATCGACTTAAAAGATGCACTTGAATCTTTGGGGGAAATAACCGGGGACTCTATAAGCGATGAAATAGTTAATGATATATTTTCTCGTTTTTGTATCGGAAAATAATATATTAATTTTGCATAATACGGTAAAAAAGCTTCTCTTAAAGAGGCAATGTTCCACGTGGAACATTTTAAAAACCAAGTGTGAATAAACTGTGGAAAACTTTAAATTAGTTAGAAATAAATCTTTTAAGCCATTTCCTCAATCAGAGCGTATATCCGTATAAAAAATAAGTTTAAAAATTACTTATGTAAAATGTTTAATCAGCTTATTTGTAGCAATGAATTAAGGATTAACAAACTAAAAATAATTTTACAATTTTGTTTTTTTTGATATTTGAATTGGAATTAGTTTAAACCACAATATTTAATATTATTTTGTGCCTGTGGATAAATTGTGGAAAAGTACAACTAGTCGTTAGGTAGTGAGCATATAATATATAGCGAAAAACGAAAAGCTCAAAACTAAATTCGTATCTCGTATCTCGTGAATTGTATCTCGGAAAATAGCGGATAGCGTACAGCGTGTAGAAAAATTAGTATGTAGTATATAGTATATAGCGAAGAAGAAAAAGAGAAGAATAATTCAGAATTCAGAAGCCAGGGGTAGAGGTTCGATTTATCGAACCCGTTAAAAGAGGCGCCTAAAAACCCGGGGCGGATAAATCCGCCTCCTATGTTAAAAACATATAATACAATAGTCGCAATATATGAGATAAAAGCTTTTGAGTTTGAATTATGGTTTTTCGTATTAAATTATTACTTTAGCAAGGCAGAGGTACGGCGTGTCTTATTGTACTAACTAATAAACCAACTAACCATCTAACTAACTAATAAAACAAAAAGAGGAGATTTGTTTTTTGTTAAAAGATGATGAAAATATTTTAATTGATGGCTGCCAAAAAATGGGAATTAATATTAATAAAGAGCAGATTAGAAAATTTTCCCGATATTTAGAGTTATTATTACAATGGAACCAAAAAATAAACCTAACTTCTTTGAAAACCCCCCAGGAAATAATCATTAAACACTTTTTAGACTCTATTAGCTGTGCAAAAGTTATTAATAAATATATTGATACAGTAGGAATAAGTGTAATTGACGTAGGAACAGGCGCGGGTTTCCCAGGTATACCGATTAAAATAATATATCCCTCAATTAGATTATTTCTTCTGGAAGCAAGAAATAAGAAAACAATATTTCTGGAAAAAGTAACAGATGAAATGAATTTTCAGAAAGTTAAGATACTCAATGGTAGAGCAGAAATTTTCGGGAAAAGTGTAGATTATCGGGAGAAATATGATATTGTCGTATCCAGGGCAGTAGCCCACTTAAATGTTCTAAGTGAATATTGCCTTCCTTTGGTAAGGGTGGGAGGATTGTTTGTAGCTCAGAAAGGAAGGTCATATAAGAAAGAAACAGAAAAAAGCCTTAAGACAATTCAGGTTTTAGGCGGAGAGTTGATTGGAGTGGAAAACGTTCAGATTCCTTTCATAGATCAAGAAAGACACCTTCTATTAATCAAGAAAATAAAAGGTACTCCTTCAAAATACCCCAGGAAAGAAGGCTTTCCCCAAAAAAGACCTTTGTATTTTTGAGATATTTTTGGTAATATAAATAATATATTGTAGAAAAGTAAAAACGTAAAATGTAAAACCATAGCTCAAAACTTAAAATTAGGACAAAAAAAGCCAGAAGCCTTATTCGTATCGTGTATCGCGTGAGGAAAGAAGAAGACAGAAAATTATTCGCGGGCAGTATGGGCGTGTGGCAATACGCACCTACAAAAACTTAAAACTGATTGTTTCTATCTAAAAACTATAAACCCATTATTCTGAGCTAATGACTAATTTGACTGGAAGACTGGGTGACTGGCAGATCAATTACGTGATGAGCAATGAATTTATGTTTTAAGCTTTTAAAAATAGAGTACTTGTTACATGTTACACACCATACAGCTTGAGCAACTAATATTAATTAGAGAATTGGTCAATCGGTTAATTGGTGAATTGCAAATCTTTACATCTTGCAACTGTAAACTAACAACCGAAAACTATAAACCTGTATTAATAAACAAGCGTTCCACGTGGAACATTGAGTGTCATGAACAAATGTTCTGTAATTAAATCTATGTAATCTGGTACTCATCTAAACAATCATAATTTAATTGTATCTCTTGATTCGTTAGTTAGTTACTTGATTGGCTGGTTAATTGGTTAAGAGAATTGGCGTATAGCGCTCAGCGTTCAGCGCTGAGTTTGAAAGCGAAAAATGAAAAGCTAAATTTGTATCTCGTGTCTCATGAATCGTATCTCGGTATTTAGTTAGCTGGTTGTCTAGTTAAAGAATTAATGCCAGATCAATGTAGAGGCACGGCGTGTCGTGCCTTCTTGTAATAACTAATTAACAGTTTGAAATATTAAACAGGCGAGCCTGCCCACGTGAAAACGGGGGCCGTCCGTCCTGTTTTAAGTACGATGCATCATTGTTGCCCTATTTCTGAATTCCGATTTTCTTAACGTGATACACGATACGCAATACGATATACGAAAAAAGGTTTTGAGTTTTGAATTATGTTTTTTCGCTTTTCGCTTTAAGTTTTTAGCTATATACCGATAACTGAAAACTGAAAAAATTTTATTTAAAACTCACGGCTAATTTATAATCTGTGTAATCATTTTAGGAGAATTTTTATGACTAAAGTCTTGGCAATCACTAACCAAAAAGGTGGAGTTGGTAAAACTACTACTGCAGTAAACCTAAGCACTTCTATGGCCTTACATAAAAGAAAAACTTTATTGATAGACATAGATCCCCAGGGAAATACCAGCACCGGCATAGGTTTGGATAAAATAAAAGTTAAAAGATGTATTTATGATGTCTTGATCAATCGAGCCCCGATAAAAGAAATTATTTTACCGACCCAGGTAAAAAATTTAGATATTTTACCTTCTACCATTCAATTAGCCGGGGCAGAAATAGAATTAGTTAATTATATCTCTCGGGAAAACAAATTAAAACATGCAATTAAACCAATTAAAAATGATTATGATTATATAATCATTGATTGCCCCCCTTCTCTGGGCCTTTTAACCTTAAACTCTCTTACAGCTGCTGATGCGGTTATTATTCCCATACAGTGTGAATATTATGCCTTAGAAGGTATTGGGCAATTATTAAATACTATAAATTTAGTCAGAGAAAATCTAAATTCATCTTTAGAAATCGAAGGGATTCTACTGACTATGTATGATACCCGCACAAATCTTTCCCGCGATGTTGTTATGGAAGTTAAAAAATATTTTAAGGGAAAGATATTTAAAGCAGTTATCCCACGAAATGTTAGAGTGAGCGAAGCGCCCAGCTACGGCAAGCCCGTTGTTTTGTATGATGCAAAATCCAAAGGGGCAGTGGCTTATAAAAAATATGCCCGAGAGGTGATGTCAAATGATTAAAAGAGGATTGGGAAAAGGGTTAGAAGCCCTTATCCCCAAGGCTGAACACAAGGAAAAAGGATTTGTAATTGAGATGGATATAGAAAGTTTAACTCCCAACCTTTTTCAACCCCGTAAAAATTTTGATAAAGAAAAAATGGAAGAGCTGAAAGGGTCAATTAAGAAACATGGAATAATTCAACCAATTGTAGTAAGAAAAATGGCCAATGGGTATGAGATAGTTGCCGGAGAGCGGAGGTTGAAAGCCGCCAAAGAGATCGGGTTAAAGAATATACCGGCAATTATTAAAAGCTTTAACAATGAAAAAAGTTTAGAAATTGCCTTGGTGGAAAATATTCAAAGAGAAGATCTTAATCCTATTGAACAGGCTAATGCCTTCAAAAGATTGATAGATGAGTTTAACCTTACTCAGCAAGAGTTAGCAGAAGTAACCGGAAAGAGCAGGGCCTTAGTTACTAATACTATCAGGCTGTTAAAATTGAATCCGGAGATACAAAAAAATATTTCTGAAGGTAAAATATCTTTTGGTCATGCTAAATTATTATTAAGCATAGAAGACGAAGAAGTGCAAAAAGCGGTGTGTGATAGGATAATGGCTAATGATTTATCGGTAAGAGATACAGAACGCCTGATTAAAAATATTGAGAAAGTACAAAAAAGGAAATTTGAAGTTAAGAATATCACCATTGAACGCTTCCCTGAAGTAGAGGGAAAATTAAGAGATATTTTAGGGACTAAAATAAGCATATTATATAACGGCAAGAAAGGGAAAATAGATATAGAATTTTATAGCAAAGAAGATTTGCGAAGAATTGTTGACCTGTTGTTAAAAGAAAGATAAATTAGTCGTTAGTATATCGTATCGCGTATTGCGCATCGAGTATCGTGTTAAGAAAATCAAAATTCAGGAGCGGAGATGTGATGCGATATATCGTGTCTAAAGCATAAACGGGCGTTCACTGTTTTCACGAGGACAGGTCTGCCTGTATATTGGTAGCTAATAGTAAACACAGGGTTACGGTTCTTGGTTTTAAGTTCAAGATAAAACTAAAAAGTCAAGTTAAGAGTAAAAAATCGTTATGCGAAACTTAAAAACTTTTCTTTAATTTTGAATTATAAGTTATAGTTTTGCGTTTTGTGCTTTTCATTTTTTGCTTTCAAACTTTACGCTAAACCCTATGCTGTAGAGTATAGGTAGAAAAAAAACAGGAAGGATGGTTTAAAATGAGCAAAGAAAGTTTTAATAATTTAATTTTTATTTTATTTTTGGTGGTTCTAATTTTTATCTCCGGGATTTTTTTAGCTCTTTCTTTAAGGTTATTTTCCTTAGAAAGCCTTTTCTTTAAAACAAATTATTGGATTTGCTCTAATCTCTTCAACCAAATTACCTTGGGTTTAATGGGGGCTTTGTTAATTTTTTTAGCTATCTATTTAATCTGGCAAAGAGCCCGAATTGATGAAGGAAATTTATCCGTAGTTCAAAAGACTTCATTTGGGGAAATTAAAATTTCTATCGGGTCTATAAAACGCTTGGTCTTAAAAGTGGTTAAAGGGATGGAAGAGATTACGGAAACGAGGCCAGAGGTTAATATTTTAAAGTCCAGGGGAATAAATATAGATCTTCATCTTTTTGTTAAGCAGGATGTAAATATTCCGGAACTTTCAGAGAAAATTCAACGAAAGGTAAAAGAATATATTTTAGAAACTAGCGGGATAGAAACGAAAGAAATTAAAATACACATAGATAAAATATTTTACGAAGACAAAAAATAGTTTAATTAAATTTTTTAAAAAGTGTGGTGAATAAGAATGTCAGATAAACAGGTTGTTAAAGGTAATCCCCAAGAACAAGAATTAGGGAATATAACGGTTTCTAAAGAGGTAGTAGCTGTTATTGCTGCTTTAGAAACTATAAAAGTTAGAGGAGTAGTCGGTATCACCAGCGGGTATAGGGGGAAATCACCCAATATATTGTCCCGGAAGGACCTGGCCAAAGGCGTGGAAGTGTGGATGAAGCCGGGAGAAGCAGCAATTACTATCCCTATTATTACAGCTTACGAAGTGGGAATTTTTAAAGTAGCTGAAGAGGTACAGCATAAAGTGAAAAACGCAATTTGTTCCATGACAGGCTTAAAAGTTCTTAAGGTCGATGTTAATGTACAGGGGATTAAATTTAAAGAGGAAAAAAAGAAAATAAAGAAAGAAACGCAGAAAGAAATAAAGAAAGAAACAAAAAAATAAATCACAGAAAGAATAAATTGGTGAAATTAAAGTGACAGAAATTATAAAATTATTAGTAGTAATCGCGGTAATTATTTTCTTAATAAGAAAGAAATGGAAATTAGGATATATAATGCTGCTGGCCTCCCCATTACTGGGGGCAGCCTTTGGTTTAGGCCCGATTCAATTAGGAAAGAATCTTGTATTAGCATTAGTTGATCCTATGACTTTGAGATTAATCGGGATAATTGTACTGGTTTACATTTTAAGCGGTGTTTTAAGAAAAATAGAAAGCTTAAAAGATTTAGTCGATTCCCTTCAGCAATTAGTTAAAGATTATCGCCTTATATTGGCCTTTATCCCGGCTTTGTTAGGCTTGATTCCCATGCCAGCCGGGGCAATGTTTTCTGCTCCGATGGTTAAAGAGATAGGAGATCGAGAAGGTCTTACTGCAGAAGAAAACACTTTTGTAAATTATTGGTTTCGTCATATTTGGGAATTTGTCTGGCCTCTCTTCCCGGGGATGATATTATTTGCCGGCTTGGTAAAGGTAGAAATTAGAGAAGTTATCCTGGTTCAACTTCCCTTGACCATTACAGCGGTAATAGTAGGCTTTATTTGGGAATATAAAAACTTAAAAAAAGACAGCGGCACTATCAGCAAAAAGGACATTTTTCTCAATTTAAAAAAATTATTTTTGGGCGTCTGGCCTATTCTGCTTATTATAATTTTAGTTTTGGCAGCAAAAATAGACCTATTACTTTCTTTGATATTGGTAATTTTATCTTTGTTCTTATTAAATTTCCGTAAATTAAAACTACCGGTAGTAAAGAAAATCATTAAAAATGATATAGACCCGGGAGTGGTAATTTTAATCGCCGCTATAATGATTTTTAAAAGGATACTCCAGGTTTCGGGAGGGATAGAAATAATCCTGGAGGTATTTGCTAAATTAGGGGTGCACCCCTTTATTGTTTTATTTAGTATTCCTTTTTTTATTGGGATGATGACTGGATTAAGTACTGCAGCGCTGGGGATAGGTTTACCGGTCCTTCTCCCTATAATTATTAAAGGAGAAGTAAATCTATATTATGCTATGTTTGCCTTTACCGGTAGTTTTGTAGGAGTAATGATTTCTCCTATGCATTTATGCTTAGTGGTTACCAAAAATTATTTTAAAGCAGATATAGGAAAAATCTACAAAATGTTAATTTTGCCCTTAACAATTATTACTTTGATCGCCCTCATTCTGGCAATAATTAGAACATAGTTAAGAAACATTTTAATATGATTACACAGATTACATTATATATAAATAGGGGGATGAGAACATGAGAAAGTCACCCAAAGAAATAGAGATAGAAAATGAAATATTGGCAATGTTGAGTGGGAAACTAGCTCTAGCCGCTTCTTTTGTTTTTAATGATCAAGAAGCGCAAGCCTTACAAAATTATGCTAATGTAGTTTCCATGAAAAGGTTAGGTTATAATGACCATGGACCAGTACATATGCGAAAAACCGCCCAAAACGCTTTAATTATGTTTGATATTTTGAGTAAAGCCGGAATTAAATTTAACCTTGAAGAAGAAAAGATTGGCACAGAAGAAGAGAGTAAGGTAGCAGTATTGATATCATCTTTATTGCATGATATTGGTATGTCTATAGGTAGAGATAATCACGAATTTTTAGGGGTTGTCCTGGCTATGCCGATTATTGAAAGAACTTTAACTAAAATTTACGATAAGGATATTGAAAAGAAAACCATTATTCGTTCTCTAATTATTGAATGCATTTCGGGGCATATGGCCACACAGACTATCTATTCCTTAGAGGCGGGGTTGGTATCGATCGGAGATGGGTGTGATATGGAAAAGGGTAGGGCACGGATTATTTTTCTCTTGTCACATGCTCCTCAAGTAGGAGATATCCACAAGTATTCCGCTAATTCCATTCAAAACGTAGAGATATTAGAAGGAGAAGAGAAACCAATCAGGATAATTGTAGAGATGACTGAGTCGGTTGGTTTTTTTC
>Ga0209978_10000367_pt1 | contig 16644 bp, 18 predicted proteins | sample BentaG_FD_182805 | JGI IMG/M metagenome (GOLD analysis project Ga0209978, IMG submission 182805) | Deep subsurface microbial communities from South Atlantic Ocean to uncover new lineages of life (NeLLi) - Benguela_00093 metaG (SPAdes)... | ecosystem: Environmental > Aquatic > Marine > Oceanic >... | reverse complement strand
CCAGTAGCGGCTACGCACAGCTTCTGCCGTAAGCTGCATGACCATCCACGTGGCGATACTGATGAACAGCTCAAGATGCTTGCTGACAACAACGGTTACCTAGGCATAGTAGTTTACCCCTCCTTCATTGCCCCTCCTGGCAGGCAAGCTTCTTTAGATGACTTCTTGGATCATCTGGAGCATGCCGTAGCGATAATGGGTGTAGACAAAGTGGGTATAGGAACTGACTACGGAAAGGTAGTGCCTGAACCTTTACAGGTTAGACTGAGGGAAGAAGGGATGCGCCTTGGCCACCTAAAGGGGTACACTGGTGGTGCCGGAGCTACCGAGGGTTACAAGGACCATAGGGAATGGACAAACTTTACACGTGGACTTGTATCACGTGGATATACGGATGATGAAATCAAAGGCATTCTTGGGGGCAACTTCCTGAGGATACTAGAACAAGTCGTGGGTTAAGCATTAAGTAAGTCACACAGAAAACTAATTAGACAGAAACTAGAACTGGATTTTCAGACCACCGCCGATTGTGTCTAACTTCAGACTCATATCTTATGCCATTTATATATGGCCAAAACAGGCGGCGGTAAAAGAAGCTGGCTAACCACGTTGGTGTAAGCCGCCAACTACTTCAGAACGCCCCTTAGGCCGTAAAGATAGACTGTGAAGAAACATGAGGGCTACTTGCCCGTTGACACAGCTTGCCTCTATGGTATATTATGACTTTTTAGTTGTAGTGGGCTTGTTGTCCTAGCAAAAGGCTGATACAAGGGACATTAAGCCCTTTTTAAGGAGGGAAATAGATTACGTCTCAGACGTATACCACCAAGTTTAAAGGTGAAACAACCGTCTATACTTCTTGCCTATGTAACTGTGGCAGTATCAGCCAGTGCGTCTTCAAAGTGCACATCAAGGATGGGATAGTTGTTGCTGTCGAGCCAGATGACCGGTATAACACGGGTGTGGGTCGAGAGGATGAGGTAATTTCAGAGGCAGACCTGATAAAAATACGCCTCCAAAGGAGACCATGCACCAGAGGGCTGGTCTTCCACAAGTATATTTACCATCCTAACCGGGTTCTTTACCCACTCAGGAGAGCTCCCAACAGCAAGCGAGGGGAAGGAAAATACGTAAGGATATCCTGGGATGAGGCCTTGACCACTATAGCCAATAAGATGAAGGAAATCAGGGAAAAGTATGGGCCTTATTCCATTATGACACCCTACCTGCCTAACCCGTTAGCGAACCGTCTCTTCTCATTCTGGGGGGCAGGGGTGGATAGCTGGGGCATGTGTTCATTTGATGCCAACAGGTTAGCGGCTCACCTTGTAGCTGGAGAAATGGGGTGGGACTACCCCGGGTTTTCATCAGGTTCGGCGGCAGACATGCTGGCCAACTCAAAATTAATCGTTCTCTGGGGCCTTGACGCCTGTACCGGCTCCTCTGGTCCTGGTTATCAATTTGCCTGGTTCATAAAGCTTGCCCGAGAGAGGGGAAAACGGGTTATCGTCTTTGACCCGAGGTATACTCCAACGGCCGAAGTCCTAGCCGACCAGTGGATACCGATAAAGCCGGGAACAGATAGTGCCATGTATATGGCGTTGGCTTACGTTTTATTCCAAAAGGATTCATGGAATAAAGAGTTTGTCGCCCGCTATGTTGAGCCAAAGGGGTTTGAGAAATGGAAAAACTACGTACTAGGAGTGGAGGATGGAGTTGCCAAGACACCAGAGTGGGCGGAAACTAAGTGCGCGGTACCGGCTGAGACCATCCGAGCACTAGCTGACCTCATCGACACTACCAGACCGGCTTGGCTCTGGTGCCACTGGGGAGTAAATAGAAAGAGCCGTGGCGAAAATACAGCAAGGGCTTTCGCTGCCCTGCAGGCGATGATGGGCTACTGGGGTACGCCGGGAGCCGGTCCACCACTGCATCCCGGTCCAGCTAGGGCTATTCCGTGGCAGGCCTCGAGGCCGTTTATACCCTGGGCATGGGAAAAAGCGGACGGAGATTACAAGGTTCCCAGGGTGTGCCGAAGCCATTACTGGGCTCAGGCGGTTTTACTTCTGGATAAGGTAAGGAGTGGCGAACTTAGTGAGCAAGACTACATGAGGATGGTAGGCTGGAAAGCTGACCCTTCCTTGCTGAAAGATTTTAATCCCAAGATGCTTTTCTGGGGAGGATTCTCACCACATGCCTCCGACCACCTGGTTACCTCGTGCGACTCATCCAATTACCAGGTACCAGCTATGAAGAAGATGGAATTCATCGTTACCATGCATAGCATTATTACTCCTACCGCTAAATATGCTGATATAATTCTTCCCGCTCGAGATTGGATGTGGGAGGAAGCAAACATCGTCCATACCGAGGCTTATGGTGGGTTTCAGTGCATAAGCTACTGTCCTGGGGTAGTTAAGCCACCGGGTGAAGTTAAACCTCGGATTTGGGTCTATGCCAAGCTAGCTGAGAAACTCGGCATAGACCCCAAGAATTTCTTCGAGTACTATACCACCGATGAGAACTGGGATAAAGACTGGGAAAGATACCAGAGGGACAGTTATCAGCATGTGGTGGACCACTATAAGAAGCGTGGTGTTAAGGTTCCACCTTGGGAAGAGTTTACCCAGGGGAAATTTATCAACTGTGATGAACTGGATGATAAGCCCTATACCGGCTGGGATGAGCAGATTAAGGAAGGTAAACCATTCAAGACAAAATCGGGCAAGATAGAGCTCTATTGCGACTATGTCGCCAATGAAACCAATAGGGGTAAAGGTGAGCATTATGACCCCTTTGGTCGTTTGTATGAGAGTCTAGCCAGTGACTGGGGTGCTCTTACCCCCTCTCCGGTCTATCAGCCAGCGGTTAGAGGGATGGACGACCCCTTGGTAAGGAAATACCCCCTGATGCTGCTGACGCCGCATGGCAGGTATCGGGTTCACTATCTATTCTGGGAACACCCCTGGCTTAGAGGCCAAGTCTATCAGCATAGAGTCTGGATAAGCACCACTGATGCCCAAGCCAGGGGAATAAAGGACGGAGACTTAATTCAGGTTTATAACGACCGGGGGAAGGTAGTTATGCCCGCCTATGTTACCTCAAGGATAATGCCGGGCTTAGTGGTGATACGCCATGGAGGAAAGTATGACCCCGATGAATCCGGTGTTGACTTCGGGGGGGCACCATCAACTTTGTTGGGCGGTGATTTTGAGAGCTGCATAACCCCAGCAAAGGCAGCAAACGTAGTCCAGGTAGAGAAATACCAGGGAGGGTTAAAATGACCCAATATGGTTTCTTCATTGACCAGAGCCGGTGTATTGGCTGTAATCAATGTACCATTTCCTGCATGCAATGGCATGATATTCCCCCGGGCACAGTCAAGTGGATGCGCGTCTATCAATGGGAGAAGGGTGTTTTCCCCAACGTAAGGCTTCATATGATGTCTGTTCTATGCTACCACTGTGAGAACCCGGTTTGCATCAAGGCCTGTCCTAATGGAGCCATTTACAAGGAAGAGAAATACGGGGCTGTTCTGGTGGACCCTGAGAAGTGTACTGGAACCCGAAAATGCTGGAAAGCCTGCCCCTACGGTGCTCCTCAGTTTCAAGGAGATGAGCCGAGCACAAAGATGTCAAAGTGTAACATGTGTGTTGAACGCCTGGAGCAGGGGTTAACGCCAATCTGCGTGCTGAGTTGCTCAATGAGAGCACTTGAGTTTGGTCCACTTGATGAACTGGAAAAGAAATACGGTCACCTGAAAAGGCTTGAGGATATGCCGAAGGACTCCATCACTGAACCAGCGGTTGTCTTCAAACCTGCTGAACCCAAAAGACAGGTTATACCCTGGGATTCAAAGCTGGCCCTTGAACTGTGGCAGAAAAGACAGCCACACGAGGGTGAACCATTGCCCGATATCTTTACCGAGATATCTGAGGTTACTGAGGCACCTCAGGAGATTGTTGGTCGCCATAAGCTGGTGCTAAAAGCCAAAAATAGCCAGGAGCTAATGTATTACACCACAGATAATGAGTAACCGCTGTTAAGAACGTTGGGAACGTGCCACTGGCCTAAGGTTGCCAGAAAAAATAGAGAGAAGGAGTAAAGTAATGGATATTCTACCAGCAATCACAGAAAATCTAAGGCGTGGGGAGGCTGCCAAGGTAGCGGAGCTGGTGCAGAAAGGGCTGGATGATGGATTAAGCTGGGATGTTATCTTAAATCGGGGGTTGTTTGCTGGCATGGAGGTTGTGGGCAAGCTATTTAGAGAAGAAGAGATGTATATCCCTGAAGTACTCATGGCGGCAAAAGCGATGAACGCCGGTATAAAGGTACTGGAACCACTGATGGCGGAAGCTGGTGGGGGGAAGAAGCTAGGGAAGGTAGTCCTGGGGACAGTGAAGGGAGATATACACAATCTGGGGAAAGAGCTCGTTGGTATAATGTTAAGGGGAGCTGGTTTTGAAGTTATTGATATAGGCGTTGACGTTCCCAGCGAAAAATTTGTTGATGCTACCATCTCGGAAAAGGCGCAACTAGTTGGCATGTCTGCCCTTATCACCACTACCATGCCCTATATGAGAACCACCATTGAAGCTTTGAAGAAAGCTGGATTAAAAGGACAGGTAAAGACAATTATTGGTGGAGCCTGCGTAACTCAGCAATACGCTGACGAGATTGGCGCTGACGGGTACAGCGAAGATGCAGGTGCCGCCATAGAAAAGGCAAAGGAACTTCTAGGATTAAAATGAGCTCTGTGCTTTGGTTAGAAGAGGCTATTAACGGCACTAATCAATAGGAGGTAGTGAAATGGCAATGGACTTTATGGAAAGACTGCGAAATACTGACGATGTATTGGTAATGTTTGGAACGATGCAGACATTACTAGTGGATGAATACAGCAAGCCTATGGAGACACACCTAGGGGAATGGATTCTGGCTCACCCTGAGGAATTTCAAGATTCTCTTCGGCGACTCTACGCTGCCGGGCATGACATGGTACATCCCGGAACTCAGGCCAATAGCCCCTTTAGGGCAAAACCCTTTGGTGTACAGGATAGGGTCTATGAGTTTAACTACCAGTCAGTGAAACTGGCTAAAGAGGTTACACCTGAAAACTGCTATGTTTTCGGCTTGGTATCTTCCTCGAACCCGGATTGGTTGGAGCCGGTGGGCAACATGACCCATGATGAGGTCTACAATGGCTACCGGGAGCAGGTGTTACCCATGCTAGAGGCTGGGGTTGACGGGATATTTGTTTCTGGGAATCACATCGATGAATCAGTAATCGCCATCAAAGTGGCAAAAGACCATAGTGACATCCCGGTATTGGCAGCCACCGTCTTCTACGCCGGCAAGAAAGGGTTCCGGACGATGACGGGTCTTGACCCCAAGGCAGCATCAGCTAAACTTCAGGAAGCAGGGGCAGATGTCGTAGGTTTCAATTGCGGCTTAATGACCAAATCCCTTGATACTTCAGAGTGGTATCCAGCCGCCACTATCCTTCTCAAGGAAATGAAGCAGGGAACTGATAAGTATCTACTTGCGCTACCAGATGCCGGTTTAGCTCAACTAATTAGTGATAGGACAGTTTACCCGGCATCACCAGGGGAGATGGCCAGTGAGGTTCTGAATTGGGTTGACGTCGGAGCACGTATTGTTGGCGGGTGTTGTGGGACAAGCATAGAACACGGCAGAAGGGTTTCGGCTGTGCTAAAAGAGCGCAAAGCTTAAAACCTTTAGCCTTCTTTTCCAATTACTGGTGTTCAATAAGTCACCGATAACCTGAAGGTCGGTGGTTCGAATCCAACTCCCGCTACCAAACTAGGTAATCATATTACCTCACATTAGATTGTAATCATCCGGTGTTTGATACGCTAATCATTTGGTTAGGCTCAATCAGTGGGTAATTGTACTACCTTCCACAGTTATGACTACATTTCCCTTTTTGTGCCCTTTTTCGACATATCTGTGAGCCTCAGCAGTCTGTTCCAACGGATAGCTTCTATCTATGACCGGTTTGGGGGGCAGGCCAACCTCTTCCTCTGAATGAAGTCGTCTACGGCTGATCTTATCAGTTCGTGGCCCAACTCGGCGCTGTGCATCCTGGACGGTGGCAACCCATCCAGAGCTTCGGCTATCTCTTTGTCAGAAATATCCAAAGCCTGTTCTATGTTCTTGCCCTCGAGCATTTCGCTGACCATAGAAACGGTGGCGATAGTAGCAGCGCAGCCAAAGGCTTTGAATCTGACATCAGTAATAGCATTGTCTTTGACCTTGATATATAGTTCGAGGTCAAAGCCATATGACGGATCACCAAGATGTCCAAAGCCATCCGGGTTCTCAATCACACCCACGTTTCGCGGATTTCTCAGGCGCTCCATCGCTTTCTTACTGAGAAAGAACAGTCCCTTACCTAGACAATACAACATAGGTGTCCAACTCCCTGGACAATACCTGGCCAGGCCTTCAAGCTCCTCGGAGGGGAAAGTACTCGGCTTGCTCCGGCGCAAGGATGTTGTTGGTTATCAGATTAATAACTCCCCTCACCAGAACAATCGCGGCAAACGCGATGAAGCCCGTATTGTAGTCGATTACCTTGGTAAAGGGAAGTATTATGGGTATCCAGTAGACAGTGTTGTAGGTAATCCAGATGAGCCGGTTAGTGGTGCTCTGTTTGACTGAAACCTGGCCTGCCTTTTTTCTTTTCCATGCGAACCGCATGACCGTATGGTTTTCAACAACCCCTCAGTAGACAATCCCGATAATCACCATCCCGAGAAAACCCGTGAAGTCTGACATTACCGAGGTGGACAGGGCGAATACAGCATAGCCAAGGGCAGGAAGTCCGAATGCCAGTGTAAGCCAGTTATTCCAGCGTACCGTCAGAAATCTCTCTCTTGTCATGGAGTCCCCCTTTTCTGCTTATCCGTCTCCAAATGATGATGTCTGGTATCTCCACTAGGTCTTGTTACCGTGCTCCACAGTTATTACTACATTTCCCTTTTTGTGTCCTTTGTCGACATACCTGTGAGCCTCGGCAATTTGTTCTAACGGATAGCGTCTATCTATAACCGATTTTATCTTCCCCGCCTCAATAAGCTCTTTGAGGAAAATTAAATTTTCAGCCTTTTGCTTTGCTAGGTTGAACGTAATAACTGTCACGTATGTCCCGTTCGGAGTTAGTGCTTTCTTGCAATTTGATTTTGAGATTTTTCCAACGGCATCAAAAATAACATCATAGGTCTGGCCGCTTTTGCTAAAATCCTCTTGAGTGTAATCAATTACCTTATCGGCTCCCAGAGATTTCACCAATTCTAAATTCGTGGTACTGCATACCCCGGTAACTTCTGCCCCAAAGTACTTGGCAAGCTGTACCGCATAAGTACCTACCGCTCCAGAAGCTCCATAGATAAGGACTTTTTGTCCGCTCTGAATATTTCCCCAATCTCTAAGGATAACCAATGCGCTTAATCCCATAAAAGTGACGCCGGCGGCTTCTTCATAGGTCATATTGGCCGGTTTTATTGCCACCATCCCGCTATTAGGTTTTGTCGTTTCTTCAGGCAGACATCTGTACTCGGCATGACAACCAGAACTCCCCAAGGCGGGTGCTCCAAAAACTTGGTCACCTTTCTTAAACAGTTTTACATCTTTGCCTACTGCTTCAATTTCCCCGGCTAACTCACCGCCTAGTATAGGGTTCTTTGGTCTTATAAGACCTAACTGTATTCGATATTGGAGCCAGGCATAGATAGGGATGTCGAAACCTCGAACTCTCACGTCCCCTGCTGTTACTGTTGTCGCATGTATTCTTACCAGTACTTCATTGTCCTTAGGGATAGGTTTGGCTACCTCTTTTAGTTCAAGAACATCCGGTGATCCGTATTTTGTGTATACAATCGCTTTCATAAGTATTCCTCCTAATTTACTTTGATCCGGTGATTTTCAATATAGTTCACTACAATACATCCTGCCTGCAAGCCTGTAAACCCATATTGCCGTCGCCGACCTAGCGGATGTCGATACCCCGCGTCAGACGCCCGGCGATATATGCCGTGGGCAAAGTCCCTAGTAGGTAAGCTATGGCTATAATTAAGTAAGCCATGCGGCTAAATCCTTAAATCAAACGTTTCAAATGGCACTTATTTAGACTTCCGCTTCGCCCCGTACGCCCCACCGCTGAAGATAAAGCAGACACCGAACATGAAACCGAAGTCGTACCAGTTACCGCTGTTATACACCTCATAAACGTTGACGTTATCTGAAAACAGCGAAATAATAAAGGTAATAGGTGAAATAACACCGTGCCACAAGCCCGACCAGAAGCCGGCACTTTTACCGTCGACGTCGGGGATGTCTACTGTTGGATTGGTGCCGGCGGCGCAGCCGGCCAGCAGGAGCATGGCTAGGATTGCTATAAATACCAGGAGCAGGCGCTTCTTTGTCATTGTTTCCCTCCTCAAGTTACTTTATCTTTTCAAAACGCGCTTGGAAGAAACGTAAGTAATTGGGTTCATAGATCATCTTAGCCCGTATTTTGTGCATACAATTGCTTTTATAAGTATTCCTCCTTCTAACCGGGATTTCTATATTTCAAAGATGTGATAATGTTACTCCCGTACTCACTGGATGTCAACACTTATAACAAGCCCAAAAGTAACAAACCGTCGAGTTGGCTAGCCTGAGGCCGATATTGCTTGACGAGTGCTGATAGAAGCAATAAGCTTATGCCGCGGGTCTTGGATAGGAGACAAGCAACTGCTGCAAAGCCGGAATAAGTCGCTTCTTCTCAAAGAAAAGTTCGGAATGCTTCCAATGTGGGCTACCAAATTAGAAGTTTTCAAACCACGCACCTTTTATGGTTTTCCGTTGCCAGTATATTACCTTCTCGGTTCATCTGATACCTAATTTGACCGGCAGACATCATAGTTGTAGAATATCCAAGCGACAATAGCCATCGGCAGGGTCATAATCGGGGTATGCCAACTCCAGAGTGAAGGAGGCAAGAGTGGTATCGTCCGAAATAATTGAAGGCCTGAGAACCTGTGAGCTCTTTGCCTTATTAAACGAAGAGGAAATACAGATGTTAACTACCTCGTTAGCTACTACCTGTGAGGTTGAAGCCTACGAAGCGGGGGACCGTATATTTGAGCAAGGTGAGCATAGCGCCAGACTTTATATCATTGCCGACGGTCAGGTACTCCTGCAAAGGTCTCTCAATATAGGGGAGCGGGCAGCGATGTGGCCACTTGGGCTCTTAGGAAAGGGCAGAGCTATGGGCTGGTCAGCCTTGCTCTACGGACCTCGTTATGTAACAGCATCAGCTATTTGCCAAAAACCAACTCGTGTCATCTCTATAGATGGCACCAGCCTACGGTCAGAATTGGAGAAGCAGCCAGGGATAGGTTTTAGAGTAATGGACCGCCTTGCCTGCATGCTGGGAGAGAGACTCCGGGCAGCATACAACACCATGGACGCCCATCTCTAGTTGGAAAGCACTCAAAGGGCAAGAGGCAAAGCGACCACCGAGTTCGCCCAATCCACTTAAAACTAAAAAAGGCACTAGCCACCGCCATATTAGCCAGCGATTCTAATGCCCTTGCTTCACCTCTTATCAAGTGTCACCTATCTAACTGAACTAGCGCATGTAAATTCAATCTACCCCTGGGCTACCTTCTTTGGGCAGAATAACTACCTTACGAGCCTCACCCACACCAGTGCTCTCAGTGGCAACATCAGGGTGGTCAGCCAAGGTAAGATGGATGATACGCCTCTCATAAGCGGGCATCGGCTCTAGGGTAAATGGCGCCCGCTTAACCTTCACCTGCTCCGCCATACGTAAAGCTAAACTCCGTAATGCTTTATAGCGACGCTCCTTATATCCATCCACATCAATAAATATAGGCAGCCAGACCTTCCTCTGGTGAGCCATAATGAGTCTAACCATATACTGCAAACAGGAAAGAGTCTCCCCACGCCGCCCAATCAAAATCCCCAGGTCATCACCCTTTATATCAAAAGCAATAGAGGCAGTTGTTCCAATTTCTCCCCCCTCAGTGGGTTGGCTACAGGATGTAACCGATGCCGGCACTCCCATTCTACTAAGAAGTGTCTCCAAGACTTTCTTAGCTGCCTCAGCTATATCGCTTTCTTTCTCAGGTATAGGCACCAATGGTCTCACCCTAATCCTGGCCTCCTCAGCACCCAGACCCAGGATGCCAGTCTTACCTTCGCTTAGGATGGTGACCTCTACCTCGTCCCGACTGACGCCTAATTGCTCTAAGGCTTGGTGGATAGCCGCCTCTACGCTCTTGGAGCTTATCTCCACTTCTTCCATAATCTCCCGCCTCCTCTGTAGCACTCGGTACTACAATATCAGCCTCAGTAGAAGCCTCTGAAGGGGCTTGTTCTACTTGGACGATACGCTTCATATACCTTTTATCGCGGCCGGTTGACCTGGGAGTGGCTGTTTTAACCAACCCTCCCCAGCCAGTGATATAGTATTGGATAACGATTCTGATAACACTTGAAGTCACCCAGAAGAGAGCCAGACCACTGGGGAAGGATAAACAAATGAAACCAAACATGAGTGGCATCATCCACAGCATCATCCGGCTCTGTGCCGCCTGCCTGGGGTCAGCCCCCGTCGGCATTGCCATCTTTTGCTGTAGCCACATGGTGCCCCCTACCAAGATAGCCAGAAATGTATCAGGTGTAGCCAGGTTCAACCACAGGAACCTATCCCCCAGGGGTAGCAGAGAATATACTGCGGGCCAGGAATAAAGATACTGAGACAGGCCCAGGAAATCTTCAGGAGTCACCGCTAACACCCGTATGATTGACTGATAGAGAGCTATCCAGATGGGCATCTGGATTAACATGGGCACCAGACAACCAGCAGGGCTCATGCCTGACTCCTTATACAGCTTCATCTGCTCTTGAGCCAGTTTCTGCCTATCCTTGCCATACTTCTTCTGAAGCTCAGCAATCTTGGGCTGAAGGGTTTGCATGGCTTTGGTAGCATGAAGCTGCTTCATGGTAAGTGGATACATCAAAACGTTAACCACAATAGTTAGCGCAATGATAGCCAGCCCAAAGCTACTGAACAAATAGTCCGTCAGTACAATGAGAACATTTATCACTGGCTGAAGCGCAATTAAATCCCAGATTGCCCCTATATCCAACGAAATCTACCTCACTAACTTTTTAACGAAAGACTCCACAGTTTAGCTCCTGATTGTGCATCCAGGGCGTGAAGCTCCCCTTCACTCGTATGAATGTAAACAGTCCCCTCGCTGGCAGAAAGAGGAGCATAGACCTTTATTTCCAGGTTAGCTAGCGGCCTAATCTGATTATCACCGGTATCCAGAGCATATATCACGCCCTCCTCGGAAGCGACAATAACTGAATTACCAACTAAAACCGGCCACGAGGCAACCGGGCTTCCCAGGTCAAATTCGGCTACCTTATCCCCATTTTTAGCGTCCAAGGCATAAAGTTTGTGGTCAAGACATCCAGCATAGATAGTATTATTATAAACAACCGGCTTTGTCCAGAACCATTTTTCAGGCTTGTTGTCAGCCTCATCCCCTACCGGGAACTGCCAAACTTGTTTGCCATTGGTGGCGTCTACGGCATAAAGATGCCTATCAAAGGAACCGATATAAACCGTATTATTATAGACCAGCGGAGTAGAGGCAATAGCCCCTCCAGTTTCAAACTCCCACTTTTGGCTGCCATCAACGGCAGAAACTGCATAGAGTTTATTATCAAAGGAACCGATAAATACGCTGTCCCCATCAGTAGCTGGGGTTGACCAAATCTTATCTCCGGTCTCAAATTCCCACTGTTTATCACCGGTAACTGCATCCAATGCATAAACCTTCCCATCAGAACAGCCAAAATAGACCTTGCCGTGAGCTATCACTTGTCCACCAACAATAGGTTCCAGATTCCCTTCACGGGGATATACCCATCTCAACGCACCGGAATCAGAATTAATAGCATAGACCTTACCGTTATAGCCACTGACATAGACCAGCTCATCACTAACTACCGGAGTGCCATAGATAGCTACCGCCGTAGATGCCGGCGCACAGCCAAAGCCAAATCCGCCACCTGACGCCGGGGGTTCAAACGTAACTTCCCACAGGCGGGCACCACTTGATGTATTCACGGCTACAAGCTCACCGTCCATAGAACCCAAGAATAAAGCCTCCTCAGCTATTACTCCTCCCGACCACCCTTTGGGTATGTTTCCGACACAGCCGAGAAAAACTAGACCACCCAGAAGAAGTATAACCGTAAGCAGCAATACCTTGCCTACCAATACTACATTACGTCTAATCGCCACTTACTACCTCCCAAAATTCAATATCACGGCACCGGGTCATAACCACCAGAATGTAAAGGATGGCACCGGGCTAGCCGCTTTGTCCCCAGCCAAACCCCCTTGAAAAAACCAAACTTTGAGATAGCTTCATAAGTATATTGGGAGCAACTCGGTATAAAGCGGCAGGATGGTGGCATAACTTGCGATAGGGTTAACTGATAGAGTCTAATTAAGTTCAAGGCAAGTCCCTTCATAACACCCCCAACCCCAATCGCTGTTGAGAAACTGTATCTTTAGGTCCTAATAACTGCGCCCGGGATAACAAATCATCAATCGCTTTCTCCAGACCAGCATAATCAGCATTAGCGGCTAGTGGGCGAGCAATAAATACAATATCCCACCCCGGTTCAAGCGATTTCACCCGTAAAATCTGGCGAAGCAAACGTTTTACCCGGTTCCTGGTCACTGCCTTGCCTATGCGCTGGCTAACCGAGAAGCCATACCGAGATAAACTAAGACCATTGGGCAAAGCCTTCATCACCACCAAACTGCCTACCCACGACCTACCGTTACTGTAGACTAACGCATACTGGTTTGGTTTAGTGAGACGTCCTTCTTCCCGCATTACTCACTCTTACCTGCTCTCCCAATCAAGGGTATTCTTCCTGGGTCAAACCACCGTCAATCGCTTACGCCCCTTAAGTCGCCTAGCTTTTAATACTGCTCGTCCACCCCGGGTGCTCATCCTTGCCCGAAAGCCATGCTCACGCTTCCGTGGAATCTTCTTGGGTTGATAAGTCCTTTTCGGCACGCTAACTCCCTAATCCGATAGACTTGAGACAAATTATACTTCCATCACTCTCAGGTGTCAATCAAGGTTGAAAGAACCGGTTCCTTCACCTCACTACCAGGAATAATATTTGGGAAGAGCGCCAGCAAGGCTGTTTCCAGCAAAGACGAAGCCCAACCCCTAATCAACCATTTCCGTGCTCTGGATTGGTAGCCAAGGGAATTTTTAGCGAAGAGCGGTCATAATATGGGAAAGTGGACTGGGTCATCCCGTTAAATTAACCACGTATCCCAATGCTCCCCGTTTTAAGAATGTGGGCTGGCACATAGGGTAGCAGGGATAGGTGCCGGGCTCTCTTTATAGCCACCGCCAAGGCACGCTGATGCTTAGCACAGGTACCGGTTCTACGGCGAGGCTCAATCTTCCCTCTATCGGATATGTAGCGACTTAATTTCCCCGGGTCTTTATAGTCTATCACCTCAACCTTACTAGTGCAAAAGGAACAAAACTTACGCTTAGTCACATATCTCGGCCTATTCCCTGTTCTAGCTTTAGGTCTTCTGAATTTTGTTCCAGCCACTCTAGCTAACTTCCTCACCTTCTCTATTAAACTTAATAAGCTCTAATCTCCTGTCTAAAATGGGATATCCTCTGGTGCCAATTCAGCAGTGTCAGTTTCCTCAACCGCCTCCTCAGTAAGAGGGGCTGCTTCCCGCCTGTCAAGAAATACCACCCGATTGGCTACTACTTCGGCTCGAGAACGCTTTTGCCCATCTTGGCCTTCCCAAGTATGAGTATGTAGCCTACCCTCGGCGTAGACAAGCCGACCTTTAGTCAAATACTGGTTACATTGCTCAGCTAGCCTGTTCCAGGCAACTACAGAAAACCACTCGGTCTCTTGTCTACGCTCACCCTCAGGGGTAGTATACACCCGATTAGTGGCTACGCGAAACGAGGTTACCGGATTACCATTGGGGGTAAAGCGCATTTCTGGGTCACTGCCAACATTACCTATAATCATCACCTTGTTTAAGCTTAACATCGTCTTAAAACTCCTTTCACCCTCCTCCATCTACGGGAAAAAGGTATTCCTCCTCGCTAGCTACTCAATCCTTATCAACAGATGCCGCAGAACCTCCTCAGAAATTTGCAGATTCGCTTCTAGCCCTTTACCCAACGCCGGCTTCAACTTGAACTGAGTCAACACATAATTGCCCTCCATAAAGTGCCCTATAGGATAAGCTAGCTTTCTCTTGCCCCACTGCTCTACATCAGAAATCACGCCCCCCTTTTCAGTAATAAACTGGCTTATATTGTCTATTGTAGTATCAAGCGCCTCATCTGCAATCTCTGGACTAATAATCAATACCAGCTCGTAGTTACGCAACTGCTTGTCTTCTACGTTTAATACTTTCTCGGATACCTTTTTAGCTACCATTCATTTTCCTAGAATTTTTATAGTTTATTATACCATACCACAAGAATACAAACAATTGAGACAATATGCCAAAACATCTACCCAATGATGCAGGGCTAATCAGTATGATTGTAAGAATATTTGGATTCGTTCTCGCACAACGAGATAAGCATAAATGCCTGGCACCATACACTCAACCTATTCTCGTAGCGCCTCTATTACCTCCACCAGTCTCTTAACAAGATGCTCATGATATTTCTTGCCACCTTCCCGGGAAGCTTTGCTCGGTTCCCCAGAAGCTCCTCCGGATATGCGAACCAATTCTTCTTGCTCTGCCGGGCTACTGGGAACATAACATAGTGTATCTTCAGTATACCTCGGGTCAATGTGATATAGCTTGCGATGCTTATGCGGATTGTCCTTAGCTAGTTCCATCTTTACCAACTCTGGGTAACAGTACCACATATGCGAGCCTTCAATCTCTTCCGCATGCCCCACTTCTCCCCAGCCTAAGCTCTGTGAAATCTCCTTTGACATGTAAGCGGGGTCAAAGATAACCACCTTAACACCTAGTTCCCTTTTTGCTCTCTCACCTGCGATTTGCAACCACGAAAGATTAACTATACGGTGACCGTTTAGAAAAACAAAGTTGTCAAATCCATGCTGGTGCAATGATTTTACAATATCATATACAACTTCTACTAATATTTCCGGACGTATGGTTATGGTACCGGGAAGCACCATATGATGAGGACTCCAACCAAACCAAAGTGGTGGAGCTACTACTACCTTAGCTTGCTGAGCAGCTGCCTCAGCCAGCACCATAGCCACCATTGTATCAGTACCCACAGGAAGGTGTGGCCCGTGTTGCTCGGTGCTACCGATAGGTAGGATAACTGTACCTCTACTCTCCCTGGTTTTTTGCTTTACTTCCTCCGAGGTCAAGCTCTGCAACCAAACTTGCTTTTCCATTCAACACCTCCCTAATTAAAAATAGAGCCAGCTAAAAAGCGATGTCTATTTTCCCGTTTCGGTTGCCCCTGTTCCCAGCACAGCTCCTCTATTGGCTTGTTGCACCAGGCGCTGGTAAATAGCTAGAAATCCCCGAGTGACCATTGGTGGGGGGCTCCATTGGGCCTGGCGGTCTTCTATTTCCTTCTCTGGCAGCAAGAGTGATACACGGCGAGTCGGTACATCAATCTCAATAACATCTCCATCTCGCACTGCAGCTAATGTTCCCCCCACAGCCGCTTCCGGGGCCACATGGACTACCAGCAGCCCGGCGCAAGTACCTGATGTACGGCCATCTGTAACCAAGGCGACCTTATCAATCAAACCCATGCCCACCAGCATATTGGCGAAGACAGTCCCCGTTTGGCGCATACCAGGGTCGCCTTTAGGGCCTTGGTAGCTGATAACCACAACATCGCCGGCGATAACTTCTCCAGCACTTAAGGCATTTGTTGCTGATTGCTCGGATGTGTAAACCCGGGCTTTCCCGCGGAAGTGCATCATGCCAGCAGGCACAGCCGTCTGTTTCACGATAGCTCCATCGGGAGCAAGGTTCCCTTTTAGCACCGCAATACCACCTTCCGGCTGTAGCGGCTGGTTCAGCGGGAACACTACTTGACGGTCACGTACGCTAGCCTCACTTAGATTTTCGCCAACCGTGCCACCCGTGACCGTAAGGGCATCCAAATGAAGCAGGGGTGCCAATTCCTTCATCACAGCCTGGACACCACCGGCATAATATAGGTCGTTGACGTTATAATGACCAGATGGGCGGCAGTTAACAATGAACGGGGTTTGTCGGCTGAGGCGGTCGAACATTTCCAAGTCCAGCTCGTACCCGGCATCGTGGGCGATAGCAAAGATATGTAGCAGGGAGTTAGTGGAACCTCCCACGGCGAGGAAGACCCGGATAGCATTCTCCAATGCCTTTAGTGTTAGGATTTCTCGTATCCCAAGACCCTCCCGGACAAGCCTCATGATTTGCTCTCCAGAACGACGGCCAATCTCCAGAATCTCGGGGCTGTCACCAGGAACAGTGCCGGCGCCGGGAAGCGTAAGTCCCAGAGCCTCAGTAAAGGTGGCTCCGGTATT
>Ga0209978_10000366_pt1 | contig 16658 bp, 16 predicted proteins | sample BentaG_FD_182805 | JGI IMG/M metagenome (GOLD analysis project Ga0209978, IMG submission 182805) | Deep subsurface microbial communities from South Atlantic Ocean to uncover new lineages of life (NeLLi) - Benguela_00093 metaG (SPAdes)... | ecosystem: Environmental > Aquatic > Marine > Oceanic >... | reverse complement strand
GGTACTCTACCTCCTCAGGGGACAGGCTTTTTCCTGACCTTAGCGGGTGAATTCTGGCAGCAAACAGGGCTTCATCGGCATACATATTGCCGATGCCGGCAATAAAGCCTTGGTCGCAGAGCAGAGCCTTTATCGGTGCCGTGCGGTTATTTAGGCGCTGAGCCAAGAGTTGAGGGGTAAAGTCGGCTTCCAGGGGTTCCGGACCAAGCTTACTGACGACATCCTTCTTATCCTTTACCAGCCACATCACCCCAAACTTGCGCGGGTCACGAAAGTGAAGAGCGGTTTCTCCATCTAAATAGAGTATGGCACGGATAAATTTATCAGGTTCAGCCGAGGCTGGCTTTATTAGTAGCGAACCGGTCATTTTTAGGTGGATAATTAATACCTCACTACTGGTTAGGCTAAAGATGAGGTATTTGCCACGCCGAGCCACCGCGGTTATTTCTTGCCCGATGAGGCGGGAGCAGAATTCTTCCGCTGACGGCTGGCGCACTATCCCGTCCCAGAACAGGGTGATGCTGGTGATGCGATGTCCAACAATGTGAGGCAGCAGCTCATTCTTTATCGTCTCTACCTCGGGCAATTCAGGCATTTTTATCACCTAATGCTCTTTGGCATAATTATGGTATAAAACGATAGTCGGAGCAAGTAGTAACCCGCTAAGAAGAAAGCTACCAAGGATATCACTGGGCCAGTGTGCCCCCAGATAAACACGAGATGCCCCGGTAAGAAGGATAAGTAGTATTAGCAGAGACCGCAGAGCCCCGGTGGCTACTGGCTGCTTAATCAATCTTGGAGCCAGATAGAAAACAAAGCTATAAAAGACAACAGCGGAAGTGACATGTCCACTAGGAAAACTAAATCCATTGCTTTGCACCATTATCTGAATGAGTTCACTTCCAGGGCGAGGTCGGCTAATCAACAATTTTAGCAGCCAATTAAGTAGTGCTGCCGAGCTGGTTAGCGAGGCGATGAAGATAGGTTCAAGCTTCCTACCTGATGCCCATAACCCACCGGCAACTAAGGCAACTGTGATAATCTTTGGAATCGAAGAGCTAATATAGGAGACAGCTTGCATTATTGAGTTAAGGAGGGGTAGGTCAATGCCTTGCAGCCATAAGCTAATGCCAATGTCGCCAGGGAAATAGAGAAATTGGTGAGCAAGGTAGCAAAGTAGCCCGAACAAAATAAGGAAAAAGGCATAAATACCAGCACAGAGCCTGCTCATCTACCTAATCCAGCCTCTATCCCATCTCTCCCCAGTTATCGCCGGTCTTGATGTCTACTTTTAATGGCAGGCTAAGCTCTAGAGCAGTGGACATTATTTTGGGAATGAGTTGGCGCATCTCTTCAAGCTCATCTTGAGCTACCTCAAAGATAAGCTCATCGTGCACCTGAAGCAGCATCTTGCTTTTCAGCCGGCGCTTGCCCATCTCCCGGTCTAGGTTAATCATAGCCACCTTTATGATGTCGGCTGACGTCCCCTGCACCGGCATATTTATTGCCATGCGTTCGGCAGCTTCCCTTACCTGTCGGTTGGATGAGTTGATTTCGGGGATAGAGCGCCTTCTGCCCAATATTGTTTGAACATACCCCAATTCTCTTGCCTGCTCTTTGGTAGACTCAAGATATTGCTTTACCCCGGGGTGCTGAGCAAAGTAGGCGGCAATGAACTGGGCAGCCTCTTCCCGGGATAGCTCGGTTGCCTGCTCCAGACCGTAGTCGCTCATACCGTAGATGACACCGAAATTAACCGTCTTTGCCACCCGGCGCATATCTGGTGTTACCTGTGAGGCGTCGACACTGAATAGCTGGGCAGCGGTGGCAGTGTGAATATCCTCATCTCGGTGGAAGGCGTTGAGCAGGCTCTCATCCTGAGACAGGTGGGACAGGGCGCGGAGGTCAATTTGTGAATAGTCTCCAGCCATGAGAAAAAACCCGTGTGGAGCAATAAATGCCTGCCTGACCTGTTTCCCCAGCTCACCGCGGACAGGGATATTTTGCAAGTTAGGCTCACTTGACGAAAGTCGACCGGTAGCTGTCCTTGTCTGATTAAAGCTAGTATGCACCCGCCCTGTTTTGGGGTTTACTAAACCGGGTAAAGCATCAATATAGGTTGACTTGAGCTTGGCTAACCGGCGGTAGTCTAAAATAAACTCTATTATAGGGTGGACGCCGCGGAGTTCCTCCAGCACTGTAGCTGCGGTAGAGTAACCACCTTTTGTTTTGCGGGCTGGTGGCAGCCTTAGCTCCTGAAACAGGACAAAACCCAATTGCTGGGGCGAGTTTATATTGAAGCGGTGACCGACACTGTTATATATCTCAGCCTCCAGCTTGAGTAACTGCTCACCGAGGTGGTGTGACATCTGTCTCAGTAGCTCTGTATCCAGGGCTACACCGTTCCTTTCCATACCGACAAGCACTGGCACCAGCGGCAGCTCAACTTCAGAGAATAACTGCCACAGCCCTTGCTGGTGAAGCTCTGCCGTTAGCAATTCGGTCAGTTGTCCGGTAATGTCGGCATCAGCGCAGGAGTAATCGGCAGCCTGATTTACCTCTACCAGAGACATAGAAATCTGCTTGGCTCCTGAGCCAATAAGGGCGGTGATGGGTGTCATTTCAATGCCCAGCTTGCTAAAGGCGAGGGCTTTCAAGCCCAGGGATTTCTCGTCCAGGAGGTAGGCAGCGAGCATGGTGTCAAAAGCCAGGTTGTTGACGGTTACCCCGTATTCAGCCAGTACCGTCATATCATACTTGCCGTTGTGAGCCAGCTTGGCTAAGGTGGCGTCTTCCAGGAGAGGCTTGAGCCGGTTGATGACCTGGTTGAGTGGTAGCTGCTCCACCTGCCCCCAGCCAACATGACCAATAGGGATGTAGTAAGCCTCGCCCGGAGCTGGTGATAGCGATATACCTACCAGTTGAGCCGACATAGCATTTAAGCTGGTTGTTTCCAGGTCAAAGGCAAAGGACTTAGCTACTGACAGGCGGTTTAGCAGCTCATCAAGGGCTGAGGTGGTATTTATAATATGATAGTCTCCTTGAGGTGGCTCAGCTTTAACCCGAGCAGTGGTTTCAGGTGCTGCCTCTTCTATTTCAGGTAATTTAGACAGCAGACTAAAAAACTCAAGCTCGCGGAAGAGCTCGGTTACCTGATGGCGGTCATAATGGCTAATCTGGCAGTCGTCAAGGTTAAGGCTAACCGGTGTCTGGGTAATAATAGTAGCCAGCTCTTTACTCTGGCGGGCAACGGCTTCATTTTCCCGTAGTAGAGCCTGGAGTTTGGCAGGGGTTACCTCGTCTATATGGGCATAGATTTGGTCTATAGTGCCAAATTGCTGGATGAGCCTGACGGCGGTCTTTTCACCAATGCCGGAGACACCGGGGATATTATCTGAGGGGTCGCCCTTTAGTGCTTTGAAGTCGGCAATCTGCTGGGGCTTGATGCCATATTTCTGGCTTACTGCGGCTTCGTCAAAGAGCACGGTATCGCCAAAGGCTCGCCTCGGGGTAAGCACCCTTACCCGGGGTGACACCAGTTGCATAGCATCAGCATCACCGGTAACGATGATAGTATCAATGTCCCGCTGGCTAGCCTGGTGGCTGAGGGTGCCTAAAACATCATCTGCCTCATAGCCGTCAAGTTCGAAGATAGGGATATGGAAGGCTTCTACCAGTTCTCTTACCCGCCCCAGTTGATTGACCAGTTCATCAGGGGTCTTGGGTCGCTGTGCCTTATACTGGTCAAAGAGCTGGTGCCTGAAGGTAGGGGCTGCCTTGTCAAAGGCAATGGCATAATGGGTAGGTTTTAGCTCATTTATCGCCTTGAGCAGCATAAGGGCAAAGCCATAAACGGCGCTCACCATCTCACCGGTTTTACTCACAGTGAGTGGAGGTAGGGCATGGAAGGCGCGATGCACCAGGGCATTGCCATCAAACAGCACCAGTAGCGGCTTTTTCATATCCTAACCATCCGCCCCTTGATGTTCTATCTCTTTAATATTGGATTCCCTTTCATAAACTCTTCAATATCGATATTTGCTCCGGACTCCTCAATAAGTTGTCGCTGAAATTTTTCACGTTTCGATGGTGCTATTTTTGTAGGGCCTGGAAAAGGGAAAAATACGGGTCCGACATCTTGTTCTAGTTTTCCCAAGAGATGAGCCCCAATCCATTCCATATCAATTTCCATTAGGTCATAGAATAATACTCTCAACGTCCAGTATGTCTTTGCAAATTTCAGAAATACCTCATTGGCTTCAGGATAATTGTCTTTAATAGAATGGCCAAATCTTTCAGTAACCCTTTTGTCTGGAACTAGGGACACTCCTTTTGCAGCACAATGAAAAAAACCACGGAATATTGCATCGTAGATTTCTCCAAGGCGTTTACTATGTTGCTCTGCTTCATTTGGTTTTTTCTCGAATATACTTAAATCACCATCAGACATTGAACTACCGCCACTAACAATAAGTGTCTTTAGTGCTGACAATGCTTGTTCATGATATTTTGTCAAATCTGAATCCTCCAAATTTTAAATGACTTTCCATAGCCTCATTATAGCAGAGTGGGGAGAACAGAGGATAGAGGTGGTGATGTGGTATAATTAAAATAAGAGCTAGGAAAAACGAGTTGAATCAGAAAGGGGGTGATAAGAATGGCTTTACGAACAACAAGTGAACAATCCGAGCACGATCTAGTAATTGCAAAAAGTGCGTCTAGTTTCAAAGATACTGGGGCCACTGTCTCTGTAAACCCTGGGAATGAAAAGAGCTTGGCAATTAAAGGTCTCTATCCAGATGTTATTGCCAAAAATCCAGACGGTTCCATAATCATCGAGGAAATTCAGACTGAGAGTTCTGTGACAGAAGATGAGTGCGATAGACAGTGGACGCCCTATTCCAAATCAGGATATCGGTTTAATTTTATAGTTCCATCAAGCAAAAGCGGCTTAGCACTGTCATTTATTCGAAACAAACAGCTGGATGTCAACTTGCAATCTTACGAAGTCAGTGGTGATACTGTCAAATTCTTTGATTCACGAGGGAATGTAATAGCACAAAAATAGTAAGGGAAATAAAAAGACATAGGACACGCTTATTTAGGTAGTAAAAGACGAAGTTCTTTAGCGTATTCGTATGAGACTATATCCCCATCTTCGCAGTTTAGGTACGCAGTCTCTTGGTGCGATTTATTCATAATGCTTGTGGAAGTATCGTTGCGAAATGTATCAGCGATGAAATTCATTACCTGGCTCTCTTTTTCAGAAAATATGCTCTCGTCAGGTTCAACCAAAGCGGTAAATTGTTTTCCTAATACTATCCCCTCTTTAGTATTAAATGGAATTTCGTCCTTATCTAATAATTCAGGCTGCATAATGCCGATAATACGCTCATAATTATTGGGGACCGGTCCATATGCAAGGCGGATATATTGACTTCCGGTAATTGATACCGATGTCTCCTTGTAGTGAAGAAAATCACAATACCATAATAATTTGTTAAGCTTAGTTTCCAATATGCCATCTAGACGCTTTACTAAATAGAGAATCATGTTCTTCAACTTTTCTAAATCATACTCCTTGAAACCTGAGGTCAAATCCACATGCTGATGTGATACTAAACGTTCAAAAGAAACTTGAAAGGTTTGCTCCTTGTCTTCTTGGAGGAAGCTGGCAATTCTTTTCTCAAGCCTTGCTGCTGTATAAGATGGCAATCTACTTCGATTAACCTCAAAAAATTTTTGCATGTTTTCTGGGTCTTCTATGAGGCGTAGTGTGCTATTATGTACATTGTCTTGGATAGCTCCGTTCTCGTATCGATGAATAGTTATCTCTCCCCACCCAAGTAATCGGGATAGCGCTCTTTGACTTAAGCCATATTTTTCCCTGATTGTGCGGATTTCATCCGGTGATAAGAGATTATGTTTTTGCCGGTAGTAGCTATAGGCTTTTTCAAGATTTCGCGAATCCCGTTCCTCATCAAAGATTTTCTCTTCACATTTTTGGCAGACAGCAACCTCTGCCTCTATTTTGATAGGCTCTCCCCTAACATTATAGACTTCTTTTTTTACTCCTAATGTTGCCTCCGTATATTCTTCACAATTGGGGCAAAAATCGCCTTTCATTTCTCCTATCCTCCCCCCTTATATGGATATTCAATTGCTTTATCTGGTATATGAAACGAAAAACAAATTGCAACGCTATATTCTGACACTGTTTTCAGCTTAATGAATATCTCCTGACCACATATAGTCTTTCCAAATTCCCAATATTCCCCACCTTTCGGACCTGCATCCGGTATCGGACCCCTGTAGTAATCTTCATATGTTAATCCTAATATTTCCTTCTTTGCTTGTTTAATTGTAATACCGAGACGGGCTATAGTGTCTAGGCTTGTGTCTCTTGGATAAAATGTGAAGGTTTTTTGGGCAAACTCCTTGAACTGAAACAGGAATAAGGTTATTTGGTATTTTTCTGCACATTTCATGCCTTCTTCTTATTATATGTTATCATGTGATAACAGTCAAGAGGTAAATGACGTCATTTGACTACATTGTGGTATTGTTCGTCAACCGCACTCTCTTGATAATGTGTACACTAATTTTACCACGAGGGCAACAACTAAAAATCACTGAGCGGGGCTTTGTGGACGGGTTTCAAAAAGGAAGTATTATTTTGTGGTTGGCAATCCTTCTGCCTTCCAGCTAACAATCCCCTCCAAAATATTGTAGACCTCCCTAAAATTGAGCTCCGCCATTATATTTAAAGTGTTTCCGCTGCGACCTCCAGTCCGACAATAAATGAGATACGTTTTGTTTTTATCCAAGTTATCCAGAGCATCCCGGAAAGTTTCAGAATAGTAATCTATGTTGACAGCATTTTCTATATGCCCGTCGGCAACTTCCTCCGCGGTTCGCACATCAATAATTACAAAATCTGGATTATTCTGGTTGTTTTGTATCAAGGTAAACGCTTCCTGTGAAGTGATATCCTCAATTATCTGGGTTGTTGTTTCCTGACTTGGAGTCTCAATTTCGCTGCCAACGCATCCACCTATTAACGCAACTCCAATAACCAATGATACTGAGAGCACCAACATCATTAAGTTCTTTAGGCTCATTTTTGTCTCCTTTTATCTTTATAGACGTGATTAGAAATCACTGAGAGGAGCTTTGTGGAGAGGTTTCAGATAGGAGGTGTTATTATGCTTGGTGAGTATGAATCGTTCGTTTTCATAAATAAAGGTGGTAATTCCGCAGGTGTCTTGTCTTATGTTCCAGAAATGAGAATTATCCAGCCCCAGTAAAGCACATATTAAGACTTTGTTCACCACCCGATGGGATACTAAGACTACAGTGCCCTGATATTTGGCTATCACATTATCTATAACGCCAATGGCTCTTTTTCTGACCTCGTCTAGGCTTTCCCCAGCCGGTATTTTTACCTGATGAGGATTTCTTATCCACTGTGCATAAAGCTCTTTATACTTATCTTTTACCTCTTGATGAGGCAAGCCTTGCCATTTTCCATAATCAAAATCTATAAGACCGGGAGCAATTTCTACATCAAGCTTATAAGAGCCAGCAACGAGTTCGGCTGTTGTTAAGGCTCGCTTTAACGGACTGGAGTAAATGGCATCTAGCTTTAAATCACTTAAATATTCAGCCAAAAGCCCTGCCTGTTTTATTCCAGTTTTATTCAGCTCAATATCAATTCTGCCTCTAAATACCTCGGCTACGTTCCATTCAGTTTCCCCATGTCTTACTAAGATAATTTCTGTCATCTTATAGCCTCTGCCATTGCCAATTCTGGCTTTATATTCAGAGATTGTTTATTAACCTCACCCCCTTTATCCCCCTCCCTTTATAAGGGAGACCGTTTAGCAAGTCAAACTGTCATTGCGAGCCTCTTTTTCTGTCATTGCGAGCCGAAGGCGTGGCAATCCCTTAGAGATTGCTTCGGTCGCCTAGGCGACCTCGCAATGACAACTAAACAGCCTCTCTTTGACTCTCCTTTAACCTTTACTCCTTTGAAGGCGATGGGGAAGAGATTTTAGAGAGGGGCGAATACGGGGTCCCCACAAAAACTTTGTTTTTGTGGGGCTAAAATCCCCTCTCTTACTTACACTCCCCCTTCCCTTATTAAGGGAAGGGGGTCAGGGGGATAGGTTGCCAGACAATCTTCATATTCAACTGGTTGAGGATTGCCAGTATGGTTGATTTCATCTCATCAGTGAACCCTTACAAAGTTATTACTACATTTCCCTTTTTGTGTCCTGTTTCGACATACCTGTGGGCCTCGGCAGTCTGTTCCAGCGGATAGCGTCTATCTATGACCGGTCTTATCCTTCCCGCCTCAATAAGCTCTTTGAGGAAGATTAGATCTTCAGCCTTAGCCTTTAATCCTGATGCCACCCATTTTACTTTCTTGCTACCTATCATTGAAGTCCATAGCATTTGAATAAGGTTTGACAGCCCAGGGTTAGTTAAAAGATAGATTCCTCTTTGCTTTAGCGAGCTTTTACAGCGTGAAAACGAAGTCTTGCCTACCGCGTCAAAAATAATATCATAGGTCTGGCCGCTTTTGGTAAAATCCTCTTTAGTGTAATCAATTACCTTATCGGCTCCCAGAGATTTCACCAATTCTAAATTCGTGGTACTGCATACCCCGGTAACTTCTGCCCCAAAGTACTTGGCAAGCTGTACCGCAGCAGTACCTACCGCTCCAGAAGCTCCATTGATAAGAATTTCTTGTCCGCTCTGAATATTTCCTTTTCTAAGGAAAATCAATGCGGTTAATGCCCCATCAGGAACGGCGACGGCTTCCTCATAGGTCATATTGGCCGGTTTTATTGCCAGCACCCCGTCTTCAGGCAGACATTTGTACTCGGCATGACAACCAAAACCGGGGGTACTTCCAAAAACCTGGTCACCTTTCCTAAATAGTTTTACATCTTTGCCTACTGATTCAATTTCCCCGGCTAGCTCACACCCTAGTATTTTTTTTCTTGGTTTTCTGAGACCTAACATTATTCGCATGGGGAGCCAGAACAAGGGAGAGAATGTGAAACTTCGCCATCTCGGGTCCACTGATGTTACTGTTGTTGCAAATATTTTGATGAGTACTTCATTGTCCTTAGGGATAGGTTTTTCTACCTCTTTGAGCTGAAGAACATCCGGTGGTCCGTATTTTGTGTATACAATTGCTTTCATAAGTATTCCTCCTAATTTGTCAGGTTTTGCTATTATGCTCCACAGTGATGACAACTTTTCCTTGGGCGTGTCCTTCTTCAAGATACCGGAAAGCTGCAGCAACCTCACTTAACGGGTAACGTCTATCTATAACAGGCACTACTTTACCGGCTTCAAAAAGCTCCTTCAAGAAGTCCAAATCCTCTTTTTTGTTTGGTTTCCACATCCCTAGACCGATTTTCTTACTCCCTGTCATCAATTTTCCTAGAAGTATGTTTAGAAACACTCGAGTCATTGAACCTCCGACCATGACACAAATACCCTTCGGACTCAAAGCACGTTTGTAATCGAAAATCCAACGATGTACCACAACATCTAGAATCAGGTCATAATGCTGCCCATTTTTGGTGAAATCTTCTTGAGTGTAATCAATGACATGGTCTGCACCAATCGAGCGCAGCATGTCCAATTTCCCTGTGCTGTCCACGCCGGTTACTTCAGCCCCGAAATATTTGGCAAGCTGTACCGCAAATGTACCCACACCACCACCCGCACCATTAATCAAAACCTTTTGTCCTGGCTGAATCGGCCTTTTACCGCGAAGATTTTGCAAGGCGACGACTCCTGCTGTAGGTATGGTCGCCGCTTCCTCAAATGTCATACTGGCCGGTTTCAACCTTAATGCATTTTCAGGAGCACATACATATTCAGCAAAAGTGCCAAAACTATACGGATAAGATAAGTCCCCCCATATCTCATCACCTGGCTGAAACTGCTTTACGTTTCTGCCAACCGCTTCAACTTGCCCCGCTATGTCAGTTCCGAGTATCGTGTTTTTTGGTTTGAGCAGTCCCTGGTACAGTAGGCGGGCCAAGAACATACCTCTCAGGATTTCCAAGTCAGCTGCATTTACGGATGCCGCATGAACTTTTACCAGTACTTCATTGTCCTTGGGAGTAGGTTTTTCTACCTCTTTGAGCTGAAGAACATCCGGTGACCCGTATTTTGTGCATACAATCGCTTTCACAATTAGTTATTATGCTCCAAAGTTATGACTACATTTCCCTTTTTGTGTCCTTTTTCGACATACCTGTGAGCCTCGGCAATTTGTTCCAACGGATAGCGTCTATCAATGACTGATTTTAACTTCCCCGCCTCAATAAGCTCTTTGAGGAAAATTAAATTTTCAGCCTTTTGCTTTGCTATTTTAATCGTAAAAACTGTCACGTATGTCCCGTTCGGAGTTAGTGCCTTCTTGCAATTTGATTTCGATATTTTTCCAACGGCATCGAATATGACATCATAGGTCTCACCGCTTTTGGTAAAATCCTCTTTAGTGTAATCAATTACCTTATCGGCTCCCAGAGATGTCACCAATTCTAAATTCGTGGTACTGCATACCCCGGTAACTTCTGCCCCAAAGTACCTGGCAAGCTGTACCGCAAAAGTACCTATACTTCCAGAAGCGCCAAAGATAAGGACTTTTTGTCCGCTCTGAATATTTCCTTTTCTAAGATAATGCAATGCTGTATTTCCCCCAAAAGGAACGGCGGCGGCTTCCTCATAGGTCATATTGGCCGGTTTTATTGCTAGCGCCCCTTCTTCAGGCAGACATTTGTACTCGACATTAGTACCAGCACCAAGCCCGGTAGATCCAAAAACCTGGTCACCTTCCTTAAATAGTTTTACATCTTTGCCTACTGATTCAATTTCCCCGGCTAGATCAGACCCTGGTATTTTTTTTCTTGGTCCTCTGAGACCAGTCATTGTTCGCCCGACAAGCCAAAACCCGGGAGGGTATATGGCACCTCGACTTCTCACGTCCCCTGATGATACTGTTGTCGCATATACTTTTATCAGTATTTCATTGTCCTTAGGAACAGGTTTCTCTACCTCTTTGAGCTGAAGAACATCCGGTGGTCCGTATTTTGTGTGTACAATCGCTTTCATAAGTATTTCTCCTTATTTACTTTGATTCGGTGATTTTAAGTAGTCTTTTTGGATAGGGCGATTATACACCTATCGTCAGTAGTGAACAAGACCGCACCCTTTTGGATCTTCAAGCATAGTTGTTATTTATTGCACAAACAAGTGAATTATATTTAGGAGTGGTTATATGGTTCACAAATAGATAGGATTGGGTCGGACTGCCGCCGAGCACGACGGGCAATTTATTCATAATGGCAAGGAGCTTTGTTCTTACGTCCTCAACCACGACCACAGTTGATGAACCACCAGGCACTGCACAACCTTATTGCGGTAGACGCCGTCCAATAGATTTAATTGGTGGATTATTGTTATAGGATAATCTGCACGATCAGGGTCATCGTAGCGAGTGCGGGCTATTTGGCTTAATCTCCGCTTCCTTTCGATCACTGACATTATAGCTTCATCAGCCGTTGCCTTCTTAAGGCTAAAAAACTGATTCTGATCCACAGTTAGGTGGTCACATTGCATCGCTAAGGTGACAACAACGTTCTTGTCGTAACCTTTCAGTACCTGATTGTACCAGTAAGTGTACCGATGTACTGGTTATAACGCCAATAAGCTGTCATATAGGTGCCCAATTCAGGTATTAGGCACATTCCAAATATCTAATAGGTCTGCTCATTTACCCTAAAAACCGACTCTGTGTGCACACGAGGTATCATAGTATGACACTTTTGCCATGATAAACAACGTTATTTACTAATTTTCCTGAGTTAATTCGGCTCTTGGGGGGTTTACATGAACTTAAACTGACCTTTATGTGTGCTTAAGGGTAACAATAGGTGAGTTTCGTGGACTATAGAACACACTAAAGTGCACTCTTTCGACAACAACCAGAAACTACTTAAAACGTATCGTCGCCATCGACAGAAATTCCGAGCTAATCTAGCGACCAGACCACCTGATCTCCTCTTATCTAGCCAACTGATTTAGGGTTTATCCTTTGGGGAAAATGCACTACTTCCTCAAAGCCAACAAGATAGTATTTTGTTGAGTAACCTAAACCCAGAATGTTGTGCCAGATGACAAAGGTCCGTTTTGTTACTTTGCTGCATAAAGTATCCTTTTTACTTAAGGGATAAAAAGGTTCCTTTTTTGCACACCCAACAATCTTATGTTTTGTTACACCTGTTTGATCGTGGCATTGACACTCACCGGGCAGGATGCCTCATTGCGAGTTGAAATGGGAAATTTCAATTACATCCTCCCTGTCATAATCACGCAGTGTATTTTCTACTACGTCTTTCCTTAGTTTGGTCGGGCAAAAGGAAGGCGCTTCCTCAAAGCTGGGCTCCTGGTCAGCGGCGATGGCAGGATAGCAGAATATCGCGGGACACTTGGTACACTGTAGTCTTTCATCCATCTCGTTCCTCCCTTCTAGCCTACTGAAGCTTTAGGTCTAATGCCTGGTCGATTAGAATAGACAGTTCAAGGAATGAGTCTCTGGCTTCGTGAACCGTTTTATCGTCACTCGGAATCTGTCCAAGTAACCTCGACAAATTGCCAATCTCTGTTACAATCTGGAGTTTCAACTCTTTGTTGCTTTGTGGTTGTTCCATAACCTGCCTCCTGCATGTATTGTACTATATCGAAAAAGCAATTTAATACTTCTTCAGATGTACCAATCTACTTTTTTGTTACCTTTGAACAAACTTCATGCTGTCTGATTTCTCGTGCGTAAGATTATCCCTCTAGCAAAGAGACTGGTATTCAATTCTCTCGTTACTCCTTCGGTAAGGATTTGATGAACTTGCCCACTAGGTCGATGATCGCCCCTTCGTGCTTCCATGATTCATCCCCCGGATCAATTTCCCACGGATCCGCAGTAGTGACAATGATCATATCGAGCTTATCCAGCAAGACAATATACTGTCCGCCATGTCCCGACGCGTAGTTGAAATGATGGTCGCCTACTCTAGCGGACCACCACTGATAGCCATACCCAAGGCCGCGAAAGGCACCGTATCTGCTGGTTATGCCGGGTATCCACCCAGAGAAATTCATACCCTCCGAATACCTTTGCAGTGAATCCCTGACCCAGTCGGCTGAAACGACCTGCTTCCCCTCGTATTCACCGTGGTTGAGATATAACATGCCAAACTTGGCCATATCACGGGCCGTAACAAGGATTCCCATGCTGCCGAAGTTGTAGTTATCTGCATCGTGGTACCAATCGCCCACCTCCGCGTTAATCGGCGCGAACAGATTCTCCTGAGCATATGACTTGAGATCTGTATCACACGCCCGTGTCACAATGACCCCCAAGAGATGGGACGTCAGATTGCTGTAACCGAACTCGGTTCCCGGATCGCTGGTGAGGGGAAAATCAACCAGGTGGGGCAGCCAGGTAAATGGCCAGTTGTCACTAATAAAAAGAATATCAAAATAAGGAGGCTCGTGCTCCTCAAAGGGATATCCGGCGCGCATCTGCAACATGTCCTGGATCGTGATCTGCTCTTTCCTCGGATCGTCTAGCTGTCCGACGAATTCCGGGAAGAAATCCATCATCTTCTGATCCACACTTGATAGATAACCTTGATCCAGCGCAATCCCGACCAATGCCGAGGTAAAACTCTTGGTCGTCGATTGCCGGTTGGACAACTGCTCAACCGACCCTTCATTGAAGTACCCTTCAGCTATCAGATAGCCGTTTTTAATAACCAGCAGCCCGTAGAGGGTCTCCAATTCAGCCGCATTGTAATATAGCTCTGCCACAAGCATCGGATCCAACCCCTGCTCTGCCGGTGTCGACACCTTCCAATCATCCCCGGGTAGCGGTGTGTATTCAACCGCTTCGAGATCCTCAGTCGAAGGGCTGCAACCGGCTAGCATGGACAGGACCAGGATGACGCTGGTGATTAAGAGGAAAGAAGGCTGAGGTCCCCTATAGCGGAATAAAGGGCAGCGCATGATATATTCCAGCATAATACAACCTTACTCCTTTTTCCTAGAATTCTATCATAATTAGACAAATATCGGGATGTATGTTTTCTTGGACGTACGAGTGGCCGAGTGGGGAAGAAGCTTTTAGTATAGTGCCAGCGCTGATAGTTCGATGATTCTGCAATCTGGCAGGCCATAGTTAACGATTATATAACATGGCTTACCCCCACTGCACTGCATGAATTCGAGCGATTTATCCGAAATACGAGGCTGAAAACAAGCTATCGGGCTTCATTCAGCCGTTAGTCCTGTTAGTAGAACCAACTCATCCCACAACCTTTTTCCTAATACCTCGTCATTCATTGCTTTATCAGGTTTTTCGATGCGTTTATATAGTTTGAACAAAGCCCCATTGATTGCACTACGATCTCGATGCGAAAGCATCAGGTCCGCAATTGGCTCACCTGCGACCGCAGGTGGCTTTGCAAAGAATACTGTCATTAGCCGCCAGAAGAGACCCATGAATCCGGTTGGCCACCTCTTTTTCAACTCTGGGTCTGATTTATCAATGATGAACGAAGGATTGAATGCTACAGAGGAGATCTTTCCAGTATATCGTCGAGCCAACTCCGCAGCGATCACCCGGTTGATTGTCTTCGTCCTGTGGTATGAAGTCTCTGCCCCGTGATTTCTGATGCTTTCAAGATCATCCCAGTCGATTTCTTTATAGAATGGTGCAATCACATGAAGGATCAATCCGTCTGATTGCTGCATCCTCTCTAACAACAGCTGGGTGAACAGGAACGGCCCCATCACGTTCGTAGCAAACATCACCTCATGACCGCTGGGCAGGATGTTCGGGCCATTTTGGACTAAGGCGATAGGAGCGACAGCAGATAGTATCAGTCCATGTATCATCGGAAATCGGTTCATAGCCTCCGCAGCCGCGAGCCTCACAGACTCCATATCAGAGAAGTCGACTACCAACGTGGCAATGTCCGTATCCTGGCAATCGATCCGGGCTTCAGATAAAGCGACACGGATAGAATCCGCCCTGGCTTCTAATCTTTCGAGCTTACGCCCGAGTAACACAACCCTAGCGCCACGTTTTGCCAACGCGACCGCAGCACCTCCTCCAATGTTTCCGGTCGCTCCAGTAATCAGTATTGTCTGTTTATTCGTCATTTTGATAGCCTCCACTGTAATTATTATGATGCCTAATATTACTATTAGGTTTTGTTATTATGCTCCACAGTGATGACTACATTTCCCTTTTTGTGCCCTTTTTCGACATACCTGTGGGCCTCGACAATTTGTTCCAGCGGATAGCGTCTATCTATAACCGGTTTTAACTTTCCCGCCTCAATAAGCTCTTTGAGGAAAGTTAAATCTCCAGTCTTTAAGGCGCCTGATACATAATTAACGTTATAATAGATACCTTTTTTCTTTAGAGACTTTTTACCTCGTGAAGACGAAATCTTGCCTACAGCGTCCAAGATAAAATCATAGGTCTCACCGCTTTGGGTAAAATCCTCTTTGGTGTAATCAATTATCTTATCGGCTCCCAGAGATTTCACCATTTCCAGATTCGCGGTACTACATACCCCGGTAACTTTTGCCCCAAAATACTTGGCAAGCTGTACCGCATAAGTACCTACACTTCCAGAAGCTCCATAGATAAGAACTTTTTGTCTGCTCTGGATATTTCCTTTTCTAAGAATACTCAATGCTGTAAGTCCACCACCAGGAACGGCGGCGGCTTCCTCATAGGTCATATTGGCCGGTTTTATTGCCACCAACCCTTTTTTCCCAATCTCCCTTTCTTCAGGTTTTTCAGGCAGACGTATGTACTCAGCATAAGCGCCGAAACCAAAACCGGCTAATGCAAAAACTTGGTCACCTTCCTTAAATAGTTTTACATCTTTGCCTACTGATTCAATCTCCCCGGCTAACTCCATTCCCAGTATAGGTCTTTTTGGCTTTCTAAGACCTAAATATATTCGAAAGGGGAGCATTTGCCAGAAAGGGACTTTGAAACTTCGAATTCTCACATCCCCTACGTGACAGGTTGTTGCATATACTCTTATCAGTACTTCATTGTCCTTGGGGACAGGTTTGGCTACCTCTTTGAGCTGAAGAACATCCGGCGGTCCGTATTTTGTGCATACAATCGCTTTCATAAGTATTCCTCCTAATTTACTTTGATTTGGTCATTTTTAGAATAGTTTACCACAATACATCCTGCCTGCAAGTCTGTAAACCCATATTGTCGTCGCCGACCTAGCGGATGTCGATACCCCGCGTCAGACGCCCGGCGATATATGCCGTGGGCAAAGTCCCTAGTAGGTAAGCTATGGCTATAATTAAGTAAGCCATGCTGCTAAATTCTTAAATCAAACGTTTCAAATGGCACTTATTTAGACTTCCGCTTTATCCCTCGCGCCCCGCCACCAAAGATAATACTGACACCGAACATAAAACCGAAGTCATACCAATTACCGCTGTTATACACCTCGTAGATGTTAACATTGTCGGAAAAGAGCGAAATGATGAAGGTAACGGGTGAAATAACGCCATGCCACAAGCCCGACCAG
>Ga0209978_10000365_pt1 | contig 16713 bp, 26 predicted proteins | sample BentaG_FD_182805 | JGI IMG/M metagenome (GOLD analysis project Ga0209978, IMG submission 182805) | Deep subsurface microbial communities from South Atlantic Ocean to uncover new lineages of life (NeLLi) - Benguela_00093 metaG (SPAdes)... | ecosystem: Environmental > Aquatic > Marine > Oceanic >... | reverse complement strand
CATAATCAGAAGGAATACCGTGGACAATTTCCTCATTTATTGATATGCAAAGAGAAGCAGGATAGCCACGATAACCTTTAAAAGCCGGAGCAGCGCCCATTTCTCTTGTTCTCGTCTCCGCATGCTCATCAAGTTTTTTTGTCTGAACTCCAGGTTTTATCATCTCACCTAACTCATACAAAATTTTGGCAACTATTTGATTACTCATCTTCATAGCTTTAATTTCTTCTTCACTCTTATAAATAATCATTTTCGGGCTTCTTGCTCCTTGAATTCGGTCATTTCAGTCTCTAAAAGAGAGCTAATATTTTGAAATACAGCCTCAATTTCTCCTGAACCATCTACTCTTTGAAAACTGCCTTTCTTCTGATAATAACCTATGAGGGGCTCGGTCTGTTGGCGGTATACCCTTAGGCGTTCTTTAATCACCTCTGGTTGGTCATCTTCTCTTTGGAAAAGCCTGGATCCACAAGCATCGCATATGCCCTCTCTTTTAGGTTTCGTGGTAAGAATGCTGTAGACAGCAGCACACTGAGGACAGGTCCGTCTGGCTGAAAGACGCTCGACGATAATCTCTTCTGGTAAATGAATCTCAATTACTATTTCTTTTCGATTACCATCCATTTCTTCTAGTTTCTGTGCCTGGGAAATGCTGCGAGGGAATCCATCCAAAACATATCCCAAGCGACAATCATCGTTAAAAATCCGTTCTTTCACTATCTCCAAAACAATCTCATCCTCAACTAATGCGCCCCTCTTCATCTGGACCTCTGCCTTCTTTCCCAAGGCAGTCCTTTCGGATACTGCTAGACGCAGAAGATCTCCTGTGGAGATCCTGGGGAATTCATATCTTTTTTCGATTAGTTCCCCCTGGGTGCCTTTGCCGCTGCCTGGGGGACCGAGCATGATAATCCTCATCCTCTTCTTCCTCTGATCCGACCTCGCCGCATGAATCCATCATAGTGGCGCATAACAAGTTGTGCTTCTATCTGCTGCAGAGTATCCATGGCCACGCCCACTACAATCAGAATAGAGGTCCCACCAAAATAGAAATCGACATTCAACCCCTGAGTAAACCAATTAGGAAGATTACGTTCTAAAAAACCTCCGATCACGGGGATAGCTTGGACCTTAAGTCCTGTGACTAAGAATTCTGGTAAGATGGCAATGGCAGCCAAATAGACAGCACCAACCAGAGTTATCCGAGAAAGAACACCATCAATGAAGTCAGAAGTGTTTCTCCCCGGTCTAATCCCAGGAATAAAGCCGCCGTATTTTCTCAAATTGTCTGCAACATCCACAGGATTGAAAATGATGGACACATAAAAATAAGTGAAAAAAATGATTGCTGCAATGTAGAGAAGATTATAAAGCGGCATTCCCCAGGCAAACTGCCGAGCAATGTTCTGAAATACAGGATACTTTATGAGTTGGGCCGCGGTGGAGGGTATAGTTATGATGGAGGCAGCAAAAATAATAGGGATAACTCCTCCTGTATTAACTCTTAAAGGAAGATGTGTGCTCTGCCCTCCGTAAATTTTCCTTCCCACCACTCTTTTGGCATAAGAGACAGGAATACGCCTCTGTCCTCTCTCCACAAAGACAATGATAGCTACTACGGCAATCATCATTGCTACCAGAAAAATGAGCCTCAAAGGTCCAACATTTCCAGTTCTTAAGTTTAAAATCATATTTTGGACTCCGCGAGGAAAATTAACCACAATCCCTGCAAAGATGATAAGAGAAATACCATTTCCTATTCCCCTCTCAGATATTTGCTCTCCCAGCCACATAATAAAAACCGTTCCTGTTGTAAGGGTCAGAACCGTCAACAATTTAAACCCAAGACCAGGATTGGGGACGATGGGCGCACCTCCTGGAGTCCTAAGGCCTTCTAACAACATGCTTATAGCGAAAGATTGGATCACACAAATAACGATTGTTCCGTAGCGGGTGTATTGAGTTATCTTCTTGCGTCCCAGCTCTCCTTCTTTTGAAAGCTTCTCTAGATAGGGCCAGACAACTTGGAGTAACTGGAGAATAATAGAGGCGCTGATGTAAGGCATTATACCCAAGGCAAAAATCGTCATGCGGGACATATTTCTACCAGAAAAAAGGTCGATAAACCCGAAGATTGTTCCTTTTTGAGTTTGCCAAAATTCTGCCAAAGCTTCGGCACTTATTCCCGGATTGGGGATCTGGGCACCTATCCGGTAAACGGCTAAAATAAAGAGAGTAAAAAGCACCCTCTTTCTCAGATCAGGAATACTGAAAATGTTTCTTATACTTTCTAACATCACTAATTTCCTATGAGAAGTGCTTTTCCGCCTGCTTTCTCAATCTTCTTTCGGGCGGACTCAGAAAACTTATGAGCATGAATAGTTTTCGGGGAAGCAATTTTTCCCAGTCCTAAAACTTTGACTATTTCAGATTCTTTCTTAATCAGACCAGCTTCCACCATATCCTTAATTTTAATCTCTTTTTTGGTTATTTTCTCGAATCTCTCAAGATTGATCACTCTGTACTCTTTCCTGAAAATATTGGTGAAGCCCCTCTTGGGAACTCTTCGATGAAGAGGCATCTGTCCCCCTTCGAATCCTCTTTTGCGTGAATATCCAGAGATAGAGGTTTGCCCCTTGGTGCCTCGACCAGATGTCTTCCCCGAACCAGAACCAGGACCACGTCCCACTCTTTTCCTCTTCTTGTGGGAACCTTCAGCCGGATGTAAATCGCTCAATTTCATTATTTCTCCAAACTCTCAACCTTGAGCAAATGAGGTATTTTTTTTATCATGCCCCAGGTCTCAGGAGAGTCTTTTCTTACTGCAAACGAATTAATCTTTCTCAAGCCTAATCCTTTTATAACTTCTCTCTGATACCTGGTTCGCCCAATGACACTTCTGACTAACTCTATTCTTAACCGTTTCCCTTCCGTCTTGGTTTTCTTCATAGTACCTGCTTTTGCCGCTTTTGGCTGAGTGTCTTCTGTCTTCTTCTCTTTTACTGCCATATCTCTTCCTTTTTCTTACCCCTTACTTTCGATACTTTTTCTGGATCTTTTATATTTTTCAAAGCATCCATAGTCGCATTGGTCACGCTGATTGGGTTGTTGCTTCGAATAGATTTGGTCAAAATATCTTTTATGCCAGCCAATTCCATTATCGCTCTTACAGCTCCGCCGGCAATAACTCCTGTTCCTCTCGAAGCAGGCCTAAGAACAACGATACCTCCTCCTGCCTCTCCTCTAACGTAATGAGGAATGGTTGTGCCTGAAAGAGGAACTTCAATCAAGTTTTTCTTAGCATTCTCAACAGCCTTGGCTATAGCTTGTGGAACTTCTCTAGCTTTTCCTTTGCCAACACCCACAAACCCATTCTTATTGCCTGCAGCTACTAAAGCAGAGAAACTCAAATTCTTTCCTCCCTTGACAACCTTGGAGACTCTTCGTATAGAAATAACCTGGTCTTTTAACTCAAATTCCTGTTCTTCTTTAATTTTTTCTTCTGCCACATTTCCTCCTTTTCTAGTTTGTCTAGTCTATCTAGTTCATCTAGTTTCTCCAATTGAGGTTTGATGAATCAACCTCCTACATGAAAGAATAACTTGTGAGAATGCCACGTCGCTTCGCTCCTCGCAATGACATCTCATCTTCTCACTCCTAACTCCTTACTATTTACTCTTTACTCTCAGAAAGCAATTCCTTCCTTCCTTATACCTTCAGCCAAGGCTTTAATCCGACCATGATAGGGGTAAATGCCCCTATCAAAAATTATCTTTTTAATCTTTTTTTCCTTCAATCTTTTAGCTAGGATTTCACCAAGAACCTGAGATGTCTCTAAATTCTTATGATTTTTATGTTTTTCTCTAAAATCTTTTTCTAAAGTTGATGCAGAAACCAAAACTTCGCTATTTTCATCGTTAATAACTTGAGTGTATATGTAGCGGTTGCTCTTAAAGACAAAGACCCTAGGCCTCTCAGCGGTACCGCTAATTTTCTTCCTGATTCTTTTTCTTATGCGCTTTTTAGCCTTTTGCTTTATTTCTACCTTATTCTTATACATCACTCACTCCTGCTTTTCTTTCCTTTTTTCGTAATCGCTCTCCTACAAAACGTATTCCTTTGAGCTTATAAGGATCAGGTTTGCGAAAATCCTTAATCTCTTGAGAAACCTGACCTACTCTTTGTTTATCTATGCCTTTTACAGTTATCAAAGTCGGCTTCTCTAGTATAATTTCTATATCCTCTGGTATCATATAAACCACAGGCTTTGAATACCCTAGACTTAATTCGAGCTTATCCTTATCAAGCTTTGATCGGTATCCAACACCAACTATTTCCAGCTGCTTGGAATAGCCAGTAGAAACTCCTACGACAGAATTATGAGCTAAACTCCGGCAAAGCCCATGAAAAGAGCGGAGCTCTTTGGAATCACCAACTCTGGTAATGATAAGTTTATTATCATCAAGTTGAGCTTTTATTCGAGGAAACAAGGGTGAAGTAAGTTTTCCCTTAGGGCCTTCAAATTCGATTTTCTCTGGAAGAATGTTTGCTTTCACACCCTCAGGTAATACAATCGGCTGTTTCCCTACTCTTGACATTCTTTCACTTCCTCTCTTTTCAGAATTACCAGATATAGCATAAAACCTCTCCACCTACTCCCAGTTCCTCACACTTCTTGCCTGTAGCAATTCCTGAAGAGGTAGAAATTATGGCAATCCCAAGTCCATTCAGGACTTTTGGGATAGAGTCTCCCTTACAGTAAATACGGCAGCCTGGTTTACTTATCCTCCTAAGTCCTGAAATGGCGCTTTTATTGTCTTCTACATACTTTAGATTGATGCTTAAGATTCCTTGCTTGTTATCATCAACAACCTTAAAGTTCTTAATATAGCCTTCTTCTTTTAGAATCTTTGCAATTTCTACCTTCATTCGAGAACAAGGGATGCTTACATCCCTCTTTTTAACCTCGATGGCATTCCTTATCCTGGTTAACATATCAGCTGTAGGATCTGTTAAACTCATAATCTTATCCTTCTCCTAAATCACCATGATGCTTTAGTTATTCCAGGGATTTCTCCCTTAAGAGCCAATTCTCGAAAACACAATCGACACATATCGAATTTTCTATAATAGGCTTTAGATCGTCCACAGATCCGACAACGGCTCTTTCTCCTCGTAGAATATTTTGGCTCCTTTAAATATTTTGCCATACTCGATTTTCTTGACACTTTCTCCTCTCTTTATCAGGACTCTCTAAAAGGCATGCCCATTTTTTTCAACAAGGCATACGCCTCTTCATCGCTTTCCCCAGAAGTCACTATGGTTATGTTCATGCCCCGTTGTCTCTCCACTTTTGTATAATCTATTTCTGGAAAAACAAGTTGATCTTTCATGCCCAGTGTATAGTTTCCCCTCCCGTCAAAGGAATCGGGAGAAACGCCTCTGAAATCTCTGACCCTGGGGAGAACTACATTCACTAGCCGATCAAAAAATTCATACATTCTCCTTCCACGTATTGTTACATAACAGGCAATAGGTTGTCCTTTGCGAAGCTTAAATGAAGAGATAGACTTCTTTGCTCTTCCTACTCCAGGCCACTGACCTGTGATAAGACTCAGTTCGGTTTTAGCCGCATCTAAAGCCTTGATATTCTGCGTGGCCTCCCCAATACCCATATTCAAGACAATCTTTTCGAGTCTGGGGACTGCCATTTTATTTTTTATACCTAGCTCCTTCTGAAGAGCTGGAATAATTTCCTTTCTGTACATTTCATAAAGACGACTCATCCTTCCCACCTCATTTTTGCCGCTCAAGACTCACATCACACTTGCTACATGTTCTTATTTTGCTGCCATCTTCTAATTGTTTCCTCTTTATTCTAACTCCTTGCCTACATTCAGAGCAATAAATCATCAAGTTGGAAACATGAATAGGAGCTTCCTTCTCCATGATACCTCCCTGAATATTCTTGCTCCGATCGGGACGAATAAACTCCTTAACAAAATTTGCTTTTTCTACTACTACTCTTCTTTCGTGTGGAAAAATTTTCAATATCTTCCCTGTTTTTCCCCTGTCCTTGCCAGTTTTAACCATGACCATATCATTCTTTTTCAGAAGAATCTTGTTCATCAGAGAACCTCCGGAGCAAGAGAAACAATCTTCATAAATCTTTTCTCCCTTAATTCTCTTCCAACAGGGCCAAAAACCCTAGTGCCTATTGGTTCTCCTCCTCGGTCAATGATAACCGCTGCATTATCATCAAACCGGATATATGAGCCATCCCTTCGACGAATCTCCTTCTTTGTTCGAACGATTACAGCTCTTACTACTTTCCCCTTTGGGATCTTGCTTTCAGGATTTGCATCTTTTACTGTTGCCGAAACAACATCACCTATGGAGGCTACTTTGCCGACTCCTCCTCCCAGAGGAGTGATGCACATGATCTTTCGTGCACCTGAATTATCGGCAACTTTTAGCATGGTTTGAGCTTGGATCATTCTCCTTTTTCCTCAGCTTCTTTTTCCTTTCTGATATCTTCTGGGGTAAGACCTACTATTTCTTGAACCCGCCACCTTTTTCTTCTACTCAAGGGTCTTGTTTCTATGATTTTAACTATATCTCCTACTTTGCATTTCTCGTACTCATCATGTGCGAGGAACTTTTTCTTTTTCTTGATTATCTTTTTGTAGAAGGGATGCCTCACTGGCCGTTCTACAAGAACGGTAACAGTCTTTTTCATTTTATTTCCGATAACTACTCCCGTCTTGGTGGTCTGTCTTTTTTGCTTTTCTTCCATTCCTTATTCCGTTCCTTTACTTTTTTCTTTGATTATAGTCTTTATTCGAGCAATATCTCTCCTTATGTTTCTGAGCTTCAGGTTATCTTCCAACTGCCCTAAAGCATGCTGGAAGCGAAGTTTGAAGAGCTGGTCTTTCAACTCATCTTCTTTTCTGAAGAGTTCGTCTTCGGATAACTCTTTCAATTCTCTCGCTTTCATCTATACTCCTTGCTATCTCTTTCGACAAATCTTGTTTTGATCGGAAGCTTGCGGTCAGCCAATCTCATAGCCTCTCTAGCTATATTCTCAGAAACACCCTCTAATTCATACAGCATCTTGCCTGGTTTAATAACATCCACCCAGAATTCAGGGTCTCCTTTTCCTTTTCCCATTCTTACCTCTGTAGGCTTTCTGGTTACAGATTTCCAGGGAAAAGCTCTAATCCATAGCTTGCCTCTTCTTTTGACATGGCGGGTTATGGCGATTCTACCCGCTTCTATTTGACGGGCTGTTAGCCAGCAAGGTTCCATCGCTTGAAGACCATACTCTCCAAAAGATAAACTCGATCCTCGATAGGCCTTCCCCCTCATATTTCCTCTTTGGAGTTTCCTGTATTTAACTTTTTTAGGCATCAACATGACTAAATCTCCTCAATCTCAGCAGCCTGGGAGGAAATCTTTTGTTTTTCTACATCACTTCTGTAGATCCAGACCTTTATGCCTATCTGGCCATAAGTTGTAAAAGCTTCAGTAAAGCCGAAATCTATATCTGCTTTTAAGGTTTGAAGGGGCAATTGACCTCTTAAATACCACTCTGAGCGAGCTATCTCCACCCCTCCTAACCGACCTGAACACATGACTTTTATTCCTTTTGCTCCCATTTTCATCGCCATATCAACAGCTCTCCTCATGGCTCTCCGATAAGCTATTCTCTTCTCAAGCTGGATAGCGATGTTTTCACCTACCAACAAAGCGCTAAGCTCTGGTTTATCTACTTCTCTGATATCTATGTAAACTGTCCGTCGAGCGATTTCTTGAAGGAATTTTTTCAAGTTTTCAATTTCTTTTCCTCCTCGTCCGATAATAATGCCAGGACGAGCTGTATTGATTATGACTCTAACTTTTGGACCAACCCTTTCCACGTCAACCGCTGCAATTCCTGCATGAAAATACCTCTCTTTTATCTCCTTCTTCATTTTTAAATCTTCATGAATCAATCGGCTGTATTCCCGACCTTTAGAGAACCAACGGGAACTCCATACTTTATTGAAACCTAATCTAAAACCTACAGGATGTGTTTTCTGTCCCACTTTTTATCTCCCTTTTCTTTCTTCTAAAAAAACATGGACATGGCTGGTCCTTTTCAAGATACGGTGGGCTCTTCCCATAGGGGCAGCTCTCAATCTCTTCCATTGAGGACCTTGATTGACAAAAATGTTAGAGATATACAGATTATCTACATCGATATTAGCAACTTTCTGCTGTGCATTCGCAACTGCAGAACGCAGAACTTTCTCCACTATCGCGCTCGCTTTTTTCTTTTGTGAAAAGCGAAGAATGGTCAGAGCCTCTCCTACATATCTATCCTTGATTAAGTCAGTGACCAATCGGCATTTCTGGGGAGAAATCCTAATGTATTTGGCAACTGCCCAAGCCACATATTCTTGATTTTCCATTTTTCTATTTTTTTATCCTCACTGTTCGAGCTGTCTTTGATGTATGACCCTTAAAAATTCTTGTGGGTGAAAATTCTCCTAATTTATGACCCACCATATTTTCGGTTACGAATACTGGAATAAATTTTCTTCCATTATGAACTGCAATTGTCATCCCTACCATCTCAGGAATTATTGTAGATTGGCGAGCCCAGGTTTTGATCACCTTTCTCTTCTCTCCTTTTGCCTCTAATTCTTTCAACTTCTTCATAAGTTTCTCATCTAAGTAGGGACCTTTTTTAAGAGACCTGCCCATGATTATTTACTCCTTCTTCTTACTATAAAAGTTTGAGTCCGTTTGTTTCTTCTTGTTTTGTAGCCTTTGGTTGGCTTACCTCCTGGAGTTACAGGATTCCGACCTCCTTTTGCTTTTCCTTCTCCTCCTCCATGCGGATGATCAACAGGATTCATGGCTGTTCCTCTTACATGCGGTCTTTTCCCTCTCCATCGATTCCGACCTGCTTTTCCTATGGAAATATTCTGGTGGTCAAGATTCCCCACCTGACCAATCGTAGCTCGGCAATCCAGGTGAACTTTTCTGATTTCGGAGGAAGGAAGACGAATTTGAGCATAATCCCCTTCTTTAGCTAATATTTGAGCACCCACTCCTGCTGACCTGGCTAACTGACCTCCTTTATTGTTTCTCATTTCAATGTTGTGGATTACAGTACCGAGGGGGATGTGGCGAAGGGGCAAAGAATTGCCAGCAAGAATATCCACCGGCTCCTGGGAAGCAATAATCCTCTGTCCGACCTTCAAATCTAATGGAGCCAATATGTACCGTCTCTCGCCATCTAAGTACTTTATTAAAGAGATAAAAGCTGAGCGGTTTGGGTCGTATTCTATCGTCTCCACTACTCCTTGAACGCCTATCTTATCCCTTTTAAAATCAATGATACGGTACAGACTCTTATGGCCTCCTCCCCGATGTCGAACAGTAATGTGGCCACGAGAGTTTCTTCCTCCCGATTTAGAAGTAGACTGAACTAATGGTCTATAAGGACGGTCTGCAGTTAACTCTTCGAAGCTTAATCCAGTCCTCTGCCGGAGGCTAGAAGTTGTCGGTCTGTATTTTTTTATTCCCATTCTATACAGCCTCAAAGAATTCAAGCATTTTTTCGCCTTCTTTTAGCTTCACGTAAGCCTTTTTCCAATCTTTTTTCTTGCCTTCCGATCTCCCAACCCTTCTTGTCTTTCCTCTCTTATTCTGAGTTCTAACTCTCTCTACCTTTACTTTAAAAAGCTGTTCAACTGCTTTTTTTATTTCATTTTTATTGGCTCGTCTGTCAACTTCAAAACAAACTTCTCTGTTTATATCCTTCATCAAGGTGCTTTTTTCGGTGATAACAGGCCTTAAAATAATCTTATAATTATCCTTCACTTCAATTTCTCCATCAAAGATCCAAACGCTTTATAGGAAAAAACAAGCCATTTGTGTTTTAAAATATCGTAGGTGTTTACTTCGTTGTAATCGACCATCTTTATCTTGGGAATATTCCGTAGAGAAAGAAACAGATTTTTATTTTCATGACTGTCAACGATTAAAGCTGAATCCAAATTAAGACTCTTTAAAAATTCAACTCCTTCTTTTGTCTTCGGTTCTTTGAAATCCAACTTTTCAAGTACAACCACCTGATTTTCTGCAAATTTCAAGGATAAAGCGGATTTCAAGGCATTCTTCTTCGCTTTCTTGGGGAGACTGTAGTAAAAGCTTCTTGGTTTGGGACCAAAGGTGACTCCCCCCGCTCTCCATAAAGGAGAGCGAATACTTCCAGCCCTTGCTCTTCCGGTTCCCTTCTGTCTCCAGGGCTTTCTGCCTCCTCCTCGAACCTCGGCTCTGGTCTTGGTTGAGGCTGATCCTGTCCTCTGGTTCGCCCTGTAACTGATAACAGCCTCATAAAGAAGATGCTCTTTGACTGGATAAGAAGCGATTTCCTTGGGCAGACTTACTTCCTTAGCTGTCTTTCCGCTCTTATCTAAAACTTTTATCTTTGCCATCTTTTACTCTTTTCTCTTTTACTCAGATTTCTTCTTTGCGGATTTCTTTTCCTCAAGCTTCTTTTCCTCTGGCTTCTTCTCTTGAGGTTTAGACTTCATTTCCTCAGCCTTCCTTTCCTCAGAGGCTTGCTTCTTTTTCTCGGGCTTCTTCTTTTCAGCCTTCCCTTCTTCAAACTTCTTCTCAGCAGGGGCTTGTTCCTTTGCTTCAGGAACTTTTTTCTCTTCAAGAGCTTTCCTTTTTTCTTCAGGAATTTGTTTCATTGCTTCAGGAGCAGGCTTCTTTTCTCCACCTCCATGAATGTTAAAATCTGCTTTCTTCACCAAAAGATATCCCCCGTTGGCCCCGGGAACTGCTCCTTTAACTACCAAAAGGTTATTCTCTTTATCTGCTTGAACAATGATAATATTCCTGATTGTCACTCTGTTATGGCCCATATGACCAGGCATCTTTTTCCCTTTGACAACTCGAGAAGGAAAGGCAGAAGCTCCAATGGAACCTGGAGTTCTATGGAACATAGAGCCGTGGCTGGCTTTTCCACCACGAAATCCCCAGCGCTTGATCACGCTGGCAAAGCCTTTTCCTTTACTCGTCCCAACAACATGAATTTTCTCACCTTCCTGAAAAATATCTACTAAAACTTGATCTCCTTCTTTTATCTCTGCTTCTTCCTCGAAACGAAATTCTCGCAAAATCCTTACCGGGGGAACTCCAGCTTTCTTAAAATGGCCCAATTGGGGCTTTATTGGCTGCTTCACTCCTTCATCTTCCACAAGGCCTAATTGCACAGCAGCATATCCATCCTTTTCTTTTGTCTTCTTCTGAATCACAGTGCAGGGACCTGCCTTTATCACCGTGATAGGAACTACATTTCCATCTGCGTCAAAAGTCTGACTCATCCCTATCTTTTTCCCAATTAGGCCTTCTACCATGGCTATTCTCCTCCGGTCCCAAAGGCTTGAATTTCAACATCGATTCCTGCTGGTAAATCTAATTTCTGAAGCTCTTCGATGGTTTCATTGTTGTACTCGCTGATATCAATTAATCTCTTATGAATTCTCATTTCGAAGTGCTCCCTGGATCTCTTATCCACATGAGGAGAACGAAGGACACAAAACCTGTGTATCTTTGTAGGAAGGGGTATTGGTCCTGATACATGGGCTCCCGTTCTTTTTGCTTTAATAACAATGTCTTTAATAGACTGGTCCAAAAGGCGATGGTCAAAAGATTTGAGTCTGATTCTTATTTTTTCCATTTTCTCTGTTCCTCAGTTCTCCTCGCATTTAGTTTGTTTAGTTTATCTCGTTTATCCAGTAAGGGTTTGATGAATCAAACCCCTTCAATTTTATTACTCTTTACTCCTGACTCCTTACTCTATTACTTCAGTGACGGTGCCGGCTCCAACCGTCCGTCCTCCCTCTCTTATCGCAAACCTCAATTCCTTCTCCATAGCCACATCCATTATCAACGATATCTCCAAATTTACATTGTCTCCCGGCATCACCATCTCTACCTTATCCGATAACTTAACCGTTCCCGTAACATCCGTCGTCCGAAAATAAAACTGCGGCCTGTAACCAGTAAAAAACGGCGTGTGCCGCCCTCCTTCCTCCTTCTTCAACACATATATCTCCCCCTTAAACTTCCGATGCGGCGTTATCGACCCAGGCTTCGCTAACACCATCCCTCGCTCTACCTCATCCTTATCCGTCCCTCTCAACAACACTCCTACATTATCTCCTGCTATCCCCTCATCCAACGTCTTGCGAAACATCTCTACCCCTGTCACAACTCGCTTCCGCGTCTCACCAAACCCTACTATCTCTATATCCTCTCCTACCTTCACCTTGCCTCGCTCTACCCGACCCGTCACAACCGTACCACGTCCACTTATCGAAAATATGTCCTCTATCGGCATCAAAAATGGCTTGTCCACTAACCTCTCAGGCTCCGGTATGTAACTGTCCACCGCCTCCATCAACTCCAACACCGGCTTGTTCACCTCAGCCTCAGGATCACCATCAGACTCCATCGACTTCAACGCACTCCCCCTTATAACCGGTATCTTGTCCCCAGGAAACTCGTACTTCGTCAATAACTCCCTCACCTCTAACTCCACTAAATCCAATATCTCAGGATCATCCACCAAATCTACCTTGTTCATAAATACCACTATCGCCGGCACATTCACCTGCCGCGCCAATAATATGTGCTCCCTCGTCTGCGGCATCGGACCATCATCCGCCGCCACAACCAATATCGAACCATCCATCTGCGCCGCCCCAGTTATCATGTTCTTTATGTAATCCGCATGCCCAGGACAATCTATGTGCGCATAATGCCGATTCCCCGTCTCATACTCTATGTGCGCTATCTGTATCGTCAACCCCCGCTCCTTCTCCTCAGGCGCATTGTCTATCCGATCAAACTCCACATACTCTACCGCCGAATTCATCCTGTTCAATACCTTCGTCACCGCCGATGTCAACGTCGTCTTACCATGATCCACATGCCCTATCGTACCTATGTTTAAATGCGGTTTCGTCCGCTCAAACTTTGCCCTCGCCATCTCTTACCTCCTTTTGTTTAACTTTTTTTAAGAATCTTATCACTTATTTAGCTCTTTTCCCTAGTCTAGCCAGTCTTGGCTATTTTATTTATCTATGTATAGGAATTCTTCCTTCAATCCTGGCAATTATTTCTTCTTGAATGGGTAAAGGAATCAAATCATACTTAAAAAATTCCATGGAAAAATCTCCCCTCCCTTGAGTCAGGGTGCGAAGAACAGTAGCGTAGCCAAACATCTCTGATAAAGGAACTATTGCCTTGACAACTCTCGAGCCTCCTACCATCCCCATTCCTTCTATTTTGCCTCTTCGTGTGTTGATATCTCGAACGATATCTCCTAAATACTCTTCTAGAGCTACTACTTCCAGACTCATGATGGGTTCCAGAAGAACCGGATTCGCCCTAGAAGCTGCATCTTTAAAGGCTAAAGAGCCAGCTATCTTATAAGCAATAGAAGAAGAATCAACCTCATGAGAAGAACCATCTACAAGGGTAACTTTTACATCTGCAACGGGAAAGCCAGCTAAAATTCCTGCTTCCGTAGCTTCTCTCACACCATCTCGGATAAAACGTCTGAATTCTTTAGGAATAACACCGCCTTTTATTTTCTCCTCAAACTTAAATCCTTGGCCTCTCTCTAAAGGTTCAACAATAACCTTGCAGTGGCCGTACTGTCCCCTTCCTCCTGTCTGACGGATGTATTTACCTTCGCCCTCAGCCTCAGCTTTGATTGTTTCTTTATAAGCAACTTTAGGTTTCCCTAAATTCGCACGAACTCCAAACTCTCTTGTCATACGATCCATGATAATTTCCAAGTGGAGTTCTCCCATGCCATAAATGAGAGTTTGTCCTGTCATTGGATCCTGTTTAATCTTAAAAGTTGGGTCTTCTTTGGCGAACTTGTTTAAGACGTCGGCCAATTTAGAATGTTCTACTTTTGACTTGGGCTCAATAGTAGCTGAAATAACAGGTTCAGGAAATTTAATGGATTCAAGGACGATCGGGTGACTCCGCTGGCATAAAGTATCTCCAGTAGCAACATTCTTCATGGATGTTAGAGCAGCTATGTCTCCAGCGTGTACCTCTTTTATATCCTTTCTCTTGTTGGAATGCATTTCCAGAATGCGAGAAATGCGTTCCTCTTTTTCTTTTGCTGAATTATAAACGGTTGAACCTATTTTTGCCTTGCCAGAATAAACACGGAAAAAGGCAAGGGTTCCCACATAGGGGTCGTTCATAATTTTAAACACTAGAGCAGCAAGGGGCTCATCATTAGATGCTCTCCTCGTTTCCACCTCAAGGGTTCTGGGGTGAAGTCCTTTCACAGGAGGCATATCAAAGGGAGAAGGCAAATAATCCAAGATAGCGTCCAATAAAGGATGGACTCCCTTATTTCGGAAAGAAGCACCGTAAAGAACAGGTGTAAATTGGAGTGAAATTGTTGCTAATCTTATGACTTTCTTTATTTCCATAGGTGATATTTCAGCTCCATCCAAGTATTTTTCCATCAAATGGTCGTCTACATCACTCAACCGTTCTAGCATTTCATTTCTTCTCTCTTGGGCTTCTTTAATGTTTTCTTCTGAAATATCTCTTACTTCAAATTCTGTTCCTAGTATATCTTTACCCCAGTCTATTTCCTTCATTTCAACAAGGTCAATCACACCTCTAAAATTTTCCTCTCTTCCCATAGGAATCTGAATTGGTAAGGGATTAGCATTGATTCTTTTCCTCATCTGTTTAATCGCTCTTTCTGGGTCAACACCTACTCTATCCATTTTATTGATGAAAACGATTCTTGGCACCTTGTATCTATCAGCCTGGCGCCAGACAGTTTCTGACTGGGGTTCAACTCCCCCCACTCCACAGAGAATGATTATGGCTCCATCAAGTACCCTAAGAGAACGTTCCACCTCTGCTGTAAAATCTACATGGCCGGGAGTGTCTATGATATTGATTCGATGGTTTTTCCAATAACAGGTGGTTGCTGCAGAAGTGATAGTTATTCCACGTTCCTGCTCTTGAGCCATCCAATCCATAACAGCTGTGCCCTCATCCACTTCTCCCATCTTGTAAGTAATACCAGTATAGAAAAGAATTCTCTCTGTGGTGGTAGTCTTCCCCGCATCGATATGAGCCATTATTCCGATGTTCCTGACATCTCCAAAAGGGGACTCTTTTTTCAACTCTATTCTCCATCTTAATTTTTTTCAAATTTCTAATCTTCTTAAAGAAGACTACCATCTATAATGAGCGAAAGCTCTGTTTGCCTCAGCCATCTTATAAGTATCTTCTCTTTTCTTGACTGCACCACCTCGATTGCTAACTGCATCAATGATTTCAGCTGCCAGCTTTTCTTCCATGCTCTTTCCCCCTCTTCCCCGAGCATAATTGATCAACCACCTCACAGCCAATGATGTCCCACGGTGATTGGCTACTTCAACAGGAACCTGGTATGTAGCACCTCCCACTCTTCGAGATTTCGTCTCAAGAACCGGTTTAGTATTTTCCACGGCTTTCTCGAACATCTTAAGGGGGTCTTCTTTTGCTTTCTTCTTTACCTGTTCCATAGCTCCATAAACGATTTTTTCAGCCGTACTTTTTTTCCCTTCTTTTACGACAATATTTATAAATCTAGTAATCAGAGTGCTTGTGTAAAAAGGATCGGGCTGCAATTTCCTCTTCTTTACAGTACCTCTTCTAGGCATGAACTTCTCCTCTATCCAGCAATTCTTTTCTCCTTAGGTTTCTTGGTCCCGTATTTGGACCTTCCTTTCATTCTGTCTTCTACTCCTTCACAGTCTAAAGTTCCACGAACGACATGATAACGAACTCCAGGCAAATCCTTGACCCGACCTCCTCGAATGAGAACAATCGAGTGTTCTTGCAAATTATGGCCTACTCCAGGTATATATCCTGTTACTTCTATGTTATTAGTTAATCTAATCCTAGCCACTTTTCTCATGGCAGAATTAGGCTTTTTGGGCGTAGTTGTAAATACCCGAGTACAAACCCCTCTCTTTTGAGGGCATCTCTCCAGAGCAGGAGATTTACTTTTGTATTTTTTTTCTTTTCTGCCTTTTCTCACTAATTGATTTACAGTAGGCAAAAGTAACCTCCTCGAAAAAATCTATAACTTATTCTTCTCGAATAAAAAATATTCTAAGATGAATGGGCGGATGATAGCAAAAATGCCCTGCTATGTCAAGATTTTTGAGCAATTTAGGACATATCTAACTTTTAGGTTGAACATCTACTTCCTCTTCAGTTTCTTCCATTTTTTCTTCTTTCAGCTCGACATCTCGGTAGTACTTATATCCAGTTCCAGCAGGAATGAGCCTGCCCATAATAATATTCTCTTTTAGTCTCCTTAAATGGTCGACTTTTCCATAAAGACTCGCTTCTGTTAAAACTCGAGTTGTCTCCTGGAAAGAAGCAGCGGCAATGAAACTATCTGTGCTTAAAGCACTTTTTGTGATTCCCAAGAGAAGAGGTCTGGCCTTTGCTGGCTTTCTTCCTTTCTTGATAATTTTCTCGTTTTCCCTTTGGAAAACAAATTTATCAACCTGCTCATCAACCAGAAATTCCGTATCGCCTACTTCCTCCACTTTTACCCATCGGAGCATCTGACGAATGATGATTTCGATATGCTTGTCG
>Ga0209978_10000364_pt1 | contig 16722 bp, 15 predicted proteins | sample BentaG_FD_182805 | JGI IMG/M metagenome (GOLD analysis project Ga0209978, IMG submission 182805) | Deep subsurface microbial communities from South Atlantic Ocean to uncover new lineages of life (NeLLi) - Benguela_00093 metaG (SPAdes)... | ecosystem: Environmental > Aquatic > Marine > Oceanic >... | reverse complement strand
GAGATTCGGTAGAGCAATCACATCATACTCATCAGGACGAAGCAGGACCTGCTGGAACATCTGGTCTGCGATTCTGTCTTTAACGACAATTCGCCCTCCTGGGTCTCCTGTTTCCTTTCCACCCCTCAACTCAGCAAAGGCGCCCGGTTTTGTTGTAGGCGTAACCCCATCAGGTCCCTTCACCTGGTCCCAGAGTTCATCTTCTGTTATGATGTGGTCACGGAATTCTTCTTTGGCAACTTCAAACCCCCAGTCCTTGAAAGCCCCTTCTGTGAACTTCATAATATTTCCTTTGTGAACCAGTGTGACACTCTTTCCTTTTCTCTCTACAGTATGTTGTATCGCCTTTTTAACCAGTCTTTTCGTGCCTGTAATACTTATGGGCTTCACGCCTATTCCTGAATCATCCCGTATGTTTACGCCCATCTCTTTTTTAAAGAAGTCGAGCACTTTCTTTACTTCGGGTGTCCCCTGTTCCCATTCTATTCCCGCATAAACATCTTCGGTGTTCTCTCTAAATACGATAACATTCAGTTTCTCTGGATGTCTTACTGGAGAAGGAACGCCCTTATAATGTTTCACCGGTCTAACACATGCATATAGATTCAATCTCTGCCTCATACTCACATTGAGGCTTCTATACCCACCTGCAACAGGCGTAGTGAGTGGTCCTTTTATAGCCACGATAAAATGTTCTATAGCATTGTATGTATCATTGGGCAGCACCTCGCCGTATTTTTCTTGAGCCTTCTCACCACCATATATCTCCATCCACACTATCTTCTTCTTTCCACCGTAGGCGTATTCCACTGCTGCCTTCCAGACCCTTTTTGCTGTGCTCATAATATCCGGTCCTATACCATCGCCCTCTATAAAAGGAATAATCGGGTTATCAGGGATCTGTAACTTGCCGTCTTTTATCTCTATCTTCTCACCGTCTTTGGGCACTTTCAATTTATCAAATTTCATACTACCTCCTTTACATTTAACTTTTATGAAATATATAAACAAAAACCAACTTGTCAATAATTTTTGTAAGGAACCCACAGATAGACCCGGATAAACGCAAAAGACCCGTAGAGGAGTCAGGCATAATTATTATGATAAAAGTAATAACCCCAAAAGCAAAACCTGCGGCAAAGAAAAATTTAAAATTAAAGACCTGACCCTCAGTACTTTCCAAATATTTTAAATATGACTGGAATAAGATACACAATAAATAGCATTAAAAATATGAAGACCAAAAAATAATGAAGAAATACTAATTTTTGAACATTGTTGCTTTTGTGAGGATTAAAATAAATTATCTGCCAAATAGTACGCCATAACCAAAATAGAGAGTAAGATAGAGTAATTCCAAACGCAACCCCCCTACATTGACTAAGTTCATCAGTATAAATCAATGAAAAACAAGCAAAGGCAATAAATAAAAAAATCAATGCAAAATGTATTGTATAAAATATTTTTTGGTTACCTTGAGTTATTCTTTCAAAGTCTTTTTTCCAGTTAAAAAGTTTATAAAATTGACTATGAAAAATAATCATAAAAACTGATAAAATTCCTCCAATGATAATACATATTTTTAATACCAACATTTTATCCTCCAATTTTTAATTTTTTAAAATAATTTCGCTTAACGGCTGGGGGTATATGCGAAGTTCCGAACATAGTGAGGAGTTTGAGAAAACACCGAAGGTGCGAACCGCATATCCACCTGTTATCTGATCCGAGCCGACTAATCATCACAACCATTTTGTTGCTTTCTAAACAATCTAAAGTTCAAAGGTTATAGTAGCCAAACCATGGTAATACTCCCCCCACTGTCCTGTGAAACTTAGAACAGAATAATCGGGGTCACCCACACCTAAAGGGTAATACTTTTCAAGTCCCTCACGCCAAAGTCGTTGTTTTGATTCTGGGTCTTGGAGTATATCAATAATTCCAACTAACATTAATCCCATCCATTTATCAAAATCAACGAAATAAACACACGCCTTTGGGATCTTTTTGAGTTGTGTTACTTTTTTTGAAGAGGTGTTTGTGCTAAACCATATCTTCTTTAATCCTTCATTTTCCATTTTTATCATTGCTCTAATGTTAGGGTAACCTTCAGCACCATTAGTCCCTAACATTGCGAATTTAGATCTATTTACTAATGCCAACCCTTGTTCGATAGCCTCTTCTTTTTTCATAATTATTTCCTCCTTGAATAACTTTTTAAATTATCCACCATTGTCGACCTGTCAGATAACTCGATACATCTCTGTAGATGTTCCTTTCCTTATTCTTATAGCAGTTTATTAACTGAAAGTAATTGTGTCAAGATTTTTATGTCCCCGGGGGCAGGCGTTCGTTTGTTCGTTTATGAATTGTCCCCCGTAATCAAATCTTGCTTGTCTCGACATAATTTTATTATAGTTTTGGAATAAACAGACTGTTTCGGTTGTATATACGAATGAGAAGATAAAGGATGTATAAAAGTTAAAAAGAAAGGAGGTGAAAGTAATGGTTAGAAAAATCGTAATAATGCTTTGCGTCATAGTTGTAGGCGTGAACCTTATGTGGTCACTCGGAATTGATAGTAATAAGAACGTCAGTGACATTATTAAACTTCTCAAGGCAAAGGTTGGTGAAGAAGTCATTGAGGTGCATATTGCCGAAAAAGGTAAGATTTTCGATCTATCAACTAAGAATATTATTAAACTTAAAAAGGCTGGAGCGAACGATGACCTTATTGCTTATATGATAAAGGCTGGAACGGATGATTTCCCATTCGAGATTGAGAAAGACTTTGTAGTCAAAAAACCAGCAGTGCACAAGCACCTTGCCATATTCCCGGTTTTCAAGAAGACAACGATTAAGGTAGAAAATTATCTCACTTTAGATGAGGCTCAAGAATCCAAGATTATTATAATAACTGAGAAAGAGTCGGAATCAGTCCCAGTTGTGGTGATAAAAAATACTGGACGAAAACCCATCTACATTATGGCAGGAGAGGTTATCATCGGTGGAAAGCAGGATAGAATGATCTCTTATGATGTCCTCATTCCTGCAGGTAAAGAAGTAGAAGTCTCAGTTAAGTGCGTTGAACACGGAAGATGGCACGGCAAATCTACAAAGTTTAAATCAGCTGAAGCTGTAGGATGCAAAGAAGTAAGGAGCGCCCTCCAGTTCAAAGACCAGCAAGAAGTATGGAGAGAAGTGAGTAAAGCATGTCAGGCGAATAAAGCGGAAACTGCAAGCGGGACATATAAGGCGATAGTTGAAAGCAAAGACATTGAGAAAAGAAGCAAGCCTTACCTCAAAGCAATGAAAAACGGTCTCAAAGATAAGAATATGGTAGGAATGATAATGACTCTCAATGGCGAGATAGTATGCGTCGACATATTTGCCAATTCCAAGTTCTTTGCCAAGGTAAAAGGAAAACTCCTCAAGGCGTATGTACTCGATGCAATAGGTACTGAAGTGACGAGCATGAAACCTCCTGGGAAAAAGGATATTCTTGCGTTTTTTGAGGAACTAAAGACGGCAAAGACCGAGGAACTCAAAAAGTACAACTCCAACTGCAACTATGAGTTAGAGACCGACCAAATCATCGGAAATGAATCCCGTGACAATAAAGGCAACTTACAGCACTTGAATTTGTATAAGCAGTGATTACCTGAATGAAGATAAGAGATGTACGATGTAAGATGTAGGATGAAGGATAGAAGGGTGTCTATAGTGCTGCAGTGCTACGGTTATGTGGCGCTGCAGTTTTTGCTTTGAAAGGAGAAAGTGGTTTAATCTGCGATTATCTGCGTAAATCTGTGTCCTATTAAAACTCTGTGTTCTCTGGGAACTCTTCGGTTGCAATTTTTTTCTTGACAAATTGGTAGAGAATTGATATAGTTCGATAAACAATAAATAAAATTAAGGAGGGAAAATGAACTTGTTTGTAATAATTGCAAAAGGCGGTTGGTTGATGATAGCGATTGGAATATGTTCTGTCATTGCGATCGCAATATTCATAGAGCGGTTAATAGTCCTGCATCGTAGTAGTGTGGATACAAAAACATTCATCTATGAGATTAAAGGTACAATCGGAAAAAGCGGTATAGATGAGGCTAAGGTACTATGTGGGAGGATGAAAGTCCCGATAGCTTCGCTCGTCAAAGCAGGGCTCGAATTGAAAGATAGATCAAAACAGGAGATAAGAACTGCGGTTGAAAATGCTGGAAAAGTAGAGGTGCATAAGTTGGAAAAAAATCTGGGTATATTAGGAACTATTGCAGCGATTGCTCCACTTATCGGGTTTTTAGGAACCGTTACCGGAATGATCAAGGCATTTATGAAAATCCAGGTCCTTGGAGGTAATGTTAATGCATCTGTGCTCGCCGGTGGGATATGGGAGGCACTGGTCACAACTGCTGCAGGACTGGCAGTTGGTATCCCTGCTTTAATATTCTACAACTACCTCGTGTCAAAGGTAGACAGCTTCGTCCTCGATATGGAGACAAACTCAGAGGATATTCTAAATCTTTTAAAGGAGTAAAACAATGGATATCAGATCAACGCACAGGATAAAAACATCCTTCACTTTCATCTCTCTCGCAGATATAGTGCTTCTGCTTCTTATATTCTTCCTCCTATCATCTACCTTCATAGTCCAGCCAGGGATAAGGGTTAGACTACCAAAGGCGATAACGAGAGATGCCGAGATTGAGAGAAATATATCAATAACCTTGCTTGGAAGTGGAGAGATATATCTGGAGGATGAACCGGTAGACATCGCGACCCTCCCGGGTAGGATCTATCAAAGGTTAATAGAACAACCCGAGCAGTTGATAGTATTGAGGGCAGATAGAGAGGTGCCCCTTGAGCGTGCAGTTGAAATCCTCGACATTGCAAAAGGTGCCGGTGGAGAGAAATTCATTATAGCAACCCAACCGAAGGCAGAATGAGATGCAGATAAAAAAAGAAACGAGCATAGGTTTTTTCGCATCCTTTTCTTTTCATATCCTACTACTGGTCGTTTTCTCTTTTGTAGTCGTCGAGATGAAGAAAGAGGTTTCCACTTTTATAACACTCGAGTTCAAAACTGTCGAAGAACCTATAAAAAAGCTGGGGAGTAAGGGGGCGGTTAACCTCCCTTTATCAAGTTTTTATAAAGAGGAGATCCCACTCCCTGTTTATGAGAAGATGGCAATCGAAAGCAAACTTGAACCAAAACCCATAGATGTGGGTGAGAAAGAAACTGGAGAAATAGAAACCATTGGCGAACGTTCAACTTTCACACTTTCAGGGGAAATCTCTAAACGCTCCATAGTATGGAAGGTGCTGCCTCAATATCCAGAGGGGCTCCAAAAAGAGGTGATTTTAAAATTTAGATTTTCGGTCTCACCAGAAGGTAGTGTGGGGGAAATCATCCCATTGATGAAAGGCGACCCAACATTGGAGAAACTGACTATCTCCTCCCTATCACAATGGCGATTCTCACCCCTGCCAAAAGAGGCGCCACAACTCTACCAGGAAGGGATAATAACATTCATATACAGATTGCAATAGTATATGGAAACAGTTTTGCACACCGAGTTTCCTTCTTTAAAACTGTTTAAAAGAGGAAAGGTAAGGGATATTTACGACCTGGACGAAAATCTTCTCTTCGTTACCACCGATAGAATATCCGCCTTCGATGTTATATTATTGAACGGCATACCGGATAAGGGAAAAATCCTAACACAGATTTCAGAGTTCTGGTTCAAGAAAACAGAAGACATCATATCCAATCACCTCATATCCTGCAAAGTAGAGGATTTCCCAAATCTTAAAAAATATGGAGAAATTCTTCACCGAAGAAGTATGGTGGTAAAAAAGACAGAGTCCATTCCTGTGGAGTGTGTTGTAAGGGGGTATCTCTACGGCTCTGGATGGGAAGAATATAAACAGACCGGTAGGGTCTGTGGTATAGAACTAGGTGAAGGTTTGAAGAAGGCCGATAGGTTGGAACCTCCTCTGTTCACACCTACTACAAAAGCCGAATATGGGGAGCATGATAGAAACATAAGTTACGATGAGATGAGTGGTATGATTGGTTCTTCTTTAGCAGAAAGAATTAAGGAGGTGTGTTTGAGTATATATACCCGTGGTTGTGAGATAGCGGATAAGAGGGGTCTCATAATTGCTGATACAAAGTTTGAATTTGGAACACGCGATGGCGAGTTGCTTCTCATTGATGAACTTTTAACGCCCGACTCTTCCAGGTTCTGGCCAAAGGAAGGGTATGAACCTGGAGGTGTGCAGAAGAGTTTCGATAAACAGTTTGTCAGGGACTATCTTCTATCAATAGAATGGGATAAGACCCCAATCGAATTACCAAAGGATATAGTTACAAAGACAGAAGAAAGGTATACAGAACTATTAAAAAGAATTACAGGAAAATTCTGATCTCAAGATCCGTATGGACAGGATGAACAGGATTAAGTATTCGACAGTATTAAATTTTGGGGACGGTTCTAGGAAGTTATTGAAACTCTGCAACTTGCTTAAATTTTTGACCTCTAACTTGGTTATCCTATTTAAATAACTCTGCGATTATCTGCGGAAATCTGCGTCCTTCTAAATAAAAATCCTGTTAATCCTGTCAAATAATAAAGAAAAATTCTTGACATTCAAACTTTTCTAAATAAAGTAAATTTCTCTATGATAGATAAGGTATACGACCCGCACAGGGTAGAGGAGAAATGGTACAGGTTCTGGGAAGAAAAGGGATATTTCTCTGCAGACGAGAACTCTCCACGCAAACCCTTCTGTATAGCCATCCCACCCCCCAATGTTACAGGCTCACTCCACATGGGTCATGCATTGAATAATACCATCCAGGATATCTTGATACGGTGGAGAAAGATGCAGGGATATGAGAGTCTGTGGGTACCTGGGACCGACCATGCGGGTATCGCTACCCAGAATCAGGTTGAACGGAAGTTGGCAAGAGAAGGGAAGACGAGATTCGACCTCGGAAGAGAGAAATTTGAAGAAGAGGTATGGAACTGGAAGGAAAAATACGGAAAGAGAATCATAGAACAACTTAAAAAACTCGGAGCTTCGTGTGATTGGGAGAGGGAAAGGTTCACCCTCGATGAGGGGCTATCAGAGGCGGTGAGGGAGTCGTTCGCAAGGTATTACAAAAAGGGATTGATCTATCGGGGCGAGCGGATCATAAACTGGTGTCCAAGATGTGGAACAGCCATATCTGATCTGGAAGTGAGATATAATGAAGTAGAGGGAAAGTTATACTATATAAATTACCCGATTGCTGAGAGTAAAAAATTCATTACAGTTGCGACAACAAGACCAGAAACTATGCTTGGTGACACCGCAGTTGCAGTCAATCCAGAAGATTCAAGATACAAGAAATTGGTTGGCAAGACTGCAATGTTACCTCTGGTGAATAGAGAGATCCCTATAATCGAGGATGAACTTGTAGACCCGAAATTTGGAACGGGCGCTGTGAAGGTTACTCCCTGTCATGACCCTAACGATTTTGAAATCGGAAAGAGGGAAAAATTGGATTTCATAAAAGTCATAGATGAGAATGGAAGAATCACACACCCACTGTATAAGGGACTCTCAATAGAAAAGACAAGAAATAAGATTGTGAAAGATTTAAAAAGCAAGAAACTACTCGTTAAAATTGAGCCATACACACATTCTGTCGGGAGTTGTGCAAGGTGCGAGACAACTGTTGAACCCATGGTCTCTAAACAGTGGTTTGTCAAAATGAAACCCCTTGCAGAGCCAGCAATAAAGGTCGTTAAAAATGGTAAGGTGAAATTCTATCCCAAACGATGGGCAAAGGTCTATTTAAACTGGATGTATAATATAAAAGACTGGTGCATATCGAGACAGTTATGGTGGGGACATAGAATACCTGTGTGGTATTGCAAAGATTGCAATAATATAATGGTGACAGTCAATACACCGAAGGTGTGTGAAAAATGTGGGAGCAAAGCCATATATCAGGATGCGGATGTATTAGACACATGGTTCTCATCTGCCCTATGGCCATTATCCACACTTGGCTGGCCAAAAGCCACAAAAGACCTCGCCAAGTTCTATCCTACAAATGTCCTCTCCACGGACCCTGACATCATCTATCTATGGGTTGCAAGGATGATAATCTCAGGATTGGAATTTATGAATCAGACCCCTTTCAAAGATGTATACATCCACTCCACGGTATTGAATGAGAAGGGTGAGAGGATGAGCCGCTCGAAAGGGATAGGCGCTGACCCATTAGACCTTATCAATAAATTTGGAACAGATGCATTGAGATTTACTCTAACCTATTTAGAATCACAGTCACAGAGTTTCAGATTGTGGGAAGATAGATTTGAGATGGGTAGAAACTTTGCAAATAAGATATGGAATGCAACAAGACTCGTTTTACCCTATCTTTCCCATTTCGAACCAAAGTTGGACGAACGTATGAACTACGAGCTATCAGACAGATGGATCCTCTCAGAATATACCAGGACTATCAAATCGGTAACGGATGCCTTTAAGCATTTCAATTTTTCCACAGCCGCTTCAACACTCTATTCTTTTTTCTGGCACGAATTCTGTGACTGGTATCTGGAACTTGCAAAATCGAGATTGTATAGAAAAGACACTACCTGCCTTTATGTAATCTGGTATGTATTAGAAGGGACCCTTAAACTACTCCATCCCATTATGCCGTTCATAACAGAGGAGTTGTGGCAGAAAATCCCTCATAAAGGGGAGAGCATAATGGTATCATCCTGGCCAGTTTTCAAGAAAAAATTTATAGATAACAAGAGTGAAGTTAGTATGAATATAGTGAAGGATGTAGTAAGTGCAATCAGGAACATAAGAAGCGAGTTAAGAGTACCATCCAATAAGAAGGGCGTATGTTTGATAAAGACGGATAGAGGTGAAATAAAAGAACTGATAGAAAAGTGCAGAGATTATGTGCTCGGCCTATCAAAGGTAGAATCCATAGAAGCAGGTTCCGATGCAGAAAAGCCAGAACATTCGGCTGTAAGCGTCATATCTGGTGCAGAGATATATTTGCCGCTAAAGGGTCTTATAGATTTTGAAGTGGAGCGTAAGCGGATAGAGAAAGAACGGGATGCAATAAAAAGAGAATTGACAAAGGTGAATAAAAAGTTTTTGAATGAAGCATTCATCTCCAGGGCACCAAAAGAGGTTATAGAAAAAACAAAAGTGAAGAAGATTGAATATGAAGAAAAACTGCACAGACTCGAAGAAAATTTGAAGTCCTTATTGTAGATGAAAGATTATAAAACTATTCTTTATTCATTAGAGGGGCGCATTGCCACAGTTACTCTGAATCGGCCGGATATACACAATGCATTCAATGACACCATGCTTTCCGAGTTGATAGATGCTTTTAAAAAAATTGGCAAAGACCAAAATGCAAGGGTTGTAATTCTTACCGGTAACGGGAAATCTTTCTGTGCAGGTGCAGATCTGAACTGGATGAAGAAGATGATAAACTATACATACGAGGAGAATATAGAAGATTCCAACCTGGTATCTGAATGTATGTATACACTCTATACCCTTCCTCAACCAACCATTGCAAGGGTAAACGGTTCAGCCATCGGTGGTGGTATGGGATTGGTTGCTGGATGTGATATTGCAATCGCACAACAGAATGCCAAATTCAGTTTGAGTGAAGTGAAATTAGGGTTGGTTCCTGCCTGTATCTCTCCCTATGTAATAAAACGGGCGGGTGAGAGTAGATGCAGAGAACTCTTTCTAACAGGGAAAAGAATTACAGCCGAGGAAGCGCTCAATTTTGGACTCGTCGATAGAGTCGTTCCCCTTGAAAAACTAAATGAGGCTGTTGATGAGGTAGTAAGGCTTCTCTTGACGAGTGGTCCAAATGCAATTGCTACCTGCAAGGAGCTATTGCAAAAGGTTCCAGGGCTAACACTTGATGAGGCAAAAACATACACCGCTCAGGTAATCGCATCATTAAGGATAAGTGATGAAGGGCAGGAAGGTATGAACGCCTTTTTACAGAAGAGAAAACCAAAGTGGCATGAAGACCCAAGATGAACCACGAATTAAACGAAATACTGCAAATAGATATAAAGGCTTAGATTACTTGGGATTTGGAAATTGGGATTTAATTTGTATTTTGGTTTTGGTAGTATTGGGATTTCTTATATTAGGGTATAATCTGCCATGAAAAAAAAGAGTGTGATGGATATTATCAAAAAGAGGCGCAGTGTTAGAAGCTACCTGGACAAACCTGTAGAAAATGAAAAGATAGAGAAGGTCATTGAAGCGGCACGACTTGCACCATCTGCCTGCAATTCTCAGTGCTGGAGATTCATAGTTTTAAGAGACAAAGAAGTGCTAAGACAACTCGTAGAAAAGGTGCTGGAAAAAATACCTGTGAAGAATAAATGGGCAAGGACCGCACCGGTCATAATTGTAGCCTGCGCAGAGTTAAATTTTCTTACCCATAGACTTGGGGCAAAGATTTCTGCTATCGATTTCTACCTTTTAGATATGGGGTGTGCGATAGAACATCTCATATTGATGGCTACAGAATTGGGGTTGGGTACTTGTTGGATTGGCTGGTTTAAAGAAAAGTCTATTAGAAAATTATTAAAAATACCAAAAAAGACAAAGATAGTGGCATTAATAACCCTTGGCTATCCAGAAGAGGAATTGAAAGAGAAAGATAAAAAAAGGCTTGGACTCGAAGAAATTCTCTTTTATGACAGGTATTGAAACACGTCTATTGGGGACCATCTATTGGGGACGGACCATCTATTGGGGACGGTTCTCAAAACTTATTGACAATCAGAGTTATCCGCAGAATTTACTCAATTTTTTTTATCCGTGTTGAGATCTCTAATAAAATCTTCCCATACGTGTCTGCGACTGAATACATCGGTTATATCTCTATATTTAAAATCCAGCAAATCTGCGTTCCTATCTTTAATGTGAATCTCTTTTTATCATCTCTGTGTCCTATAGGGTTTTTCACACCGCGTAATGACTACTTGACAAGATTTTTTCTTTAATTAAAATTTATCCTATGAAATTGAAGATACCTTTGTATGGTGTGAACCAGATTTTACTTTTTGGGGAACACGATAATAATCTTAGACTCGTAGAAAAGTCTTTTAATGGTAAGATTATCATCCGAGGCGAAGAACTCCTTTTGGAGGGTGCAAAAGAAGAACTGGAAAGGTTGAATCTGCTCTTCTCACACCTTATAAAGAGAGTAAAAAAAGGAGAAAGATTGACCACTGAGGATATCTCTTATCTGTTAAAAAAGGGAGAGAAATTATCCGAGGTAAAAGAGGATATAATACTGACTTCGCGGAAAGCGAGGGTAAGACCGAGAACGGAGGGTCAGCGAGAATATGTAGATGCAATGAAAGAACACGATATCGTTGTGAGCATTGGTCCTGCTGGAACTGGAAAGACCTTCCTCGCTGTTGCGGTTGCTCTTGCATCGCTGGAGAGAGACGAATGGAGTAAAATTATTCTGACCCGACCTGCAGTGGAAGCCGGGGAGGCACTCGGCTACCTTCCGGGTGATTATGTGGAGAAGATAGACCCTTATCTTCGTCCACTCTACGATGCACTGTATGAGATGTTTCCACCCGAAAAGGTGAGGAAACTCATTGATCAAAGGGTAATCGAAGTGGCACCTCTGGCATATATGAGGGGTAGAACTTTGGACGACTCATTCGTAATTCTCGACGAAGCACAGAATACAACAAAGTTACAGATGAAAATGTTTCTCACCCGTCTGGGTCCAAAATCGAAGGCGGTCATAACCGGAGATATTACCCAGATAGACCTACCCGGCAATAATTCATCAGGTCTTCTTGAAATTCAGAAATTACTTCTCGGAGTGAGGGGGATAAAATTTGTCTATCTTACCGAAAAAGATGTGGTGAGACACAGGCTTGTGCAAGAAATCATAAAAGCTTATGAAAAATATTCGAATAAATGAGTTGATAGAGAGAGCGAAAGGATTACCCCTTTTTAAGATAGCAATTATTGCAAGCTTCTTTCTGCTGTTTAATCTCCTATACCCGTATAAGAAGTATAAGAGGATTACACTGAAAGAGGGCGACATCGCATTAGAAGATGTGATCGCACCATTCACTTTTCCCATTCTCAAAACCGAGGAGGAGTTAGAAGAGGAGAAGAAAAAGGTGAGAGAGAGTGTAATGCCTGTTGTCATCCGCGAGAGTGCTAAGGTGAAACAGATTAAGAAGGTGATGAATGCTTTTTTCACCGAAGTCAAAAGGATAAAAAATAAAAATATAGAATTGCAAGAAAAATTGAAAGAACTTGGAGAAATGAATCCCCTCATCTCCGAAACCACTTATAAAAAACTCCTTTCAATCCGAGGGGCGAGCATTGAAAAAGAGTTTTTGAAACTCGCTTCTGCTATTATCAAAAAGGGCGTAATAGCTGACGAAACACAGATATTACAGAGAGGGGGTATGATACTGTTAGTTGGTGAAAAAGAGACCTTTATCCGACCGGGTGACATTCTCGATTTGAAAGAGATTGCAGAAGAGATTCGCAGAAGCAAATTCAAATATTCTGGTGAGGAAGATATTATGGAAGTTATGGTCGAACTGGCCATCTTTTTCATCGAGCCCTTTCTTTCCATCGATACTGAGAAGACGAAGTTAGGGGAAGAGGTTCAAGTCGCGAAGGTTTCTGAAAAGAAAGGGACGGTTTTGAAGGGCGAGATGATAGCTGAGGCCCACTATTCTGTAACTAAGGGTGCGTGGGAAAAAATCATATCTCTGGAGTTTGAAAAAGATAGGCGTGGAATCAAAAGGAGGTATTCAGCAGGACTTTCTATCTTGGGAAGAAATTTCCTATTTTCACTTCTTTTGCTTTTTCTATTTTTCTATCTCTATTCATATAAAAGGGCGGTGTTCAGGAATGATTTATCCTTGTTATTGATTGCAGTCCTCTTTTTTATATCACTCGGGTTTGGGTATCTGGTTCTCTCTATAAAATGGCTTCCAAACTACGCAATACCTGTGGCTATCGCTTCACTTGCCCTGGCTCTCCTTTTAGATACAGAGATTGCGATAGCTGTAACATTGACTCTGAGCCTGGCCATAGGGATATATACAGGACTCCGATTCCCCGAATTCTTGATAGCACTTCTTACAGGTATCACGGGGGCTTTCAGTGTGCGCAAATTGAGACGAAGGGCTCAATTCTACGAATCTATCCTGTTCATCTTCGCTGTCTATCTAATAGGAATAACTTCGATAGAGCTTTTGAGGTTGAGCGAGTTGAAAGAAATAATAAGAAATGTCGAATTCGGCGGTCTAACCAGTGTCTTCTCTGTATTCTTCGTGATGGGAATATTGCCTGTTTTTGAAAGATTTTTCGGTGTGACCACCGACTTAACCCTGCTTGAAATTTCTGATTTGAACAGACCCCTGTTGAAAAGACTCTCAATGGAGGCTCCAGGTACTTTCCATCACTCCATTGTAATTGGCAGTCTTGCAGAAGCAGCTGCTGAGGGGATAGGAGCAAATTCCCTGCTTGCAAGAGTTGGCGCATACTATCACGACATAGGAAAACTTAAAAAGCCCGAATACTATGCGGACAACCAGATTGGTATAAAAAACCCTCACGACAAACTCTCCCCCAAGATGAGTGCACTGATAGTTATCTCACATGCGAAAGATGGGATAGAGATAGCGAAGAAGAATAGATTACCAAAACCGGTCATTGATATAATAAAAGAACATCATGGAAAAACTCTAATCGTTCCTTTCTATCAGAAAGCGATTGCAACAAATCCAAAGGGTAAGGTCTCCGAACATGATTTCAGGTATACAGGTCCCCGTCCCCATTCAAAAGAAAGTGCCATTGTGATGTTAGCAGATGCTGTTGAGGCTACCTGCAGGAGTCTGGAGAATCCAACACCGAGTAGATTGAAGGGCGCTATAAGACAGGTTATAAATAACAGATTCAATGATTTTGAGCTCGATGAGGCAGGACTTACGATGAGAGACCTTCATAAAATCGGTGAGAGTTTCCTACCAATTATATTAGGGGTATACCATCAACGTCCTGAATATCCTGAAAGAACTGGTTCTCCAGTTCAGTAGAGCTATGTTAAGACAGAAAATTTTAAAAGAAGTGAGGGAATTGGCTCTCATTGCTGGAGGCTCTTTTGTGATGTCCGTTGGATTTGTCTTATTTCTCATACCAAACAAGATTGCACCCGGTGGTGTCAGCGGTCTGGCAACGGTGCTTCATTATCTTATTTATGTTCCAGTAGGATTGACCATGCTTGTTTTTAATATTCCAATCTTTTTGCTCGGGGTAAAGTTATTGGGACGAAAATTTGGTGTGAGAACTATCATTGGAACAGTGCTGCTCTCACTCTTCATCGATTTTATGTTTTATTACATCAAACTGCCAAGGGCTACGGATAATAGACTCCTCGCCTCACTCTACGGAGGAGTTTTTTTAGGTGCTGGAATTGGTCTGGTGTTTAGGGGGAGAGGTAGCACAGGTGGGTCCGACATTATCGGGAAGATTATAGGAAAATATACGAACTTTACCACTGGTATGGGTATTATGTTCTGTGACTTTATTGTCATCACCTTTGCCGGGGTTGCGTTCAATTCTATCGAACTGGCTCTATATGCATATGTTGCGCTATACCTTTCAAGCAGGGTAATTGACTTGATTCTCGAAGGATGGAGTTATGCAAGAGGTGCCTATATTATATCTGATAAATCGGAAAGAATTGCAGAAAGATTGCTCAAGGATATGAATAGAGGAGTCACGGCCCTTCACGGAAAGGGAATGTTTGGTAAACAGGATAGGGAGGTGCTCTTCTGTGTCTTCACACGCAGGGAACTTTCCCACCTCAAAGAAATTATCAAGGATGTAGATTCAGATGCTTTCGTCATAATCACTAAAATCCACGAAGTTTTTGGAGAAGGATTCCATCGTAAATGGTAATTTAAGGAGGGAAGATGAAGAAAAAATTGAAGGAAGTAATCGAAAAAATTCATAAGGGACTGACATTACATGGAGGGGGTATAGAGTTAGTTGATGTGAACGATGGAGTAGTGAAGGTAAGGTTGACGGGTGCCTGTGCTGGCTGTCCTATATCGCAAATGACTATGAAATCCTTTGTCGAAAAAGCGATCAAAGATGAACTTTCAGAAATAAAAGAAGTGCAAGCAGTCCAATAGTGCTCTCCCCTAGCCCTACGGTCGCAAACAGAGTCGTATGACAGACCAAGTATAAATTCAAAGAGAAATGGAGAAAGTTAGAAAGGGAGAAATTCTCCTGTGCTTTAATCTGTGAAATCCCTGATATTTTTGGGATCACAAAAGGAAAGCGGTATAATGCTAAACTAATCAATTTAAAGCAAGTTGAATTAAACGGAAAAATTCTCGAATCTCCATCTGGTGCTGCCAAGTCAATCTGTAGTTACCCTATTGACGGTTGGCATTTTTGGAGATTTCTCCATGATGGCGAAGTTAAAACCATTGATAATTTGAGAAAAAAATGATGGTACTCCTCGATCTTTATTCCCAATTATATTATGATTCAGGGGAGCTGATGTCTGCGTCATACATCGACTAACACATATTAAAGGCTCGGTTGCAAGAATAAAATGCCCTCGAAGAGATCAACCGAGGACACGATTTTTGTAAAAGTCAAAGATGACGGTATCGGTATCTGGGAAGAAATTGATATTTATAAAACTGAGAGCCTGGGTCTAAAGTTGGTCAGAAATATAGTTCAGAAACAACTACAGGGGAAATTACAGGTTAAACGGAATAAGGGTACAGAATTTATCTTAGAAGAGGAGGCAAAATATGTATAGAATAATGATAGTAGACGACGACGTTATCATAACCAAGCTATTGGAAGACCTCCTTACATCCATAGGATACAAAGTTGTGGAGAGTGTCTCTTCTGGGGAAGAAGCCGTAGACATGGCCAAACGCCTCAGACCCGATATAATCCTGATGGATATTGTTATGCCGGGAAGGTTAGACGGTATTGATGCCTCCGAAATGATTAAGGCAGAACTGGATATTCCAGTTATATTCCTGACCGCCTATACAGATGATAAATTCATAAAGAAAGCAAAGACTGTGGAACCTTTCGGATATATTGTAAAACCGTTTCAAGAAAAAGAAATAAAAGCGGCTATTGAACTCGCTCTTTATAAAAAAGATATAGAGCGACAGCTACGTGAGTCAGAAGAGAGGTATCGTTCAGTGATAGATACCGCCATCGAAGCCATCATCACTGTTGACAACCGTGGGAACATCGTTTCCTTGAACCGTGCGGCGGAAACTATGTTTGGCTATTCGGACGATGAATTAGTAGACAAGCCGTTTACTTTTATAATACCTAAACGACTTGAGAAAGACCTTGAAAATGAAATGAATGGTATATTATCAACCGGAAAATCAGATATTATTGGAAAAACGGTTGAGTATTATGGGATTAGAAGAAACGGCAGTGAATTCCCCATGGAGTTTTTCCTGACTACCTGGGAGATAAGAGAGCGAATCTTCTTCACTATTGTCGTGTGTGATATCACCGAGCGCAAGCAGGCAGAGGAGAAGTTGAGAATATCCGCTACAACAGATGCACTGACAGGAGTTTTGAATAGAGAGTTTGGACTACTTTTTTTTGGTA
>Ga0209978_10000363_pt1 | contig 16735 bp, 16 predicted proteins | sample BentaG_FD_182805 | JGI IMG/M metagenome (GOLD analysis project Ga0209978, IMG submission 182805) | Deep subsurface microbial communities from South Atlantic Ocean to uncover new lineages of life (NeLLi) - Benguela_00093 metaG (SPAdes)... | ecosystem: Environmental > Aquatic > Marine > Oceanic >... | reverse complement strand
TTCGTTGTTAATAACGGTAACAACTTGTTTTTCTTCTGAATCCTCAGTAGTCTTTTCTATGGTAACCATCTCTTTAGGGTATGATTCATTTGGTTGTGTCATGTGGTTTTCTCCTTTCTGTATGGAGAATATATTCTTCACCACCGGTTCAGTCAAGTTATGAATAAAAAGGAACCTTTTATCCCAAATGAAACAAAATGGACAAATGTTACCTAGTTAAACAATTCGCTATTATGTTCAATGATCGCTGGTGTTGCAGGATTAAGCTCCATCCAAGTGAGTCACTGGAAGAGCAACTTGAGAAGCTAACAAGTGAGGATCGGGAAACCACAACTAGCCCAGGACACGGGCAACTATGGTGTGAGTACCACAGTGTATGAACCACCCATGTTGGAGGACACAGTCACGGTATCGCCTGGGCTTCCGGGAACAGTGATCTCATAAATCCCTAGAGCGCCGTGGAAGACCATTTCTGTAGCAGGAAGCGTCTCGAGCGCCAACGGGTCGCCTACCGAGACGTTGAGCACCGGCCGGGTCGGGTCATCCTGTCTGTCGGATGTGGCCCTGACCGTAACCTCACCACCGGCTACAACTGTTTCTATAATCTGTACCGAATCAGGCACCTGTTCCATGAGCGGGTCTATAGGAACACGGGGTGTTGCCCCTGTTGTGTCGAGCGGTGGTAGCACCTCGAGCCTCAGGTCCAACAGACTGGTGTCGGACAAGGATTCCGGGATTGAGCCAGGGAGTTGCGTGCCCAGGTCCACATCCACCCCCTCCACGGTAAAGGCGAACAGGCCGTAGCGTGCTCCCTGCAGGTTACCGTAGATAGGCTGATAGTTGATGGAGATATCGCTATCATAGACTACAGCGATGCAAGTATGCCTAATCATGGCGCGAATGTCGTTGTTACGGAGGGGTATCACACCCATGATTTTATCCAGATATTCCTGCGGCACTGTACCCGCGATGAAGTCGGTGACAAATTCTTGGTAGCTCCCGTATAATTGACCTTGTGAGTTCCTGGGAGGTCCGCGGTCATCCTCATACTCAATGGGCCAGGTGGTCGGCAGGGCAAACCATCCCTCGTCCTTTACCTCACCCCCGGGCAGGAGCACCAAGTCCCCCGGAAAATTCAGGTTCCAGAGTAGCCACGGATTACCGACTTCCGTTGGGTGGTCATCGTTGACCAGCTCGTCTGGGGTTACCCCGTGGGTGTACGCCCAATCCATAATGGTGCTTATATCATTGTCGATGGTATCTTCATCAATAATCACTAAGCAGATGGGCGCCTCTGGCTTCAACACAGTAACCGTTACGCCGATGGTATGTGCCTCGTAGGCGAACACTGCTCCTATGCTGGCCACCAGCACCATCACGGAAGTCAAAAACAGTAACAGCACTTTAGCTGTCTTCATCTTAAACACGTTCACCCACTACTATTCACGGGTAAGTTTGATCAACCATCACCGTGATTATCGTCCGATAGTCGCCAAGCTCCACATTCTTGGGCAAACTAAGAGTGACCAGCCAACGGTCACTAGTATCGTCAAGGGAAGCGTCGACACTAGCCGAAGTTACATTGTCGGATTCAGTGTCAGTCTCGGCAGGGTGTCGCACCAGAGTCAGGTAAGGTGTCAGGTCTAAATAGCCACTCACTCCAGACAGACTTAGGTGGTACTCCACCCTATTAAAGCCTTCACTGTCAATATCGCTTAGAAGGACGGTGAATTCTCCTTGGTGGGTATCTCCGGGGTACACTGTTCCGAACTCGATATCAGTGTTTATCCTGAGGGCAGTGGGATCACTTACATTGGCAGTTAGCCCACGGGGTTCCAGTCCGAGCCAGTTGAGTAGCTTGGCAATACCGGCCGGGACTGGCTCGGTGTTAGTGTCCACGCTTGAGGCAGACACGTTCAGCACGCCGTATGCTACGAATAGCGCCATGCATGCAAGGGTTACGACTGTCAGCGTGATCAGTCGAAAACCCTTCGTTCCCCATTTCATTAGTGCTACCTTCCTGGCCAGGAGTGTCCTATCGTGATTGTCACACCAACTTCTACATAACACTAATACAGGCCGGTTTGATAATCTGGCCTGTGATTCTTAATAACGACAGCATAATTATAGGCTAACAAGGTGGAAATTTTGGTTCCAAAAGTGCCTGTGAGTGTGGAAATTGGTGGAAATTCAATGGAAAATTGGTATCAAATTGACGAAAGACGGCAGATATGGCAAATTGATAAAAAGGAACCTCTTAAAGAAACTTGACATAATTAGGAAATTCGAGCGTGAGCCGCACAGGAGTCGAACCTGTAACCTGCTGATTAAGAGGCACGAACCCTATCTTCTGGCAGGTACCAATTATAGCTATCCAATCTCAGATATTCGGAAATATGGGCGTGATCTGTGCTTTACATTCTATCTGTTACTATCCAGTGTTGCCAAGTATGTTGGCAAAATGTTGGCAACTGCACTTCATTTGCGGAGATCAAGCAATTAAGCAAATAGTAATCCCTGGATTAACCTGGACTAAATGGAAGGAGACATTCTCCTTGGCATGTGACAAAATGCAAAATTGTTGCATCCAAGCGCTGTGGTATTTGACATTCTGGGCAACTGTGCAGTTGTAGTGCATCTTCAGTCACCGCGTAGTTCCTGAGCAACCATTCCAGCACATACAGGGATGGCATGCTCAACTTCAGGTGTACACTGCTCGCTGAAGGTGCTGGCGTCTTTTATCTCGATGGCAAAGATAATGAGTTGTTGGGGTAAAGCCAGGCCGAGTCTCTTTCCCAAGGCGAGGGTGGTGGCAAAGTTCAGTTCGTGGCTTGATGAAGTGTGCCGCGTTTTATCAAGGTCCTTCGGGTCAAGGCGATAAACCTCGCCAGCCTTTCCCTCTCCTGTCTGAATGCTGTCGATAATCACGGCCTTATCATAGCCAACCAACAAATCTAGCAGGTTCAGTCCAGCTACCCCGGCCTCCAGTATTGTTACCTCGCTTTCGTCGAGCCTGCTCTGCAGGAGCTTGGCGACACGAAAGCCTACGCTATCATCACTGAGAATCGGGTTTCCTAATCCTAAAACCACAGTCTTCACCCCAACCTCCGATGAGAAAGTGGGCTTTAAAAAAGCTCAAATAGACCGGGAAAATCTGTGTTAGCCTGCAGGAAACTTCTTAATCAGCTTTCCCTTGCTATCGTAAATCTCTATCGGTAAGGGTGAGGAGCCAGGGAGGTTATGGGTAGCGCAGGCAAAGCAAGGGTCGTAGGGACGCCACGCCATCTCAATGCGGTTAAGCAGCCCTTCAGTTATTTCTTTGCCCGGCTTGATGAGCGCCATAGCTGCTTTTTTGACGGACATGTTAATTGCCGCCGCATTATTGACGGTAGCCACAATCAGGTTGGCTTTCTTAATCACTCCCCTTTCATCGGTAACATAGTGATGGATTAAAGTACCCCGGGGAGCCTCCACAATGCCGACACCTTCATCAGGGACTGCCGTAGGGATGGTGCGAATGTCGGGGCTGGTGATTTCAGGATCTTGGCTGAGTTCAAGCAATCTTTCGGCAGCGTAGAGGAGCTCAATAAGGCGAGCCCAGTGCATGGCTAGGGTATGATGGACTGGCTTGCCACCGAGGGTAGAATACATCTTCTCGTAGGCTTCCTGGGCTAGTGGGGTGGCCATACCATCAGCAGCGTTGAGCCGAGCTAGGGGGGCTACCCGAAAAACACCACTGTCCTTGCCATCGGCAAACCCCTTCCAGCCGACATTCTTGAGGTAGGGGAATTTCATATAGCTCCACGGCTCCACATGTTCGGCAACATGCTTAAGGTATTCCCGTGGGGCATATTTGGCAAACTCTTTGCCCTCTGGGTCAACCACTCTAACCTTGCCATCATAGAAGTTGACTTTGTTGTTTTCGTCAACCAGACCCATGTAATAAGTGCGGTGGGTGAAAGCGTCACTGACAATCATATCTACGTATTCTTTGTTCTGGAGGACAATATCATCAAAGACTTTCAGTGACAACTTGGCGAATTCTACAGAATCCCTGGCTATCTGCTCAATTTCTTTTCTTTCCTCTTCATTAAGCGCCTTGCTGACACCACCGGGCAAGCCAAAGACGGGGTGCACCGCTCTACCACCGACCATTTGGATAATTTTGTGGTTTTGCATACGGGCATTAATTACTGCTCCACCCAGTTCCAGCCCCACCTTGCCAATAACCCCTAAAATATTGCGCTCGGCTACGGGGGCATCTGGACCCATGACGAAGTCGGGGCCACCGAGAATATAGAAATGGGTGGTATGATCGGTAACATAGAAAGCGCTGTATAAAAGCTCGCGTAGCTTTTTAGCTGGACTTGGCGGGTCAACGTGAAACAGTTCATCCAGCGCTTTGGTTGATGCCATGTGGTGGGCTTCAGGGCAGACACCACATATTCTCTGGGTTATCTGGGGCATGTCCTCAGCCGGTCGCCCCTCACTGAATTTCTCAAAGCCCCGTAGTTCCGGGACCTGGAAGTAGGTGTTTGCCACCTTGCCAGCGTCATTAAGGAAGATTTCAATTTTGCCGTGACCCTCCAGTCGGGTGACGGGGTCTATGGTTATCTTTCTCATTTTATGCTTGCTCCTCTTAATAGTGAATCGGGCAGACTGTAGCGATAGAAAGTACCTACCGGGTCGAGGACATCATCGACAATTCTCTGGATTTCTTCAGGGTCATTGGAGTCAATTACCGAAGCCAGAGCACTCAGGAAGTGGGTTCCCTGGTCAATAACTCCTTCTACTGGCCCGTAGCAACCGGTGCACGGCATGTTAGCCTGGGTGCAGGGGGCACCGCAGCCACCCCGGGTAGCAATACCCTGACAGAGCAGGCCCTGCTCCAGGAGGCATATTTCTGGTTCCGGAATAATCTCGAACGGTCGGTAAATCTTCGTAATCTTTTTGACATCCCGCTTTAGGTCACAATCATCACATACCGCCTTGGCACTATGGCTTATCACCGTTCCCTTGGGCGGCAATTTACCTTCAATCAGTGCTTCCAGGGCCAGCCAGGTTGTCTTTTCTTCCGGGGGGCAGCCGGGGATGATATAGTCTACATCTATTGTCTGGCGGAGAGTCTTGACCGTATTATAGAACTCGGGGAGGTGAAGTTCACCCTCTGGCACCTGGTAGCTTGTCTGGGGAAAGGTTTTGTCTTTGTTATCTGTTGATTCTGTCTCAATGTAGGCTCGGTCAAAAATCATCTGCCGGTTGAACAAATTAGCCAGCCCCGGGATACCGCCTTCGTAGGCACAGGCACCGTAGGCAATCATTACATTGGATTTTTCGCGGAGCATCTTGGCTATGTGCTCCTGTTCTGAATTTCTGATAGCACCGTTAAAGAGACAGGCATCTATGCTCTTATCAGGCATGGCCTCAACATCTTTATACTTAACATCTATGGCTACTGGCCAGAAAACAATATCGGCTGCTTCAGCTAGCTTCAGGAGTTTATCGCCAATCTGAAGCTGAGCAATCTCACAACCACCACAACTAGCTGCCCAGTAGAAAGCTACCTTTAGCTTAGCCATTGCTACCTCCATTCCTATGGGAAAAAGGTCCCAATTTTCTCACTTGTTCTGTCATCTCATTGGTGATAGAGACAAAGCGCGCGCCTTCCGAGGCTGATACCCACTCTAAGCGTAGCCGCTCATCTTCAATCCCCAGTTGAGACAGCATCTTCTTCAGCAGAGCAATACGCCGTATTGTCTTATAATTCCCCTCCACATAGTGGCAATCCCCAGAGTGGCAACCCAGTATCAACACACCATCGGCGCCAGCTTCAAATGCTTTCAGGACGAAATCAGGTTCCACTCGGCCACTGCACATAACCCTTATCGGCCTGACATTGGGCGCACACTTCATCCTTGAAATCCCGGCTAAGTCAGCACCACGATAGGAACACCAGTTACATAAAAAGGCAATAATCTTTGGTTCAAAGCTCATACTAATACCCCCTCAATTTCAGCCATAATTTGCTCGGTGGTAAAGTGCTTGCCAGCGATAGCGGCACTGGGGCAAGCTGCCACGCACACACCACAGCCCTTACACAGGGCTTCATTAATCAGCGAGACCTTCTTTTCCTCATCAGAGGTAATAGCGCTATAGGGACAAAGGAGATTACAAATCTTACAGCCAGAGCAAAGCTCCTCATCAATGACAGCGATGGCGGCTTCAATCTCTACCTTCCCCTGGCTGATCATAGCCAGAACTCGAGCTGCTGCTGCTGAAGCTTGAGCTACGGCATCAGGTATATCCTTGGGACCCTGTGCGCAACCTACTACGAATGTTCCTTCAGTGGTAGTAGCCACCGGGTCTAGTTTGGGGTGCCTTTCCAGGAAGAAGCCGTCAGCACTGCGGCTGATATTAAATAATCGGGCAACAGCTTCGGCATCCGAACGAGCTTCCAGAGCCGTGCTCAGGATAACCATGTCTGCCGGCACCCTTATCATGGTGCTCATCAAGGAGTCCTCAGCTACCACCACCAGTTTTCCTTGCTCCTCCTCAGTTATGGTGCGGTCGGTAACTTCGCCTACTTTGCCTCGTATGAAATTAACCCCTTCATTGGAGAGACGCTCGTAGAATTCCTCATACCCCTTACCGAAGCAACGCATGTCAATATAAAACTGGTAGACTTCAGCATCCTCAATCTTTTCCTTTATCAGGTGAGAATACTTGAGGGAATACATACAACAGACCCGAGAGCAATATTCATGATAGTTCTTATCACGGCTGCCTACACAGTGAATAATGGCGATGCTCTTGGGTTCTGAGCCATCCTTGAGCACGATGTTACCCCCGGTGGGACCCGATGCATTACACATCCGCTCAAACTGGAGGGCGGTAATAACGTTACCATAACGTCCGTAACCATAATCAGTGATAGCCGAGGGGTCGAAGGCATCATAACCGGTAGCCACAATAATCGCGCCCACTTCCACCTCAACTTCTTTATCTTGCTGCTTAAAATCGATAGCCTTTGGATCACAGAACTTCTCACAAGCCCGGCAGGTGCCTTTTGAGAAATAGACACAGTGCTCGGTGTCTATCACCGGCACATTGGGCACGGCTTGGGCAAAGGGGGTGTAAATAGCCTTCCGCTCGGTCAAGCCTTCGTCAAACTCGCTAACTGCTTTCCAAGGGCACTTCTCCACACACACTAGACAACCATTACACTTGTCTTCATCAACGTGTCTTGCCCTCTTTCTGATTTTAGCCTTGAAATTGCCGATATAGCCGGAAACTTCCTCTACTTCACTATAGGTCATTAGTTCAATATTGGGGTTCTGCCCTACCGCGCTTAAAAGAGGGGTAAAGATACAGCTAGCACAGTCCAATGTAGGGAAGGTCTTATCAAACTGTGCCATATGCCCGCCAATACTGGGCTCTCTCTCCACAAGATAGACCTTATGTCCGGCATTAGCTATTTCCAAAGATGCCTGAATCCCGGCAATGCCTCCTCCTACAACGAGGACACTGGGGGTAACCGGAACTTCCCTCACCTCTAATGGCTCCTGGTAATATATTCGCCTTACGGCAGCACTTACTAATGCCTTAGCCTTCTCAGTAGCCAACTTTGGGTCTTCAGTTATCCAGGAGCAGTGTTCCCGAATATTTGCCATCTCAAAGAGATAGGGGTTTAGTCCGGCATCCTGAACAGCTTGCCGGAAGGTGTGCTCATGAAGCATTGGTGAGCAGGAGGCAACCACTACCCGATTAAGCCCGAATTGCTTGATATCTTCCTTAATCATGTTTTGCCCTGGGTCTGAGCACATGTACATATAGTCTTTGGCTATTACCACCGAAGGTAATCCCTGGATGAACTTGGCTACCTCCTTAACATCCACGGTGCCGGCAATATTAGTCCCGCAGTGGCAGATGTATACCCCGATTCTGATTTTATCCTTCATATTTAACCCCCCTTCTAAATTGCTTCTTGAACCAGTTCGGCAATGTCCTTAATCTCAATGGCATCGCTTTTGTCTAAACTTAGGACGCTATCTTCAAACATAACCAGGCAATAAGGACAGGCAGCGGCTAATATATTAGCTCCGGCCTCAAGTGCTTGCTCTATCCTTATGTCAGAGAACCTTTCACCCTTTTTGGTTTCCTCCCAGACCCTTCCTCCTCCCCCGCCACAGCATAAACTGTTATTGCGTACATTGTACATCTCAACTAGTTCCAGTCCAGGTATGCTCTCCAGGACCTGCCGAGGCTCATCATAAATCTCATTATGACGACCTAGATAACAGGAATCATGATAAGTAACCTTTTTATTCAATTCTTTGGTAAACTTTAATCTTCCCTCTGCGATAAGCTTGGCCAAATATTGAGAAAAGTGAAAGACATCAAAACTACCGCCAAACTCGGGATATTCGTTTTTGATGGTGTGGTAGCAATGGGGAGAGGTAACAACAATCGTCTTAACGCCGGCTTCAGTGAAAAGCCCAATATTATTTCGTGCCAAATCCTGGAAAACCTTCTCCTGACCTATCTTGCGTACACTCTCACCACAGCAGGCAAGCTCGGCACCCAAAAAGATACCAAAATCTACATCGGCCTTTTTCAGAATATCAACTGTAGCCCGGGCAACCCTCTGAAATTTTGGGTCGTAGGCGGGAATACAGCAGGGAAGGTATAATATCTCAGTTCCTTTGGTATAGGTCTTCACCCCGATGTCTTTAGCCCAATCTGCGCGCCTTTCTGCTGGTTCACCCAGCGGATTGCCCACACCACAGATGTTCTTAAAGCCAATGCGTAGTGGCTCAGGCATCTTGCCGGCGCCGACTTCAGAAATCACCCTACGTAGAGCTTTCCAAATATCTATTATTTCTACACCCCGGGGGCAACGGTCAACACAAGCCTTACAGGTTACGCACAGCCACATGTCCTCATCTTCAAAGTTGGTTAAACCCAACTGTGCCTGATGTATTATTTGACGAATGGGGAAACCTCTTACTGTGTTCCACGGGCAGATTGCGGTACACATGCCGCATTGATAGCATAATTTGAGGATTTCGCCACCTTCCTCTCTTATAACATCTGCTATTTCCCTTGATGGATTCTCTACCATTGAATCACCTCTCTTGTAATCAATTTCCGGCTAACCCTCTCCAAGGCCAAAAAATAAGGGTAGCGCTAGCCCCTGAAATGTACTTCGCTACCCCGATGAGTTCTTTCTCTATTTTCATGCCGAGCAAATATTACCACAAATCTTCTTGCTTGCCAAGTACGGGGTTTAGCATATTCTTGGTAGTAGTTCCCCGACTGGCATATCTACAATACGAGATGCACCGAGGCGGGTGTTCATTACTACCCGTCCCAGGTGTTCATTGACTACTTCGCCGATAATAGCTGCCTCACGCCCATACTGGTTTCGTTTCATCTTAGCCAGGACTTTATCGGCGTCGGCTGGGGCAACCACTGCTAACAGTTTGCCCTCGTTAGCTACGTAGAGTGGGTCAAAGCCGAGGAGTTCGCAGGCACTCAACACTGCTTTATTTATTGGTATGCTTTCCTCGTCTATGTTAATGCCCACCTGAGACTGCTGAGCAAACTCATTGAGGGTGGCGGCTAGTCCGCCACGGGTGGGGTCACGTAGACAGTGCAGGTTAGCTGAAGTTTCCAGCATTTCGGCTACCAATCTATTGAGCGGGGAACAATCACTCGGTACAGGCACGCGGAATTTTAGCCCTTCACGCTGGCTCAATACGGCTATACCGTGGTCGCCCAGAGTGCCACTGACGATAACCTTGTCTCCAGGTTTGGCATTAGCTCCTGAGATATCTACCCCTGTAGGCACAATGCCCACGCCGGAGGTATTGATGAATAGCTTGTCAGCACTGCCTTGATTTACTACTTTAGTATCGCCGGCAGCAATCTTGACCCCAGCCTCAGCAGCGGCTTGTTGGACAGAATTTACTATCTTTTCCAGGTCGGTAATAAGGAAACCCTCTTCAATAATAAAGGACAGGCTCAGGTATAAGGGGGTGGCACCGCTCATTGACAGGTCGTTTACCGTGCCGCACACTGCCAGCTTGCCTATATCCCCGCCAGGAAAGAAAATGGGGCTTACTACATAGCTATCGGTGGTGAAAGCCAGCCGCCCACTAAGTTCAAATACTGCTGAGTCATCCAGTTTATTCAGTATGGGATTACCAAGGGTGGAGACGAAGCTCTTTGCTATTAAATCGTGGCTAAGCTTGCCACCGCTACCATGAGCCAGTAAGATTCTATCTTCCATAGGTGTCTCCATAGTGGTAGTAGGTAGCGCAACCGCCTTCGGAGGATACCATGCAGGGACCTACCGGGTGTTCTGGCGTGCAACTGTTACGGAAGAGTTTACAATCCAGAGGGGTATTGACACCGCGCAGGATGCTGCCACAAAGGCATCCCTTGGCTTCACGGCTGGGTTCGGGGTTGATGTCAAAGTTTGTCTCAGCGTCAAACTGCTGATATCTTTTCTTTAGCCTGAGTCCGCTTGATGGGACCACTCCTATGCCCCGCCAGTTAGCCTGGCCAACCTCAAAGACTGTATTCATTAGCCTTAGGGCTGGCTTGTTGCCTTCGGGCTTTACCCCACGGCGGTAGGCTATCTCTACCTTATATTGGTCAGTTTCAATCTGATTTACCAGCATGTCAATGCAAAGCAGGATGTCCAGCGGTTCAAATCCAGAAACCACGCAGGCGATATTATAGTTATCGGGGATAAAGCGATAGGGGTGTGAACCGATGATACTACTCACATGTCCGGGGCAAATAATGCCGTTAAGTCTCACCTCACCCAGGTCAAGGAGTGCTTGCATTATCGGCGGGCACAGCTTGTGGAGAGGTAGAAGGTAATAGTTACTTATTCCCTCCTGCTCGGCTTGCCAGATGGCGGCAGCAATAGTAGGGGCGGTAGTTTCAAAGCCAATGCCGATAAAGATTACTGATTTATCAGGGTTATCCCGGGCAATATAGAGTGCATCCTGCACCGAATAAACAACCCTCACATCGCAGCCCTCAGCTTTAGCCAGTTGCAAGCTGGAGTAGCTCCCTGGCACCCTAATCATGTCACCGAAGCTGGTAATGATAACATTTGGTAGGTGGGCTAAAGCAATAGCTTTGTCAAGGTCAGTATTGGCGGTAACACATACCGGGCAGCCGGGACCGGAGAGCATCTCGATAGTCTGGGGTAGTAGCTGGCGTATGCCGTGTTTGAAGATAGCTACGGTATGCCCGCCACAGAACTCCATTAACCTTATTGGTCTGGTTGAGCAGTGCTGGATTCTGCCTAGCAGCCTTTTGGCTAGTTCCGGGTCACGGTATTCATTAACGAACTTCACTTAGTTTCCTTGGTAGCTTGGAGTTTAATAGATTTTGCTTAGTTCATCTTGGCGGCACGGGAGTTTAAAAAGCTTCACTTAGTTCCCTTAGCAGCTGGAGGGTTTCCTCAGCTTCCGCTTCATCAATTACATTTATGGCATAGCCAGTGTGCAGTAACACATAGTCGCCAACCCTGACCTCAGGGGTGAGCTGGATACTAATCTGGCGGGTTACACCATCTATATCTACCTCAGCCTGGTGTCCATTTATTGACTTAACCAGGGCAGGAATGGCTAGACACATATTTTTCTTAAGAGGGGCTTCGCCCCTCTTTAACTCCCCTTTATATTGTCCCTTTTCATCAGAGAGGCTTTGCCTCTCCTTGACTTTCCTTTAGAGGAGAGATGTTAGCAATCACAGCTTGCCCTAGGGAGATGCCACCATCGTTACATGGCACCTGCCGGTGGGTAAATACCTCGAAGCTGCTGGCCTCAAGCAAGCTCACTGCTTTTCTTAATAGTAATCGGTTCTGGAATACCCCACCGCTTAGTACTACCTGGGTTATGCCAGCTTTCTTAGAAATTACCTGGCATAACTCTATTATTATTCGGGCTATAGTGTTGTGAAACTTAGCTGCTATTCTAGCTTGAATGGTACCACCTTGTAAATCATGAATTATGGCTAAGAATAAATCCTGAAGCTTAACTAAACTCAATCCATCCTGTTCAGTTATGGAGAACGGGTAGTGGCCAGTTTCATCTGCCTCATTATAGGCAAGCATCTCTAGCTCGATAGCAGCCTGGGCTTCATATTCTACCTCGCCTCTTACCCCTATCAAGGCTGATACTGCGTCAAAAAGACGGCCGCAACTGGAGGTTAGTGGCGAGTTAAGCTTTTTCTCAATTTGTTGTCTGATAATGTCTATCTCCGTATGCTCTACCTGTTTTAAGAAGGGTAGATTTGGTTTCAGGGCAGTCTTGCCGAGTAGTGACAGAATATAGCCAATAGCAATACGGTAGGGCTTTCTTATGGCCAGGGCTCCACCAGGTAGGGGGAGATACTCAAGATGCCCCATTCTAGTAAATCCTCGATAATCGGCTACCAGAAACTCCCCACCCCAGATGTTGCCGTCAGCACCATAGCCGGTACCATCCAGAGCCACCCCGATAACCGGCGTCTCCAGTCCGTTATCTACCATGCCACTGACGATATGGGCATGATGATGTTGCACCGGGACGAGTCTAATATCAGCCGATCTGTCAGCCAGTTCTTGGGCATATTTGGTGGCCAGATACTCAGGGTGGAGGTCGTGAGCAATAATACTCGGCTCGATGCGAAATAGCCTCTTGTAGAGAGCGATGGCATTGTCAAAGTGCTCCATAGTTTCCAGGTTTTCCATGTCACCAATGTGCTGACTTAAAAAGGCATGTTTATCTCTGGTTAAACAGAAGGTATTTTTCAACTCAGCGCCGCAGCCAAGTATTTGTTGACTGCTATAGTTAAGGTGAATAGGATAGGGGGCATAACCGCGAGCTCGCCGGATAAGCTGAGGAACGCCTCTTTCCACCATGGTTACACTGTCATCGTAGCGGGCATAAATATCGCGATTGTGAATCAGGAAATAGTCAACAATCCCGGAGAGTCTCCTTACTGCCTCGTCATTATCCTTGGCGATAGGCTCTTCACTTATGTTGCCGCTGGTCATTACCAGAGGCAGTCCTGTCTCCCTAAGCAGGACATGGTGCAAAGGGGTATAGGGAAGCATCACTCCAAGGTACTTTAGACTAGGAGCCACTGCCGGTGATACCGAGGAACTGGCTTTCCATTTCATAAGCACAATAGGACTATGGGGAGAGGTAAGCAATTTTTCCTCTTCATTGTTCACATAACAATGTTTCTTTGTTTCCCTAATCGACGAGACCATTATTGCCAGCGGCTTAAATGGGCGCATCTTCCGCTGGCGCAGGAGGTTAATGGCGGCTTCGTTGGTAGCATCGCAGGCTAGAAGAAATCCACCCAGACCTTTTATGGCGACAATCTTTCCTTCTCGTAAGAGCTGGCTGGTGGCGGTGATGGCATCATCAACAGTTACCGGACTACCATGAGCATCTAGCAGCTCCAATGCCGGACCGCACTTAGTACAGGCATTAGGCTGAGCATGGAAGCGGCGGTTAAGTGGGTCATCGTATTCCCTCTGGCATTGGGGGCACATTTGGAAGTGTCGCATGGTCGTTCGGGGGCGGTCATAAGGGATATCCTCAATTATGGTAAAGCGGGGCCCGCAGTTGGTGCAGTTGGTGAAGGGATAACGGTAGCGCCTATCATCCAGGGCGAAAATTTCTTTCAGGCAATCCTGACAGGTTGCGATATCCGGAGAAATAAGCTGATATTTTCCTTCTTCAGCGATGCTGTGGCGAATTTCAAATTTCTCATAGTTAGCCGGGGGGTGATGCGTGGTGGTAATGTCCTCAATATTGGCTTGGGGTGGGGCTTGCTCTTGTAACGCCAGCAAAAATTGCGCAACGGCTTCTGCCTCTCCCTCTACCTCAATCTTTACGTCCTCTGAGGTGTTGCATACCCAGCCCTTAAGGTTGTATTTGGTAGCCATCTGATAGATGAAGGGTCTGAAGCCAACCCCCTGCACCACTCCACGTACATTGATATGAACTAAATCAAGAATTGATGTTTTTGCCAAGGCGGTTAACTCGCTAAAATACTATTTTGTAAAACCTGGCTCTATAAGCCTTGATTTTTAGACTTCAACTCAAAGGTCGCTCAAGCGTTTTCCCAAGAGTTCTACGACTCATTGAAATCGCCGAGGGGCCTTCAGTCACCGATCTAAAAAGAGTACGCCCTTATTCTTACCTCCGCTGGTACTCTGCGGCCCGGACTGTCTCCTCTTGCTACAGCAACTCCAACATTCTCCCCAACCGCTTCGGTTATCTCCGCAACATTTCTATCCGAAAATCCTGGGCAGAGTAAGACTGAATGAATGCCCTCTTCTTTGACAAGCTTTTTACACTCTTCAACTGCTTGAACCTGATCTTTGACCACTATTGAAAAGAGTTTGTACGTGGATGTTTCTACTAGACTTCTATCCTTCTCTGGCTCTGCATCTGGGGCATGGGCAAGGAAGACTACTTTGAATGCCATATTCACTGCTCTCCTATGGTAATTCCTGTCTAGATTCGCTTTCACAGTCTATGACTGTCGTATGTCAATGTCAAGCTATCGGTGTGTATTTATAACTATAAATACACACTTTACAATTTGAGTGTCTGTTGGATTGTGCCTTAGCCGCCAAATGAGTGTCTAAGCTTCAATAGCACCGATGAGACAGAAATGACAAATGTTCAACCACAGGACTGAACCTTAGATTGTGCAATAAAGAACCTTTTCAGCACTGTCTCACAAGATAACGTATCTTATCTTGTGATCCGACGAAATCAGTAGGATGTCGTATTGGAGGACGTGGCAAGTGATTATTCAATCAGAAAGCAAAACTGGAGCGCATCTTAATTCCCCAGTGATTGTCCTGTTTAGTAATCACCCAAATGGAAGGGAATGTACCGATATTGCTGCCGTCAACCCTGTATCGTGAAAATGTCACCTGAAGATGGACTTTATTTTCGATGCTTTGAATCACTTCCCGGGAATCCCAGCAACTGTGATTCCATTCATAACGCTTCCTGAACTCTTCAAAGAAGTCTGGCGACATCAAAGCATCGGCTTTTTCGCTGACCACTAAGTTGCCGTTTGCTCCTACACGGGCATGAGGGAAATTAATGCAGGTGCTCAGTTTTTCCACATCACCCTCGTTGAAAGCGTTCATGTAAGCTATGGCCACCTCCACCGCCTCTTCTTCGTATTCGTTGTTAATAACGGTAACAACTTGTTTTTCTTCTGAATCCTCAGTAGTCTTTTCTATGGTAACCATCTCTTTAGGGTATGATTCATTTGGTTGTGTCATATGGTTTTCTCCTTTCTGTATGGAGAATATATTCTTCGCCACCGGTTCAGTCAAGTTATGAATAAAAAGGAACCTCTTAAAGAAACTTGACATAATTAGGAAATTCGAGACTGAGCCGCACAGGAGTCGAACCTGTAACCTGCTGATTAAGAGTCAGCTGCTCTGCCAGTTGAGCTAGCGGCCCATACTATCTATGCCAGAGCTTTTGGCAAATATTTGGCTAACATCTTCTACTGTTTGCCTGCCCTAGCCTTTCACTCACTATTTTAGGATGAATGCCGGCTTTTAGCAAGAGAGTGACATGACTTTTTCCGAGGTATGGAAGCCAGCAAGCTTTGTTATTGTTGCTGACGACACACTCTACTCAGTGCTATCAGGTGCTGTTTTTAGCAGGTCAGATTCCAGTGCAAGAATGTGCTCGGTCAGGGTTGGTATCAGGTTGTGGTCGGTAATATCAAGGTGCAGGGGAGTGATGGATATCAAACCCATATTAATAGCCCAGATATCGGTTCCCTCCTCGATTCCGGGCTCGTCTGCTTTGAGGATACCTCTGGAGTAACTCAGACTACCGCTGCCCTGGACCTCAGCCAATTTAACATAACCGCTGGAGGCAGTCCTTGTGGTGACAATGCCCTTGATTTGTTCCAGAGGAATGTTGGGCACATTGGTGTTTAGAATAGCTCCGGTCGGCATCTTGCCACTTTTCACACTAAGTGCCAGGTATTCAGCAACTTTAGCGACGACGTCGAAGCGTAGCTCTTCTTCCCGGCTCTGCATAGCCAGGGATAGCGCTATTGATGGTATCTTGCGAAAATAACCCTGCAGTGTGGCCATGACAGTGCCTGAATAGTGGATATCGTTGCCCAGATTAGCACCGAGGTTAATGCCAGAGACAACAAGGTCGATGTGCCCTTGAGCTAATCGGCGTAAACCCAGTATCACGCAGTCACTGGGAGTGCCTCCAACGGCATAAGCGCGAACTCCTTGGATAGTAGGGGGTGATACTTCGACAACGCTCATACCGCTGTGGAGGGAGACCGATGTGCCGACCCCGCTTTGCTCTTTATCGGGGGCTACAACCAGCGTTTCCCCTACCCGGCTCATGGCTTCAGCCAGAGCCCAAATGCCGGGTGAATCGATGCCATCGTCGTTGGTGACCAAAATCTTCATTTACACTCCTTCTACTAGACAAAAGCCATACCGCCATCAATATTCAGGGTCTGGCCGGTAATATTCCTGGCCTCCTCGGAGGCAAAAAAGACGACGGCATGACCAATATCCTCAGGGGTCTGCTCTCTTCCCAGGGGCACCTGGGATACCAGGGCGGTGTCGAAGAACTCACGGGGCTTCATCCCCTCGGCCCCGGGGATGAGTTGGGTAAGCGCAGCCGCCCCTTCCTCCCAGAGCGGA
>Ga0209978_10000362_pt1 | contig 16738 bp, 19 predicted proteins | sample BentaG_FD_182805 | JGI IMG/M metagenome (GOLD analysis project Ga0209978, IMG submission 182805) | Deep subsurface microbial communities from South Atlantic Ocean to uncover new lineages of life (NeLLi) - Benguela_00093 metaG (SPAdes)... | ecosystem: Environmental > Aquatic > Marine > Oceanic >... | reverse complement strand
TGGGCACGATTATGCGTTCTGTGCTTCCCTACATGGGGCTCCAGGCTATTGGGCTGGCACTGGTAATTGCCTTCCCGCAGTTATGTTTATGGTTGCCCGGTCTTATGGTTAAGTAGTTAAGGGGAAATACTATCCTCGAGATTAATGGTATCGTAAAATGAGGTTCGACGTAATGGACTTGGGTAAGAGTCTTTGAGAGAGAGGTTATGGTGATGAGCCTCTGGAAAGTGCTGAGAGCTTGAAGTTAGTGATATTTCGTTTCTTGCAGGAACTAGGGAGAGAAGCTTGAAAATGCAAGGAGGCTAATGTGGTCTACAAGGTTGTTTTGACTCTTATGATGTTGGTCCTACTGATGCCGAAGAGAAGGCCTTAGGTGAAGTTGGGGCAGAGCTTATTAAAGCGGATTGGAAAACTGAGGATGAGTTGGTTAGAATCTGTCGTGATACTGATGCAATCGCTGTGCTAATAGGTCCCGCCACACCTATCACAAAACGAGTGATTGATGCTATGCCCAACCTAAAGATAGTAACAGGTAAGTTTTTCCAAAAACCTGAGGGGCTTTCTAGCTTACCAGTGAGCTATGGCGGTTGATACGAGAGCCGGGGTTGTGCCCCCCGGCTCTCAATTTATGAGGAGGTCTTAGTGGACACAAATAAGCCGTGGCAATCAGACAATTGGTTTGTCAGCCCGTGGAATTTCTTAGAGGAGGTGACCAGTAATTTCAAGCCTCCCAAGCAGGTGAAGATACATGATATCACTCTGCGTGACGGTGAACAGCAAGCTGGCATTATATTCACCAAGAATGACAAGATACGTATTGCTGAGAAGCTGGCCGAGGCAGGGGTTCACCGTATTGAGGCAGGGATGCCGGCAGTATCGCCTCAGGACGAGGCTGCTATAAAGGAAATTGTGAAGCGTAACCTTGGTCCTCAGATATTCTGTTTCTGCCGCTGCATGGTGGATGATGTAAAAAGGGCAGCAGATTGTGGGGTAGATGGTATTATTATTGAGATTCCCTGCTCTAAACATCTGGTTGAGCACTCGTATAAATGGCCGATGGAGAAAGCTACAGACCTTTCTATTAAGGCAACCCGCTTTGCCAAGGAGCAGGGGTTATATACAAGTTTCTTTACCATTGATGCCACGAGAGCAGACATGGACTGGTATTTAGACCTTATCGAAAAGGTCGCTACGGAGGGTCACATGGATGCACTGTCCCTGGTGGATACCTTTGGAGTGCTCTCGCCGCAAGGTGCTTTCCACTATACGAAAACTGTCAAGGAAAGGATAAACAAACCACTGGAAATCCATTTCCATAATACTTTTGGAATGGCTACGGCTAACACGATAATGTCTGTACTTGCTGGTGGTGAGGTGATTCACTCTACAGTTACCGGGGTCGGTGAGGGTCCTGGCAATTGTCCTATGGAGGAGGTAGTGATGGCGCTTCTAGTGCTTTACGGGATAGATGTCGGCATCAAGTACGATAGGCTTACCGAACTCTCTAAGCTGGTTGGGGAACTCTCTGGTATGCCAGCCTACCGACCATTTGTGGGTGATGGGGTTAATGATATAGAATCTGGAATCCTCACGAGCTGGTACAAGAATAGCTTTGCACACTACCCGACAGAGGTGTTCCCCGTTCATCCTAATTTTGTAGGCCATAGAGCACCTCAGATTTTAATGGGTAAGAAAAGTGGGCTGGATAATGTTGTCTTATGGGCAGACAAGTTGGCTATTAAGCTTGACGAGAAAGAAACCATGGAGGTCTTGAAGCGAGTTAAAGCAAAGTCAGTCACTCTGAAACGAGTGTTGACTGAAGATGAATTTCGGGAAATTGCCCAGGGTGTGAAAGAGAAAGATTAAACTTTCCCGATAGAAAGAATAAAGATGAAAACGGTAGAAATACAAGTAAGGAATCCGGCGGCGCTGTGGCATGAGATTGAGAAGCTTATTCAGGTTCACAATGGAGTAGAGGAGCTTATGCCATTTATGGAGGCATACCCTGAAGTTTACCATATTTACCTACAACTCGATCCAGACAAAGCAATTGATTAAGAGAGAGGAAATGGGAAACTCTAAAAGCTCTCAATATGGTACTTATGGGGATTAGCACCAATACCTGTAGCCTGGTGCTTGGGTGGTTGCTGGTAGGAGAGGAGTTCAAAGAAAAAGTGCTTACCTACGGAGAGAGAACACTAAAAAGACAAAAGCAATAGATATCCATACACATATTATTCCAAGAGTATGAAGACGAATCACTGAGTTAAAAGTAAAATAGATTTAGGAGAACACTAAAATGACAAAAGCAATAGATATCCATACACATATTATTCCACCTGAATTTATTAATGGTGCTATTCGAAACCAAGACAGGTTTATGGTGAAGATAAATACCATGGAAAGTGGATGTTTTGTTTTACAGCATGAGCAAGGATTTGTTTATGAAGTTACGCCAAAATTTTATGACGCCAAGACCCGGCTTCAGGAAATGCAACGGCGAAGCCTTTCTCATGAGGTGTTATCTGTTTCCCCAACAATTTTTTACTACTGGAGTGACCTCGATACTGCCTGTGAGGTAGCACGGCTTTGTAACGATGCCTTAGGAAAATGGATACAAGATAACCCTGAGCATTTCAAGGCATTTGGAACAGTGCCTATGCAGGATTGTAACAATGCGGTTTCAGAACTGGAATATGTAATGTCCAAGCCGGGCTTCGTGGGCATTGAAATTGGAGGGATCATTGAAGGGACCTCGCTTGCAGACCCGTACTATTTACCTTTTTTTGAGGCAGCAGAAGCCTTAAATGCTTTAATCTTTATTCACCCCTACTATGTTGGACCTCGGCCGGGCATGGAACTACAGTATCTGACAAATCTTTTGGGTAATCCACTCGAAACAAGTATTGCCATAAGCCTATTGATTCTCGAAGGTGTTCTTGAAAAGTATCCAAGGCTTAAGTTAGTAGCTGCACATGGGGGAGGTTTTCTGCCTTATGGCATTGGACGTATTGACCATGGTTACCGGGTTCGAAAGGATGTGGGTCAGGAGATTCCAACCAATCCTTCAATCTATCTGCGTAACAACATTTACTGTGATTGTATCACGCATGATCCAGAAGCATTGGTTTACCTTAAAAACAAGTTGGGCATAAGCAAAGTCATTCTCGGCTCCGATTACCCGTTTGATATGGGTCTTGAAGACCCTGTGGGTTTTATAGAACAAAATACAGGGCTAACTGAACTTGAGAAGGAGTCTATTCTTGCAGGTAACTGGGAGGTTGCGATGAGGTAGGAAATTGGCTTGAAGGTGCTAAAAATTAAAAGGAGGCTATAAAATGGGTGAAGGAATGGACTTAAGCTGGATTAAAAAACCACACGAGTACGAACCAAGGAGGCTTTATTCAAACACGGGTGCAGACTGGCAGATGCGGATAGATTTTGACCGCATGCGTAAAGAGCGCCTGCAAAAAGCACTAGATAAGATGGAGGAATTTGACATTGATGCCCTCGTCGTATTTACCGGTGAGAATATCCGCTATATTACAAGTGTTTACCAAGGGAACTGGAAATATAACATCGCTATCAGATATGCAGTCCTGCCTCGTGGTGGCAAGCCGGTCTTATTTGAGACCGCTGGCAGTGATCTGCAATGTGCCAAGATAGACGCTCCCTGGCTGGAAGGCAGAATCCGCCCGGCGATTACTTGGCGGTGGGCTGAGGGGGCTGAGGAAATGATGGCCGATAGGATGGCACAGAGTGTCTTTGAAGTGCTTAAAGAAAATGGCGTTGAGAAGGGCAAGATTGGTTGTGATCTTTTCGACTATCGAACGATGCAGTCTTTTGGTAAGTTAAAACTGAATATGGTTAGTGCCTGGCCGGTAATGTCAGGAGCCCGCGTGGTCAAGACAGCTGATGAGATAGAGTGTATTAAGATAAGCACCGCCTTTGGTGATGCCGCCATGTGGAAGATTAAACATGAGTGGCTGAAACCGGGTGTCACCGAAGCCTACATTAATGCTAAAGTTGCCGAATATTTCTATGAAAACGGTTTTGAGCACTGCTATGATATCATCGTTGCTTCAGGTGGTAACACCAGTCCGTATCGCCGTTGGCATACTGATAAACTCATCAGAGCGGGAGATCTAGTAATTATTGATATTAACGCTACAGGCCCCGGCGGTTATTTTGTGGACTTCGTTCGCTGTTTGAAGGTAACTGGCGGTAAGGTCACTCAGCAAGAGAAAGATCTCTACAAAGAGGTATGTGAATCTACCGATGCTGGCATTGAGATGATGAAGCCCGGTAATACCACCAAAGATGTCGCCGAGAAGTTCCCGGTTTATGATGATGACACATACGGCACGGTAACCCTGCAACAATTTGCTCACAGCATTGGTCTTTCCCTGTATGAAGGAATGTGGGTATCACGTGCCTACTCCATGGATTATCCAGCAGAGATAAAGGCGAATATGACCTTTGCGGTAGAGACCTTTGCCGGGCATCCTGGACTTCCTCAGACTTGCCGTATGGAAAATGACATTGTTGTTACCCCGGACGGCCCCGTACGCTTGACCCAGATGGAGTATGAAGACGAGTTACTGAGTTAAAAGTAAATAGATTTAGAAGGAACATTATGCGTGAGATGAAAGGCTTCATAACTATTGCTGCTGATGAGTTAGATTGGGAAGAGGACAAAATTCTTACCCTTCCTCAAGGCTTGAAGTCCAAGGTTTTGGCGATGGACAAATCTAAAGGTTTGGTCGATGTGATGATTAAATTCCCCTCTGGATACGTGGAACCTAGACATACTCATGATTCCTCTCACAACATAGCGGTCCTTGAGGGGAAAATGATTATCGAGGGGAAGACTCTTGAGCGAGGAGGCTACGTCTACGCTGAACCTAATATAGCACATGGGCCCTACGAGTACCCGGAAGGATGCGTAGTATTCGCACACTTCGAAGGAAGTCCAGCACACAAATATGTCCGTCGCACTACTTAGCTATTTTTTAAGTGGGATTGACAATATGTTAATTTTAATTTTTTAAGGAGGCACAAATGGCAGGTCTAGAGGATAGACGATAGTGTATAATGCTGGTTTTAGAAAATGAGAATTAAAAAGGAGTAATTACATGGGAAAAATAGAAGTGTCTCAAGTTCCGAGCGATAAGAATCTCACCCCGGATAAAGGGTGGATGAATATGGATCTCAAATGGCTGGTCAGCGAGGAGAATGGCTCTAAACATATCACAGTGGGTAGAACGCTATTTGCTCCAGGGCGAGCTTCAAAGCATGCTTTGCATCGGCATAATGATGCTGAAGAAGTAATAATCGTACTCCAAGGGCAAGGCAACTCTATTGTGAATGGGGAGACTACACCGATGGGCCCAGGGGATGTGTGTTACATCCCGCAAGGGGCTCCGCATTCCTTTGAAAATGCTAGCGATGATAAAACCTGCGAGCTAATTTTCGTTTATAGTGCACCAAGTCTGGAAAAGGCTGGCTATGAGGTATTGTAGCCTATCCGAAGCAAGGTGGTGGAGTTAATGAAGGCAGCAGTGATGCATGATTTTAACACTATTGTGTCTGAAGAAATACCCACGCCATCTCCCAACAGAGGAGAATTACTGAGTTAAATAAAGTAAGGAGAAAGAACAAATGTTAGCTGCACAATTGGTAGCCCCACGTACGATAAAAATCAATGAAGTTGATAAGCCCAGTTACGGAAAAGATTCGATACTTATCAAGATAAAGTGTACCGCGATTTGTGGCACTGACCTTCACACCTATCGTGATGCCAATGTGGACTTACCCAGGACTCTCGGTCATGAGATGACTGGCATTGTAGTTGATAAGGGCGAAAACGCCACTAGGGTTGAAATTGGTGATAGGGTGGTTGTCGACCCCATTTATTTTTGTGGGCAGTGCCAATTGTGCAGCGAAGGCAAAAGTTCCCTCTGTGCTAAAGGCGGTTTGCTGGGCAGGGAATCAGACGGTGGCTTTGCTGAGTATGTAGTTGTCAACGAAGCCAACGCATTTAAAATAACCGATGCTCTCTCCTTTGCCGAGGCAACTCAAATCCAGACCTTATCGACTGTTTATCATAGCCAGAAACGCCTGCATGTGGAGCCTGGGAAAAGCATCATGATTGTTGGGATGGGTGTGGCTGGTCTGTTGCATGTCCAGCTGGCCAAAGCTTCCGGCGCTACCCCTATTGTGGCGGTAGACATTTTTCAATCGAAGTTAGATCTGGCTAAAAAGTTAGGGGCTGACGTAGCTATTAAAGTGCCGGACGACAATGCCGTTGACAAAATCAGGAATGCTACCAGGGGAAAGGGTCCAGGTGCCGTTATTGAGGCGGTGGGTATTCCCTCCACAGTTTCTCTGAGTATGGAGTCGGTAGCACCGGGTGGCAAGGTGTTAATGTTCGGTATTGGCCACCAGCCATTAACTGGTTGGGATCCTTATATGATATATTTTAAGGAGATTAATATAGTTGGAACAAGAGCTGCCAGCCGCATAGACTGGCAGCCTTCGATTGATTTGGTGGAGAATGGTAGCATTAACCTCAAGCCTTTGATAACACACCAACTACCGCTCCAAGAAGTCCAAAAGGCATTTACCCTGATGGATGAGGGGGATGAAGGGCTGATCCGGGTTGCCGTTGAGATGCCAGAATAAGTAAGTACAAGGCGAGTTTACAAACGGTCATTCTCCCAACTGGTTGAGCAAGGAGGTATAGTATATGAGTATTGCTGGCTTCTCTTTGAAAGGTGAAGTGGCACTGGTTACCGGTAGCAGGAGAGGTATTGGCAAGGCTGTTGCCTTGGCTCTTGCCGAGGCTGGTGCTGATGTGGCAGTTTGTGACCTAGTGGTTGATGATGGTTTGTTAGAAGGCACAGCTGAGGAAATTAGAAAGCTTGGCAGGTGCTCGCTGGTTGTCCGGGCGGACACCAGAACTAAACCAGATGTAGAAGCCATGGTACAGAAGGTTATTGACGAATTCGGTACCGTTGATATCCTAGTAAATAATGCTGGCGTTGATGTCCCTGGACCAATCCTTGAACTCCCGGAAGAGGGATGGGATAAGGTGATTAACACTAACCTCAAAGGGTATTTTCTTTGCGCTCAGGTGGCAGGCAGGAGCATGGCGAAGCGCAAGAAGGGTAATATCATCAGTATCGCATCTCAATTCGCCTTCAAGGCGGGCGTAAATATGGGCGTTTACTCTATTTCCAAGGCGGGAGTAGTCATGCTTACCCGTGTGCTGGCGCGAGAATTGGCTACCTACGGCATTCGGGCTAATGCTATCGCACCGGCCTTGATAAAGACAGAGTTAAACCGGTTTCGCTGGAGCGATCCTGTATTCATGAGGCAATACGAACCTACGATACCACTGGGTAGATTGGGAGAGACTGACGACGTCGTCGGTGCTGCCCTATTCTTGGCTTCAAGGGCTTCCAGCTATGTCACCGGCCATACCCTCTTTGTCGATGGTGGTTCATTAGCTTAATTCTTTGGTTATTCGGAGGGCATAGGAGACAATGCAAGTTTCCAAGAGTATTACAAAGAGATAACTACCTATGGTGTCCGGGCAGTTGCCTGTAACGATTTTAGCTTGTCGGCTAAGCTTCTTGAAGACACCCAAGCTGTTAGGATAGAGCCTCTTATAACTCATAAGTTTCCCCTCGAACAAACGGTTGAGGGGCTTGAACTGGCTGAGAAGCCATCGGGGACAGTGCTTGGCGTAGTAATCAATAGTTAGTTAAAGAATATTAGAGTAAGGGCAAATTTTATAAAAGCAGACCGTCTTAAAAGTCAAGAGCACGATCCGAGTAGTTGAGGATTAGGTAATTGCCAAGAAGTATGATGTTTAAGTATAGCATTAAGAATAATGAGCAGTTTATACATAAAAGCAGTAAGGGCGACCTTCTTGGGCTTGCCAGCAGCCAGCAATCGCTGATAGAAGATACTTATAACAGGGTTATGACGGCTGGCTACCAATACTCCCATATAGAGGAAGGCACGGATATGGAGCGACCACCAAACTGTGCTTTTCTCGCGCAATGTACCACTATCACGGTTAAAAGGAGCTACTCTGGCCAGTGCAGCTATCCTCCCAGTACAGTAGCAGCCAGAGTTACCAATGAAGAGGAGGTTATTATGTACAGATACCGGGTCAGCGTAGACGATGTCAAAACTGCTCCATCGGCAAAGAGTGATATAGGTTTCGCCAACATGGATATAAGGTTTCTTATTACGGATAAAGTCTCCGGTGCCGAAGAACTCTCCCTTTTCCGTACCGTTTTCCCGCCCGGTTTTTCCGCCCACCAGAAGCATTACCATGTTGACATTGAGGAGGTTATCTTCGGCATTCGAGGTCATGGCGCAGTAGGCGTAGAATTCCCCGATGGCAGGATGGATGAATTCGAGGTTTCACCCGGGGTCGCCGTCTTTATCCCCAAGAATTGCGTTCACTGGTTTCGTAACCTGGACCCGAAGGAAGAGGTTGAGATTTGTGGCGTATATTCCGCCCCTGATGCCGGAGACTACAAGCCTGAAGACTACAAATATGTGGGGGAAATAAAGGAGGACGACAAGAAATTACGGTGATAGCCTATTTTAGTCTGACCGATGTTTTGCAGAAATAGTAAAATCAGAAGAGATAGAAAGGAGAAAAAATGAGCGACAAAGATGAGGTGGAGATTAGAAAATCGGGGCTGGACCATTCTTACATCAAGTATCCTCATCACTATGACCCCAGACGTCTTTACAGTATGACCGGAGCAGATTGGGAAGCGAGGATAAATTTTGACCGGATGCGGAAGGAAAGGCTGGACAGGGCGAGAGAGGCCATGAAGAAATTCGACCTGGGAGCCATGGTAGTTTATCACGGTGCCAACGTGAGATATATAACTGGCGTATATCAGGGGATGTGGAAGTACAGCATTTTCATTCGGTATGCTGTGCTCTGCCGGGATAGCGAGCCGGTTCTGTTCGAGACGGCGGGGTCGGATATGGAGTCGGCCAAGCTTAACTGCCCCTGGCTGTATGGCAGGATTGAGCCGGCCATAACCTGGACATGGTCTGAAGGGGCCACAGAACGCCAGGTGAAGAACATGGTATCTGGCGTTGTCGACGTTTTGAAGAAGAACAAGGTATTCGGTGAGAAGATAGGCATTGACCTTATGGATATGTGGGTGCATGAGGCATTTAAAGAGGCCGGGGTCAACCTGGTGAATGCCTGGCCGGCGTTGTCTAAAGCTCGATTGATAAAGACCGTGGATGAACTCGAGTGTTGCAAGTACTCCGCGGCCATTGGTGATGCCTGTATGGATATGATCCGGAACGAATGGCTGGCCAAGCCAGGCCTGACCGAGAGTCAGCTAGCCGGCCTGATTATGAAATACTTCACCGACCATGGTTTTGAGGAGGGTCAGGCATTCTGTATTGCCTCCGGCGGGAACACCAATCCGTACCGGAGATGGTGGTCAGACAAACCAATCCGGAAAGGGGACCTGGTAATCACCGACATAGGCGGCAGAGGCCCGGGTGGGGGGTACTATGTTGATTTCACCAGAACACACATATGCGGGGATGCCGCCCCCACTCCTGAACAAAAGCAGCTATACCGGGAAACCATGGAGAGCGTGAATGGTGGAATATCAGAAGCCTGGCCTGGGAAAACGACCGCCGATGTAGCCAAGCATTTCCCGGAATATGATGATGATATATATAAGACCTGCACCCTGTTCCAGTTTGGCCACAGCATTGGCCTAACGCTGTACGAAGGCATGTGGATTTCTAGAGGGTTTTCCTTCGATTTCCCGGCTGAGTTTAAACAGAACATGTATATGGCCATTGAGACATATAGCGGCAAGCCAGGGCTGGGGCAGGCGGTCAGGCTGGAAAACGATGTGGTCATAACGGACAAGGGGCCGGTACTGTTTACCCTGTATCCTTTTGAAGAGAAATTCTTGGAATAGAGCCCAGTCTTTATCGGGCCTGTCCGACCTAGTTGCTGATAATCACTGCAGGGAGCGGCATTGTAGTCACAGAAGGGTGGTAATGATAGGTGACATCATCTTCACCCTGGGGCGGAAAGCACTCAGTCTTATCAAACTAATGGAATTATTACTCCCATAGTTCTATGAAGGACTAATGAAAGGGTTAGATTCTGGACTGTATGGGTTGAAAGATTAAGCAAGGAGGCTGTAAAGGGATGAAGGAATGGATTTAAGTTTTATTAAGACTCCCGCGAGTATAGTCCGCGAAGAGTTTATTCGGCTATAGTGACGGGCGTGAACAATAGCAAAGGGTATTACTTGTAACACAGATATTTTATAGAGGAAAGGTGGTGGGAATAGTGAGTAGCAATGAGATCCGAATCTCTGACTTAGTTTCAATTGTGGACAGAAAGGAGGTATGCTTGCATGAGTGAAGACAAAAAACTAATTTCTGACCTGGTGTCAATTGTGGGGAAAGAATACGCCACAGATGATATTTACGACAGGTATGCCTATGGGACAGACCCTATGCCACAGGACTTGGATCCGGAGATGATACCCCGTGCCGTCGTAAGACCGAAAACTGTTCAGGAAGTATCCGGGGTATTAAAGTATGCTAATGAGCATAAGATTCCGGTGTGGATTCAGGGTGCTGGCACCAGCTTTGCCGGAGGAGCAAGACCTAAACGCCCAGGCTGCATACTCCTGAGCACATCCAGCCTTACTTCGTTCAAAGTAAATGAAGATGACTGTTACTTTGAAGTCGGAGCCGGCGTAAAGCTTTTCGACTTAGAGATAATGCTTATGAAGCGCGGATACATGCTGCCTTCGAACATAGGTAGTAAAAAATCCGCCACCATAGGAGGTTCAGTAGCTGTAAACACTATTGGGCACATGGTAGATGCCTGTATAGGGAAAACAATAGACTACGTGATGGCAGTTGAAGCGGTTCTCCCGAACGGTGAAATCATTGAGACTGGTACCAGCAGCTTGAGAAGACCAGCGGGAGTAGATTTGACAAGGTTTTTCGCCGGGATGGAAGGGGCATTCGGTGTTATCACAAAAGTAAGGATGCGCCTCTGGCCAAATCCGAAGAAGGCGTTTGTTGCTGCATTCCTCAAAGACCCCGCGGATGTCGGGCGTGCTTTCACAAAAATATACCATGCTAAGTTGCCGCCACCTATGTATGGTGAATTCATGGAGCAGGATGCTGCCGTAATCGGGTTTGAAATCAGGGGGTTGGGCAAACCCCCAGGCTCAATGGCATTAGCTACCACGATAGGAAACACACAAGAAGATGCTGACCTCCAAGCTCAGGCAATACTGAAGGTTTTTGAAGGCTTCAAGCCGGTCAAAGCCTATATTGTCAAAGACCCCAAAGAGCAAGAGTTGCTTTGGGCAGCCCGTGATTTCATCACCAATCTTCAGCAGAGAGAACCGAAGGGGACCTGGGCAGCTATAGAAGTAGGCTTACCAGTGCATGCTCTGGGTGAAGCAATAGACTACCTCATGAAGGAACCGCTAAACCTTGAAGTCCTGAAAGACTGTAAAATGTATCTTTACGGTCACATAGGTGCCTGTTCTATCCATGCCCTTTGGGTTATCCCAAAGGACTGGCCAAACGAAAAGAAATACGCAGGTGTAATGGAGACGCGTAGATTAGAAGATGCCTTGCATCGGAAGTGGGGAGGTATTGGTGGAGAAGTGGGGCAGATGGCAGGGAGAATACGTTTTTACCGGGAGAAATACGGCGAGGGTGCCTACCAGATGCTCATGAATGTGAAAAGGGCGATTGACCCCAATAACATCCTGAACCCCGGTAATCTGGAGGGAGAAGGCTATTGAACACCAACGATTTAAAACAGCTGGAAGACGAAATAATAGATGGTGTGCGTCAATGCAGCCACTGTAAGATGTGCGTTACCGTTTGCCCGACATACGAGGGATGGTTTACACAATCTTCCATGGGCAGATTGGCAGCTATCTACGCCCACTTCAAATACGGACTGGGCACCGAAGAAGAATTAAGCAACCTCTTATTTCAGTGCACAACCTGCCGCCGATGCCAAAGCTTATGTCGGGCTATGTCAGCAGGTGCTGATATCACAGACCTCATCGTAAAAACCAGAAACTATTTAGTTAAAAGAGCTGAAGCCAGAGAGGTGAAAAAATCATGAGCAAAGTTTTTGAGGGCATAGTACCAACAGGACATGTTTATATCCGAGAGAGCGTACTGGAAAAGGGCAATATTTTTGGTGTAGCGGAAAATAAGAGCGCATGGGCTAAAAATCTCAACCTACCCAAAAAAGCTGAGTATACCTTCTTTGCCGGCTGTGGTTACCAGTTAATGAAATATGCTGGTGGCATGATGGGAGCAGTGAGAACCGCCGAGAAGATGGGAGTGGGAATGGGCAAAGTGATAGGAATAAGCAAGGGCTTCGGTAAGCTAGGTATCGACGTCACCAGTATCACCGGTAAGATTACTTCTGCTGGAAAGGAAGACCCCTATACAAGAGTTCTCACCAGCGCAGTTAGCGTTCTCAGAAAGGTGGGGGTCGACGTAGGCTATCTGGGCGAAGATGAACCCTGTTGTGGTTCTCCAATCTACTATGCCGGTTTTGTCGATGACTACATTGAGAATGCAAAAAGAAACTACGAGCTGTTTAAATCCCTAGGGGTTAAAAAGATAATAGGTATCATCCCCGCCTGCACCGCCTCGCTGAAGAACGTCTATCCTAAATATGTTGATGGTTATGACATAGAGGTCAAGCACTTTATTGAGGTTGTCGCCGAGAAACTCAGGGAGACAAACATAAAGCCTAAACTAAAAGAAAAGATGACGATAACTTACCACGACCCCTGTCAGCTCTCCAGGTATCTTAATATCACTACGGAACCGAGAGAAGTCATCTCCAAGATAGAGGGCCTGGAGTTAATAGAACCAGAACCAATGCAAAAAGGGGAGTGGTCTACCTGCTGCGGTGGCGGGGGAGGAATAGAGGTGTGTGCCCCCGCACTATCCGAGAGATTGGCAGTGAGAAGGGTTGGGGAGCTACTCGCCACCGGGGCTCCAGTCATCGCCACCAGCTGTCCCGCCTGCGTGATGCAGCTCTTAAAAGGAATTAACAAAGTTAAAGCTGATATTAAAGTCGTAGACTTAGCCGAGAGTCTGGATGAAGCCTTGGAAGAAGGCCAGTTTGCCAAATAGAGTATTAGTGTTTCACCGTGTACCAAATAGTCACATTTGGCTTTTCCATTGCTGGTCTAGGATAAGGAGGTCTTCAAGTTAATGGCAATTAAGAAAGAGCCATGGAAGTCAAATAGTGCTGGCTGTGCTGCCTTTCTCGCGGCTGCCTTTTCCTCTCTCTTCTGCTGCCTTCTCACCTCGAACACTGACCTAGCCAGATTGGTGAAATAGACACTACCGAAAGGAGACGCCCTTTTCGCTTCTGAATCTTTCGAGGTATGGGTGATAGTAAGAGAGGTCACTTTTAACCTTCTGAGGGCTGAGTAAAATGCGGTTGCAGTAGCAGCGTCATTCAGACTGGTATTACCTGAGGCGACGCCGAGGCTATCAATAACCAAGAAGCCTATCCCGTATTCGGCGACGATTTGCTCTAAGTGGTCAATATCGTCAACCAAGGGGAGCTCACACTCCCGGTAGAGGATAGGGGTAGATGGTAGATTGAAGCCCCTCTCAAGCGATGTTAGCCGCTTTCTGAACTCGTCTTCGTCACCCTCATAGTCGAGGTACAGGGTTTGAGCCTGTTTAGGAGATAGCCACAGCGGGTTGTCATAGAAGGGGAGTTGAGTCATAATTGCCAGCGTTAGTGCTAAGTAGCTCTTCCCGGTGCTTCCTTCACCAAAGAGTATCGTTGGCTTACCTTCATAGAGAAGTGGGGCCACTAGGAATTCACTCTTCGGAACCTCTTCACCATCTGGAGCTGGCCAGATTTCTTTGGCTGGCTTGCCTTTCCGGTAATTGTCCAGGGATATGACACATAGTTGCTCAACCATGCCTGCCCACTGGCCTTGAGGTAGGCTGTATCTGTCCTCAAGCTCCTTGACCAAGTCCTTCTTACTGCGGGTGGAGAGGAGGCTTGCTTGGCTGTGGAGAATGTGAGGCGGGATATCTGACTTGTCAATCTTGAAATTTACCTCGGCGGTGATTCGCCCGTCTGAGTGCTCCCTTATTCGATTGACCAGGGCATAGATTTTCTGGCTCTCCCAGTAGAACTCTTGCCTGGCGCCGATTTGTCTAACAACTGGCTTTGACATCCTAAACCTCGGTAGTCACCGTTTTCCTAGATGCTCTCTTCTTCCTGGTAGGTTTACGGGGAATGCGGCGCTGCGTATAACGTAGGCCTGTCTTTAGGTCACAAATTTCAGCCCATATTCTCTTGAAGCTGGTGTGCTCCGGAGGCAGCTCTGAGACTATTTGTTCAAGAGCCTCCAGTCTTTCAACGAGAGCTTCGATGACAGGACTATCTTCGAGTGGCTCATTGGGTCCGAGGTCAACCCCACCATAATATTGGGCATAATGGCGATGACAGTCCCATGAGATAGCAAAATCGACAAGCGCCTCAGTCGAGCCACAGGACAAACATTCGATGTTCGGATAGCTGACACGAACCCTCGATGACCCGCACTTGGGGCACTGATAGGGGTCGGATTGACTTTGTGAGTGAGGCTTGTTATTATTAGAAGTTGATAGCACTCTGATACTCTCCTACCTTCTTACCCTGGGCCAGGAGCCCCCGAAGCTCTTGGCTTCTTCATTCTTGGGAATGTAAAATGCCTCCCCTATTTTCAAGCCAGCGCATAAACGCGTGCTTGGGGATTACGACTTTGCGAGAGCCTAACTTGACTGCTGGGATGGTACCGTTACGAATCCCCTGGTACACCACCCCACGGGAACAGCGAAGCAATTGGCGAGCCTCCTCGGGGGTCAAGACCAACTGCTCATTAGTGTTTGGCACCACCAACCTCCGCCTGTATTTCTTCAAAGGTATAGTGGACACCATCGAAATTATCAAACTCCGCAATGGCTTGGAAGCGATTGAGGAACTCGCTGATAGTTAAGTCTCTAGTCCTGGCTTCTTTCTCCACCACTTCGTAAGGTTCTGTTAAGGCCGTGTTAGGAGCATGTAAAATTTTGTTTAAAGTTCTGTTAAGTAACTGGTGATTAATCTGGGTGGGTACGAGCTTGGGGGCAATCCAATGTATTTTCCTGAAAGTGTCAATTTTAGACTTTTTGACCATCAAAAGGCACATAAACGCTATGATTCGGAAAGTAGTATAATAAGACATATATCGGAAAGGAGGTCTATTCTATGCCTGAGGAGTTCAAGCCAGGATGTCAGAGACCACCCATTAAGAAGCCAAGTCTTGAGACTGTTCCAACTGCAGAATTGAATGTAAAGGAGGCGAAACAAACAATGGTAAAAGTAGGCAAACCGGCGCCTGATTTTACAGTTCCCGGTTATTATGATGGAAAGTTTATGAATTTCAGCTTATCCGAATACAAGGGGAAATGGGTATTACTGTGTTTTTATCCCGGCGATTTCACCTTCGTCTGAGCGACGGAAATTTCAGCAGTTGCTGAAAAACACGCAGAACTCAAAAGCTTGGGCGTAGAGGTGCTGTCCATGAGTGTTGATAGTATTTATGTGCACAAAATGTGGAATGACCATGAGCTATCGAAGATGATTAATAAGGACATTCCTTTTGCGATGCTATCGGACCAGGACGGAAGTATCGGGAAAATATATGGGATATATGACGAGGACAGCGGTGTAGAAACCAGAGGAAGATTCATTATTGACCCTGATGGCATTATCCAGGGATTTGAAGTTTTGACACCGTCAGTAGGCCGTAATGTTAGTGAATCCATAAGGCAAATTAATGCCTTCCAGCTTGTGCGTAATTCGAAAGGCACAGAGGCTACGCCCTCCGGCTGGAAACCCGGTAAACCAACATTGAAGCCATCGCCAGAATTAGTCGGTAATGTATGGAAAGTATGGAAAGTAAGTCAGGCTTTTGAAGACTAAATCTTCTATTGACAAATTAGTATTTTGCTGAGCTAGGAGACAAACGTCCATTTTGTTTAATATCCAACATTCGCTTATATTGTTGGCATCCGGGCACTTAGAGCGGTTACTCAACAGTGATACTCCACAAGCTTTCATACCATTTACGATGCTCTTCACCAGCAACTTTTCGATACTTCGCTGTAGTATTGAAGCTAGCATGGCCCAAATGCTCCTGAAGCAGTCTTAGTGCGTCACCGGAGTCGTCTAATTTCATTGCATGCACACTAAAAGCATCCCTGAGGCGATGAGGACTCACACCTCTTACCCTTCCTGTTTCTGGATTCACTAAATCTGGCAGACCGACTCTTTTAGCACAATCTCTAAGTATCTGCCAGGCCCGATGGCGGTTAAGATTGAAAAGAAGTGTAGAGTTATTGCCCCAACTTAACCGATTGACTCCAATATATTCCTTTAGCATCTCCAGTGTCTTCTTATCAATCGGTAATACTCTAATCCGCCGACGTTCTTGCTTATGCTTCATAGCATCATTGACCTCCTCACCACACTCGGGGCAGAATCGGTGTCTCCTAGCCAGTCTAGCTTTACAGTAAGGACACGACAATCTAGAACTCGTCTTGAGATGCAATATAGTTATTGTTGCCTGTTCGAAGTCAATGTCGGCTGTCGTGATTGCCA
>Ga0209978_10000361_pt1 | contig 16747 bp, 14 predicted proteins | sample BentaG_FD_182805 | JGI IMG/M metagenome (GOLD analysis project Ga0209978, IMG submission 182805) | Deep subsurface microbial communities from South Atlantic Ocean to uncover new lineages of life (NeLLi) - Benguela_00093 metaG (SPAdes)... | ecosystem: Environmental > Aquatic > Marine > Oceanic >... | reverse complement strand
AATTATCGAGGAAATTAAAAAATATGAGGATATGCCAGAGGAATTAGTAGAAATCTTACTTGACAGGATAATGTGGAATAATCATCCTCTGGGCAGATCTGTTCTCGGAGATGAAAAGAGTGTAAGTAATATTCAAAGAGAAGATCTCTTATCATATATAAATAGATTTTATCGTCCCAATAACTTAGTAATAAGTATTGCGGGTAATATTAAAATAGCAGAAGTAATTCTGCAGGTCGAGAAATATTTCAAAAGAACGGAAAAGGGTGAGGTTAAAAATTATTTACCCGCAAAGGATAATCAGAAGAATAGTCAAGTAGGGATAAAATTTAAAAAGAGCAACCAAACTCATCTTTCTTTTGGTTTTCCAGGAATTTCCCGGTTAGATCCTGATAAATACTCCCTGGATTTATTAGATATAATATTAGGTTCAGGATTAAGCTCTCGATTTTTTCAAAAAATAAGAGTCAAAAAAAGTTTAGCTTATGATATCCATTCATTTATTCAGTATTTCAACGATACCAGTTCTTTTAATATTTATGCCGGTATTGATTCAAGCAAATTAAAGGAGACTATTCAGACAATATTGAAGGAGCTTAAAAAAATAAAAGACGATAATTTAAAAGAAGATGAATTAAGAAAAGCAAAAGAAATGTATAAAGGCGCACTATCTTTAAGTTTGGAAAGTACTTTAGGCAGGGCATTTTGGTTGGGGAATAGGATGCTCTTATATGGTAGACTTGCAACTTTTGATGAAATAAAAGAGAAAATTAAAGAAGTAAATGTGAAAGATATTCAAAGAATGGCTCAAAATATTTTTAACAAAGATAAAACAAATTTATCTATCGTTGGTCCCTTTAAAGAAAAATATAAAGAAGAATGTAATTCTCTTCTGCAAGAATTGTGTTAGTGGATAATGAATAGTAATTCGTATCACGTATCAAGTATCGAGTATCGCGTGAAGAAAACCATAATTCAAAACTCAAAGCCTATATAGCATGGAGCGTACAGCGTATAGTGGATACATTTAGTTCGTTGGTTACCTGGTTAATTAATTAGTATCTCGTATCTCGTGAATCGTATCTCGTTAAGAAAATAGAAATTAGAATACAGAGAGAAACGGCGATGAGTAATATGTGACAAGTAAATAGTTGTATGTTCCAAATTGTAGGTTTTTTCTCTTTTTGTCATCTAAATACGAACGCAATACTCGATACGATACACTAACGACTATTCACTAACTACTAATCAATTAGTCAATTGACGAATCGGTAAATTATTTATTGACTGGTAGACTGGGTGACTGGTAGACCGGCCAACTGATATAATTAGATAATTGGCGAATCGGTAAATTGGTAAATCGGGAATAAGGATACAATAACATGCCATTAAAATTAGGGATGGGAGATATTATTAGATTAAAGAAGAAACATCCTTGTGGAGGTTTCCATTGGGAAATTACCAGAACCGGTATTGATATTGGCTTAAAATGTCTTTGTTGTGGCAGAAAAGTGTTAGTTCCTCGGGTAAAACTCGAGAAGAAAATTAAAGAAATTATTCCCCGGGATTAAGAAAAAAACAGATATTTTTTTAATTTTTTCATTTCTTTTTTTCTCTAGTTCTTTTTCTTCACGCGATACTCGATACGCAATACGCGATAAGAATATAAACTTGATATCCAAAATATCTGTGATATAATATAAATCGTTTTATATTTTCAATTTCCTTGCTCCTGAAAAATCTTTCAGGGGCTGATTAAACCGAAAGGAGGTGGTAACAGATGAGAAGTTATGAAGTAATGCTTGCTATAAATCCCCAGTTAGAAGACGAAGAGTTAGATTCCTTATTGAATAAATTAAAAAAGCTTATTACCGATGCAAAGGGAGAAATAACCAAGACAGATAAATGGGGTAAAAGAAAGTTAGCTTATGAAATTAAGGATTTCACAGAGGCGGTTTATGTGGTCTTAAATTTTAATGCGGATGAAAAAATTATTTCTGAATTTGAAAGAGTTGTAAAATTAGAAGAGAAAGTTATCAGATATTTATTAACCTTACAACATATAGAAAAAAATTCAAAATAAAGTTAGTTATTCAATGTATTTAAAGAAATACCAAAAAGAGAAGGTAGATTATAAAGAAGGAGGAAAAATATAAATTAATGGCACGATACGGTTTTTTTAGAAGACCACAAAGGAAAGTTTGTCTTTTTTGCAAAGAAAAAATAGTAGCCGATTATAAAGATGTAGATTTATTAAGAAAATTTATTACTGAACAAGGTAAAATGCTGCCTCGTAGAGCAACCGGAAACTGCGCAAGACATCAACGTACACTGGCTATATCTATAAAAAGAGCAAGAGAAATAGGGCTTCTCCCTTATGTGGCGAAATAAGTAAATCAGTGTATAGTATTTAGTATATAGTATATCGTATTGCGTATATCGTTAGAGAACCTGAAAGTTACATGCCAGTTGATATTCTGGATTTTGACTACTGGTCCCTGACTTTTATTTTCTTCACGAGATACGAGTTTATTAAAAACAAGTAGGGGCGTATTGCTATACGCCCTTTCAATGAATTAATAGACAGGCGAGACGCTTGTCTAAAGAGAGGTTTATTTATTGACCGAACAAATTCCAACTAAATCAATAGTCGAGGGTGCATTTTTAGCCGCAATTACTGCCGTTTTATTTATTATTAGTATTTATATTCCCTTACTAGGTACACTGGTAAGTTTTTTGTGCCCTCTCCCGATTATAATTTTATGTTTACGCCACAGTTTAAAATTTGCTATCATAGCCACCATAGTATCTGGAATATTAGTAAGTCTTTTGGCCGGTCCGGTTCAAGGATTTATGGTATTACTAGGTTTTGGTATATTGGGCGTAACATTAGGATTTGGAATAAAAAAAGAATTATCTTTAACTGATATTATTATCATTGGAAGCATAGCTTCTCTTGTTTCTAAAGGTTTAATCCTTTTAATCGGTTTTTGGATTTTAGACCTCAATACTATGTTATTTGATGTTGAAGAGATAGACAGAATTATAACTCAATCTTTGAATTTTTATAACAATATGGGACTATCTCCGGAACAATTAGCTTCCCTGAAAGATTCCCTAACTCAAACTATTAGTATTGTTAGAATAGCATTCCCGGGAATGATTATTCTTGCTTCAATTTTTGATACTATTTTAAATTACTGGGTAGCTCGCTTAATCCTAAGGAGATTTGGATATAAGTTAACGAACTTTACTTCCTTCTTTAACTGGAGAGCTTCCAAGTCTTTTTTTTGGAGTTATCTTTTAGGAATGGTATTGATAATTCTGGGAACAACTTACAAGATACCTCTTTTAAATAAAATTGGAATAAATATACAAGTTTTTTTTGCAGTGGTGTTTTTGATTTATGGCCTTTCTTTAACCGGTTTTATATTAGAACGGTTTAAAATTAAAAATTTTTTAAAGTGGGTTATATATGTTTTAGTATGCTTTCAACCCCTTTTATCTCAAATTGTTACCTGGGCAGCCATGTTAGATATATGGATAGATTTTAGAAAATTACTTGCCACCAGAAAAGAATAAAATAGTCGTTAGTGAATAGTGAATAATATTTAGTATATTAGCGTAGAAGCGTATACATTTAGTTAGCTGGCTAGCTAATTAGTATCTCGTATCTCGTGAATCGTATCTCGCAAAAAACAAATAATTAAAAATATTAAAAAATTAAAAAGTTGTATGTTTGAATTTATTTTTCTTTCGAGATACTAGATACGAGATACGAACAACGAAATTGTATCTCGTGAATCGTATCTCGCAGATGAGATAGAAGCCAGAAGACAGAATCCAGTATTCAGAATTATTTTAGATTATAAGGTTATATCATCTTGTTAAGTTATTTTATATTCTTCTGACTCCTGACTACTGGCTCCTGAATTCTTAAATAATAATTATAGTTTTTCGTTTTAAGTTTTTAGATTATAATTAGGATAAGTATCTTGCTATTCCAAAACTATAACTATACGCTAAACGCTACCCGCTATACGCTATAGCTTAAACTAGCGACTAATCTAATTGGTGAATCAGTGAATCAGTCAATTGGTGAATTGATGTAACTGAAAATTATCGACTAATATATGTTGCTAAAATTGATGGAAGAATTTATAATAAATAGAGAATAGAATAGAGAGGCTTAGAATATGAAAATAATTTTGAAACAAAATATTGAAAAAATTGGACAAGTAGGAGATGTAGTTGAAGTAAGTGATGGCTTTGCCCGTAATTTTTTAATTCCTCAAGGTAAAGCAATTTCTTTTACCATGGGCAATTTTAAACAAATAGAATATTTAAAGAAACGAGAAGCAGAACAAAGAGAGGGAGAATTGAAGGAGGTTAAGGAATTAGCAGAAAAAATTAATAATATCTTCCTGGAAATTAAAGTTAAAGCCGGGGAAGAAGGAAAGCTTTTTGGTTCTGTAACCAGCAAAGATATTGTTGAAACTCTATTAAAGGAACACGGAATTGAATTAGACAAAAAAAAACTTAATTTAAAAGAATCCTTAAAAAAATTAGGCGTTCATACTGTACCGGTTAACTTATATAAAGATATAACTCCTCAAATTAAAGTTAATTTAATTTCTGATTCCGCATCTGAGCAGGAAATAGAGGAAACAAAAAAATAATAGGGTCGTATCACGTATACATTTAGTTAGATAGTTAATTGGTTACCTGGTTAGCCAGTTAATAAATTAGTATCAAACCGATTAACTAAATGATTATATAAAAAGTTTAACTAAAATACTGGATAATTAGATAATTTTTATTCTGGATTCTGACTCCTGAATTCTGAATTGGAAGATTTTTTGAATTATGGTTTTTCGTTTTTATTTTTTAGTATAATATATACAAGATACGAGAGATGAAAATAATTGGTCAATTGGAAACTAGTTAACTAACTAGCCAAATAGAAAACTAATTAACTAAATTGATTGGTAAACTAGTAAACCAGCAAACTGGTCAACTAATTTATCTTACGTCTTGTAATTTACTTCCTAACCAGTTAACCAACTGACTAAATACGGAGAAAAGTAAATGGAATTAGGCAGGAATCCTCCTCAAAATATTAGTGCAGAACAGGCTGCTTTAGGTTCAATGCTGCTTCAGGAAGATGCTATTTTGCATGGCGTGGATATTTTAAGACCTGAAGATTTTTACAAAAAATCTCACCAGATTATCTTTAAGTGTATTCTTGAACTGTTTGAAAAGAGCAGAGGTGTTGATTTAGTTACTTTAACTGAGGAATTAAATAGGATAAATTTATTAGAAGAGATCGGGGGAGTTACCTACCTAACTAATCTAATTAATAGTGTCCCTACTGCAGCAAATATTGAGTACTACATTAAAATTATCGAAGAAAAATCTATTTTACGTAACTTAATTAATAGTGCTACTAAAATTATTTCTATGGGTTATGAAGAAAAAGAAGATGCTAAAGTTTTATTGGACAAAGCAGAGCATTTGATATTTGAGGTTTCAGAGAGAAATTTAGGGCAATCTTTCGTTCCTATCAAAGAGATACTTCAGGATAGTTTTGAGAAGATTGAAAGTCTATATCATAGAGGTGAATTGATTACCGGGGTTCCCAGTGGATTTGACGAATTTGATGATATTACTACTGGGTTTCAACCCTCCGAGTTTATTGTTATTGCTGGTAGGCCTGGGATGGGTAAAACAGCTTTTTGTATGAGTATAGCCCAGTATATCGCGGTCTCTAAAAATATACCGGTAGCCCTTTTTAGCTTGGAAATGTCAAAATCTCAATTGGTTCAAAGGATGCTTTGTTCAGAGGCTCGAGTTGATGCACATAATTTGAGAAAAGGACGATTAGCCGAATCAGATTGGCCCATCCTTTCAATGGCGGCAGGTCGATTATCTTCTGCTCCTATTTTTATTGATGATACAGCCGGGATTACTTGTTTAGAAATTAAGGCTAAAGCCAGGAGATTAAAAGCCCAGCATAATCTTGGTTTAGTAATAATAGATTATTTACAGCTTATTTCAAGTTCTGGCAGAATAGAAAATAGGCAGCAGGAGATTTCAGAAATTTCTCGTTCTCTTAAAGGTCTGGCGAGGGAATTAAATGTTCCGGTAATAGCAGTTTCCCAATTATCCAGAGCAGTGGAACAAAGAGAAAGAAAAAGACCCCGTCTTTCTGATTTAAGGGAGAGTGGAGCCATTGAACAGGATGCTGATTTAGTTGTTTTTATATACCGAGAGGAATATTATAAGCCAAAAACAGAAAAGAAGGGCATTGCTGAGGTAATTATTAGTAAGCAGAGAAATGGTCCTACAGGTCAAATAGATTTAGCTTTCGTAAAAGAATATGCGAAGTTTGAAAATTTAACCCGAATTTCTGAAGAATAGTTAATTTATAAAAAGTTAGTGTAAACTTTAGTGGGGTAGTTAGATAAAAAGCTTATGTTTGCATCTTTTCTCCATTTTCCCTTAATTTATTTTTTTTCTTTCTTAACTCGATACTCAATACGAATTTATTCTGATTCCTGGTTTATATTATCTTTACGAGATACGATTCACGAGATACGAGATACGAATGTTATTGACAGTCAGTAAAAAATATAGTAACATTTAGAAGCAAAATTTTTAATTCTAAATATTTTTAGGGCCGTTAGCTCAGTTGGTAGAGCATCTGACTCTTAATCAGAGGGTCGCAGGTTCGAGACCTGCACGGCCCATCGAAAATGCCCCCATCGTCTAGGGGACAGGACACCGCCCTTTCACGGCGGCGACAGGGGTTCAAATCCCCTTGGGGGCACCAATTGATTTATTATAAAAAATGGGCGGATAGCTCAGTTGGCAGAGCACCTGCTTCACATGTAGGGGGTCACAGGTTCAAGTCCTGTTCCGCCTACCATTTTTTTAAGAGGATATGATGCCGGCGTAGCTCAATTGGAAGAGCAACGGAATCGTAATCCGTAGGTTGTCTGTTCAACTCAGATCGCCGGCTCCAAATTAGTATCTCGTATCTAGCATCTCGTATCTAGTAAAGAAAACAGAAACCAGGAGCTAGAATCCAGAAGATAGAACAAAATAGTGATGAGTAATGTGTGATAAGTAACGAGTTACGGGTTACAAGTTTCGAGTTTCGAGTTTATAGAAAACCCAAAACAGGTAGGAGCTTATTGCTATACGCCCTTATAATGAATTAGAACCGAGAACCAAAAACTAAGAGCTGACAACTAATTTTTCTTATCCAAAAACTATAAACCAAGAACTAAAAACCACATACTAACGACTAACGACTATTCACTATCGACTAAAAAAGGCAAGCAATCTGATGAATAAGCGTAATTTAACTTCTCCTACAGAAGTTACCAGACTTCTTACTAAATACGATTTTAAATGCAAAAAAAGATTAGGCCAAAATTTTTTAGTAGATCAAAACACCTTACAAATAATTATTAATTCACTAAAATTAAATAAAAAAGATTGCATTTTAGAAATTGGCACAGGCATTGGAACTCTAACATCTGCATTATCCCCCTTGGTCAAACAGGTTATATCTGTTGAGAAAGATAAAAAATTAGCTCCCCTTTTAAAAGAAAGTCTTTCCTCCTCTAATAATATAGAGATTATTTTTGAAGATATTATAAATTTTAATCTGATTAATTTTTTTGAGCAGAAAAGAAAAAAGGGTGAAAAAATTGAAAAAATAGTGGGCAACCTTCCTTACTACATCTCCATATCCTTAATAAGACAGATTCTTGAACTTAATCGATATTTAAAATTAGCCGTATTTTTAGTCCAGAAAGAGGTAGGAGAAAGATTGATGGCCCAAGCAGGAAATAAGAATTATGGCACATTGTCCCTTGTTGCCCAATATTACTCTCAACCCCAAAAAGTACATACTGTCCCCTCTACGGTATTTTACCCCCAACCCAAGGTGAGTTCGATGATAATAAAATTAAATATCTATAAAAAACCGCAAGTACAGGTAGGTAACGAGAAACTATTTTTTAATATTATTAGAGCTTCCTTTCAACAAAGGAGAAAAAGATTAATTAATTCTTTGTCTAACTATTTTAAGGAAGTGCTCGCTAAAGCAGAAATAGAAAATATTTTAACTGAAACAAGTATTGATAAGAACCGCAGGGGAGAAACCCTGACTTTAGAAGAATTTGCTAGACTAAGTATGGTAATGGGAAAAAGCTATGAATAAGTCAGTAGCCTTATTCGTATCGCGTATTGCGTATCGCGCCAGCAATAAACTAAAAACTTAAAGCGAAAAGCGAAAAACCATAATTCAAAATTCAAAACTTTTTCTTCAATTTTAAGTTTTAAGTTTTGGTTTTGCGTTTTTAGCTTTAAACTTTACGCTCTGATACTATTCACTAACAACTGATTTAACTGGCGGACCGGTCGACTGGCAGACTGGTAGACTAATCGGTAAATTGGTCAATTGTTTAATTAGTTAATTGGAGAATTGGCAAATTGGTAGATTGGTGAATTATTAGTTAGTTTAAACTTTAGTGGGGCAGCAAGAAAGAGAAAAGAATATTTATTACTTTTGTTTTCTATCTATTTTTCTCTAGTTTTTTCTTCACGCGATACTCGATACGCAATACGCGATACGAAGTAATAGTTAGTGTAAACTTTTGTGGGGTAGTTAGATAGAAAAAAGAATGCTACTTTTTCTATCTTTTCTTTCGTTTTCTTAACTCGATACTCAATACTATATACTCGATACTATATTACTTTTTTTGACAATAAAATTCTATCATGTTATAATTTTTTCAACTAAAACCTTATAGAAAAGAACAGGGAATTGACAGTGCTAACTATTAACATTGCAGAAATTAAAGGCAGATATAATTCATTGAGAAAAGAAAAATTTAAATATTAAATAAATTATTCCAGAAACACAGTAGTCATTATTGCTGTGTTTATTTTTTAATAAAAATGTTTAAACATTTACTGAAATAGGGAGGTAATAGCAACTATGTGAGAAATCTGGAGTAAATTAGTCAAAATGAAGGTTTAGGAGGTTATAGTTAGGATTAGATTTATTTTATTAAACAAACAAGTTTAGTAGTAGAGCAGCAGGAATGTATTGCATACATAAGAAGCAGCTATAAATAGAGAATATAATTGATTGTATTAATTTTTAAAAAACTAAAATTGAAAATAAAAAAAGGCGGTGTATTAAGTGGAAATTACAGATGTTAGACTTAGAAAAATAGAAACAGAAGGAAAATTAAGAGCGTATGTATCAATCACTTTCGATGATTCTTTTGTAGTACATGATTTGCGGGTTATCGATGGCAATAAGGGTATGTTTGTAGCAATGCCTAGCAAGAGACTCCCCAATGGAGATCATAAGGATATTGCCCATCCTATAAATACCGAGATTAGAGAAAAAATACAAAATGCAGTTTTAGATGTTTATAACAGAGAGTTGGAAGAGGCTCCCCAAGTTAAAGTAGAAGAAAAAGTAGAAGAAAGTAAAGAAGAAGAAAAAGAAGAAGAAAGTAAAGTAGAAGAAAAAGTAGAAGAAAGTAAAGAAGAAGAAAAAGAAGAAGCAGAAAAAGTAGAAGAAAAAGTAGAAGAAAGTAAAGAAGAAGAAAAAGAAGAAGCAGCGGGAGAAGAGACCGAGAAAAAAGAAGAAGGTCTATTTTAATTAAGTTACACGAATAAAGGATCTTGGTTTGGGGCGTAGCCAAGTGGTAAGGCACGGGAATTTGGATCCCGTATTCGAAGGTTCGAACCCTTCCGCCCCAGCCATATCAATTAATTGTATAGGAATTTCCTTTTTCCGTGGGGGTTCAATTCATCAAACTTGCAATAAAAACGGGTCGGATAAATCCAACCCCTACTTTAAAAGCAATACCTTATACGAAAAAAGTTTTGAGTTTGGAATTATGGTTTTTCGCTTTTAGTTTTAAGCTTTTAATTGTATATTGATAACTAATTTCCTTATCCAAAAACTAAAAACTATAAACCAAAAACCAGTTTCTTATTTTATGTTTACACTAACGACTAATTATTGGAGGTATGATTATGGGAGATACTGCTATAATTATTATGGCAGCAGGTAAGGGCAAGAGAATGAAATCTAATCTGCCTAAAGTCCTTCATAATCTTGCAGGAAAACCAATTTTAAATTATGTATTAGACACAGTTGATCAACTCAAAGCGAAAAGAAAGATATTAATAGTTGGTTATAAAAGCGATAAGATAAGAGAATTAATTGGTGATAAAATAGAGTATGTAGAACAGAAGGAGCAGTTAGGAACTGCCCATGCAGTTTTGCAAACTAAAAAATTATTGTCTGATTTTATAGGAGATGTGCTGATTTTATCTGGCGATGTTCCCTTTTTAACGGTTAAAACTTTAAAAAAGCTCTTGAAATATCATCAGGCTAATAATTTTTGTTGCACCTTAGTCTCTGCTATTTTAAAAAACCCTAAAGGTTATGGTAGAATTGTCAGAGATAAAGAAGGTAAAATAAAAAGAATAGTTGAAGATGTAGATTTATCTGCAGATAAAAAGAAAATAACCGAAATAAACAGCGGAATTTACTGTTTTAACAAGGAGAAACTATTTCAGGTTTTAGAAAAGATTACCACAGATAATAAGCAAGGGGAATATTATCTAACTGATACAGTAGAGATATTGTTAGGGGAAGGGTTAACCATAGGTAATATAATAGTAAAAGATTATTCGGAAATATCAGGAATAAATGATCGGTTAGATCTTGCTGATGCTTCCAAAAAAGTTTATCAAAAGATTCTTCAAGACTTAATGGCTCAAGGAGTAACTATAGTTGATACTAACAGCACTTTTATAGAACAGGGAGTTAAAATAGGCCAGGATAGCATTATTTATCCCTTCACTATTATTGAAAAAAGTACTAAAATTGGGAAGAATTGTATTATTGGCCCCAATTCACATTTAATTGATTCCAGAATAGGAAAAGGAGTCAAAGTGTGGGCTTCTATAATAGAAGATAGTAATATAGAAGAAAGAGCTAAAATTGGTCCTTATGCTCACTTACGGCCTAAGACCGTCATTAAAAAGGGAGCAAAGATAGGAAATTTTGTAGAAGTAAAAAAATCTACCATAGGAGAGGATAGTAAGGCATCTCATTTAACCTATTTAGGAGATGCCATAATTGGTAAAAGGGTAAATATTGGAGCGGGCACTATAACCTGTAATTATGACGGAGAAAAAAAGTATAAAACTGTCATAGAAGATAAAGTATTTATTGGAAGTAACAATACTTTAGTAGCACCAGTAAAATTAGGGAAAGATTCTTACACCGGAGCTGGCTCAACTATTACCGAGGATGTACCTGCAGGTAATTTAGCCATTGCCCGTTCCAGGCAAAGGAATATTTCAGGATGGCGAAAGAGGAAGAAGGAAAATAAAGAATAAAATTGATAAAGGGAAATTTAAATAGATGGAGATGATAAAACTTTGATACCTTATGATAAAAGAGTATTAAAAATATTTGCTGGTAATTCCAATAGAGATTTAGCAGAAGAGATATGTAGACATTTAAGCATTCCTTTAGGGCAGGCAGATGCTTCCAGATTTCCTGATGGCGAAATTAAGATTAAGATTGAGGAGAGTGTAAGAGGTGAAGATGTTTTTATAATTCAATCTACCTGTCCGCCCACCAATGAATATCTTATGGAATTATTAATTATGATAGATGCTCTAAAAAGGGCTTCAGCGGAAAGAATTACCGCGGTAATACCCTATTATGGTTATGCCAGACAGGAGAGGAAGACCCAGCCTCGTGAGCCTATTACCGCAAAGTTAGTGGCAAATTTATTAGTATCTGCGGGAGCAAACAGGGTGCTTACCATGGATTTACATGCTGGACAGATCCAGGGATTTTTTGATATTCCTGTAGATCAATTAGAAGCTGTAAGCATATTATCAAATTACTTTAAAGAGAAGGATTTAGATAAGGTAGTAGTAGTTTCTCCCGATGTCGGGGGAACGGCAAGGGCAAGGGAATTTTCCGGGCATCTTAAGAAGCGGATTGTTATTATCGATAAATATAGATCATCTTTTGATGATGTTGAAATAATGCATATAGTGGGAAGAATAAAAGGTAAGACCGCTATTGTGGTTGATGATATTATAGATACAGCTGCTTCGGTAATCAAAGGAAGTCAGGCTTTATTAAATGCCGGGGCAGAAGAAGTTTATATTTGTGCTACTCATCCTGTGTTTACTGACCCCGCAAAAGAAAGGATAGAAAAATTTTTCCATGATGGTCTATTTAAAGAAGTAGTGGTAACTAATACCATTCCCGTTAATAGGGATAAGAGCTTACCTGGCATTAAGGTTTTGTCAGTAGCAAAGATATTTGCCGAAGCCATTAACAGAATTCATAATAATTTATCAATAAGTACATTATTTAAATAGTCGTTGGTGAATAGTATTAGAGTGTAAAGTGTAAAGCTAAAAACGCAAAACCAAAACTTAAAACTTAAAATTGAAGAAAAAGTTTTGAATTTTGAATTATGGTTTTTCGCTTTTCGCTTTAAGTTTTTAGTTTAATACTAGCGATATACGATATATGAGATACGATATACCATTTACGCGATACGCGATACGCAATACGCAATGCGAGATTGGAGGTTAATAGGGTGAAAAAACCAAAATTAAAAGTAGAATTAAGAGGTATTACAGGGAAGGAAATTAATAAGAAATTAAGAAGAGAAGGGATTGTTCCTGGAGTATTATATTCTCCCCATGATAAAGAAAATTTAATATTAAAGGTTAAAAATGATGAATTATCAAAATTGCTATCCGCTAAGTCGCACGGACTCATAGATTTAGAGATAAATGATGAGGAGAAAAAAGTTAGCCGATTAGCGATAATTAAATATCTTCAGTATAATTCACTAAAAAAGCAGATAGTTCATGTTGATTTTTACGGAGTAACTTTGAAAGAAAAATTAACTTTAGAAGTCGATATTGAATTGATTGGCGAACCTATCGGAGTAGAAGAAGGAGGTATTCTACAAGTTGAATTACGAAAAGTAGAAATAGAATGCTTACCTTCCCATGTACCAGATAGTTTAAAAGCCGACCTTAACAATCTGAATGTAGGCGATCATATTACTATTGGAGAGATGGAAATTCCGAAGGGTGTTGAAGTATTAACTGACCTAGATAAAATTGTTGCCGCAATAGTTCTTCCTACTAAGATAGAAGAAGTGGTTGAAGAGGAAGAAGAAGTAGTAGAAGGAGTAGAAGGAGTAGAAGGAGAAGAAGGAGATAAGGGAGAAGAAAAAGCAGAAACAAAAGAAGAACCCCCTTCTTCTGCACCTAAAAAAGAATAGGACAATAAAAGGATTGTGAGTTTTATTGAAGATCGTAATTGGCTTGGGTAACCCTGGTTCAAAATATGAATTTACCAGGCACAATATAGGGTTTAGGATAGTTGATAGTTTAGCCCGGGACATAGAAATAGAATTCAAGAAAGTAAAATCTTATTATTCTTTGATTTCCCGGGGGATGATAAATAATCATAAAGTAATGCTGGTAAAGCCACAAACTTTTATGAATTTAAGCGGAAGAGCAATAAGTAAGGTAGTTTCTTATTATAAAATATCCTTTCGAGATTTATTAATAGTTTATGATGACCTAAACTTAGAATTGGGCCAGATAAGGATTCGCAAAAAAGGGAGTGCCGGCGGCCATAAGGGAATAGAGTCGATTATGCAATATTTGAACAGCGGAGAAATCCCCCGTTTGAAAATAGGGATTGGCAACCCTTTAGTGAGCTTTAATTTTGATCATGTGTGTTATGTCCTTTCTAATTTTAATGGTGATGAAAAAGATAAAATAAAGAAAGTAATACAACTATCTACTGAGGCAATAAAAACAATAATAGAAGATGGCTTTGAAAAAGCTATGAGAAAATACAATAGAAAATCAATTGAATCATAATTAATAAAGTTTGAATAGTTGTAATAAAATAAATGTAAAATAATAATCTAAAAAAGAGACATATTTATCATGTCTCTTTTTTTATAGACAAACTAAATGTAATTAGATACAATATCAGTATAAATTAGTCGTTAGTATAGAAATGCAGTAATGAGTAATATGTAATGAGTAATGAGTTTATATTTTAATTTTATAAAAACAGGTTACTTATCACATATCACTCATTACATAACTTACTGGTAAACTAGCTAACCAGGTAACCGATTAACCAACGAACTAAATGTATCCGCTATCCGCTGTACGCTCTACTCTATAATACTGAGATACGATTCACGAGATACGAGATACGAGATACGAATTAGGGCTTACAGAAAAAGGAAATTCCTATACAATTGACTTAAAAGGATAACAAATATTATCTTTCAGGCTTGGGGGAACAGAGATGACTGAATTGAGGAAAGACCCTATAATCGATAATTGGGTGATAATTTCTACAGAGAGAGGCAAAAGACCCTTAGATTACAAAATAAAAACAGAGGAAGAGGAAAAAGATAGCTGCGTATTTTGTGAAGGGAATGAAAGTGAAACACCCCCTGAAATATTTGCTTTTCGGAAAAAGGGTACTAAGGAAAACGGACTCGGGTGGAAGGTAAGAGTGGTAGCCAATAAATATCCTGCTTTAAAGATGGAAGGGAAGGAAGCTATCCTGGAAAAGGCAGGAATATTTGAGAAGATGGACGGTCTGGGAGTACACGAAGTAATAATTGAAACTCCACATCATCATAAAGATTTTGACAATTTAAGTATCGGCAATATTGTTTTAATCTTAAAAACTTATCGGCAAAGATATTTAGATTTATCCAAGGATAAAAGGATAAAATATATTCTAATATTTAAAAATTACGGAATTGATGGTGGAGCATCTTTGGAACATCCTCATTCTCAGCTTATCGGTACCCCTATTATCCCCCAAAGGATAAAAGAAGAGTTAGAAGGGGCTAAAGAATATTTTGATCTTAACGAGAGATGTATTTTCTGCGATTATATAAAACGGGAGATAAAATCTAAAGTTAGATTGATAAAAGAAACAGAAAAATATGTGGTCATTTCGCCTTTTGCTGCCAGATTTCCCTTTGAAACCTTGATACTTCCTAAATATCACAATGCCTATTATGAGGAAACTAAAGATAATGATATTTTAAGTTTGGCCAGGACAATGAAAGAGACTCTATTCAGGATAAAGAAAAAATTAAATAATCCTCCTTATAATTTTATAATTCATACTGCGCCCTCTAAAAAATTTTCTACCAGAGGATGGCCCGATTTGGATAAGAAATATCACTGGCATATAGAAATAATTCCTCGATTGACCAAGATAGCCGGATTTGAATGGGGAACCGGATTTTATATTAACACTACTTCTCCGGAAGAAGCAGCCAGAATTCTAATTAGTATATAGTATATAGTATTTAGTATCGCGCCAGTATTAAACTAAAAACTTAAAGCGAAAAGCGAAAAACCATAATTCAAAATTCAAAACTTTTTCTTCAATTTTAAGTTTTAAGTTTTGGTTTTGCGTTTTTAGTTTTACACTTTACGCTCTAATACTGTTCACTATCGACTAATTATTCTTGCAACTTGCAACTCGTAACTTGCATCTTATACTAACGACTAATTATTGGAGGAAGAAATTATGAAAATGAAAAGAATTGCTGTTCTTACCAGCGGGGGAGACTCCCCGGGAATGAATGCCGCTATTCGGGCAGTGGTACGAACCGGGATATTCCATAATTTAGAGGTATTTGCTGTGGAGAGAGGATTTAGCGGTTTAATGGAAGGGCAGATTTCCCCTATGAATCAGGTATCGGTAGGTGGAATTATGCAAAGAGGAGGGACCATTCTTAAAACCTCCCGCAGTGAGAAATTTAAGACTAAAGAAGGCCTTGATATTGCCTTAAAAAAACTTCGGAAATTCGATATTGATGGATTGGTAACTATCGGAGGCGATGGTACCTTGCGAGGAACTCGAGATTTAAGCGCTTTAGGACTAAAGACTATCGGAATTCCGGCTACCATCGATAATGACCTACCTAAAACAGATATGGCCATTGGGGTAGATACCGCTTTGAACACAGTCATAGAAGCTATTGATAAAATTAAAGATACTGCTTCTTCTCATCAGAGGGCATTTGTGGTGGAAGTAATGGGAAGAAATTCAGGTTATTTAGCATTGATGAGCGGAATTGCCGGAGGAGTTGAAATAATTCTTATTCCAGAAATTTCCTATAATTTATCGGAAATTAGTATAAAATTAAAAGAGGGTTATCAGAGAGGAAAGACCCATTGTATTATTGTTATTTCGGAAGGAGTAGGAAAAACCGATGAAGTAAGCAAATATTTAGAGGATAAGATTGGTTACGAAACACGAATTACCATTTTAGGTTATCTACAAAGAGGTGGTTCACCTTCCGCATTTGATAGACTATTAGCCAGTCGTTTAGGAGCAGCGGCTGTAGAACATTTATTAAAAGGTGAAACATCTAAAATGGTAGGGCTAATTGGGAATAAAGTTGAAACAACTGATTTAGAAATAGTCCTGAGCCAGCAAAAAATTATTAAAAAAAATCTTTATAATTTAGCTTTGGTGTTAGCGAAATAAATTAGTATATAGTATGTAGTATATAGTATATAGTAAAGAAAAGAAAAACCAGGAGACAGAAGATAAGATAGTATTGAGTATCGAGTATATAGTATATAGTGA
>Ga0209978_10000360_pt1 | contig 16756 bp, 14 predicted proteins | sample BentaG_FD_182805 | JGI IMG/M metagenome (GOLD analysis project Ga0209978, IMG submission 182805) | Deep subsurface microbial communities from South Atlantic Ocean to uncover new lineages of life (NeLLi) - Benguela_00093 metaG (SPAdes)... | ecosystem: Environmental > Aquatic > Marine > Oceanic >... | reverse complement strand
GTCCCCTTATCAGCAAACCGCCGATTTTCGGATTAATTGCATTGATCAAGATGGCTAGTTTAAGCTTGTCTAGGTTCACAATTGCAGAGAAGGGAAAAACCAGCCTTTTTCTTTGCATTGTATTAATAGCCTTCTTCTATTCTAGTAAAAAGCAAGTTTTAACCTATTAGTTTTTAGTCATAACGTGAGGGCCGAGGCCGGGATTTGAACCCGGGCGCCAGGCTCCACAGGCCTGTAGGCTACCATGCTACCTCACCTCGGCCACTTTTTATGGTCTTTTTCCTGACACCGACCATTTTTTAGGCGGGTCTTTCTATTTACGTTTGCGGAAGATTTTGCCGCCATCAGCATATTCGCCAGTGACATATTCAAAGCCAGCCTCAATTGGAGCTGTAGCTTCGCCAACGTTGTGGGCGACTTTGCAGCTGAAGTTGTCATCGTCTGTTTTGAATAGTCTTTCCTCCATCTGGACGTAGAGTAGTGTGCTGTCTAATTTTTTATGTCCTAGAAACTGCATGACATGCAAGGGACCCTTAGTGCGATGATATTCTATTGTCGCTTTCCAGTGTCTCAGGGTGTGGAAGTGTATCTGAAGCAATCGTGGATTTTGAAGTTTTGCTGCGAGTCTGCGCCCAGCTTTCATGAAAGTAGTTTTTATAGAGTTGATTGGGCCATCGCCAAACGCCCTTAGGCTTTTCCGTGGCAAAGCATCAAGCATTTTCAGAAGCTTAGAACTGACGTTCCATACTCTTGGAAGGCCATTCTTCTCTGGCTGGTTTAGTATTATGATTCTTCTCTCAAAGTCTATGTCGGTCCATAGAAGCCTTTTAGCCTCGCCTGAGCGCATAGCTGTTTCTTTCAGCAGTTGAAGGAAAGTTGATACTTTTCTAGAGGAGCCAGCTATTAAATCATCTATCTCTTGCTCTGTAGGGATAAATGGAATTTTCCGTGTGACGTTGCAACGTGGTTTTTCCCATTACACGCCATTGAATTTCAAGAATAATGTGTAGGCGTTTATGGTGTTTCTTCGTGTGTTGTTACTCCAGTTTTTCTCTCTGGCTAATATTTCTTTTATTGATTCTGGATCCAACAAGTTTCCATTTCTAGCTTGCAATGCACGTAAACGACTAAAATTGCCTCGGATGGTCTCTCTTGCATAGCCCTGCTTTTGCATCCACCATGCAAACGCTATGATTTTCCCTTTGACGTCTACTGCTTGCCTTGTAGCCCCCGCAGGCTCATTTTTTAAGCGGTTTTCCACTTTGGCCAAGTTTATCGCTTCCGTGGTCTTGGTCGCGCATATTTGGCGATTAGGAGTTAGCGGGTCGCTTTTTAATAATTTCGTCAGAATTCTCTGATCATGTCTAGATATATCTGAATCATTGAAGGCTCTCTGAATTCGTTTAAAGCTGGGATCAGAAAACCGATACCCACAATTGCGGCAGATATAGCGTTGCACAGGGCCCAAGGCGCGCGCGTTATACCATTGACCCTGAGTGGTCTAGGAGATGCGTCTTATCCATAATTATGAAACTTCCACAAAACTTATGAAAATCCTAAATCCATAATCATAGAGAGAAAGTGTGAAGGAATGAAAAACATAAGCCTTATCTTGATATTCTTTGTCTCAATGTCACTTGTCACATTATTTGTCCTTATGAACTATCCGAACTTAACGTCATCACCAAACGCTGAGGGAGCCAGTGGTGCTTATTTTAAGCAAGTTAAATATCCTGCGACAGCGTATGAAGGAGAAAATAGCGTTTGGAATTTAACCATATATAACAAGAACTGTACAACAAATGGCGAAGGCAAAGCTTCCTTCTTTTTCAAGTTCCACCTTGATGGTGATCTTTGGTGGAACGAATACAATAGTACAGACTACGAAACTTGGCACTGCAGTAGGGGAAGCTCGGTCACACGCCTTTATCAGATTTCAACATGGGATACTATGAAACCTGTTAATCATAAACTGAAAATTGAGTTATACTGGTACGACGGAAACGCGTCTCAACTTCAAGATGTTGTCTCTCTTCCTGTATCTATAGTGGTACACACTGAACTTGGCAATCTGATGATTTCCAGTTACATGGCTGTTTACCTAGTAGCCATTTTTCTTCTAGGTTTTTACATGTTAATAGAAGGACCTATCGAAATTTCATTCACACCTCAAAATAATACGGTTGCATTTTATCAGCAATCAACCAGGATGAGGGTAAGTCCTTTGCTTAAAGTGTGTAAGCAACGCTTTCTGTATTTCTACTTATTCGTTTTCACATCATGGCAAATGGTCAAAACTCTTTTTTACGTGTTTCCCTTTCCAGAACAACTTCGTCTATTCGTATGTTTGATAGCTCAAATTGCTTACATCATTCTGCTTGTATTACTAATGAGAAAGGATAGCTCAAATTTTGGGGGATATGGTTATTTGTGGCCTGAAGAAACTCGGAAATATATAGCTATTAGCCTGTTACTTGCAGCATTGTACAGTTTTGTAACCATTTTTATACCAGGGATTTTTACAGGCTATGATGTTTTTCCCCCTCCATCTTTTACTGAGGTTTTTTTAGGGATTTTGTTAGCGCTAGTTGCTAGCTTTACAAGTGAAACGATTTTTCGTGGATACATTCAAAATAAGCTCACAAAACTAAGCGGATTTCCACTTGCGTTGTTTACGACCTCTGTAATGTTTGCTTTATATGAGCTTACACTTTTACCGTTTAATCTGTTTCACTTCCTCTGCGAGATCTTGTCATTTTTGGTTGTAGGAATCTTTCTCGGAATATTGTTTTACAGAACCAAGACTTTGTTATGCCCTATAATTTTTTATTTTACCATCTTAATCCTTAAGCATCTCATGCCTATTAGAGCTACAACCTCCGAATACGCAGCGTTGTTATTCAACCTTGTTGCTTTAATTCTCTCATTACTTCTACTAAGCATTCTAACGGTGAAAGAGGCACGCGCACGTGGGACTTTGTCCAATCCCTCAGATTTCTTAACTGAGGAATAGAGTTCTGTAGAGCGCGCGCAGAAGGTGATATACATGAAAATTGAACCTTTAGAAAATATATGCAATGTTACAAGAATGTTAGAAGGTTCAAAACAAATCTGCGCACGCGCGCGAACGAGTTGAGCAGTTACCGAAGGGAGCTTCGGCTAAACTATTGAAGCTTGACGAGGAAACAGGAGCCGTGATAGTGCTAGCGCGCGCACACCGGTAAACGACCTTGAACACTTCAAGTCAACATCGTAGACAAAATTTTGTGGTACAGTGCACGCTTGCAAGGCTGTATGGATCAATCTTAGAGTCCAGATACCTCGTCGCCTATGTTTACTATTTCCCAGTTTTCTATTACTTCCTTCTTCGAGACACGACCTTCCATCGTTTCTTTTGAAAGTCCGTGCTTCTTCCTCAATTCATTCAACTGCTTATGATCGAATATTTTGACTTCCCAAGAATTTTTGTCTTCAGATTCGCCGACCACAAGGTACAGAAGAGGATAATCTTTCTTAGATATTAGGTCACCGATCTTGACGTTTCTTCCATGTGTTGTCTTGTAATAAGCCAGATGCTTTTTCAATTCAGTGAGTTGAGACTGCAGGAGGTCACGGTTTATCAAGGCCTTAACAGCCTGCTCATTTAATTCTTCAATCCTCAGATTCAATCCTCTGATCTCATCTTCAGCAATTCCTTTCTTTCTACGCAGGACATCTATTTCTTTTGGCAAAGAATTAAACTCCTCGCGCATAATAATCAGCAACTTTTCAAGTCCTCCGATGCTTTTTCTTAGCTTTACTTTTTCAGCAAATATCATCTTTGCTGAGCCGTACTCTCTCTCAAATTCGGCAAGCTTCTTTTCAGCTTCCTCCTTAGCCCATTCAGCTTCGTTTACCATATCACAAAGCCTTGCTACTCCATTTAAGAGAGGTCTCTTCGAATCTTCATCTATATCCGAAAAAGCTCCAAAATCATTAAGAAGCGTGACGGATCTCCAAAAGTTATCATACTCGATCTCTTTCCATATCGCTGCCAGTTTCCTAACTTTCTCTGCATGTCCGTATTTAGCTATGACTTGAGCTGGACCTTTACCTGTGTTTAACATCTGAAAAACCAACGCATCAAAGTCGACCGTACTGGCTTTTGCAGTAGGTTTATGCCACCAATCAGTAAGCTTTTGAAATGCTTTGCTACGTTGATCGCTGACTGTTGACTTGGCTTTGCCCAGCTCCTTTGCAATCTGAGTGACAGTTTTCTCTTCAATATCTATTTGAACAAGCAAACTCTTCTCAGAATCGCTTAGTAAAGGGCAAGAATATATGAGGTCTCGGAACTTCGACAATTTCCTTCTACCAATATCTTCAGCCAACTAAAACCCACCAGATACAATAGAAATGCGGATTTTGCTCCTTAACAATTTTTCTATGTTGGAACAATCACAATGTTAGCCGAACGTTCAACAGTGTTCGATGGTTCAATTGTTCGAACCCTTGTATTTCCTAAAATAAACAAACCCATAAGATAGTGACGTGGCAGCATTGGAAAGAATGGGAAAAGGGCGTAGTTCTCCCTTTAGTTTATAGAAGGACTTGCTCCTTGTCCCATAACAAGAACCTGTCACAAGACCTAGCCGAATACTTGAACACATGTACCTAGAACGCCCAAAGCCAACACTCGCACGCTGTGCGCGCAGAAGTAGATATACATGGTTTTTGAAGGTTAGAAAAATATATGCGATGTTAAAAGAATGTTATAAGGTTCAAAACTAATCCGCGCGCGCTAGATTTCACAAATGTCTTCCAGCTGTACTAGTTTTAATATTGCTTCTATTGTTTATTAGCGCGCTCAAGCAGGGGTGGTAAGGGTTTAAATAGAATTTAGGTTTCTAATACATACGGTGCGGTGGTATTGGCTGAAACTTATCTTTTTTATTCATCTTTAACGCTGTTTGCAATGAGTTGTTTAACTTTAGTTTGTTCCATACTTTTTCGCTTAAAATATCGGACGATGAGCAGCCTTCCGAGGAACTTGCCAGCTAACGTTTTTGACAAAACTTTCAGCGTTTTTGATCCATATTCAGAACACAGAAGAATAATTAAAAGTTTCTTATCGGTGTTCCCATTAATAGTGTTTCTTGTTTCCTTAGTAATGGCGTTACCATGGATATTTGTTCTCTTTGCCTTCAGAGTCCTTGCATCTGGTCTTTTGTTAAGCCTCATCTTGCTGGTCATTTGCCTGAATTTGATGCTAATAGAAGCTGCAGTCGATACTTATCAGAACGCCACAATCTTCATTAAGGCATTTAACAATAAAGCCGATTTAGGAGTTGGCGACTTGAACGTTTTCCAAACACTCGAAGGAGTCATGCCAAAATTAAGCAATTATTACCTTGCTTTATCGATTCTCTTCATGACGTTCGCTGCAACGTTGGGCTATATTTGGCCTTCACTGTTATGGTTTTTCGCCCAAGTTGTGGGTCTGATACTTGAAGTTCAAGCATTAACAGGCGGAACTATAGCTTTTCTAGTACCAGTGTTCCTATTCGTCTTAATGGTTTCTGCTTTTCAACTTGTCATTTGGAAAATCAAGAGCAAATTCTTGAAATATCTTCTAGGTTAATAGAGCGCGCTTAGGTGCAATAGTTCATGCAAAGAATCTTACTCTGGACGTGACCTGCAAGTAACAAATACAGGACACTACAAAACACTAAAAGAAAAATGCACTTCTTCCAAGACAGAGAGTTAAGAAACGTTGCTGGATGTTTAAGCCCCGCTAGTTAACAAAACTCTGGAAGAACCCTTTAAGCCCCGAAGAGTTAACAGAACCAGGCTAGGACTAATTAATAAGTTTGTTTGTGACAAACAAATTGGTGACAAAGGAATGGTATTTACGTGAAAAACGTTTTTGAAGAGATTGGAAACTATATGCAGGCGAAGGAACTTATCATTAGTTTTTTGTTGACTGTACTATTTCTCTTTTCATCGTTTATTGGATATACCAGATTTTCAACCGTGGAAATCACTATAATAGAACATCAAGGCACGATTTGGGAATCCCCACCGGAAACGCATACGATTCATATTTCATACTATGGCTTTCCATTTGGAATGGTAGGAGTGTTCAATCCATTGGGATCCATGGAAAATTATTGGATGGGATTTTATGACGGAGGTTTAATACAGATACTCTGGGGGGGATTATTCCTAGACTTTGTTCTGTATTTTTTGTTGGCATTCGCCATCGTATATGTACTCAAAAGGTTAAATCTCGCTAAGATTTAGCGCACGCTATGGTTATTGTCTCATGTTTAACTTCTATCCAGCCTTTTGCGGCTCAAATATAACGACTTTTTCTCTTTTGATTTTAGCAATCTTGCAGGCTTGTCGTTCGTGTTTCGCTATGAAAATAGAGAAGGAAGTATCTTGATATCAAAGTTTGACTCGTGGGTCTATGTAAGTGTATACAATATCCACTACGACGTTGATTGACGTAAATATAATACAGAAAAATAGAGAAAGGCCAACTAAAAGTGCGAAATCATATCTTTTAGCCGCGTTTATGGCCAAGGCGCCAACCCCATTTATCGAGAATGTATATTCTATTACGACTATTCCTGTCAGCATATTTGCAAATAATATACTTGAAATAGTTAAGATAGAAATCATAGCGTTTCTTTTAACGCGGCTGATGACTTCCATTTTTCGTAAGCCTTTTGCTCTCGCCGCTATGGCATATGTCTGATTAAGTTCGCCGAGGATACTTGAACGTGTAATCTTCACAACGACCGCTAACATCGAAATCGTTAAGGTTGCGACTGGAAGCGCTAAATGCTTGAGAGCGTCGAGAAATATCCAAAACTGTCCGTTTAGCAACGCATCAATAGTATAAAAACCAGTGTAGGAATTCCATACTCCAAAGTAAACAAAGAATTCAGCTTCGTTTCCAAGTCTTCCAACGGTAACCCAATGCAAATTTAAGAAGAAAATTGAAAGCGCCAATAAACTGGTGAAAAATAGCGGCACAGAATATCCCAAGACTGTTACTGCTCGTATGATGAAGTCAACTACATCTCCACGTCCCCTTTTCTCATGTTCTCGCATCGCTGAATATACACCAAGCTTGATGCCGCCGAAAATTATTATCGGTGCAGAATACATTACAAGCTCCAACGTCGCTGGAAAACTTGATAAGATGACGTCTAAAACCCACCTATTATGGAGATATGAAAAGCCTAGTGCGCCCCCCTCAATGAGCATTACTTTAAGCCAGTTTAGATACTGAACATAGAAAGGATCGTAGAGACCGTATCTTTCGGCGATTTCCGGTAGGTATGCCAATATATTAGGTCCATGATGCTGAAACAAATGGGGTGAAACAAACAGCCTTGCTTTTATTAGGGGTGGTAAGAAGCTTGCTGTGTAGAATATCATCAGACTTAACAGAAGTAATGTGAAGATTGTAAGCACTAGCCTTTTCACAAGGAAACTTACGAGTCTCAAATACCTATCCTCCTAGCAAGGACTGGATCTATTATCGTTCTAAGAGTATCTCCTAACAAGCTCCACCCCAAAACAAAGGCTGACAAGAAAGCCCCAGGTATAAAAAGCAGAAATGCAAATTGGGAAGCATCTGCTGTAGTGAAGACCAGAAGACTTCGTCCATTAGCTATAATTGTTCCCCACTCTGCGTAACCTGTTCCAGGACCGAATCCTAAGAAGCTTACTGTTGAAGCTGCTAATATGACTCCGCCTATGTTCAGGAAAGCCAAACTTAACACCGGATTTATAGAGTTCGGTAGGATATGCCTGGTTAGCGCTCTCAGCCTAGAACATCCGATCGCCTTGGCTGCCTCAACAAAATCTTGTTCTTTCACTTTCTTTATCTCACCGCGAATAAGTCTGGCGTAGGGTGGCCAACCTATTACTGCCAAGGCCAGCATAATTCTATCAAAACCCGAGAGAGCTATTGTGAGGTTAAACGAACCTAAATTCAGTTCGTATTCCAACGGTAGAACCGTTACAATCAACAAGACGTAAAGCAATCCGGGCAAAGCAAAGAATGCGTCGGTGAAACGCATCAGAAACTCGTCTACCACTCCTTCAAAATAGCCAGCAATACTTCCGATGACGAGGCCAATCGCCAATGCTATGAATGTTGTTAGAATACTTATGTAGAAGGCTGTCCTGACGCCCCAAACACACCCATAATACACATCGTATCCATGCATTGTGCCAAATGGGTGTTCAGAACTCGGAAGAGTCGGTGGAGCCTCGATGCCAGAAAATTAGGTTTGTTCTTGAGGACCAGAATAAGGGCAAATGTAGGGGTCACTGGATGTCGGAGGAGCAAGTATTGGGGCTAGTAAAGCAATTACAGCAAAGGATAAAACTATTATCATTCCAATAAGAGAAAGCGGATAAACTCTAAACATTCTAGCGCAAAATTCTAATCTAATACTCAACGATTTTTTCAATTCGATAAATAATTTCATCAATTAAATAAAGTTCAGGTACCAGAAAAGCTTTGTTATTTGGTCCCTGTCTATCTGATTGTTGGTTCTTTTTTATTACCCTTCTATAACCTCGGAATATGCCGAGCTGTTTTTCAACTTTGTTGCTCTGATTCTGTCATTGCTTCTGCTAAGCATTCTAACCTTGAAGTTTACTTATTTTTCAGCGAAGCCGCAAACGCGGTTTCCGCGGACGGTTTGAAGCACTCACAAACGGATACGTTAGCACGACAAGCAAATGCATCACTACACTCGAACACAAAATACCAAGACCGCAATACACGCCATACCTCTTTTTCCACCGTTTCTTCCAACAAACCAAAAAAACCGAAAATCCATTTTTTCCTGCCAAGAATCAATTCAGCAAATATGTGAAGTTGTAATTTGGACTAGCTTGCCCAATATGAAAGGATTTTTTCTTTTATCTCGAAGCAAGATTAATAAAGTGAGATTTCGTGCACATAATATTAATAGTGAAGAGGGAGTGTAAAATTGCGGAAGAAATTATTCTCTTTAGGATTAATTATCTTGTTAGTAGGCTTAACTTTTCTGACTGTTGGTCCAGTCGGAAATGTAAAGCTAGAGCCTGTTAAGAAAACGACTGAGAGCTGGAAAGTTTCCGAGAACCTTATGGAAGGAGATACTTACATTTTGGACATTATGTCCAGCAATCAATGGAGAGATAATTATACGGACGGAGTTTACGAAACACCGCAACCCGTCGATGTAGTAGTAATTTCACCTAATGGAAATGGAACCACACTTCAAGCCTTCTTCCTTGCTCGACTTCCAACTAGTCCGTGGTATAAAAGCACATTTCCCTCACTTGTCCATGTAGAATATAGAAGTATAGATTTCGATAGTTTAGAAGTGGATGAATCTTACCCGCAGGTTCGTTTTACTGTAAAACAAGGAGGCAACTACACGGCAATTGTCAGAGAGGAAACATTGAACTGGACCAGAGGACCGCCTAGAGAAATAAGTTTCTGTAAAGAAGTCTTTGAAAACCAGAACTTGTATACAATTTTCATTCAAATCAGTGGCTTAATATGCCTCTTCGCGGGCCTCGTCATCTCCGTATGGGGAGCCAGAACCACTGAAAAAATAAGGATTAAGCGAAAGAAGAAAATCAAAAATAAAAAGTAATCTGGCCCTCTTAAATTTAGTTTTGCATTGCTTGATTTTAGTTTAACCTCAATTATCTTTAATTTTCTATTATTCAAAAGGAGGTTTCGTTGAGATGCGCTCTAATTACCGAAGCATTGACACAGTTGAATCAGCAACGAAACGTTAGAAATGACTGACATATTAGTTTAACTTCTCAAAAACTCACAAGGAAATAATTGAAAGTTGTTTATCTGACCAGATTTCGTAAGTAAGTATTGAAATCAGCCAACAGAAGAATGACTAAAGCCTCTATTCCGGAGCAGTTGATCTTAAAACTGAGCTTCTAGCAGGACTTTAGTAGAATCGATCTCTAAAGGCCAGATGCAATTGAACTTCTTTAAAAAATGTGTCAAAGCAAAAGACGCTACTTGAAAGTGGGTGTGTGGTAATTGCCATTCTCGGCGCCGAAATAGCGTTAAGCTGCATCTACACTTGCTAAGTAGATTCAGTCCGCAAGGGAAGCGGATTAACAATAAGATACGTCACGCTTCACTGAAAATTAAAGCCTTGAGAAATCAGCAGAGGACGCAACAACCTTTAGAGACATTTTAGAAATGCACGAGAGCCAAATTAAAGAATCCTAGAGTAAACAGACCTATAAGAGTAGTAGAGAAAAAGAGCAGATATGGTTTTAAAACAGGTCTAGTTCGGCGCTTTCCTCCCTTTCTGCTTCAACCCGGGATCGCCACCATTTGATTGTAACCAAAGAGAGTAAGACTAGAATTATAATTTCGACGACGGCGAGACCAACTGTAGCTTGGAACCAGAATTCTGTCCATATTCCTGGTGGCGCGTCATTAGTTACTAAGCCGTTAACGTCTCGGTGTGAAATCTGTTCTCCCATCGAACTCTGAAGTGAGCTGTGTCCCTGCCTCGGGCCCGTTATCTCTATAATTGTGATGCCTGAATTGACGCAAGTGAAGTTCATAGTGGCGATGACGCCGGATCCACTCGCACTTATGCCTGGTGAAGCGATGGCGTCGAAGATAGCAGTAATAGTACCTGCTGCATTATCTACCTTGTTAATCAAGAACATCGTTGAGTTACTGAACTCTTTCAGGAACGGTCCTTCGAATACGCTGTATTTGATTCCCTTCATTGGATCCTTCCAGCCTTTCGGGTCTCCGGTTGTTACATTGAGCACATTGGGATCCCACGCTAAGTTGATGCGACAGCTAGTCAAGGAGGATACATCAGAAATTGTTAGATTGACTATAATGGTCTGCCCGGATTGAAGGTTTAAATTGTAAAATCTGGTTATCGATACGGTTGGACTGGACGGAGCATATATATACTGATATCCCACAGTTGGCACAATTATGGCAAATATCAGGAACAAGATCACTCTTCCCTTCAAGCTTGTTCACCTTATTTTTCGTTAATTGCACTCGCGCATATTTTGTCTCTAGCTAATATAGAAGTCTGTAATAACGTTTTTGCCAAGATGCTCACTGACCTTAATTAATACTGGCTTGAATGATGTATCGTTGCTCCAATACAATGAAAAATCAAAAATGTGTAAAAAAGAAAGTGGATCTTCTGCTCTCTTAGGCTGTGCATTGAAAGATTGAGGATTCAGGTAATAGAACAGAGTGAAGGGAATTGCGGAACTCAAAAATTATGAGAATTTTTAGAGTATTAGTTGTATCTTTTGTAATTAATGCAGCTTTTAAAGTAATGATTAACAGGTTATTTGGACGAACGCACGGAATCTCCTGTGGAATTATTCAAATACAGCATGATGTTGTCTAAATGCTTCCAAAACTCTTTCTCCAGCTTCATCCAGTCTTCCTCTGACCTAAGTCTTTTGGAAAGAAAATATCCACCTAGGAACATTGTTGTTAATAAAATAGGTGTGAAAGAACGCTTTTTTCCTTCCTTACAAAGTTCAAGTTTTACGATGAAGTCGTCTGGTTTTCCTTGAATTGTCACACTCACATATCCATCTAGCCTGAAATACGGTGAGTTTTCTGCGAATATATGGAAACCTGTGGCTTTTTCTCCTTTTATCGCTTCAAAATCCCTTTCCTTGAAAAAGCTTCCTATATGAGTGGTGAGTAACGTCAAATCAACATTTTTGTTTGTCCATCTTTTTTTCATTCTTGATCCAAATTAGGTTATATCACTATGATTTAAAGGGTTATCGATTTCAGTTACCGTTGTTTGTTTATGGCTAAATAAGTGTCGCAAACTTGAACTGAAATTGTCGCGCGCGCTATTTTTTCCAGCATTCCTCTTTCGTGGAAATAATTAATCAAATAATTTTTGGCCCCGTTACAGCTTACATTTCTACCGACGTATAGGCGGCTTATCTCACCGTGTTTGGACTTGCTTCTCTCTTTAGGCATTATTCTACTGGAAGCGATATTGAATCGTTTTATTATCTTAACCCTAAATCGTTCAAAACCATGCTGAGGACATTTCACTTCCATTAATATGCTAACCAATGTTAGCCCGCCTGCCTCTCGTCAGATAGTTCTTTTTCTTCCGCTAATGAATACTTTGTGCAACATTTTTCAACTAATATAGGTGATCCACATATGGCGAAAATTAAAGGTTACAGGTTGTTTCTAGGATTCATGTCCTGTTTCAATAGGAAGGAAAAAATAGAATGTTTAAAAATGGAGTGTTAGCAGAAATTTTGAGGTGGGAGGTAAGGCACGTATTTTTAATGGATCAGGTGGCATGCGACCATGTGTCCATTTCCTATGTCTTTGAGTTCGGGCTCCTTTTCGGTGCATATTTGCATAGCCTTAGGGCATCTTGGATGAAATGTGCAGCCTGATGGAGGATTAACCGGGCTCGGTACTTCTCCTGTAAGTATGATTGGTCTCTTTTGAACTGTGGGATCAGGAATTGGGATGGATGAGAACAAGGCTTGAGCGTATGGATGAAGTGGATTTTTGTATAGCTCTTCTGTCTGTGCCAGTTCTACTATTTTTCCGAGGTACATAACTGCAACTCGGTGAGCTATGCATTCAACAACACTTAGATCATGACTAACGAAGAGGTAGGTTAAGTTCAAGTCTTTCTGCAGATCCTGAAACAGATTAAGCAATTGTGCACGTACGGAGACATCAACGGAAGATGTTGGTTCATCTAGGACTACAAATTCAGGATCGATCATAAGGGCTCTTGCCACAGCAATTCTTTGCCTTTGTCCCCCGCTAAACTCATGTGGATATCTGTAGAGGTGCCTCTCTGTAAGGCCTACCTTATAAAGCATTTCTAAAACTTTTTTTCTGGCAGCTTGTCCTTTAGCCAACCCTTGTACTATCAAGGGTTCTGAGATAATATTTTTTACGAGCATTCTTGGATTTAGGGATGATGTTGGATCCTGATAGACTATCTGCATCTTCTTTCTTATTCCGCTAAGCATCGATCCCCTATATGTGGCGAGGTCATATTTTTTCCTGAGTTCTTTTAATCTGCGAGAATCCCGGTCATCAGAGTTCTCCAGCTTATCTATTTCTTCCATAATGTCGCTTGGGACATCAAGATAAATGCTGCCTGCTGTGGGGTCAAGTAGTCGGATTACGGTTTTGCCGAACGTTGTCTTGCCGCAACCGGATTCTCCCACTAGACCAAAACATTCTCCCTTAAGTATTCTAATGTTAACTTCGTCTACAGCCTTGATTTCAGCGACTTTCCTTCTTAAAACGCCGCCAAGTACCGGATAATATTTTTTCAGTCTCCTTGTTTCTAACAGAGTGCTCATTTCATTCACCTTGGGTCATCGATATAGAAAACATTGGACAAAGTGTTCTTTTTTAGCCTCCACCATTTTAGGTTTTTCTTTGCGGCATATTTCCATGGCGTAGGGGCATCTATCGTTAAATCTGCAACCCTCGGGAGGATTAACTAAGCTTGGCACCGTGCCTTCTATAGATTTGAATGGTTTTCCAGGTGTCGGAATAGATTCCAGTAACGCCTGTGTATAGGGGTGGAGGGGTTTCTTGAAAGTTTCGAATAAATCAGCAAGCTCTACGACGTTTCCTGCATACATTACGGCTACGCGGTCGCACATTTGAGCTATAACTCCCATGTCATGAGTCACATAAATGATGGATGAGGAGAATTTCTCCTTAAGTTCCTTTATCAGGTCTAGAATTTGAAGCTGAATGGTTACGTCAAGGTTGGTTGTGGGTTCATCTGCTATCAAAACTTCGGGATTGCATGCAAGCGCTATGGCTATTACTACACGTTGTGCCATGCCTCCACTGAGTTCGTGTGGATACATATCCACAACTCTTTCGGGATCAGGTATTCTCATGATTCTAAGCATGTTGATGGCTTCTTTCTTTGCTTCTTCATTCAACATTCGTTTATACCTACTAACAATGGGAATTCTTGATAGGATTAGTAGGCTAAGTGCTTTTGGATTCTTTAACATCTTCTGGTAAATTCCTTTGTAGTATCCAGTTAGAAAACCCGCCTTTCCAGCTTCAATCTCTTCGTTTATTCGTTCAAGGGATCTTTGGATTAGTTCTTTTCTTCTATGATGACGGAGAACTTCAGTGATCTGATCTCCGGCTGTATATATCGGGTTTAATGCGGATCTGGGGTCTTGGAAAATCATAGAAATATATTTTCCTCTGACTCTTCTTAGAATGGCTTCTTTTTGAACTAGCAGATCTACGGGCTTTTTCTTTGGTTTGAAAAGGACTTTTCCGCCTTCTATTCTTCCAGGCGGGGGGATTAAATTTAAAATTGAAAGTCCTGTGACGGATTTTCCGCATCCAGTTTCGCCGACTACGCCGAGTGTTTCTCCTTTTTTAAGGCTCAGGTTAACTCCATCTAGGGCTTCAACTACTCCTTCGTAAGTGTAGAAGTTCAGTCGAAGGTCGTCCACCACGAGAATCTCTTCCGTCATCCTTATCTCCTCCTAAGTGTGGGGTCTAATATGTCTCTAAAGGCGTCGCCTAGTAGGTTCCATCCTAGGACGAAGGTGAATATGAACACGCCCGGTATGGTGAATGTGTACCAGTATTGCCATGGATTTTCAATTCCCGCCCAAATCCAGTTTCTCGCGAAGCTAATCATTTGCCCCCAGTCTGCGTAACCAACAGGAGCTCCTATTCCCAAGAAGCTTAATGCCGCGGCTGTTAAGACAATTGCCCCTATGTCAAGCGAGGCCATGATTACAACGGAGTAAATAGCGTTGGGTAGAATGTGTTTGGTGAGTACTCTGAAGTCGGAGCAGCCAACAGCTTTTGCAGCCTCAACGTAGTCTTCATTTCTAACTCTGAGTATCTCTCCTCTAATGACTCTGGTGTAGCCTGGCCATCCGACCAAAGCAAGGGCTATTAAAACTTTGTCCAAATTGGTTAAACCTAGCTTTATTATGTAGATGGGGGGCGCTCCAAAAGCCCATACATACGAAAGTACAACAGTTGTGAGGCCTAAAAGACCGAGGATAAATGTCCATATGCCTTGAAGCTTCAAGAAACGGCCTAGAAACACGAGGACGAAGAAAATCATGATTGCTAGACCCAGAAATCCAAGGTCCATTGACCATGTCCGTGGTAAAGCTATGACCAGTGCCATTGCAAGGATCAAGCCTGGAAAAGCCAAGACGATATCTGTGAATCGCATCAAAAATTCATCAATTGTTCCTCCATAAAATCCAGCTAAGGATCCTGTTAAGAGACCGATTGTAAGTGCAATTGCCACCACTATGACTCCTATGCGGAAAGCTGTTCTAGTCCCCCAAATACATCCATAGTATATGTCTAATTGACCTTCAACTGTGCCAAAAAAGTGTACAGTCCATCCTTTGCCTAGTATAAATGGGTCCTTGACTGGTGAGCCTGGGGGTCTCGGGGTTGGTCCGTAACCATCATGAAAGATCGAGTAGGGGTTGCGTGGATCGGTGGGAGGAGCCAGCACTGGCGCAAAAACGGCGATTGTGATGTAGAACGCTACTATGGCCGTGCCGACTATTGAAAGTGGACTTTTTCGTATTTTTTTCAAAGTGAATTTTAGTTCATCCAGCGTCGGCCGAATTCCGGCTTTAAATTCTCTTAGTCTGTACCTCATGCCCAAGTTTAACCCAGCCTTATTCGGGGATCCACATACGCGTATAATATGTCTACTACGAGGTTTGCAATCACGTAGACACAACCTGTCATCATGGCGAAACCAAGCACCGCGGGAATATCAGGAACATTGCCTCCTCCTCCTGCAGCGACAGCCGCCCATCTTCCAACACCGTCAATATTGAAAACAGTCTCCGTTATTACCACACCCGTTACCAAGCCTGCTACTAAGAGTCCTGAAAGAGTCAGTGTAGGTATCAAAGCATTTCTTCGGGCGTGTTTATTGACAACCTCTGTCCGGCTTAAACCCTTTGCCCTAGCTGCCGTAATATAGCCTTTACCGAGGGCTTCCAACATGCTTGAACGCATTACCCTCACGATTAGGGCTATCTGAACTGTGACGAGGGTTATCGTTGGAAGCACAAGATGCCTTAATGCATCCAAGGTTATCCAAGGTTGTCCGTTTAGTAGGCCGTCTATTGTTAATAAACCTGTGTATTGATGCCAGTTACCAGATAAATGAATGTAGTTGAACGTTGCCGTCCCCATTCTTTCTGGTGGGAACCAACCTAGACCTGAGAAGAATATTGCAATCAGCATTATGCCCAACCAGAAGGTCGGAAGGGACCAGCCAATTATCGACACTATTCTAGTTACATGGTCAACGGCTTTGTCTCGATTAACCGCAGATTGTACACCTAAGTATATGCCTAGAAGGATAGTGATGGGAATCGAGAATATAACAAGCTCAAACGTGGCTGGTAATTTTCGAAGCAAAACCCGCAAGACAGGTCCGCCTCCAGTTCTTGAATATCCTAGATTTCCTTGTAAAAGTTGTGTCAGCCAACCAGCAAATTGCACAAAAACGGGATCCCTAAGGTGGTATTGCCTAATCACGTCCTCGATCCTGCTCATCTGTCTTTCGGATGTTATGTAGAGGGTAGCTCTCTGTTCAGGTGTGAACATTTGTGTGACTGCGAAGACAAGCAATAGAACGCCCATTAGGGTTGGTATAATTAGGAGGACTCTTCTAATAATGAA
>Ga0209978_10000359_pt1 | contig 16763 bp, 7 predicted proteins | sample BentaG_FD_182805 | JGI IMG/M metagenome (GOLD analysis project Ga0209978, IMG submission 182805) | Deep subsurface microbial communities from South Atlantic Ocean to uncover new lineages of life (NeLLi) - Benguela_00093 metaG (SPAdes)... | ecosystem: Environmental > Aquatic > Marine > Oceanic >... | reverse complement strand
ATGAAGTTTTGCCCGGATTGTGATAATATAATTTTTCCTAAGAAAAAGAAGTTCTATTGCAAGGCGTGCGATAAAGAATTCGATTTGGATGCGGAGGCAGACGATTTTAAGATAGTTAAGAAGATAAAACACGATGAAAAGGAAACTGCTCCTATTGTTGTGAAGGAAACCCTGACTAAAAATAAAATTTCTGCGCAAGATAGGAAAGCTTTTGAGGAGTTTTTTGAATTAGGTGGAGCAGAAGGGTATTAGGTTCTTGAAGAGAAAGCACCATTTTTAGCTCACTTTTTCTTTCTGATTTTGTATAAATTAAAATTATATTAGCAATTTTAAACCTTAAGATAAATTTGATAAAATATAATTAGAACAAAAATTTCATTTTAGATAATATTACTTTTAAAAACTGATTAAAATGACAGAAGAAAAAAAGAAAAGAATAAGAGGATTTGCTGGCGTTGTATCTAAGCAAATTGAACCCTTGAACGAAATTGAAAAGTTCAAAGAGGATTTCAAGGAGCGAACCGTTAAAATTCTTTTAAATGCGACCGACGGAAAGAATGCCGCATTAATTGTAATTGATAGAGGAACAATACATGTCGAAGAAGTCAAGAATAACCCAAAGAAAAACCTTAAGAAAAAAAATGCCGGATGGGATGGACGAATACAAGCGAAGACAAATGATTTTGTCGAGCTTTTAACTAGCGAAAATCTTAGTATGGGAAGCGTTGTAGGTAAAATTCTTACTTTCAAGATAAGAATTAGGGGGATAGGAAAGTCATTAACCTTACTAGAGTTGTTTAAGTATTAAAACTATTAATACTATTCAACCTTATATTTTTTTTTATCTTCTTATTTGAATCTAAAAATTAAAATCCTTAGGAAAAAAGAGAAATTTTTAAATTTCTAAGTTAAAAACGCTTACTAAAGAGAGCATCTTTGCTTTTAATGCCTTAGTATCTTCGTCCTTAACAGATTGGATAATTACTTTTTTATCCTGATCCGAGATGTCGTGGAATCTGTCAAGAAAGAGTCTTAAGTATATTACTTTTTTAGATGGATTTATTTCTATGTTAGAAACGAGATTGTCAAGAAGTGAATTAATTGAAACAACCTCTGGATCCGAAGAGATAGTTTCACAAAAAAGTTCATTGGATAATCCAGATTCTTTAATAAGATTATTCTTTTCAATAATATCGCGGGTAATATCTCTAAGTAGATCATTTCGTGAGGATATTGACATCTCTGAAAGAAACTCTTCTATTTTAAGGTTTTTTTCGTCAATATCCTTAAGTATCGATAGCGTTTTATCAACAATTTCCCGCTCCATATATAACCAAACTTTGTTTAAATTTTTAAATTTTTCCTTATATATTTTATTGATATGGATGAATATACCGAAGATAAATTGAACCGATTTCAAGATTTAATTAGGTATCAGTTTAAAAACCCGAAAATACTGCTCCAAGCATTAACCACTCCTCAGTATGGAAATGAAAATAAATTACTTCATTATGAGATTTTAGAAACTCTTGGAGACGCAGTGATAAAACTAATCTTTAGTTTAAAAATGTATAATAAAGGTGAGGATGATCCCGGTAATCTTACTAAAACAAAGCAGCGTTTAGAAGATAATCAGACTTTTTTAAAAGTAGCGAACGAAATGGAACTATGGAGTTATATAATCGCATCAAATAAACAAAAAATAGAAGGTACTTCGATTATGGCGGAGGTTTTTGAAGCTATTTGTGGCGCAATATTTTTAGATTCTGACAACAATCTCGAAACAGTTGAACAAATAATGATAGATAAGTATTTCTACGATTGGGATTCAATGATAAAAGATTCTCCGCATTTATACAAAAACCAGCTCTTAGAATACCTTCAAGATTTATATAAACTAACGCCAAAACTAAAGTTTGATTATGAGAAAATAGGTCCAGATAATGATACTCGATGGATTGTGAGAAATCCTAAAATTTTAGATCAAAATCAAAATACAATAATTAAACTTCCTAAAGATCTAAGATCAAATGAATTTAGACGAATAAAAGACGCTGAGAAAGATTTGAGTCTTAAAATTTTAAATTATTTACAAGAAAAATGAATTCTTCGCTTTTTTTATAACATTTTATTGTCAGTTTATTTTAAATCGCCCAATAGTAATTAACACTGTAATAGAGTAAGGCGTTTTTATCGGAATTAATTTTTACGGAATGTTCGAATATAATAGAATCTTAAGGTTTAAAACTTCTTTAACACTTCTAATCCTACAGCAATAATGAATATTTTAGTTTTAATTCTTCAAAATTAGTTTTTAAACAAAATGGGTTGATCATAATGTCTGAAGTGAGAATTATTAAAAAAACGCCTGAAATGGAAGAATATGAATACGAAACTGGAAAATTAGCTATTTGGAAGGGAAAAGAAAGTAAAGAGTTTCGAAAGTGGCAAGTTAAAAAGCAAAAACAGTTGATAAAAAAACAAGAAGCCGAAACGCTTTCATTGTCTCGTGAAGATAGAAAACAGTTAAAGATAGATTTGAAACAAAAAAAGGAGATAGGGAAGGATTACGATCACCTAATCGTCGTAGAAAACTTGCACAAGACATATCTTCTAGGGACAACAGCAGTCGCTGCTTTACGAGGAGTTGATTTAACAATTGATAAAGGAAACTTTATAGATATCATGGGTCCTTCAGGTAGTGGCAAGACAACCTTATTAAACTTAATAGGAGGCCTCGATACTCCCACTCGAGGGAAAATCTTTTTAGAGGGTCGTAATATTTCTATGCTTAACGACAATGATTTAGCAGAGATTCGGAGGGAACGGATTGGTTTCGTCTTCCAATTCTATAATTTATTGCCTCAAATGACCGCCTTAGAAAATGTCATGGTTCCTTTACATTTTTCTGGAAAACTAAGCCGACGTGGTAAGAGGAAGAAAGCAAGCGATTTATTAACTCTTGTTGGATTAGAAGAACGTTCCCACCATGCTCCTTCAGAGTTAAGCGGAGGAGAGCAACAAAGGGTGGCAATTGCTAGAGCTTTTGCAAACGATCCAGCAATATGCGTATTAGACGAGCCTACTGGTGATTTAGATAGCAGAACGGGAATCATGATCTTAAATTTACTTAGGGATTTAAACAAAAGGGGAGCTACTTTTATATCTGTATCTCACGATGCGGCAGTTACTGAGTTCGCTACTAAAGTTTATCACATGAGAGACGGAAAACTCACTCATGAAGGGAAGATTGGAGGTTTGAAAGAAACAGAGACGATGCAATTGAGGAGAAAACAAGAGGCTGAAGTGAATAAGGAAAAGTGTAAGAGTATGATTTTTAGATATCTCTTCACTAATCAGGGGAAAAATCATATTCAAGTAAGTGAGATTAAAAAGAGTGTTCCAACTCCAATTATTATGAATTTACCAGAACATTTTAACGATATACTTGTAGAATTACTACAAGAAAATAATATTAGTGGAAAAGTTATAGGAGATGAATTGTTTTTAGAATAAGAAATTCATCAACTTGATATTTAAAATAAAATTAAGATATTTTTACCTCATATGTCTAACATAAAATTAGTATTCAAATACGCATTTAAAGACCTATTGCGTCATAAAGTAAGATCATCGTTAGGCATAATTGGTGTAATGATTTCTGTAGGGCTTTTAGCACTGATTCTTTTTTTATCTGATTCTATTTCGGTTACATTTATTGATTATCTTAGCATAGACGCGGGTCAGCAGGATTTCAACATTAATGTAAGGCATTACAATGGTGAACCCGATAACAGATCTAATTATTTCGAATTTCAACCGTTAGTAAAAACGATCCAGAATAATATAGACGAAATTGGAGGATATATTCCAAGAATGGGTTTATGGGGTAATGTGAACGTATCGAAAGGGATTGGAACTCAAGAATTAGAAAATGAACTTAAAGCAGTGTCGATCTCCGGTATAAACTTCACTTTAGAAAACAGTTTAAAGTTTGGGAGTTTTATTACACCTGGATCAAATGAATTATTAGACTTAACAGAATTATCGTTATATCACTGTGCCATTTATTATAAACTGGAAGAGGAAATAAAATACGCAGAAAATGACACGATTGAAATTAGAATGGGTTTACGACATGGTGATGACGATTTTTATCGAGTTAAAAACTTTACAATTGATCGAATTTTTGATTTTCAGTTAAAATGGCCAGTTAGCTACACGAATCGTCCATTAGTTGTTGTTGATATCAAAACTCTTTATGATCTCTTTGGAAATGAAACATTTAATGGAAGATGTAATGAATTAATTCTTACCGTAAAAAAAGGTTTAAATTTATATGACGCTCGAGATATTGAGGGTTCTGAAAAACGGGTGAAAGATTTAGCGGGTGATGTTCAACTTTTAATCGGAATTAATGAATTTAGAATTGAATTACCTAAGTTAGAAGTTTTGGGCTATTCCGAATTTTTAAGTGTTGGAATTACAATAATTTTTGTGTTTGTATCTATGATCACTATGATAATATCAGGAGTATTAATTAACGGAATACTTAAAACTTCAGTCGAAGAACGAATAAGAGAATTTGGAATCTTTAGAACAGTGGGTGCTACAAAGAAGTATAATTTGCTTATTGTACTAGTTCAAGGATTTTTGTTATGTAATTTTGGAACAATATTAGGTCTAATTTTTGCTCAATTAACTACTCAATTCATTGTACTTCCCTTCGCAGGAGCAGTCGTAGCAGAATCCATACCGGGATTAGCTGGCAACATTACATTTTCTATAACTATTTGGTCAGTTTTAATATCTTATATTATAGGAGTAAGCGTTGGACTTATAGTAAGCATATCTCCAGCAGTAAAAGTGATGAAACTCCAGTTAATCGAATCAATTCACCCTTACCGCAAGGAAGATGTTTTATATAAGCTCCAAAAAAGAGCTAGCGTTAATTATAAATTATTAGTTGTTGGTGCTATATTAGCGATAAATGGTGGCTTTGTTCTATTTGTTATTCCCAGAATATTAACTACTGGAGATTTTGCGTTGATGTCAGGTACATTAATAGCTCTCCTCATAATTTTTTTAATTGGAATGACATTGGCAGGACTAGCCATACTACCCTTGGTATTAAGACTTTTTATTAGATTCTTTAGAATATTTGGTAAGAGAATAGCACCAGTGTATAAAATTTTTATATTTCGATATGCAAGGAGAAATTCTAGCACCATTATTACTTTTGCTTTTACATTTTCTTTCATAATTTTTGTTTCTAGTACATTTAGTTTCTTATCTAATGAATCGGTAGTTAGTGCACATCTTAGTTATGGAGCTGATTTAGTTATAGAAACGCAAGGTTGGTACGATCCTGAGGAAATTGAAGCCTTAACTTTATTTGGAGGAGGTGGTGATTTTCTCAGCATTTCTCAAGAAAATGGATTTAATATAAACCCTAACAGAATCTTAACAAGCGATTTCGAAGAAGAATTGTTAGAAATGGAGGGAATCGAAAGAATTTCTACAGTAATCGCAAGCCCATTCCATTTAACTCAAATTTATTCAGAGGAAGGTCAAGAATTTGCCGCAGAGATTGGTGATTACGCAGGTTTAGTAACGCAAGAAATATCCTTAATAGGAATTGATGAACAATATCCCTCTACAATTAAAACTCAATATGTAGAATTTACTCAGGGTAATATTATTTCGTCTTTTGAACAACTTTTTAGCAGTCCAGATAGATTAACGTGTATTATTTCCGAGGGTTTGTCTGTAAGTTTAGATATGCATTTAGGAGATGTAATTCGGATTTCAATTCAACGCGGTTATGAAATTGAAATATACACATTTGAAATCGCGGGAGTAGCAGCAGCTATGCCGGGATTTTTTTCGGAATTTGGGAGGTCCAGTGCATCAGCAAACATGGGAGGAGTCATGATTTCGCAAGAATTATATATGACGCTTATGGATATCCCTCCTATTCCATATTTGGATAAAATTTTTGTTAAATTTAATTTATATTCCCAAGATTTATCTCAACATATTATAAACCAAGTAAAGGAGAACGAGGATAATTTTGATTTTGATATTATTAGCTTACAACAAAGAATTACACAACAACAACTGTTGTTTTCAATTATCAACGTATTTTTTTCAATAACATTAGACGCAACAATTGTAATCTGTCTTTTTGGTTTGCTGTCTTCTTCTTATTCGACAATTATTGAAAGAAAGAAAGAAATAGGAATCATCAGAACATTAGGGCTAAAAGGGAAAGAAATCGTAAGATTGTTCACAATTGAATCATTAATTATAATGCTGAGTAGTGGGACAGTGGGGGTTCTAGTAGGATGGATAACCAGCTTGTTGTTAAGCATGTCAATGAATATGATGAGTGGCTTACCAAATGTGCCTGTTTTTCCGTTATCTGATATGATCATAGTTTTCTCACTCTCTATTATTTTTACATTGATAGGAATTAAGTTATTATTAAGGAAGTCCCGGAAAAAAAATATTGTTGACATTTACAGAGAAACAATGTAGGAGGAATTGAAAAACAATGAGAATAAATAAAAAACTAATAGTTTTGATAATCGTTCTGATTATTCTCTCGATTCCACTATATGGTACTTTTATGGAAAAATTCACAGTTCCTAAAATAGAAGGAGAGAATATCACTGACAAGTATTTAATCAATTCTTCTGATATCGCCGGAACAGATCTTTATGCGGAAAGTATTAATGCATTTGTCGCAGGGAATAAATCGTTAATTAAACAGTCTCTTTTTACTAACGATACAAGTATTTTACCTCATTTTGATACGAGAGATCCAGCATTTTATAAATGTAATGTTCTCTTTAGCGCTTCTAATGGAATTACTCCAGAAATATTTCCACGCATCTTCAATGAGGGTAGTAATAGTAAACAATATGGAATGACATTTAATAGGTTTTCAGGGTTCCTTTATTACGATGAGGAAATGAATGAAGACGATGTCCAATTAAGAGCTGATAGAGCTCTTGAAATTTTAAAGAGAAAGTTTGATTTAGATCTTACTATGATTAATGAATCCAATCCTTACTTTTTTCCTTTTGTAGGATATTATCCTAATTGGGAAGTGTTTTTTTACGAAATTGCTAATAATCTTCCTATGGACGGATATTGGAAAGCTTTAGATATTGAGCGATTAATATCAGAAAATTATACTGAGAACCAGCATTTATCTTCAACATTTCTTTTGGTAAACTCTTTGGATTTATTAGATCTTGATATAACCGAATCAATTGATCAAGTGAACTTTAATTTTGATGCACTAGATCTAGAATATTTAGAAAATTTTGAGGTTGATAATATCTTTGAGCAATTTACAAACATTCTTGTAGAATTTCCATCTTTATTTGGGGACATTTCAAATTTTACTGATTCAAATCAAACAACGCAAGCGGATTTTGAGGAATTTGGCGATGTGTTTTCGACTTTAAATTTATCAAACGAGTCTCATTACGTAAGTTTAACGGTGCAATACGAGGGTTTAAGCGCGGGTATAAAAAACTTAGGGGAAGACGAATTTACATTTAACTTATGGGACGCTCTAGGGTATCAGGGAACCCCCCTCAAACCTAGCGAGAAAATTTTCATTTCTTTAATAGGTGCTTTCATGAGCGAAATAGATGTTAATATTTTTTGTACAGATATAATCGATCAAACGCCCCAATATTTCACGTTTTATGACTTTTTATTAGAACAACTAAGTTTGCTCTTATTTTATGCGGAAGTTGATTTTGATGTTCAAACATTAAAAGAATACTCATTTGAATTATTTTGGGTAGACGAAAATGGATTTAAACGCAGCTATATCAAACCTGTGAATTTGAACGATTCAACAAATTTTATGAATTTTTTACACCAACTTGGATTCCAAGGGTTGCCTGGGATTCCTACAGGAATATTTAATCCTATTGAAGAATTTGTAATAACATACAAAATATCGAATTCAGAACCAAATTTACTTATTGTTAAAGAGTTAATTGGAAATAACGCATCGCACGGCGTTTATAACGATTTTTCTTTTAACATTACAGCGAAAAATGTCGGAAATGAAACCGCTTGGGGCGTTCCTACCCAGATCCCAATAGGATTGGACGATATTTTTACAATAATTATTGGCCCGGTCGGTGTTCTTCTAGGACTAGATGAAGACCTCAAGGATGCAATATGGCAGATTGTAAGAGTTGAATATTCCGGACAATACGTTTCATTAGATGATTTTTTTAATTTTAATAAAAATCCTCGAATATTTTATTTTGATACTTCTGGAACGGGACTAGTCGATTCCTACTATCCTAATCTCAATAACTTAACTAATCTTCTGCCTTACAATGAAAACATGAACGATGTAATAGATATAATATCTGGACCAAGTGGTAATCCTCAATTAATTGCATCTTTAGCGTCAATAGGGCTAACTCCTAGTTCTCTTAAAGATTCTTTTACAAACAAAGATAGTGTTTGGAATGACGATAACTGGAAACTAGAACCACAAGAAATAATTTCTTATACCTTAGATAATTATTCTGTTGAAGAGTTTGACACATTTTCTCCTTTTTATAAATACAATTTCAGTATTAAAGAAACATTCCCTCCGCTTCCATCAATAATATCAGGCGTTTCAATCGCAGATACAACACCTCAAATGGCTTTAAATGCAGATAACGAGAGCTGGATATTAGAATCGGAAGAGAAATTTATCGACCAACATGAAATTGAAATTCAATTTCTTTTTCAAAATGAGACAGAAATAGACTTAGTTAATAACACACTCGATCGAGTTTCAATATTAGCTAATTTTAGTGACCCTAGTAGTGTCTTAAGCTTTGAAGTGTTCAATTATACTACGGAGGAATTTCAAGATATTTCTCAATATTTGACTTCATCTGTTAACAATACTTCAATCTATACATTTGTGAAAAATCAAGGGACATTTAATTGGTTATTTGATCCTTCAACCATGAATAATCATACCATCTTATTAAAAATTAAAGGAACTAGCGACAATCTCTTTAACATTTCAATAAACGACTTAGATATCGAATTATATTATAGGGATGTAAATGAATATACGCAATTAGGATCGAGAGTTATTTATACATCATCAAGTGGAATAGTTGAATATGTAAAAAAGTCAAATACAATATCTTTGAGTACTCACGAGATGTCTTCACTTGTAGCTTATGCTCATTTAGCTAATTATAGCTCAAAGATCGGAGATATCAATACCTATACGCTAATATGTAGAAATATTGGCTCTAATTTTGCGAAAGAGATTAATATATCCGTACCTTTACCAGGGATAATTTTTAATCCTATCAATTTTACAATTGAGGAAAATTATCTGAAATATACTCTCTCTGAACTAGCTCCTGGCGTAGAAGAAAAAGTAGCATTCTCTTTTTATGTCCCTAATTCTGCAATCCTTAGTAGTACAACCATTAATTATAACAACTCAGATCACATTCAAAATTTGAATTCGACCTCTCTAGAGACATTTCCTAATGAAGTATGTTTCTCTGCTCCAGTAGATTACCTATCTCGTTTTCCCTACATCAAAACTGTAGAAATATATTATAATACATCAAATTTAGCTCCGGTTATAGGAGAAGAATTAAATCTGTCAGTTTTCATTAGAAATAAAGGCCCTGAAGGGATAATTATTCAGAACCTGTCTATTTCGATGAATGATCAGTATGGTGATTTAGCGAGGCTCGACAATGAGACTTTAGTTCTAACAAATATAGGGTATAACGAAATTAGATCAGTTGATATCACTTTAATTAAAAGGGATTGGAAAGGGTATTATTATCCTTCTATTAATTATTTCGAAAATTCGGATAATTCATTGATCCAAATTGCGTTATCTAATCCAATTATATTGGGAATTGTTAACTTTTCTATTATAAAAACAGTCGATAGAAATCAAATAGAAATTGGTGATGTTATTAATGTGTTGATTACAGTAAGAAATATTGGGGATATTTGTGCAAAAAATATAACAATTAATGACGCTTCCAGTTTCACTAATATTGACTTTGAATTAGTAAGTGGGAGTCTTATAAATACAATTTCAAATTTATTACCTGGAGAACATATAACAATTTCCTATAAAATTCAAGCAATAAAGCAAGCAGTTATAAAGCTAAAACCTGCTAGTATTGAACATTACTACTTACTAAGGTCTATAGATACATCTAATTGGGTTGATATTAAAGTTATAATTCCCGAAAATATACAAATATATTTTGTATTAGGTCCATCTATAGTGGCAGCAATAACTTTAATTATTTTCATATGGGAAACTAGGAGATATAAAGGTAAAAAGTATGAACTTCAAAGAAACGAGTTGATGCTTTTTAAAATATCTCGCAGCGATGCCATTCTAAAAGTCGAAAAGACTTTAAGAGATAGATTTAATTTAATGTCTCAGACAAAGGAAGATGTAACTATAGAAAAAGAAAATGGAGGTGAGGTAGATAGCTGAAAAGAAAATTTGAATTAACTCTTGTTATGTTCATTATCTTTAGTTCCTCTGTGGGATCAAATTTCATTACAAATTTACTAAATTTGAACAATTACAGTTTAAACCCAGTAAATCAACCAGAAAATGATGATTATCTACATTCCTCAAATAATGGCATGAAAGCAATCATAGTTTTCTTTAACAATTCCGTGTATGATGTTAGCGCTAAAAGTAAGTTTAAGTTTTATGGAGGGAGCTTGAAAGAAAATGAAGACTGGAATGGTTTGTTTAACAACTTTTCGGGATTCGCTGGCATAATTCCTATAGAAAATATTTCTGCATATACCAGTGAATTTCCAGATATAAATATTAACACAGACGAAATTATTGAAGTTCAAATGAACTATGCAAGCGTTCAAACCCAGGCTGCTAACTCATCGTGGTATGTAAATGGCTATAATGGTAATACCGATTCTTCTATTGCCGTTTTGGATAGTGGTGTGAATCCTGACCATGATTTTTTACAAGGAAAAATTATTGGATGGCAAAATTTTGTTGATCAAGAACTAATTTCTGATAATAACGGTCATGGTACATTCATTTCTTCAGTTATTACAGGCTCGGGGACAAAAAATTTTAACTCTTCTAATCCATCAATTGTAAACTTGTACGGGAATTATTCTCATTTAGATTTTTTTGACGAGTATTTACCATCAAAAAATTATTCAGTCAAGATTTTTTCCGCGAATGTTTCAAAAACAAATTCAAATGTTATAATCAATTCCACTAGTAATTTTCAATTGAATGAAATTGATAAATTCTGGTTCGAATTGTATTATAATTCAAGCTTAGTCAACGCGACTAGTATTCAAACTCCAACCCAATATTATTCAATAATTCATGATATTACTCCTACTAAAAGTGGGATTTATGATATATATGTTAAATATCACAAAAAAAGTAGTTCTGTGCCACAATTTTCGTTTAATTCATCTATATCTTATTTTCCAGAAGTATATGTTGAAAATTATAATCACTTTACTGGAATAGCTAATGCAACCAAAATTGTAGCGTATAAAATCGTAAATCAAACCGGAAAAGGTTATGTCTCTGATTTAATATCCGCGATGGCAAGCGTGATACTAAATCGGACTACTCTTCACATCGTTAGCGTTTGTTTAAGCATCGGAACGTTAGGAGAAGATGTTTCTGCTATAAATGCGGTGATTGATGAGGTAATTGAGAACCATATTTTAGTAGTAATCGCTGCTGGAAACAATGGGATTGAAGGGTTCGAACCGTTTAACAAGTTAGGGAGAAACAAAAATGCAATTGTTGTAGGGGCAATCAATGATAAGGATCATATAACTTCTTATAGTAGCATGGGGGGAGCCGTTGGCGACAATAATCTTAAGCCAGATTTAGTTGCTCCAGGAGGAAGTGCACTACCGGGAGGACGTTCAATAATAAGCGCAGATGGTAAGGCAGATGAGGCTACTGCAGCATATGGTACGTCAATATCTACAGCAATTGTATCAGCAGCTATAAATCTATTAATTGATGCAAAATGGGGTACTTGGACAGAATGGAATAATCAAGATCTATCAAAATTGGCTAAAATGCTTAAAGCTATTTTATTAATGACTGCTACAGAAACAAATCTTGAAAGAGAAGACGATCCCCAAACTGATATAGACGAAAGTAATTATTCCCCGTCGTTATATAATGGCTTATCAAATAATTTAAAAGACGAGCATGAAGGATATGGGAGGATGAACATTCAAACAGCGATTGATGCTTTAACGAAAGGTATTGAGATAAATCAATCTATAAATAATTATTTAACAAGTTCTGAAATAAATCCCCTCGGAAATCATGCTTTTGCGAGAAAGGTTTCTTTACAAGAAAATATTCAATATTTATTTAATTTGACGGATGTTGATGAAAATGCAGATTTTGACATATTTTTATTCTCGAACGAATCTAATCGATTTGGAGAACCAATTTTATTAGAATCAGGACAAAAATGGTATGGTGATTCCGATTACATCTATTTTACACCAAAAATGAACCAGACAAATTGTATAATTATCGTGAAAGCTATCGAAGGTGATAGTAGTTTTAGATTAAATGTTACAACTGTTCTAAATGAGTTCATACCTGAGTTGAAAGTTCCTGAGATTACATATTTTGGGGGCGCAAAGAATGATACAGTCATTAGCCTTCAAGAATTCTATGGTAACGAACCAGCCAAGAATTATTCTATAGATAGCTATTGGTTTTATATAGAATATTTCGATAACGATTCCTCTAATGTACCTCCTCAAGAGGTATATGTATCAATTGTAGAAACTGCTAAAAATTATAGTTTATCCCAATTATTTGCGTTTGATAATAATTATACCGATGGGGCTATTTTTAGAAGCGATTTAATTACATTCCCTGTTCCTGATACATATCACTACTTTTTTACTGCTAGTGATGGCCTCCATCAAGTTAGATATCCTCTATCAGGAGAATTGAATATTACTATTGAATTTCCAAGTGATAGTGAAAGATTTCCATACACTCATGATTTTAATAAGGGTTATAATGGTTGGACCAATAATGGAACAGGATGGGGGTTATTAACGCAAAATAATCAGAATGATAATAGGTCTCATCTCTATTCTGGTGATTGGTCAGCAATGTATTTTGGTAGAGATCACAATTATCCTTCAAATTACACGTATCAGCCTTATATTATTACAAATCCCTTTCCAAATGGATCTTTAAGAAGCCCATTGTTTAATATAACACAAGTTAATGAAAACACTACACAAGTTTTTGCTAAGTTTGGAATAAGAATAAGCATCAACTCAGGTGATTTCATTTATTTGCAAATTAATCCAAATTGGACGGGTTGGATTACATTAAAAACCTACACAGACGGGGAAAGAGATTGGTTCCTTGAAGAAATAAATATTACTCAGTATATCGGAAATTATGTGCAATTTAGGTTCCTTGCATTAGTCGATGATGAATATGATCCGGTTCAATATAAAGGATTAATGTTAGATTATTTCTCTTTAGAGAACTACACTAATCTTAATTCACCAGAAATTATTTTTGATATCAACGAAGATTTGCCTATAACTCAAGGTTTTAAATACGACAGCTATAAGTTCTATTGTAGATATTTTGATTCTGACAGTAATTATCCTAAATTTGTTTATCTTGAAATCAATAACTATAATTATTCTATGATAAATATTTTTGGAGTGTGGAACGCAAGTATCGATTCTATCGATAGTCGAGGGATTTTATTTGTTAAATCGTTAAATATAGGTGAATTTGCTAACCTTTCCTTTAGGTTCCATACTTTTGATGGAGAATTTGTGAACTCAACGAGTTACTATAATCAAAATAGTACATTGTTTGAGTTTCAAAATCCTACAATATATGAATTTAACGTAAACCAGAGTAATAAATTAATCGGTTATTATTATTCAAATACAAATTTGACAGATTATTATGTGATGGGATTTCCAAGTCAAAAAGAATTGACTCCATGGTTGTTGGGAGACAACTCATGGCATATTTTCTCACGATTTAAACAATTTTATATTTATGGGGGATTAGGTCAAAGTTACGGAAGTCTCTTTCAAGGTTACGAGACTAATTGGGATATTAAACTTATCACCCACCCCTTACTTATCAGAGATGAGTATGATGTTTTCCTGAAGTTTTCTTATGAAATCTCCTTACAAAATGAATTTTTTTTAGATCGTGAGGAATTAGATAACTGTACCATTTCCATTTCAAAGGATTTTGGTGAGAGTTGGACTATTCTCAAGTCTTACTTCTATGATGACGATACTCTTTCCGGAAACGAATCTATTGATCTATCGCAATATTCTAATGAGATAGTTTTAATAATGTTTACACTTTCTTCGAACGATCTTTCTACAGGACTAGGTCATGGATGGTTATTATCCAACATATACATAGGTTATGATGAATCCACAGACTTTATAGCTCCAACAATTGAAATATTGAGCCCACTAAACGAGGAGATCGTTAATTCCCTTAAGATAATAAATGCTTATATCAGCGATAATGTAGAAATAGACAATTCTAGAATATATTTGTACATAGATAACCAGATTATTGGCCAAAACTCCCAAGATTTCAATTCTGAGACGGGAGTATTAACATTTCAATGGGATACAACATTGTATAACAATGGGCAACATCAAATTAAAATCGTAGTTTATGATATAGAAGGAAATAGAGTCGAATATTCAATATCTGTTACAGTAGATAATGGATTAATAAATCTACGCATATGGGGACCAGTATTAATCTTCTTTGGAGGAGTTGTGATTGTAGTCGTATCATCGTATCTTTTTGTTCGACATCGTAGAAATACCAGAGCTGAGAAAAGTAGGTTAAAAATTATTAATAAAGATAAAATCGTTAAAAGGATAGAGTTAATAGAGACTCGTGAAGGACAAGAAAGACCCATAATTCTTTACTGTAAGTATTGCAAGTCATGGTTTGAATCAAATAATTTTAATTATTTATGCCCTGTATGCGACCACGATCAAATTTACGCGGCTTATCATTGTATAAATTGCCAAAAATGGTATTTTAAAAACGAACCTAGCGATGATTACTACTGTAAGAATAAGAAATGCGAAGGTGTTAGATTGGTAAGGCGCGAAAAAGAGGAGATTAGACATATTTTAAATCAGAAAGGTAAGCTTCTAAGAAAATATGAAATTAAAAAGAGAAAATTTAGTATATTGGATTCCTAATAAATAAATGAGTTAGTTAAACCAAAAAAATTGAGTTTGCAAAATATTTTATACAAGATTAGGACTAATATTAAGCTTCAGTTCGTGAAGCAGACATGGGTAAATATCAAAAGAGATCGAGCAAAAGCTTTATTCGCAATAGGAGGAATTGCAATATCTATAATACTTTTAACTGCAATTGGAATGGTTAATGACTCTATGTCTTATAATTATATGGGATTGATAACAAACACTACTGGGAGTTCTGATATCATCATCTCAAAAGTTTCGAAGTCAGATTTAAATTTTAATCCATTCTTTGATGAAACTATTATCGAAAACAAATTGCATGATATTCCTGGAGTAGAAGAGCTTTTTCCAAGAATTATGATGCTTGCAAAAGTTTCTTCCGATAACATAAACTCAACTGGTACTTTACAAATCTATGGAATTGACTTTAATAAAGAGGCTAATAATGGACATATGGGAAATTTAAATTTAGTTAATGAAGATGGCAAAGAAACGGGTGAAATTTATAATAGCGAGCCAAGAATAGGAGAGTGTGTTATCTTATGGATAGTAGCAGATTTACTAAATGTAAGTTTGGGGGATGAAGTGCATTTAGAATACCCAGAAAATACTTTAGATGTTAAAGTTGTCGCAATTTGTAAGCAAGATTCTAAATTTACTAGTTTTGAAAATGCTTTAGTAATAATAAACTTACAACAAGCCCAATTATTTTCAAATAAAATAGGACAAATTAATCTAATTATGGGCACAATTGAAAATCCACAATCAATTTATGTGGTAAGTGATATAGATTTTACAAAAAGTAAATTGCGGGAAATTGGTGCGCGGATTCAGCGGGAATTAGATCCCGATCTAAATTCTTATTCCGTATCAATGCCGAAATTGCAAGAGATAGCCAGTCAGCAATTTATGCTTATAAGCATGACGATCATTTTTTGGTTTATTACAATTATATCTATGCTTATTACGGGTATTTTAATAAATTCAATTCTTTCCACATCATCAGAAGAAAGAGTAAGGGAATATGGTATATTAAGAGTAGTGGGTGGGAAGAAGTCATTCCCAGTGAAGATGGTTATCTTTGAGGGCGTAATAGTTGGAGTTGTTGGATCAATTATAGGAATTATCGTAGGGCTCGTGGGAACAGAACCAATAGTGGATGCGTTGTTTATCGCGACAGATTTTCCAATTCAAAATATGGAGTATGTAATTCAACCACAGACGATTATTGTGGCTTTTTCGATAGGTTCTGGTGTTTCTTTAGTAGTATCACTGCTTCCCGCTCTAAGAACCGCAAAAATTGATATCATAAAATCGATTACCCCATTTCATAAAAAGGAAGAAGGTTGGGAAATTAAAAAAGAAGGAAGTATGAACATTAGGAATTTTCTAATTGGTTTTTCTCTTGCGACAATAGGTATGATTGTTTTTCTTCTCCTCCCAAC
>Ga0209978_10000356_pt1 | contig 16850 bp, 17 predicted proteins | sample BentaG_FD_182805 | JGI IMG/M metagenome (GOLD analysis project Ga0209978, IMG submission 182805) | Deep subsurface microbial communities from South Atlantic Ocean to uncover new lineages of life (NeLLi) - Benguela_00093 metaG (SPAdes)... | ecosystem: Environmental > Aquatic > Marine > Oceanic >... | reverse complement strand
AGGGTTACTTTTAGAGAAAGCAGTGTTAAAGCATGGCGGAGGTTTGCTTCCCGTTCTCCCAAGTTTGAGCCCAGACAAAGATAGGCAATGGCCAATTTGCTTAAATGCCTCTCACAATAGCATCGCTCATCTTGCACACGCGTGCCATATCCTTGACATCGTGTACCCGAACGATGTCAGCGCCCTTAGCGATGCCGATGGCTATGGTGGCTGCCGTTCCTTCCAGCCGCTGGTCGCCGGGTGGAACGAAGGCCACTTCACTCGACCTTTGTTCGGGAGTTAAATCGAGCACCCAGCCTATAAAAGACTTGCGTGAGCTGCCCAGAAGAATAGGCCTGCCCAGCGCCTGAAGTTCCTCCAGACGTCGCAAAACCTCCAGATTTTGCTCCTGCGTCTTACCGAAACCTATGCCCGGATCGACGATGATATTCACCAGGGGGACTCCTGCGCTTAGTGCCTGCTCGATGGCTCTTTTCAAATCGGAAATAACCGCAGACATAATGTCGTGGCACGGAGAGCCACGCTGATTGCTCATCAAAACAATCGGCACACCTTTTTGAGCTGCTAACTCGGCCAGCCGGGGCTCCTTCTTCAGCCCCCAGATGTCGTTTATCATGTCGGCTCCGGCATTTAAAGCCTGACGGGCTACTTCCAGCTTATAGGTATCTACACTTAGTGGCACCGATATCTGCTGAGCTATCTTTTCCACAACAGGAATCACTCGACGTAATTCTTCGTCGGTTGAAATCGGAGTTGAGGCAGGACGAGTGGATTCACCACCAATATCAATTATATCTGCTCCTTCGAAGGCTAATCGTTCTGCCCTGGCTACGGCTTCTTCAGCGTCTGCCAGTCCATCGCCAGAGAAGGAATCGGGGGAAACATTAACCACGCCCATGACATAAGTTTGCTTGCCCCAGTAAAAGACGCTCCTGCCGTATGGGGTAGAACCTAGCTCGCTTGGTTTATAATCAGGCACGTTATTGATTATAGCAGAGGAGGCGATTAAAATAGTAAGGCAACAAGCAGTAAGAGCATAATAGCCATAATCGCGTAATCTTGAATGGGCAAGACATTAGCCGAGAAAATTCTGAGTCTTAAATCGCATGGCGAGGCCGAAGCCGGGGACGTTGTGATTGCTGACGTGGATTTGGCTTTTGTCCAGGATACCACTGGGCCTCTGACTATAAAACAATTTAAGGAAAGCGGTTTTAAAGCTCTGGCTAAGCCACAACAAGCGATAATATTTTTGGACCACGCTGCTCCCAGTCCCGCTCAGCAACTTTCTAATGACCATATCCTTCTGCGCCGCTTCACTGAGGAGACAGGCTGTCGCATCTACGAGGTAGGCGAAGGCATATGTCATCAGTTGGTAGCGGAAAAATTCGCCAATCCAGGGGATATCATTGTGGGTGCGGATTCTCATACTGTAACTGGTGGAGCTTTAGGAGCTTTTGCCACTGGCATGGGTTCCAGCGATGTTGCCGTAGCCTTAGCCTTGGGGAAAACCTGGTTTCGGGTGCCGGAAAGTTTTCTCATTGAGCTTAATGGCGTCTTTCCTCGGGGAATTTATGCCAAGGACTTAATTCTGTATCTCATTGGCCAGATTGGCGCTGCTGGTGCTAATTACAAGGCTTTGGAATTTGGGGGCGAGGCTCTGGCTCAGATGACTATGTCGCAGCGTCTCACTATCGCCAATATGGCTGTGGAAGCCGGGGCCAAGGTTGGCCTGTTTCCCGCCGATAAAATAACCCAGGACTTCCTCGTAGAGCGCGGACGGGGCGATGACTACAAGCCGCTATATCCCGATGCTGAGGCAAATTACGAGCAAGTCATACCCGTGAATCTTAACCAGCTTGAGCCAATGCTTTCGCTTCCCCACGCTGTGGATAACGTCCGTCCGGTGACTCAAGTAAAAGGGGTCAAGATCCAGCAGGCATTTATTGGCACTTGTACTAACGGACGTCTGGAAGATTTAGCTGTGGCTGCGGAGATTCTTAAGGGCAAGAGTAGGCATCCCGGTACTAGATTGCTCATAGCGCCAGCTTCAAGGCAGGTACTAATTCGAGCTATAGAAAAAGGCTATATCCGGAGCCTGATTGAAGCTGGAGCAGCTATTCTACCACCGGGTTGTGCTGCCTGCCTCGGTCTCCACCAGGGGGTGTTGGGAGATGGCGAGGTTTGCCTTTCCACCGCCAATCGTAATTTTAAGGGAAGGATGGGCAACCCGGAGGCCATGGTATACCTGGCTAGCCCGGCGACCGCTGCCGCCTCAGCTATAAGGAGCGAGATTACTGACCCCAGGGAATTTACGTAATGACTGATTTGGTGCTTAAAGGGAAAGCCATTAAACTGGGAGATAATATCTCCACTGATGATATTATTCCCGGCAGGTTTGCTCATCTGAGGAGCAACTTGCCTGAACTCGCCAGGCATGTCCTGGAGGACGCTGTGCCTGGATTTGCCTCAAAGGTAAAGTCGGGTGATTTCCTCGTGGCGGGAAAAAATTTTGGTTTGGGTTCCAGTCGGGAACATGCCCCGGTAGTAATCAAAATGTCGGGGGTAGGAGCTATTTTAGCCAAATCGGCAGCACGCATCTTTTTCCGAAACGCCATAAACCAGGGATTGCCTGTCCTGCTTTGCGACACCGATAAAATCGGCGACGGCGATGAACTGGAGATAAATTTGACTAGTGGGACGATTGCTAATTTTAGCTCTGGTCTTACATTAAGCTGTAGCAAGATGCCGCCAATAATGTCTGCCATCCTTAAAGAGGGTGGGCTTATCCCGTACATACAGAAGCATAAGGACTTCAAGCTATAGAATAAAGCCCATTACGGTTGTCATTCTTAGCATCGTGAAGAATCTCTTATTAGAGTTGTGTTACGATATAAGAGATGCAGCATAGAGTAACTTTTATACCCGGTGATGGCATAGGGCCTGAAGTGACTGAGGCGACACGGCGGGTGCTGGAAGCTACTGGGGTCGAGTTCCAGTGGGACACTGTTATCGTAGGCAGTCAGGCTCAAGATAAGTTTGGCACACCTCTCCCTGACCAGGCCCTTCACTCCATAAGAAGAAACAAGGTCGCCATTAAGGGACCGGTGACTACACCCATAGGCACTGGCTTCAGGAGTGTCAATGTCGCCTTGAGGCAGACCTTAGACCTTTATGCCTGTCTTCGTCCTTATAAGGTTTACCCCGGTATAACAACGCCATTCAAAGGTGTGGATATAGTAGTGGTCAGGGAGAATACCGAAGACCTCTATGCCGGTATCGAATTTGCCAGGGATGGTTCGGGAACCAGGCAATTGCTGGATTTAGTGCTCGAAGCCACGGGAAAAGAGATAAGGCAAGATTCCGCTGTAAGCCTGAAGGTTATATCTCAAACAGCGAGCCGGCGAATTGTCAAATTTGCCTTTGAATATGCCAGACAGAACGGCAGGAAAAAGGTGACTGCGGTTCACAAGGCCAACATACTCAAGTTCTCCGACGGACTTTTTCTGGATACTGCTCGTGAAGTTGCCGGAGAGTATAGCGACATAGAATTTAGCGACATGCTTGTGGATGCAACCTGCATGGAGCTGGTCAGAAAGCCTCAGATGTTTGATGTCCTCGTGCTGCCCAATTTGTACGGCGACATAATTTCGGACCTCTGTGCTGGGCTGGTCGGCAGCATGGGCGTAGCGCCTGGAGCCAACATCGGGGATGAGGTGGCTATCTTTGAACCTACCCACGGAAGCGCCCCCAAATACGCCGGGCAAAATAAGGCCAATCCCATGGCTACGATGCTCTCCGGGGTGATGATGCTGCGTTATCTTGGAGAGAAGGATAGCGCCGATAAACTGGAAAGTGCTATAGCTGAGGTTATAGCCGAGGGTAAGAATGTCACCTATGATTTGAAGCTCGACCCCGCCACGGCGGTAGGCACCAGCCAGGTAGCCGACGCTGTAATAGAGAAGCTAAAGCGTTAATCTGAACCAGGCTATTATAGTAAAATTTCTTATGGTATGGGCGGGAGAAGAAGCACCATCATAGCGGGGGGGTAAATCGGATTGGATGACCTAGCAGTTCATATATACCCGTGTTATCTGAGATGCTGGGCCTGAGAAAAAAAGGATGGTCGAGAAAACCTTAAAACTGAGAAGGTATTTAACATGACTATGGAAGAATCGTTGCTATATAACAATCACGAGGTTGTCACAACCGAGCAAGAAAAGAATGAAGGATAGAATGCCTATAGAAATCAAGACCATTAGTTTATCACTACCTTATAAATTAGGCCATGTAAATTGCTATCTCATAGAAACCGACAGCGGCTATATCCTGATCGACACGGGGTGTTCAAATAGGCGCACCAACCTTGAAAAAGAACTTGGAAGCGTGGGCTGCAAGCCTGGCAATCTCAAGCTTATCGTTTTAACACATGGAGACTTTGATCATACCGGCAATGCCGCCTATCTCCGTGAAAAGTACGGTACAAAAATAGCCATGCACTATGATGATTCAGGAATGGTCGAACGCGGAAACATGTTCTGGAACAGGAAAAACCCTAATATCATCATCAGAATGATGACCCCTATCCTCTTTGGGTTTGGCAAATCGAAAAGATTTAACCCCGATTTGTGTATCGAGGAAGGACACGATCTCTCTGAATATGGATTCGACGCTAGAGTTATCTATATTCCAGGCCACTCAAAGGGTTCAGTAGGAATCCTGACAGCTGGCGGCGACCTGTTTTGCGGCGATCTACTTACAAACATAGACAAACCAGTTCTCAATTCTATTATGGACGACTCAGAGGAAGCGAATACCAGTGTCGAAAAATTGAAAAAGTTAAGAATAAATACTGTTTATCCTGGGCATGGCAAACAATTCCCGATGGAGGTGTTCATAAAGAATAGCTGATAATGGGAGGATAAGTGGCAAAGTTCCCTGGAAATCCGGGGACACCATACCAATTAGGCCTACTACAAAATAGGTATGATGTCTACAGAATAACTTAAACTTTTTGACTTACCGGGCGTTACAAGCTACCATATCAGCATGAACACAAGCAAGGCGCCTGAGTTAGCCCTTTTCCCTCTAACCGCTGAGGTGAATAATCAAGGTCAACTCGTTATTGGCGGCTGCGGTGTTGTTGACCTGGTCAAGGAATTCGGCACACCGCTCTATCTTTTCGATGAGGCCACCCTCCGCCAAAAGTGCCGTGAATTTAAAGAAGAGTTTGGTAAATATTATCCTGATACCCTGGTCATTTATGCCTCCAAAGCTTTCCTGAACCGGGCTTTGGCTCTCATATTTAAGGAGGAGGGCCTGGGACTCGATATTGTCTCCGGGGGAGAACTTAGCATCGCTCATTCCGTGGATTTTCCTCTGGATAAGGTCTATTTCCACGGCAACAACAAGACGGCGGAAGAGCTGAAGCTAGCCCTGGATTTGGGCGTTGGCAGGATTGTGGTGGACAACCTCTATGAACTTGAGCTGCTTAATAAACTGACCAAGGAAAGGGGGATGGGGCAAGATATTTTGCTTCGCCTCACTCCAGGAGTTGACCCTCACACTCACCAATATACTACGACCGGGACGATAGAGAGCAAATTTGGCTTTCCCTTAGCTACCGGCCAAGCTGAAGAGGCGGTAAGCCAGGCTTTGTCAGCCTCCAACCTTAACCTTCTGGGCTTTCATTTCCATCTCGGCTCTCCGGTATCTGAGATTCAGCCTTATGAGCTGGCTATGGAGCTTGTGCTTCGCTTTGCTAAGGAAATGGTCAAGAAATTCGGCTTCGACCTCCACGAATTCGATATCGGTGGCGGTTTTGCTATTCCATACACTCTGGATTCCAAGGTACCCGCAATAGATGACTTTGCCAGGACTTTAACCGGCAAATTGAATAGTCTTGTTTCGGGACTGGGATTGAGTCGCCCCCGGCTCGTTATCGAGCCGGGAAGGGCGATTGTCGGCCAGGCCGGAGTGGCATTATATAAGGTCGGGGCGATAAAGGAGATACCTGGCATAAAGAAATATGTCTGTGTCGATGGCGGCATAAGCGACAATATCCGGCCAGCTCTTTATGGAGCTAAATATGAGGCTTTGGTGGCTAACAAAGCTTCAGAGGCAGAAAGAGAGATGGTTACTATTGCTGGTAAGCTCTGCGAGTCTGGTGATATTTTAGTAAAGGATATCAATTTGGCTTCAGTGCATCCCGGTGACATCATAGCCATTCCAGTTTGTGGTGCCTATTCCATACCCATGTCGAGCAATTATAATGCCATGCCCAGGCCAGCTATAGTCATGGTGAAGGAAGGTCGAGCGCGTCTTATTCGGCGCCGGGAAACTTATCAGGATTTGATGAACCTGGACCTGATTTAACATGTGGCAAGTTATAGGACAGGATAAAATTTTATCTCTGCTGGATTACAGCCTTAAAACCAATGCTATAGCCCACGCCTATCTTCTGGTAGGGCCGCGGCATGTGGGCAAAGGGACTTTAGCCTTCAATTTGGCTCAAGCCCTAAATTGCGATGGCCCCGAACTGCCTTGCGGTCAATGCCGTTCCTGCCAGCGAATCCTGGAGGGCAAGCATGCTGATGTCACCCCTATTGGCTTGGATTCTAAAACGGAGATTGGTATTGATGATATTCGAGGACTGCAACGCATAGCCAACCTGCCACCGTATGAGGGTAAGTGCAAAGTGTTTATCATTGATGAAGCTGAGTATCTATCTACTGAGGCGGCTAATTCCCTGCTCAAGATATTAGAAGAGCCACCGCAAAGGGTAGTCTGGCTTTTATTGGCTGCTGAGGAGGAGCACCTCTTACCGACAATTATTTCACGGTGTCAGCGGCTGGAATTGAAGCCTGTGCCATCAGAGCAAGTGCAAGAGACACTCGTCAACTCATATAACGTTGAAGCTAATAGAGCGAAGCTTTTGGCTCAATTGTGCCATGGTCGTCTTGGCTGGGCATTATCGGCTTTGGCAAATGACGATATATTGGAGCAGCGGTCCCAGAAGATAGACAGGCTGGTCTCCTTGTTAACTGCCAGCTTGGGTCAAAGGTTTGCCTATGCCCAGGAGCTAGCAAACCAATTTAGTCAGAGCCGGAGAGCCGGGGCGGAAATAATAGAGATTTGGCTCGACTGGTGGCGTGATTTGATGCTCATTAAAGGTGGTTGCCAGGAGGCAATTATCAATGTAGATTATGAGATAGCGCTGGAAGAACAAGCCCGGGGATTAAGCCTGAGCGAGATTAAAGGGTTTCTTTCTAGTCTTTGCTTGCTACAGGAGGAAATCTTTAAGAATGTTAATCCCCGTTTAGCATTGGAATGGCTGATGCTCAATTTACCCCAAAAAAAGAGTGTGAGGTCCTGAACGAGAATATCATTACGGAGTTATAATATATTTCGATGGCTAACATAATTGGAGTCAAATTCCGCCCGAAAGGTAAATTAGTCCACTGTGATGCTGGTGAGATGTCACTGCAGATGAACGACTATGTAGTAGTGGATACCGGGCATGGTCTAGAGGTGGCTAAGGTCGTTACTCCTGAACCCCCGTCTCAACCAGGCGAGCAATTAATGATGGTAGTACGCCAGGCTGAGGCTGAGGATTTAGAGGAAGCTCGGCGAAACTTGGAAAAGGAAGCTTTAAGCAAGTGCAATGAAATAGCAGCCCAACTTGGTTTAAAGATGAAGCCAGTAGTGGTTCGCTATGATTCCCAGAGTGAGCGACTAACCGTATTCTTCAGCGCTGAGGAGCGGGTGGACTTCCGAGACTTGGTTCGGAAATTGAGCTATGCCTTGGAAAGACGGATAGAGTTAAGGCAGGTGGGGTCAAGGGATGAGGCTAAGTTATTGGGCGGCATAGGCAAGTGCGGCTATCCTTTATGTTGCCAGAATTCCCTCACCAGCTTTGCCTCAGTATCTATTAAAATGGCTAAGGAACAGAACTTGGCCTTGAATCCTATGAAGATATCGGGCATCTGTGGAAGGCTCCTTTGCTGTCTGGCATATGAAAACAAAGAATATACAGCTATGAGAAAGCAGATGCCTCAGCCGAAGCAGGAAGTATCAACATCCTGGGGGAAAGGCAGGGTGATCAGCACTAACTTGTTAAAGGAAACGGTGACAATACAATTGGATGATGGGATGATTAAAGAGGTAGCTCTGAATGAATTAATTCAAAGAGGGTAGATATTTTTGCCATTCACCATGATTATTGATAAGGTGATAAGGAATATAGAAGCCATCATTGCGGGGAGGACATGGCTGGCGCAGCAGTCTCATCCTTGCTTCATCCGGCGTACGTCCGCCCTTGTGCCTGTTGCAAGGAATACAGGCACCGACCACATTGTCCCAGGCGTGCTTTCCACCCCGTCGCCGTGGAATAACATGGTCTAGGGTAAGCTCCTTGGTTTGCTGCCCACAATACTGGCAGGTGTAATGGTCACGGTTAAATACCTCGAGCCTGCTTAATTTTTTCTGATGGCGGGGACGTTTGACCATGTAGACAAGTCGGATTACTGAAGGTATCTGAAATACGAGGTTAGCAGAATGAAGCTCACCTCTGTTATTTTCCAGCACTTCGGCTTTGCCCCGAAAAACTAGCACTATGGCCCGACGCGTGCGGCATAAATTAAGAGGCTCATAACTCTGATTAAGCACTAAAACAGGATAATCTATCACAACTACAACCTGATTATTAAGTTCGCCCTGAAAAACGAAGTTTTTCAGGGATAATTATTCAGCTATTTTAGCAAGCCTTTCTGACCAGCGCAATAGTTTGAATTGACCACGGCGGCGCCTTCAGCGTGAAGGATTTGGGACCGGAGATACAATCTAAAAGTATGCAAATAGTTAACGGCAACAGGTAGCCTTTGTGAAAGCTATTTGCAGGGCTGTACACAGGAAGGCAGGTTTGAAAACAAAAATGCGGGGACAGGCGCGCTTAATTATCCGTCGTAATGAAAAAAGGGATCGAGGTTAAAAAAGCCGATACTATGCTAAAATTTCAATTGATGCCAGGCACATATTATGTCATCCGCCCTATGAAGTATGAGGATATCTCCCAGGTAGCCCAAATTGATAGGGAGGCTTTCCCTGGTGAGTGGGTGTTTCGCTCTCAGTCAGCATATAAGCAGGATCTTAACAATCCATCCGTCCGCTATATAGTGGCTTGTAATAAGAGGGATGTGGCAGAACCTGAGGGACAAGAGACACAGAAACCACCTTGGTTCAAACGGCTCTTCAGTTCTGAGCGTCATCTTAACGTACCGGAAAACGTAGTTGGCTTTTCGGGCTTCTGGATGATGATGAAGGAGGCACATATCATTGCCATTGGTGTGAGAGATGGTTATCGTCGACTTGGCATAGGTGAAGGTTTGCTCATCGCAACCATTGAACTAGCACAGATAGTGAATGCTTATGTAGTCACTTTGGAAGTGCGTGCTTCTAATGAAACAGCTCAGGAACTTTATAAAAAGTATGGCTTCCGAGTGGTGGGGAGACGCCTGAGGTATTATTCAAGCGATGGAGAGGACGCTATAATCATGAGCACGGATAATATTGGCTCCCTTGCATTTCAAGAATCTTTGCAGCAGTTGAAAAAAGCCTATGGCCAAAGACACCGCGAGATTTCTGCCCAGGTCCGCTAACTATATTTATTCAGGATGGCCTTAAAGGAATCTATAACAAACCCTAGCTGCTGCCTATCAGCAGCAAAGGTGGAGAGTTTGAAAGACCTTGCCATGCCTGGCTGGGGTCCCCAAATGCCTCTTTCCTTTAATTCTTTATAAAGGAAATATCCCCTCTCTCGAACCCGCCTGGAGATTTCGTAGAGCACAGGGGTGTCAAAGTGCAGCAAGTCATGCCTGTGTGGTTTTTCCCCTAGCTGCTTAAAACCCAGTTCCTCAAGCTCAGCGGAAAACCACTGTGCTTTGGATACCTGTTCATCCCAATGGTTAACTCTTTCTTTCACATAGGGAAAGGAAGCCATGATTGTTATTAGAGGGACCCCTCTTACAGTACAGCCAAGGAGCTCAATCTCTTTATTGCTATATGTGCCGGATTTTCTCAATACAGTCTCTTCCCATTTCCTCTTCATCCCCAATACCCCAACAGGTCCGGCAGAGGCCATGCTTTTGTGCCCACTGCCAATAATGAAATCAGCCCCTATCTCCTCCATACTTATAGGCATTCTGCCCACAGCGTATGCCCCGTTGAGTATATAAGGGATGTTGTATTCTTGAGCGATTTCTCCTAACCTTCCGGCATCAGGAAGATTTCCATAATTGCCGTCCGGGTAAGTTAATAGAATTAGCTTGGGGGCGTGTTTTTTTATGAGCGGTGCGTATTCGTTAACGTCGACTCTAAATTCCGGATGTCCGGAATGAGGCACCTCGATTACGTGTAGCCCCACCCTTTCAGCAGCGACGACCGTTGTATAATGCCTGTTAGCATCAACAAGAATTGAATCCCCCGGCTCGGCTAGAGAATGCATCACCATGAATTTAGCTTCTCTGGCTCCATGGGTTATGGTGGCAACTTCGCAGCCTAAGAATTGAGGTAGAAGCTCCTGGACAAAGTCCCGGATGGGGGGATTGGTTACATTACATAAACTGCCCTGGCAAAAGTCACACACAGAATATCCATCCCCGAATTCTATTAAGGCCTCCCTGGCGGCATCGGTAAGAATGCCACCTGTCTGTAGAGGCATGAGGTTAATAAGCCCCTTATGTTGCCTTTGGAGATTAGCGAGTTTCTGCAATGTTTCATTTTTCGCTTGCTTTGTCACTTTCCCCTCCCACAGGTCGTGACTCTATGGTTACAAATACAGCGCCAGCGACCCCTATCTTCTTATTCTGTCCTTCAATATGTTGTCGGATAGCTTCGGGGATCTGTAGATTAAGGTCAGAAAGATGCCTTATTCCCTTCACCTGATAAGTTAAGTTACCGTTGCTACTTTCTATCGCTGCTGCGGCGCCCATGGCTATAGCATGCATATAGTTTATCCCGGTGTATACGCCCGAAGGCGTAACATCACTATAAATACTGCCATCGGCCACACAGATCTCATTGAAACCGGCGGGACCGATTAATCTCTTGCCTGCCTCTTTTTCGACAACTTTCACCTCAATAGACTTGTCTTTCCAGGCTAAAAACTCACATGGGGCAATCTCGTCTTTGTGCCTTCGGGCGGTTTCCTGAATTGCCTTGGCTATTTTCTGCCCCCTGGTTGTCTCAGGGCTGGCTATATAGGTAATAGATTTAGCTATCTCCTCGTCAGAATATTCTATTATAGAAAATTGGGGATATGCCAGCTTCCTCACGTCGTCTATTTCATAAATAAGCATCCCCAGTCGCTCAATGCCGAATCCTGCGTTGAACACAGGGTATTTAATTTCGAAATTGGCCAGGGCCACAGGCGAATACATTCCGATGTCCGCTATCTCAAGCCAGGCGCCCTTATGTTTGATAAAGACCTCTTGCTCCTGCCCGGGGGCATAATACTTGGATGTTGCTATCTTGGTCTCAAATTTGATGTCGGGAAAGCCATATTGCTGCATAATATCCCTGGTAACCGCCCTTCCCGCATCTAAAGACATTTCGGGGTCCATGACCACGATGGATGCTGAATGGTGGACTCGCAAATGCTGCGCGTCTTCTCTCTGTTCGTTGCGGTATCTGGGACCCACGGAGAACAAAGCGACTGGAAAGCTGGCTTTGTCCTGTAGTGCTGACAAGGTATGAAACCAGGTAGCCGTCATGTGACTTCTCAGGGTCTTATCGGAAGGTACTGGCTGTAGTTTTTTCATTTCAGGGAAAACTTTATCCATGAGCTCCGTAGCCTGGTAATCGGTGATGCCCAGTCCAGCAATGAGCTCCTCGATAAGATTATCCGCCTCGATTTCCCCCTTTTTATAATTTCTCAAAATGGTCTGCAATCTTTCAGTGTCAATTTCTTCTGCGATCTTCTTTAGTCGGGCTATTCTTCTCGCACCCAGCCCTATGTCAGGGCGAGGCAGTTCAGCCAGGTAAAAAGCCCTGTCGAGAATAGCTCGAGCTTCTGGACCATACTGCTTGACCACATCGCTGTCGGGCAGCATTGTGAGATTCTCAACCTCGTCAAAGCCCAGGTTCAGTAGAATCTGGCGAGATTTTTGAATTAATTCCCGTACAAGATGGGGTGTGCCTTTCCTCGCTAGAGAGATTTCAGTGCCGGTGGGGACAAGCTTCGCCGTAGCTGTCCAGGCATCGGTAAAATTGCTTTTTGCCTGCGCCTTTATACCCTCTAAATCGAAAGTTCTCATCGTATTGTGAATTATATCCTAATGGCCCAACCTTCTTCTACCAAGTGAAGCGCAATTCAGCTTGGTTTTTTCCAGTTCTCTCCCTTGACATTGGCTCTTTTTCGCTAACCCGGTTATTTATGATGTGAGTAGCGCTGCAATAATATAAGCCAAAACTTTAAGCTGCGCCATACTGAATTCTTTAGTGCCAGCAATACAGCGTTAATAATTCAAGCTGGCTTAAAGATGCCAAACCCAAATCCAGCTAGTGCTCCAATGGAAATTAGTTTTGAAGGGGGTTGCCTATGTGGCTTCAGGAGGACAAGCATTATCCTATTGACAGCTAAGATTCAAGATTATTACAATAGCTTCATTCTAGAAGTTGTCAGTGTGATGCATAGATGTAGGGGGTATTCACAAAGTAGCGGGTATATTAAAAAAGTCATTTGTTCGGGAGGCTGCCATGGATAGTACAAAGATTCTGGAGAAGGTAGACATATTTCGGGGTCTGAGCTCGCGTCAGCTTGAATCTCTTGCACAGATCTCAGAAGAGAGAAAATATCGTGGAGGTGAAGCGGTGTTTACTGAGCATAGCTCAGGCGCTGAGGTGTACATCATTAAAAAGGGTAAAGTGTGCATAGAGCTGGGTTTAAAAGGCAAACCCAATACAGCCACTATACAACGATTGAGCGCGGGGCAGATTTTCGGCGAGTTGGCATTGGTGGATAAGAGAAGCCGTTCTGCGACTGCTATATGTGAGAATGACTGCGAGATAATTACTATTGATAGAGATAAGCTTGATGAGCTTTTTGAACAAGATAGTCGCCTTGGCTATATAGTTATGAGGAATCTGGCTCAACTACTAGCCGAGCGGCTACGCAGGACAGATTTGATGTTGGTGGCAAGTGTCCTCTGGGAATAGTTAAGGTATCTGAGCTATGGAAGAACTACGAGTAGATGCCTACTCTCCCCCCGAAATCGCTAAAAGGATTGCCGCAGTTGCCGAAAAGAAGTCTGGCCTTGACTTCTTCAGAATGTTTGTACTCGCCATTCTGGCAGGTGTTTTCATTGCCTTTGGTGGTGAGTTTTATACCTTGGTAGTGCATGATAGCGGACTCGCCTTTGGTTTGAACAGTCTGATTGGTGGGCTTGTTTTTTGCCTCGGGCTCATTTTGGTAGTAATTGCTGGGGCAGAGCTCTTTACCGGCAATACCCTTGTGGTTATGGGTTTTATCGAGGGAAAAGTTAGAGCACGCCAACTTCTAAAAGGGTGGAGCATAGTATATCTTGGCAATTTTGCAGGGGCACTGGTAATAGTATTGTTTATGTATTATACGGCACAGTGGGGTTTCCATGATGCTATGGTCGGTGGTAAGGCTCTACTCATCGCGAATGCCAAGGTCAATATGAGCTTCCTTGAAGCATTTATGAGGGGCATTCTCTGTAATGTCCTGGTCTGTCTAGCAATCTGGCTTGCTTTCAGTGGTCGCAGCACAATCGATAAGATTCTGGCGGTCATTTTCCCAATTACGGCATTCGTGGCATCTGGTTTTGAACATAGCGTGGCAAACATGTATTTCATCCCTATGGGATTGGCACTAAAGGGGCAACCTGATGTTCTGGCTGCTGCCCAGAGTATGGCAGGGCAGCCAATAATGCTGGGCAACTTAACTATAGCAGGTTTTCTGGTTAAGAACTTGATTCCGGTCACCTTGGGCAATATAATCGGTGGGAGCCTTTTAGTTGGTGGTATCTACTGGTCAGTGTACCTCCGGCAATTCTCCTTTAGAAGCCTGTTTCGGATTGCTCAAGTGGGCTTCCAGCTCATTTTTCTTGTTCACCCTCGGGAGCTTACCCCAACACGGATAGCGGCTAACTTGTCGAGCTTCTATGGCTTTCTTCGCCGAAGGCCACCCCGCCGTCGTCCTTTGCCGCGGGACCTAACGACCCTTATTGAAGAGGAAACTGAGGAAGAGGATTAGGCTGGAATTTCACGTGTCATCATTCAAGGTCAGGGGCATCATCTATATTATGCCCTTCCACTCTTAGTTGGAAAAGAACTACCCATCCGCCCTGTTTTGAGGGTCGGATTTCAAACATTTAGAATATTCCCGGACAGGAAATCCTTCACTGCGTCTAAGACTTGTTTTTTGTACAGCTGGCTCTGGCTCAGGATAGGTGTAGGTCGTTCGGGTCGACAGCGCTTTCAGCACCCGTATCATTACACAAAGAGTAACTAGCCTTTTATTCTTTTTTGTCCTTTTCTCCCGGCGTATCTTCTACCCTCTCCACCTCAATAGTGCATTCTGTGACCAGTGCGGCAACTGCTCCCAGTGCAGCCAGTAATGGAGCCACCAGGACCGTTGCTGCCGCTACGGGAACGCCTACCGACAGAGGGATGTCTATCAGAGGACGCCCCTTATGTATTAAACGGACTCTTCTGATATTTCCCTGATGTATTAGCTCCTTGACCTTCTCGACCACTTGGCTTCCGTCTACAGTAAACTTCTCTGTTGTCATTGTTCTTAACCTCCTTACCTAAATCTTGTAGTGCGACCCTTGAGGGTCGTGCTGCACGAGGCTAAAGCCTCGCACTACAGCCTCTGGCTGCACCGCAATAAGTATTGCTTCAACATGTTGAGCGCGGCTTCAGCAGCATCTCGCTTGTTTTCCTCTCGACTTCCCGGGAAGGCATGTTTCTGACTCAAGCTCGTATCTTCGGCTGCTAAGCCCAGGTAAAACAACCCCACCGGTTTTTCGGGAGTAGCACCTGAGGGACCGGCAATCCCGGTATCGGAGACGCATATGTCCACATCCAGGAGCTTCTTGCCACCTCGAGCCATCTCCAGAGCTGTTTGCTCGCTCAAGGCGCCATAATTTTCAATGGTCGCCCTTTTTACCCCCAGCAAGGCGATTTTTACTTCGTTGCTGTAAGCTACTACAGAACCTTTGAAATAGTCCGAGCTGCCAGCGACATTGGTTATCCTATCAGCTATCCTGCCGCCGGTAGCTGACTCGACAGTGCCGATGGTCAACGACTTTCCGGTTTTGCCCTGGTATTCCCTTATTAGCCGGGCGATTTCTGCTTCCAGTTCTGCCATAATTTTGTCTACATCTAGTCGGTGTTAGCACTGAAAACCTGTCATTTTTCGTCCATTTCAAGTATTGTAGCTACCGTCCATCCGGCAGCGTTTTCCGTGACAGAACCACATTTTTCATAGAAAACCTTAAGTTCCTCAGGATCCATCTTACTGAAGGCCTCAAGTTCCTCAGGGGAGGTGGGCATTACACACTTGCCGAACAATTTCGTTTGAACTTCGTCGCATAAGTAGCCGCCGTACTCTTCAACGAACTTTTCCCGCAGCACCTTCGCGGCTGTCATTAGCTTCGCAAAAGATAAGGAACCGATTTCTGGGTTCTTCACAAAATCCTCTAGGCCCACCCCATACCTTAAGCCCATCGCAGCTATCCCTCCACATACATTTCCGCATACTCCTGCAAAGCTTGAAAAACCCATCATAGCCTTGAACAACTCATCACCGACTTTCAGGTTAAGAGTGTGAGCTACTGCCATGAGTGTGCCTGGGGCGCATCCCCTGTATTTTAGTATATATTCTCTGCCTAATCGTCTTGCCTTTTCTACAAGTTCCTTCTTCTCAGACATAATCTGTCAACCTCCTTTCATTCGGTGTTGGACTTTAGTCTGGATTCAGGATTTCATTCGCAATTCTGATCATTTCCTGATTGAATTCATCCGGCTCATCGTAATAGACATCATGAGCTGAATTCTCAAACCAAGCAAAGCTTTTAACAGGGGTAGTATTCTTCTACCAGTTCACCGGGACACTGATAATCATATCGGCCCTGAATAAAATAAACTGGAATCGTGGACACCGGGAAGTCTGTAGCATGATCATAACCGGTGGTCATAACCTCTAAAAGAATCGTTTGATGAGAGAAATCCATACCCGCTACTGTTTGATCGACATAGGTAGAAGGATATTCGGGACTCATACCATTGATCACATAATTCAACCATGCCTCCTCAAGCCCTTCAGTATGAAAGTCGCCGACCAGGTATTGGGACAAGAACTGGTTCCTTATGCCCACATGATCCGGATTGGTGGGATCAAATGGCTGGATTGATTCAAGGGACTGAATGGCTTCGGTATCATTTGCCTGTCGGGCTATCTCCAGCACCTTCTCGTAACCCATTTCCTGTGTTGAATTCCAATTAGGCCTTACTGCGCTGGCAATATAGGCATAGTAAGGTTCAGAATTCACCCTAAGGGTCTCAAAACCCAGGCCGCTGCCCCAGGAATGCCCCCAAAGAAAGATCTTGTCCTGATCAAACCTCTCGCGCAGGATGTCGGTCAGTTCCAGGGTATCGCTGACAAAGTTATCCAAGTGCATATCATCTACAGTGAGATCCTCGGAATAGGATTTGCCGGCCCCGCGCTGGTCCCAGTGCACGAACACGAAGTTTGCTTCCAGATCAGCATGGACGTTATTCCAGGTAGCCCATGGCGATGAGGGCATACCAGGCCCACCGTGTAAAAAGAG
>Ga0209978_10000354_pt1 | contig 16879 bp, 14 predicted proteins | sample BentaG_FD_182805 | JGI IMG/M metagenome (GOLD analysis project Ga0209978, IMG submission 182805) | Deep subsurface microbial communities from South Atlantic Ocean to uncover new lineages of life (NeLLi) - Benguela_00093 metaG (SPAdes)... | ecosystem: Environmental > Aquatic > Marine > Oceanic >... | reverse complement strand
GGTAAGCGTGGTAGGCATGAATAGGATCAGAAAGACGTTCGGACTCACATATGCCGGAAAGAGACAGAGATTTGCCCGTTCCGTTATTGCTGGAGATTTTGTGTTTCTATCTGGATCGAGCGGGCGAACAATGGAAACCGGAGAGGTTTCATCAGATGACGTTCGGGTCCAAACGAGAGTAGCTCTGGATAAGATTAAAACAGCTCTTGAGGAGGCTGGAAGTTCACTCGAGAACATCGTCAAGGTTGTTGTCTATTTCAAAAACATGAAAGACTATGAGAGGGTAAGAGAGACAGAGTTCGAATACTACAAGGAGCATGCACCTGCTCTGGCTCATGATCCACCGGCAAGTACGGTGTGTCAGGTTGAGTCTCTATCCAAGGAGAATATGCTGGTTGAGTTCGACATTATTGCCCTCAGAGGCTAGATTCAACGCTCAGGGCGAAAAGACATCTTTCTCACAAGTTTTTTGCTAGTGAAGGATTTATGTAGTAGTAACAAATTGATCATCGGGAGTAAAACGATGAAAACGATCAAGGCAACAGAAGGAACGCCATATGACGCAGCTAAACACTTCAATGTGTGGGGAGTCAAAAAGATTACCGAAGAGCAAACCCGGAGAACCACTGTGTCACTCTCTCATTTCTTGCCCAATGGCGGGGCAGAAATGTCCTCATCCGACAAAGAGAGGGTCTATTATGTGGTCAGTGGTTCTATCACAGTGAGCGGCAAGAATGAAAAACATGTACTGAATCCTGGAGATCTGATCTACATTGCGCCCGGTGAAGAACGAGATATGTCAGTCAATGGCAGTGAACCCGCAGCAGTCCTGGTGATCATTGTAACCCCCTAATATTTTTGTGAAAGGATGTGGAGATGAACTTAGAAGAGATCAAGAAGATTGCAGTGATTGGGAGCGGAACCATGGGGCCGGGTATGGCCCAGGTTTTTGCCCAACACCGTTATCAGGTACAACTGTGGAGTCGGAGCAAACGGACTTTGGAAAGGGCTCGATCGGTCATCAGGACAAACTTAGAGACCTTGGTTGAGCACGACCTGTTAAAGGCCTCAGAGATTAATACCATTGAAGGCCATATCAGCTTTACCAATTCCCTGGAAGATGCCGCCCGGGACGCAAACCTGCTCACCGAAAGCATCATAGAAGACCGTGGAGAGAAAAGAAAAATCTTCCACCAACTGGAACAAATCTGTTCCAAAAATACGATCTTCACGAGCAATACCTCCTATTTAAATATCTTCGAATTAATGCCGGAGGCCCGCTTACCCAATATACTCATCACCCACTGGTTTGCGCCACCCCATATCTTGCCGCTGGTTGAGGTAGTCCGGGGCCCGAAGAGTTCAGATGATACCGTAAAGGTGGTGTTGGATCTGTTGGGAAAAGTCGGCAAGATCCCCGTGGTTATGGAAAAATTCGTGCCGGGTTTTGCCATAAACCGAATTTTGCGGATTTTGGGGCGGGAGACCTTCTTCCTCCTCGACAACGGGTATATCACGGCGGAACAGCTAGACCTTGCCGTAAAGGCAAGTATTGCGCCGAGGATGATGTTGCTGGGGTTGGTGCAGCGATACGATTTTACCGGACTGGATTTGAGCGCTAAGAATCTCCAGAACAAGGCGTTCCTTGAAGCACCTATTGATAATGAACCCAAAAGCCTGTTCAGCCGTGTGAAAAAAGGGCATCTAGGTGTCAAGACAGGAAAGGGGTTCTATGATTATTCTGACAAGACGCTGGAGGAAACGTTAAAGGAAAGGGACAGTTATCTCTTGAAGATCTTTAAAAACACCGACTTCTGTCTTAAAGAGATTGTCGGAACATGGAATAAGGAGCAATAGACATGCCTATCACTTTACCAGATAATAAAGTCATTATCACAGTGGCTCAGACTGGAGCCCTGGTCACTAAAGAGATGAACCCGAATCTACCGGAGCAGCCGGATGAGATTGCCGAATCAGCCTATGCCTGCTACAACGAAGGGGCGGCCATATGCCATATTCACGGCCGGGATAAACAGGGACAGAACACCTCAGATATCGAGGTATTCAAGGCGATCCATAAAGGGATTCGGGACAAGTGTAATATTATCCTCCAGGACAGCACGGGTGGTGGCCCAAACCTTACCCAGGAAGAACGTATTAACTGCCTTAACGCAGGCCCGGAGATGGCCTCTCTCAATATGGGAAGTATGATGAGGATTTCCGGACAATACGCGGGCGTTCCATGGTCAAATATGCCCCATGAGATCGAAACTTATGTTACGCGGATGAAAGAGTTAGGGGTCAAACCGGAGATGGAGGTTTACAGTCATGCCATGTTTCGAGACGTCAACGATGTCATCAAGAAAGGATTGATTGATAAACCTTACTACGTCAATATTGTCCTGGGGATGCGGTACCAGGGGGCCTGTGACGCCACCCCAAAGACTCTACTGTCTATGATCGATTTTCTTCCGGAAGATACGATTTTCAACTGCACGGCTGTGGGATCGGCTCAGCTCCCGCTTACCACGATGGCTATGCTTTTGGGCGGCTGTGTCAGAGTCGGCCTGGAGGACAATATCTATTACGGTAAGGGAGAGTTCGCCACTAACGCTCAACTCGTTGCCAGAACGGTGCGGATAGCCGGAGAATTGGGGAAGGAACCAGCAACTCCCGATGAGGCCCGACAGATCCTTGGACTCAAAACTTTGCCGGGTTAATGATCGTAGGCGAAATAGGTTTTTGAACAGATCGGATAAATGAATACATCAAAACGGAGGAGATAGAACAATGGTGGATTTATTTAGATTGGACGGGAAGATCGCGGTGGTAATCGGGGGCGCAGGAGGGATTGGCGAAACCCTTGCCTTGGGATTGAGCCAAAACGGTGCAAAGGTTGTGGTTGCCAGCCGAAACCTCGAGAGACTGAACGAAGTGGCCAGGGAGATTCAATCGAAGACGGGCGGGGAAGTCATGGCCCTTCAGGTCGATGTCACCGATGAAAACACTGTAGCCAGCCTGGTTGAAAAGGTGCTCGCCAAGTTTGGAACCGTCGACATCCTGGTCAATGCCATGGGTTTGAATATCAAACGGGAGGCCCTGGAATATCCCATGGAGGACTGGGACCTGATTTTTGATATAAATGTCAAAGGAACAATGAGCACCTGCAAACACTTTGGAAGGGTAATGAGACACAAGAAACAGGGTAAGATTATTAACATGTCATCAGTGAGAGGGATACGGGGGTATACCGGTGGCAATTCGGCATATTGCGCCACGAAAGGCGCGGTAGAGTTGATTACAAAGGCACTGGCTTTAGAATGGGCACCATATAATATTCATGTCAATGCACTTGGTCCTGCATTGATTATAACCCCGGGAACTATTCATATTCAGCAAAATCCTGAGTTGGCAGAAAAATATAAGGCAACTATTCCAATGAACAGGTTGGGTGTCCCCGAGGATCTGATCGGGGCATGTGTTTTTCTCGCTTCCGAGGCCTCGAATTTCATAACGGGACAAACATTATACATTGATGGTGGATTCACCGCAGGTTGATATGCCCCAATGGCAGAGTAACGTTAGAGTCGAGGGCATGGGTATCTTTTTTTTGGATTATGCCTCACATAGTTTGGATTAGTGGGCGTTCCAAAATGGTTTATATAGATAGAGCCTATGATTCTAAGGCTTAGGGGGCAATAAACCATTTTGAAACGACCCAGTAAGGAGCCATGTCACAGGGCATAACCAAAAAAAAGATACCCATGCCCACCAATAAGCTTAGAAATCAATAGGTTAGGTTTCACTATGACATCGCCGTGGCCGCGATGGGGGAGGTAATGAAACATGGACTAGCGTTTTAAGGGATCTTTGGAGCAAATGCAGATGCGTATGGTGAGCGATGAGGATTTGGTTGACAGAAGGATGAGCGCGGACAAGATAGGATGAATGAAAAGAAAGTGATAAAGAGTTGTTGTAAGGGTTGCCACGGTGGGTGTGGTGTACTCATTACCGTTGAGAATGGGGTTGTTACTTATATTGAGGGAGACCCAGATTCAATAACGGAAGGAACCGTGTGCACAAAGGGGTTGGCCAGCATACAACATATTAACAATCCAAACCGCGTTAAATACCCGATAAAGAGAACCGGGAAAAGAGGAGAGGGAAAATGGCAAAGGATAAGCTGGGAGGAAGCCCTTGATACGATTGCCGGGAAGATGAATGATAGCATCGCTAAATACGGAGCAAACTCCGTATGTATCGCTCAAGGCACCGGTCGAGGCGCCAACAGGTACGTCAATAGACTGGCAAGGTCTATTGGCACGGGAAATGTTTTTCATCCTGGTTATCTCTGTCACAGTCCAAGGTTGTTAATATACGGACTCTCCGTAACTGGATATGGCCGGCTTTATTGTGATTATCATGGCTGGGGAGGGGAATACCCGAAGACACAAATTAGCTGGGCCAAGCAACTGGAAATATCCAATGCCGATGGCGAGATGTCAGCCTGGTTTCTAAAAGCCCTGGAAAAGGCGAAAAATCTGATTTTGGTAGATCCCAGGGTAACCGCCCTTACCCAGAAAGCGACACTCTGGCTGCAAATTAGACATGGAACAGATGCTGCCCTGGCCCTGGGTATGATGAATGTAATCATAAATGAAGGACTATATGATAAGGAATTCGTCACCAATTGGTGCCACGGATTCCATCGGCTAAAAGAGAGAGTGCAGGAGTATCCTCCGGACAGGGTCGCCGAGATTTGCTGGATTCCTAAAGAAGACATCATTAAGGCCGCCCGCATGTTTGCGATAGACACCCCGGGAACCATACAGATTGGTGAGCCTTTAGAGGCTCAAAATAATTCCACCCAAACCATTAGAGCGATAATATGTCTAATGGCAATAACGGGTAATATTGAGCGACCGGGCGGTATGGTTTGTTGGGAACCCCCGGATGTGGGGATTATAGAGGATTTCGCCTACGAGGTAACAATACCTGAAGAAAATCAAAAAACGACTATAGGGGCCGGTAGCTATAAACTCTGCACAGCTCGCACCTGTCATGCCGATACCGTCATCAAACAATTAAAGGAAAACAATTGTGCCATAAAGGTGTTCCACTGCCAGCAGGGAAGCCCCCTGAACTGGCTGGCAAATACAAAGGAGGCCCTTCCTGCATTATTGAATTTGGAATTTATATCCGTTTGTGATCTATTTATGTCTCCAACGGCAGAACATGCCGATATGGTTCTACCGGTCGCTCACTGGCTTGAGCATAATGATATCTGGAATATGCATCCTCGCTTCTATGTTGCCGCCATAAATAAGGCAGTGGAACCTCCGGGTGAGGCCTGGGGAGACAATAAGATAGTTTTAGAGTTAGGTAAAAGGGTTGCCCCCAAATATTGGTGGTTCGAAGACGTTGAAGAGATGTTAGGTTATCAGCTAAGAAAGGGAAATATAACCTGGAAAGAATTCAGTAAAATGGGCGTTATTGCCAAGACGGGAGAAGAGCAAACCTATTATAAATATAAGACGGAAGGCTGGCGAAAGGGAGCTAAACTACCTTTCATGCCGGAACGTAAGATGACAGGGCCAGGTTTCCCTACTCCAACCGGGAAAGTGGAATTGTACTCAACAATATTAGGGGACATGGGGTATGACCCTCTGCCCTATTTCAAAGAGCCAAATGAAAGCCCATACTCGATGCCAGAACTCTATAAGGAATATCCTCTCATCCTTTCCACCGGGGGCCGCTTACCCTACTATTTCCACTCCCAATACAGACAAATCCCCTGGCTCAGAGAGCTTCAACCTTATCCCATCGCCCAGATCCATCCCGACACAGCAAAGAACCTAGGGATTAAGGATGGCGATTGGGTCTGGATTCAAACCCCACGAGGCAGAATAAGACAGAAGGCAAAGTTATTTAATGGGAGTGATCCTCGTGTCGTTACAGTTCAAGCTTCCTGGTTCTATCCAGATCAACCAGGTCCGCTTCATGGACTTATGGAAAGTAACGCCAATATACTCACTAGTAATGATGGTCCCTTTGACCCGGCTATGGGGGCTCCAACTTTTAGAGTTCTCCTCTGTAAGGTGTATAAAGCGGAGGAAAATGAAAATGACTAAGGCAATTTTCTGTGATATTGATAAATGCGTTAATTGTTACACTTGCATTGTCGCCTGTAAGGTAAAACATATGTCACCTCCCTACCCGGTTTATCCTCCGCTGGCCGAACCTAAGGGTATAAACCTAATAGATGTCATTCACCTTGGTCCTGAGATACGCGAGGGAGGGGTATCTCAAAGTTTTGTCTGTATCTCCTGCATGCATTGTGTGGATGCGCCATGTATCAGGAGCTGCCCCACATCTGCCATTTACAAGGACTCCGAAACAAACATAACACTGGTTAATAGAGAAAGGTGCATAGGCTGCAGGTCCTGTCTTTGGGTTTGTCCATTTGGAGCACCAAGCTTCGACGTAGACGGGAAATTGTTGCTGTGCGATATGTGCATTGATAGGATAAAGGAGGGTAAGAAAACAGCCTGTGAGGCAGCTTGTGTCGCACGTGCTATCATTACAGCTACACCGGAAGAAATTGCCGAGATTAAAGCAAAAAAGGCTAGTAAGAGAATTGCCCAGGCATAGAACATTGGTAACCTTCATCACTCAACCTACGGTCAGGTCACTAGGGAACACTTACGAGGGCGGTTGTCTCTTTTGTTACTCTTATTATTGGTGGCGTGTCAGTATATGCAGTTTCTCCGCATCGTTCTGGCCGCCGGCCTATTTTTTGTTTACGTTTCACGGATTAGATGTAACGTCCCCTCGGAATCGAAAAACGATGATTTGATGTGTTTATGGAGGTAGAAGGGCGAAGAACTGATTTGAGTTTCGTCACTGTTGATCATTAAACAATGTAGACGTTGACAGCCCCGGGATTACGTGTTGTAATCCTGTTGAGTTTCAAATAAGATGCGCGCCATGGAAAAAGACAATTCGAATGAATCTATTTACTGGGAAAAAGAGATTGAAATCCTTCCAAGGAGCGAGCTTGAAGGACTACAACTTAAGAGACTGAGGGAAACAGTCACACGTGCGAAGGCCGTCCCTTTCTATAATGAGAAGTTCAAAGCCACCTCATTCTATCCTGACAGGATAGCTTCGATAGATTCAATCAGGACCCTTCCTTTTACCACAAAAGAGGATCTGAGAAGCCAATTCCCTTATGGTTTGTTGGCAGTCCCTTTAGAGGATTGCATCAGGGTACATGCATCATCAGGGACAACGGGAAGAGCCGTGGCTGTGCTCCACACAGAGAATGATATTGACAGATGGAGCAATCTGGTTGCCCGTTGTCTTTATGGTGTTGGGGGGCGGAAATCGGATATCTTTCAGAACATGGCAGGTTATGGACTTTTTACAGGAGGATTGGGTTTTCATTACGGCGCCCAAAAGTTGGGAGCCTTGACCATACCTGCCTCTGCTGGCAACAGCAGAAGACAGATTAACCTGATTGTCGATTTTGGCACGACAATGGTCCATATAATGCCGAGCTTTGCCCTTTATCTTGTTAAGGTTTTCGAAGAAATGGGGATTGACCCGAAGAGAGATACCAAACTCAGAACGATGTTTTTGGGAGCCGAGCTCCATTCCGAGGAAACGCGAAAACGAATCGAGATGTTTTATGGCGCTGATGCCTATGATTCGTATGGGCTTTCAGAGATGAACGGCCCTGGCGTCGCCTTTGAATGCCATTTAAAAGCCGGGCTCCATATTTGGGAGGATGCCTACATCGTGGAGATCATTGACCCCGAAGGAGACGAACCGGTCCCGTTCGGGGAGGTTGGAGAACTGGTCTATACAACTCTCACCAGAGAAGCCATGCCTTTAATCAGGTACCGATCGGGGGATTTGGCCTCTTTCATCCCGGAGCCCTGTGCTTGCGGGAGAACCCATTGCCGCATTTCCCGAATTCAGGGAAGAAGAGACGATATGATCATATGGAAGGGGGTCAATATCTTTCCCATCCAAATTGATCGAGTTCTTATGGAGGTCCCCTGTGTGGGGGGTACCTATTTAGTTATTCTGGAGACTGAAAACGATGTGGATACAATGAAGATTCAGGTGGAGGTCAAGGAGGAGTTTCTGAAGGGCGATAGCAAAAACAATGAGGCACTAAAAACCGAAATTGTCAATGCCCTCCAATCAGAATTGCTGGTAAGGCCTGAGGTGGAACTTCTCCCGTTGGGCACAATTCCGGTATCAGAGGTTGGAAAGGCGAAAAGGGTTATCGATAAAAGGACACTGTAAGGACGATAAGCTCAGAGGAAGGTCTCAGAAAAGGGGATTCTCATTAATCAACAGCCAACAACAGAAAGGAGGTGAAAGAGGGGGAGGTTAAGGGAGAAATTCGTTATTTTCGTGAACCCAAAATTGAACAATCCAGGAGGTGGTTACAATGAACAAAAAATCAACAATAGCATTATTTGTCGGGATCTGTCTTGTTTTTGCCTGGCCAGTCATATCATCAGCTAAAGCTATAACGCTGAACTTGGCTGACCAAAATTCGGAGGTTGGTTGGGGTCCGGTTCACGCCGTACAACCTTGGGCGAAACAGGTTGAGAAGGCCACAAAGGGTAAGGTTAAGATACGGATCTATCCTAGCCAAACTCTGTGCAAGGGAAAGGACGCCTGGACTGCGACCAAGACCGGTATCACCGATATTGGCTGGTGCTTCCATGGGTATTGGCCTGGTTTGACATCTCTGGCCGATGTCATCAGTCTTCCGGCTTTACCTTTCACAAAGGCTGAAAAAGGCAGTGAAGTGCTCTGGAAACTCTACAAGAAGTTCCCATCGATTCAGAAGCAATTTCAAGACAATCAGGTTCTCCTCGTCTATACCAGCACTCCGTATCTGCTAATCACCACAAAAAAGCAGGTCAACACGCTGGAAGATATCAAAGGGCTGAAGATAAGGATGACCGGAGGTCCGCCGACTGATCAGATGAAGGCTCTGGGAGGTGTCCCGCAGCTGATCCCCATGCCTGGAAACTACCTCGCCTTGCAAAAAGGCGTCATAGACGGGATGGGGGCGCCCTGGGAGGCGATCCATGGGTTCAGGCTTTACGAAGTGGTAAAATATTATACTGACGCGCCTTTTCCTGCTGTGTACTTCTCTATAGCGATGAACAAGAATAAATGGAACAGCCTTTCCAAGGATGTTCAGGATGCCATAATGAGTGTTAGCGGCCTGAAAGGTTCCAAGTTCTGGGGACGCAACTTCTTTGATACCGCCAAGGATGGAGTTTATGAAAAGGCCAAAAAGGAAGGATATGAAATCAACTTTTACCACCTTCCTGGAAATGAACGGGCCAGATGGCTTGAAGTCGGTGGGAAACCCATATGGGATCAGTGGGTAAAGAAGATGAAAAATGCAGGGCATCCTGAGGCCCAAGAGATCCTCGACTCAGCACTCCAAATGCTTCAATAAACGACAACAGGTGATGAGGATTTAGCTACTCGATCCCCCCTCCCTAACCGGGAGGGGGGAGGGTCGTGACAATTTCTGGGTGGAAACTATCTCGGGCTACGGCGAAGGTTGAGCTGAAGGAAGCTGCAGCATAACTCTTGAATTGGGATAAGGGAAATCATCGACATCGTTGTATGTGAAAAATGTGGTTAGGAAAGACAACGAATTCACTCAATATACTATATCGTCCTGTAATCAAGCTACTTAATGGCATAGCGATGGGCACCGTTGCAGCGATGATGTTCCTTACTGCGACGGACGTCATTCTTCGCTATGTCTTTAACCGTCCTATAGGCGGTGCTTATGAATTGATGGAGTACATGATGGCCATCCTAATCCCTTTTGGCCTAGCTTATTGTGCACTTCAGGGTGGCCATGTTAGCGTGGACCTGTTGGTTTCTCGGTTTCCTAAAAAGATTCAGTCGATAATCGGCAGCATCACTACTCTTTTCTGCCTGGGTCTATTTCTACTGATAACGTGGCAGAATGTCATATATATAAAGGAACACTTTGAATCTAACCTAACCTCTGCGGTACTCCTTATACCTGTTTACCCTTTCATAGGAGCAGTTGCCATCGGCTCTGCGGCACTTTGTCTCGTACTCGTACTGGATTTTCTTAACTATTTATCAGAGGCTCGGAGCAGATGACACCGTTTCATGTAGGTCTCATCGGAATCGGCATTCTTTTAATCATCCTGTTTTCCGGAATGCAGATCGGTTTTGGGATGGGGTTTGTGGGCTTTTTAGGCTTCGCTGTTCTGGTTGGGTTTGGGCCCGCTCTCGGCCTTCTCAAGACAGTCCCCTATACCACCTTTTCTTCTTACAACCTGAGTGTCATACCGCTTTTTATACTTATGGGCACCTTTGCCCACTTCGCTGGTTTAAGCGAAGACCTCTACAAGGCTGTCTATAAGTGGCTGGGAAATCTGCGCGGGGGATTGGCAATGGCCACTGTGGGTGCCTGTGCTTGCTTTGCAGCTATCAGTGGTTCCAGTCTGGCGACAGCAGCTACCTTTGGAAGAGTGGCTTTACCGGAAATGAGGAGGTACAAGTACGATCCTGCACTTGCTACCGGTTGTGTCGCTGCCGGTGGGAGCATGGGCATCCTGATACCTCCCAGTGTAATCCTTATCATCTATGGGATCATTACAGAGCAATCCATAGGTAAGCTTTTCATCGCAGGAATTATCCCTGGTGTGATCGAGGCCCTCGGTTACATGACTGTTATTGCAGTCATTACGAGGTTCAATCCAAGCCTCGGTCCCAGGGGACCCAAGACGGATTTCAGAGAGAAGCTGACTGCTCTTTCCAAAACCTGGGAGGTGGTTGTCTTATTTCTTGTAGTTATGGGCGGTATCTATTTGGGAGTTTTTACTCCGACCGAAGCTGCAGGCATCGGAGCCTTTGGAGCCTTCATTTTCTCCCTGTTTAAAAGGAGGTTAAGCAGGGAAACCTTTAAAGAAACTCTTTCCTCGACTGTTACAACAACAGCTATGATCTTTGTCATCATACTGGGCGCTATGCTTCTGGGTTACTTTCTCTCGGTGACCAGGATTCCCTTTGAGCTGGCGGGTTTTGTGGCGGGGCTGCCCGTGAACCGCTATCTTATTCTCGCCCTTATTCTCATAGTTTTTTTAGCACTTGGCTGTGTCATCGATAGCATGGCAATTGTTCTGCTCACCGTGCCGATTTTCTTCCCGTTGATTGTGCAATTGGGTTTCGATCCCATATGGTTTGGGATACTTGTGGTGAGGGTAACAGAGATGGGGTTAATCACTCCCCCGGTTGGCCTGAATGTATTTATCATCAAGGGAGTCGCTCCAGATATCCCCATAGGGACTATATTTCGAGGTATCTTCCCTTTCCTTATTGCCGATGCATGTGAGGTGGTTCTATTGATAGCCTTACCCCAACTCGCCCTTTTTTTGCCCAGTATGATGAAATAAAGGGGAGTCACGGAATAAATTTCGAGGCTTGGCTATCTTCTATCAAATGAAGAGGTGCTTTAGCCGGGAGATAGGGTGGGCTCCACCAAGAGAAGCTCACAAACTGAAAGGTAGGAGGTGATAAGATATGGCATATTGGCGCTGTGGAAGATTTATGAGGCAAGTGGAGATGAGATTGGCGAGTGAGTCTAGAATTCGCCTAAGAAAATAGTATGGAAAGGAGGTAAAGATGATGAAAATATTTGTTATCGGTTTAATTGTAGCAGGAATCCTGATGGCAGTTTTTCCTGTATGCTTCGCAGAACCAAGGATATCAACAAGCGTGGTGCCTTTACCACCGTCACTGACGGGTCTTCCTAGTATAACGGCGGAACCTTGGGTGCAGATTGACCCTGGCCCCCATGTCTTCCTTGAGGGCCCAGCATTCGACCGGGAGGGAAACCTCTTTGTATCCTCCATTTTTGACAGCCGCATACTAAAGATCACCCCGGGGAAAAAGGTGACAACCATTTTCAGCAAGGAGGGACTTTTGCCCGACGGCATTGCTATTCATAAGGACGGAAGGTTATTTGTAGTTTGCCTAACGGGTAAGATCATTGCTATCAATCCTGACGGGAGCAACCTGACTTACATAGAGGCCAAGTACCAGGGCAGGCCGCGATCCGGGAACGATCTGGTGTTTGACTCTAAGGGAAACTTCTATGTGACCGATTTCACAGGTACTATCGCTGATCCGACAGGTGGAGTATACCGCTTTTCCGCGGATCTTAAGACCGTCAAACCTGTGATTGAGCGTCTTGCAATGCCTAACGGAATCTCTCTTTCACCAGAAGGAAACGTACTCTGGGTAAGTGAGACTGCTTCAAATCGCTTAGTTCGTCTGCAGTTACAAGAAGACGGAATAAGCCTCGATCCATTTGAGGGGACTCACATCCCCTATCGTTTCATGGGAGCCCCAGGAGGAGGAGGGTGTGACTCAAATGCGGTCGACGGAGAGGGTAATCTGTATCAGTGTATTATCTTCCAGGGTAGGGGTCTTATCCTGAATAGAGCAGGAATTCCCATAGCCAATGTATTGATTCCGGGCCGAGATGAAGGTAAATATCTGCGCTCCACCAACGTAGCATTTAAGCCAGGTACCGACCAGGTGTTTCTCACTACCTCGGGTGAGGGCGGAGCCTGGATTTATCAGTTCCGTGGGTTGGCAAAAGGCTTAGCGCTGTTTTCGCACCAATAACCTAGAATAGGAGGCTTCGGCGAAGGGGAGTGCGCCAAAGCTGGCAAATATATCCGTGGCCACGAACCCTGGGCGAAGATGGTCGAGGAAGCCACGAGGGGCAGGGTCAAGGTAACTATTTACCCCTCAGGCTCTTTAGCTAAAGCAAAAGAGGTCTATGATGCTACCATCGGTGGCATTGCTGATGTAGGTTGGATAGCGATTGGGCATTACCCGAGGCGCTTTCCTCTAACCGAGGGATGCACCATCCCGGGCACAGGTATCAAGGATTCCGTAACAGGCTCCCGGATCATCTGGAAGCTTTACAACAAGTTTCCACAGATACGGGCAGAGTTTGCCGATGTAAAGGTGCTGACTATGCACGCCTTCGCACCGATTTCAATCGCCACAACGAAAGCCCCCATCCGCGCTTTGCATGATGTACGGGGTCTGAAGATAAGGGCTACCGCGGGTGGTGTATCCATGTTACTGGAGGCGGCAGGGGCCTCGCCAATGTTTATGGCCCCAGGTGACATATACCTCAACCTGGAAAAAGGGGTAATAGATGGTAGTGCGATGGGCTGGGAAGGGCACGGCGCGTTTGGGATCGTTGAGATAGCAAAATATTTCACTGTAGTTCCGGCCTTTACTGGGCCCCAGTTTGTTCTGTTTATGAACCAGAAGAAATGGAACGGTCTCCCCTATCACATCCAGGAAGCAATAATGAGTGTTAGTGGTCAAGTTGCCTCGAGGCTCTATGGTAAGGGCGATGACAAAACCAGCCAGTTAGTCATGGATAAGATCCGATCCAAGGGTGCGGAGATCATAACCCTTACGCCAGCGGAGAAAGCACGGTGGCGAGACCTTGCTAAGCCAGTACAGGATAAGTGGTTAACTGACCTAGAGGCTAAGGGACTGCCGGCAAGAGCAGTCTTTGATGAGATGTTACGGCTCGTTAAGTAATACAAAGGGCAAGAGACTACGAGATACGTATGCGGTTAAATAAAGCATATCGCACCCTGGAGCGAGTAGTTAGTTGTGTAAGCCGATTAGCTCATGGCGCAGGAGCAAGCGTCCTCGTGATGATGATGCTTCTGATTACGATGGACGTTTTCCTGCGCTATTCCTTTAACCGACCTGTAAAAGGCAGCTTCGAACTTGTTGAGTTCATGATGGCTGTTGTGATCTGCTTGGGGATGGCCTACACCGGAGTTCAAAAGGGTCATGTTGCCGTAGAATTAGTGGTCTCACGGTTTTCACCAAGGGTGCAGGCACTCATTGATAGTTTTAACTGGCTTGTGAGCATGGGCCTGTTCCTCTTGATAAGCTGGAAGGCCGTAGCGCAAGCCAGAGTAGTAGGGCTGAGCGGTCTGGCTTCAAGCGTGTTACACGTACCTGTTTTCCCGTTTCTGTTGGTGTTAGCTTTTGGCAGCGGGTTTCTCTGCCTCGTGTTCTTGGTGAACTTTATTGACTCTGTATCTCGGGTGATGAGAAAATGAGCCCACTTACCCTAGGTCTCATCGGTTTCATTGTTCTCCTTCTTCTTCTGATTTTGCGAATGCCTATCGCTGTGGCTATGGGGGTATTGGGGGTGTTGGGCATGGGCTATGTAGCTGGTTGGGACGCCGGGCTTAATCTTCTGAGGACAGTCCCCTATGCTGCCGTATCCAATTATGGGTTTAGTGTCGTCCCCCTTTTTATACTGATGGGTAACTTCTGCTTCCATGCTGGCGTGAGCCGAGACCTGTATTACACCGTATATAAGTGGTTGGGGCAATTTCGTGGCGGTCTAGCGATGGCCACAATAGGTGCCTGTGCCGGTTTTGCTGCTGTCAGCGGCTCCAGTTTGGCGACAGCAGCGACTATGGGCACGGTGGCTCTACCTGAGATGAAGAAATATAAATACGACCCGGCGCTGGCTACCGGTGCTATTAGTGCCGGAGGCACCCTGGGCATCCTGATACCTCCCAGCGTAGTTCTTGTTGTTTACGGAATCCTCACTGAGGTGTCTATCGGTAAACTCTTTCTTGCGGGCTTTATCCCCGGAGTACTCGAGGCTGCCTTCTACATTGTTACCATCTATATTATTTGCAAACGCAATCCCCTTTTGGGTCCTGCCGGGGCAAGGACAGGTCTCAAAGAGAAGGTAGTGGCACTCAAGGATACCTGGATGATACTGGTCTTATTTCTGGTGGTCATCGGGGGTATCTATATGGGTGTGTTTAGCCCTACTGAAGCAGCTGGAGTAGGAGCTTCTGGTGCTCTTGTCCTCACTCTGAGCAGAAGGCGCCTTAGCTCGCAAGGCTTTACTTCTTCTCTTCGCGAGACGGTAAAGACCACGGCTATGATTTTCACTATCCTCATCGGTGCCCTGCTCTTCGGTTACTTCCTGGCGGTAACCAGGATTCCCTTTGAGTTGGCAAGCATGGCATCGGGGCTCGCTGTGAACCGCTATATTATTCTCGGGGCTGTGCTAGCCGTTTATATACTCCTTGGCTGCCTGATGATTCCCATGGCGATGATAATACTCACCATTCCCATCGTCTTCCCTCTCATTATAGCCCTGGGCTTCGACCCCATATGGTTTGGCGTAATAACGGTGAGGATATTCGAGATAGCACAGATTACCCCACCGGTGGGCATGAACGTATTTGTCATCAGCGGAGTGGCCAAGGATGTGCCCATGGGGACTATATACAGGGGTATTATCCCATTCTTGATAGCGGATATATGTCATCTAACTCTGTTGGTAGCTTTTCCCCAACTCGCCCTGTTTTTGCCCAGTCTTATGAACTAACTGTAGAATAGTGCCTAAAGTTTCAAGTGCCTAAAGTGCCTAAAGTGATGGATAACAAAGAATTTTCAAAATGACTCGAAAAGCGAACTCGAAAATTCCCGGTGAGCATAATTCAGTTATCAACCACCTTGCCCAATACGCCAGAGGGCAGAGCAATAAGCAATCAGATCACAAAATCCGGAACTTCTATTGGCGCAAATTACTTGCCCTATTTTCAAACACTAACTTTAGCTCACTTTAGGCACTTAAAACAGGTGATGGTGATTTGACTATAAAAGGAGGAATTAGTCATGTCTGTTAAGGGAACAAGCCCAGAATTGGTAACTATTTATGACGCATTCAAGGCATACAATGGTTACACCCTCTTTACGCCTGTGGGCGCAGGAAATGTGTGGTTGGTGGATATGCAAGGTCGCTTCGTTCACCGATGGGAGATGCAACACCGTCCAGGAGACTATGGTGTGCTGCTAACCAATGGGAATCTGCTCTACGCCGGAAAAGTCATACCTGGCCCATTAACCGATATTGGTGGCTTTGGTGGGGTTCTACTGGAAGCAGATTGGGATGGTACTATAGTATGGAAGTACGAGGACCCATATATGCACCACGACTTTTGCCGCATGGATAATGGAAATACTATGGTCCTCAGGTGGGTTTCGATACCTGATGACATCGCTGCCAGGATCAAGGGTGGTGTTCCCGGGACTGAGCGCGAGGGGGTGATATGGGCTGATTCCTTCCAGGAGATTACCCCTGCTGGCGAAGTTGTCTGGGAATGGTTAGGCTATGAGCATCTTGACCCAGGGGTAGACGTCATCTGCCCCTTGTGTTCTCGTAATCAATGGATTCATGCCAATGCCTGCTTTGTCCTTCCTGCTGGGGACATACTGACCACATTTCGCAGGACTGATACTGTTGCCATTATAGAGAAAGGCACAGGCGATATCAAATGGCGATGGGGTGTGGGGGAGCTGGCCCACCCGCACGACCCGACTCTGCTGGAAAACGGTAATATCCTAATCTTTGACAACGGCTGCCATCGGGCTCTTCATCCCGGCAATTACTCTCGGGTAGTGGAGGTAAATCCAGACACAGGGAAGATCGAGTGGGAATACAAGGCTGACGCCCCGGTACATTTTTATGGATCCTTCATCTCCGGCTGCCAGCGGTTGCCCAACGGAAATACCCTGATTTGTGAGGGGCCAACGGGACGAATCTTTGAAGTAACCGGCGACGGTGAGCTGGTGTGGGAGTTCATCAGCCCATTCTACTATGAGTTTGGCGAGTTTGGAACGACCAACCAGTTCTTTCGGGCCTACCGCTTCGGTCCCGACTATGAGGGCCTGAAAGGAAAGACCCTGGATCCGGATAGATTTGAGTGGG
>Ga0209978_10000353_pt1 | contig 16899 bp, 16 predicted proteins | sample BentaG_FD_182805 | JGI IMG/M metagenome (GOLD analysis project Ga0209978, IMG submission 182805) | Deep subsurface microbial communities from South Atlantic Ocean to uncover new lineages of life (NeLLi) - Benguela_00093 metaG (SPAdes)... | ecosystem: Environmental > Aquatic > Marine > Oceanic >... | reverse complement strand
GAATGACCGCGTCCAAACTAGCTGAAATCCTTCAGCCAATAGAGAATGCTTTCGCAGTAGCAGACCACACGAAAAGCTTAGCCTTCATGCTTGCAGAAGGAGTTGTACCTTCCAACGTTCAAGAAGGATACTTAACCAGACTTATGATTCGCCGTACATACCGATTGCTAAAAGCCCTCGGCATTAAAAACCGCCTAGACGACATAATAGACTTGCAGATCAACAGATGGTCCTTGGACTTTCCTCACCTCAAAGGAATGCGCGACGAGATTTTGAAAATGCTCTCGGTGGAAAGACGAAAATTCGAACAAACATTGAAAAAAGGCAACGTTCTAGTAAAGCGCATCGCACAAGACTTGAAGTCGAAGGGAAAACGGCGAATTCCCACCGAAACCTTGATAGAACTTTACGATTCTCACGGGCTTCCACCCGAAACAGTGCGGGACACCGCTGCCAGAGAGGGAATAGAGGTGAAGACTCCTGAAAACTTTTACAAAATGGTAACTGAACGACACCTCCAAGCACCTCCAAAGAAAATAGTTACTGATGAAAGACTTGGCTTGGTTACCGACCTACATGAAACCCGCAGACTTTACTATGAAAATCCATATCAGACCGAATTCAAATCCCAGGTTCTGCGCGTCTTAAACAACGATCAAGTGATTCTGGAGCAGACTATTTTCTATCCAGAAGGTGGAGGGCAACTAGCAGACAAAGGCGTTTTAGAGTTTGATGGAAAGAAAGCAGAGGTTGTGAATGTTCAGAAAGTTGGCAAAGTCATCCTTCACGTCGTGAAAGGCACTGTGCCAAAAGAAGGTGAAAAAGTCAAGGGGCAGATAAACTGGAAAAGGCGGAGTTATCTCATGAGAGCACACACAGCCACCCATCTTATCATGGGAGCGGCGCGAAGAGTTCTCGGTCAACACGTCTGGCAAACAGGTACTCAGAAAAACGTTGGACAGGCAAGACTAGACATATCTCACTATCAAAGACTAACCCCCAAAGAAATAAACAAAATTGAAACGCTAGCAAATCAAGCAGTAATCGACACTATTCCAGTTGAAACCACATGGCTACCACGAGACGAAGCCGAAGCACAACATGGCTTTAGACTTTACCAAGGCGGCGCCGTGCCCGGGAAGGAGATTCGTGTGGTCAAAGTGGGTGATTGGGAAGTTGAAGCGTGCGCAGGAACCCACGTAAAGAACACAGGTGAAATCGGGTTCATCAAAATTCTTCACACTGAGCGAATTCAAGATGGCGTAGAACGTATAGTTTACACCACTGGACGTTATGCGGTTGAAGCCAGCCAGAAGAAAGAAGAGTTACTTCAGAAACTTTCTGAAACGTTGGATGCTCCATTAGAAAAACTTCTGCCAACCACTAAACGACTCCTCAAAGAATGGAAGACCATCCGCCGTGAGAATAAACGCCTTATTGAAGAAATTGCAGTTCTTGAAAGTGGCAAAGACTTAGAACAAAAAGCTGTTACCAAAGAAATCGATGCTGTAAAGCTTGTAATACAGGAATTTGAACTACTTAATGTTGACCGCATGATAAAAACCGCAAATAAACTGACAGAAAAAGAACCTTCTGCGATCATACTGTTTTACGGTAAAAACGAAAAAATTGTACGCTTTGTTGTGATGGCCGGAAAAAAAACGATTGAGAAAGGTGTAGATGCAAGTGAGATTGCTGGGGAAGCAGCAAAAATAATAGGCGGCGGAGGCAGCGGCAGACCAGAGTTTGCTCAGGGCGGTGGAACAAAACTCAACAAACTCGGCGATGCAATTCAGAAAGCTGAAGAAGTTGTGAGACATCAATTGAAGAAAAAGCCACAATAGATAAAAGCTGTTGTGCTTACTTATGTAGTGGTGCTTGAGAATGAGGGATCGATTCCTCAATAGAAACTGACAAAACCTTTAATACTACGCTGCCTAATCCAGAAACTTTCATGGAACTTTTACACAAAATCGAAGCCAAATGGCAAAAAGCTTGGGAAAAAGCAAAAATTTTTGAGTCAGATCCAGACCCCGAGCGGAAAAAATGCTTTGTCACCTTTCCTTACTCATACGCGAACGGACCAGTTCATGTTGGACACGCTTTTACAGCAACACGAGTCGACGCTTATGCGCGGTTCAAGCGGATGCAAGGTTACAACGTTTTGTTTCCGTGGGCGTGGCACTGGACTGGAACAACTATAGCAGGTGCAAGCGAACGTATAAAGCTGGGAGACAAAGATTTTATTAGGGCGTTACGAGAAATCGACGGCGTCTCAGAAGAAAATCTGAAAAAATTCGTTGACCCCGTTTATATGGCTTCGTATTATACTAATGAAAACAGAAACACGGTTCATCGTGCCGGATTTTCCATTGACTGGCGAAGAGAATTCCAAACAACCTCACCCCAATTTAGCAGATTCGTCGAGTGGCAATACAAAAGACTCCGCGAAAAAGGCTACGTTGTCAAAGGAACCCACCCAGTAGTCTGGTGTCCCCATTGCAAAAGTCCCACTGGTGACCATGACCGCCATGAAGGCGAAGGAGTCTCACCAGAAGAATACACGCTAATGAAATTCAAATATGAAGACGCCTACTTGCCAGCCGCCACGTTCAGACCAGAAACAATCTACGGTGTAACAAACATTTGGCTCCATCCAGACGCAAACTACGTAAAGGCAAAAGTAAACGGAGAGAAATGGATAATCAGCGAAACAGCAGCACATAAATTGAAAGAACAAAAACGAAAAATCATTATTATCCGCCGCTTTAAAGGAAAGGAACTCATAGGGAAAAGCGTTACAAACCCCATAGCTGAAAAGCAACTACCTATTTTGCCCGCTTGGTTCGTTAACCCAGAACACGCAACTGGAGTGGTGTACAGTGTTCCAGCTCATGCGCCAGCTGACTGGCTAGCATTAAAAGATTTGAAGCAAAACTTTGCTTCCCTAAGGGAGTTTGGCATCGAGCCATCCAAAGTAGAAGCGATTCAGCCAATCTCTATGATTCGCGTCGAAGGATTCGGTGAACACCCAGCGATAGAAATTGTAAATCAACTAGGCATAAAAGACCAATGTGACCCCAAAGCAGAAGAAGCCACAAAACTGTTATACAAAAAAGAATTTCATAGCGGATTCTTAAAAAAAGTCTGTGGCGAGTACGCTGGAAAAACGGTTCGAGAAATAAAAGAGACACTCATCAACGACTTGAGGAAGAAGAATGTCGCTGACAGCATGTATGATCTGCCTCAACCTGTCATTTGCAGATGTCTAAAGCCATGCATCGTCAAAGTGCTAGAGGGGCAATGGTTCTTAAAGTACAGCGATTCAGAATGGAAGAATAGAACCAAAGAAGCACTGAACCGCACCACAATCTGCCCTGAGACTGCCTCCCCATGGTTCTTCAGCACCATTGACTGGCTGAAAGACTGGCCATGCGCCCGTAAAAGCGGTTTAGGGACACCACTACCTTGGAAAAAGGAATGGATAATAGAAACTCTAAGCGACTCCACTATCTATATGGCATTTTACACTATCAACAAACACATCAAACAACACAACATAACCCCGGAACAACTAGCACCAGAAGTTTTTGACTACATCTTCTATGGAAAAGGCAGTTCAGATTCTGTAGCCCTCAAGTTCAAACTAAATAATCAAGTTTTGCAGTCGATGCGAAACGAGTTTCTCTATTGGTATCCAGTGGACATGCGAAACTCCGCAAAAGAATTGATTCCAAACCACCTGACCTTCTTCCTATTTCAACACGCAGCCCTCTTCCCACCCGAACACTGGCCAAAGATGATAGGAGCTAATGGCATGCTAATGATTGAAGGAAAACCTATGTCCAAGTCAAAAGGCAACTTTGTCACCTTCCGAAGCACCATTGACCAGTATGGTGCTGACTCCACACGTTGCGCGTTGCTGCTGGGAGCAGAAGGCATGGACGATCCAGACTGGAGAAGTGAAAACATTCGAGATGCTAAAAACAAGCTTGAATCCTTCTACAGACTAGCTGCAACTATAATCGCGGAAGCAAGAGATGAAAAAACAGGGCAGTTGGAAGAATGGCTACTCAGCGTGCTACAGCACAGAATAAATGTAGTCACTGAAAGTATGGAAGTGCTGAAATCTCGCACTGCTGTGGAGAATGCCTTCTTTGAAGTTTGGAACGACTTCCGCTGGTATTCCAGAAGAAAAGGCAACATGAAAGCCAAAGTCTTACTAGAGGCCTTGAACATCTGGGTGCGGCTCTTAGCACCTTTCATGCCACATATTTGCGAGGAAATTTGGGATAAGATGGAAGAAGAGAACTTTGTCTCTTCGACTAGATGGCCTAAATACGATAAAAGCAAAGTCAGTGCCGCTGCAGAAGAAAGTGAAACTTTGATCAAATCAGCACTGAATGACACAATAAGCATAATTCGAGCAACCAAAATAACTCCAAAGATAATATGTTATTACACTGCAGCGCAGTGGAAATGGAAAGTGTACCAAAAAGCGTTAGCAACATCTCTGGAAAAAGAACGTGTTACTCAAAGTGATTTGATGAATGAATTGATGAAAGAGGAAGAAATGAAGAAGATTGCCAAAAAAATCTCCAAGTTTATCGCCCAAATCATTGACGAAAATAACCGAATAGAATTGAATAGAAAAGAAACGCTACTGTCTATCGGTATGCTAAACGAGGCTGCAGTATTAAGAGAAGCAGAAAATTTCCTCAAGCGAGAATTGAACGCTGAAATTCAAGTTTATGTAGAAGATGACATGCGGCGGTATGACCCTAAAAAACGTGCCCAGCTAGCAAAGCCATTCAGGCCAGGAATATACATAGAATAGAAAACGCTAGAGATGCATTTGAAGCGTCGACAAAACGCTGCGGCTTACTTTGATGTGATAGTTCCTACGTCCACCTGAACTAGTTGTGACATAATAGTCTTCGCCCTTTCGCAGGTTGCTTCCATACAAAAGCGCTAAAATAGTGCGACCTATATTTATGGGAGTCAGCTTTTCGCTTGAGATTTCCGCCTCTATTTCTTCTTTCAATCGTCTCGGATTAATCGAGTAGATGACATTGGCGTGGGGACTTTTTTCAAAAGTTTTTTCCATGTCTGCTAGAATATAGAGTATTAAATCATAGTATGGACTCTTTTTTCTTTCTATAAGACCGAGGTAATTACTCAGGGGGATGGGAATTTGATGAATTTCTGGCATAGCCTTCCCCTATATATAAGTTTTAACTTGCGGGATTTAAGTCTTGAGCCCATATAAATACTTGAGTAGAGTGTAAGTTCATGTTGTTTATTCTAATCTGCCGAAGAGAAGGGAGAAAAGAGAAACGTAAAGACTTGAACTTACACCCCAAAATAGTTTATACAGAAAACAAGTTAAAAAAGAATATAGTAAGATTCTTCTATGAACTAGGAGACATTATTCTAAATCTATGCTAATTGGCCATGGCTTGAAACTCGTATCCTCCTTCAGACCTGCTATGGAAAGATATCATGTAAAACCTAGCACCTTCTTGGAATGCAGTTGCATAATCTTTCCAGAGCACAGTAAAAGAATTATATTTTGTATACTCTTTCTAATGTACCAGCGGGGCCCGTGGCGTAGCCTGGATATTATTTAACAGAAAGCGCGTCGGCCCTCTAAGCCGGAGACCCTGGGTTCGAATCCCAGCGGGCCCGCCACAGTATAAGCGTAATCGTTGGCAGTTGCCAAGTTTTAAGGTGGATGGAAATTTTGAATCTTATCGACTCAAAAATAAGTCACTGTAACCTTAATATTTAACTTGTTAATGTTTATAGAAGGGCTAAAGATGAGCACTCATGCAGAAGATTTGAAATTGCGCCTAATGACAATTGAGTTGCTTCGAACTGCAAAGCGTCAGCACACTTACCGCGAGTTATCAGCTAAAACCGGTTTACCAGTCACCGTTCTCAGTCGATACGCAAAAGGCCATGTTCTGCCAAACTTGGCAAGAGCCCGCCAACTCTGGAAAACCTTAAGGAAAATAGTGGGGTTAGAAGTTGAACTTCATAGAAAAATACATTTCAACACCGACGGATACTTCGACAACACAGAAATCATAAGCGATTATAACATCTTACGGCAAGCAGCCCACTACGCACTAGCTAATTTCGCTGGAAGACGTGTAACTAAAGTCTTAACAGCAGCGGTGGATGGTATTCCTCTTGCAACTATGGTGTCCAACCAATTAGGCATTGACCTCGTTATTGCTAAGTGGAACAAAGAAGTTGGTGTACCGGCTTTTCTTGAAGAGACATATGTGTTGAGAGATTCAGGTGTGACTATGACGCTGTATATCCCTAAGAGTGCAATCAAACGAAGAGACAGCGTGCTTATAGTAGATGACCTGATAAAAACAGGTGAAACCCAAAACGCACTTATCAATCTCGTTCGCAAAGCTAAAGCGGAGCTTTCTGGAATTTTCACGTTGATAGCCATTGGAGAAAACTGGAAAAAAGGGCTTAACCTGCCTAAAGGTTGCCCTGTAGAGGTTGTTACTAAAGTAAATCCTCCGAAACGCAGTTAAAAACGCTACTGCAGCATGTTGTTGAAATTTTTAGTTGCTTTAACCAGAAAAACGTATTCGGCAAATAGAACGATAATAGAGTTCTGTAGGGATGATGGTGCATGAGAACGATTGAATGGAAAGATGGTGTTGTGACGACTGTTGATCAGACCAAGCTGCCTAATCAAACAGTACTTTTGAAAATGACAAGTTGCGATGAAGTTGTAAAAGCCATCAAAACCATGCAGATTCGCGGAGCGCCACTTTTGGGAGCAGCAGCAGCTTATGGTCTTGCGTTAACAGCATATTATTCAAAGGCCGGAGACAGAGGAAGGCTTGTTGAAGAGCTTAGTGCTTCTGCACAATTTTTAAAAACAACTCGGCCTACTGCTATGAATTTGTTTTGGGCGATAGACAGAGTAATGGAGAAAGCGAAAAAAACAGAAGGGAATGCTGTGGTCGTTGTAAGAGCTGTAGTTGAAGAAGCGCAAAGAATAGCCGCGGAAGACGTTGACGTGAATCGGAGAATTGGAGAACACGGTTCTGCGCTCTTAGATTATGGTGACACCATCCTAACGCACTGTAATGCAGGCAGTTTAGCAACGGTGGACTACGGGACGGCACTGGGAGTTATAAGAACAGCTTGGAAAAATGGCAAGGGCATCAAGGTCATTGCGACGGAAACTCGGCCTCTGCTTCAAGGTGCACGGCTAACTGTTTACGAGTTGCTTCGCGACAGCATTCCTGTAACTTTGATTACTGATAGTATGGTGGGCTATGTTATGGCTAAAGGATTGGTCAATAAGGTGGTTGTGGGAGCGGATAGGATAGTGAAGGATGCGGTGGTTAACAAAATCGGCACTTATACGATAGCAGTGATAGCTCATGAGCACGGGGTTCCTTTTTATGTTGCTGCTCCAAAGTCAACATTCGACATGAATCGATTGGTAGGAGATGTAGTTGTTGAAGAAAGGAGTACGGAGGAAGTGGTTAGATTCTGTGGTGTCCAGGTTGCTCCGAAAGGGGTGCCTGCCTTTAACCCGGCTTTTGACGTTACGCCTATGAAATATGTTACCGCAATAATCTGTGAAGAAGGGGTCCTTTCACCAGCTGATTTCCATAAGCTTTCAACTGCTTGAAGACTAGTTATATATCTCATAATTCGTATGCTATTAGTTTGTGTTGGCAGGACAAGGCTTTGAAGGATAAGAAACGGCAAGTCGAAGAGTCTCGGAATTCTGAAATCAAGAAGATTAAGGGCTCACTTTCAAAAAAAGGTGTTACAGTGTCAGCTAGTGGCGATTTTGAAAACCTCGCTTCTCGCGGCTACGGAATACTAGAAAATAGAAAATTGACTTTGAGTTTCTACGAAGCTCTGTTTCTCCAAAGCAAGGGAATACTAGAAGTTTTTAGAGGAAAATCGCGTAAGGCTTTAGATTTCCAAGAGCTTCTGCATCATTTCGGGCTTGCAGATGAAAATGTTTGGGTGAAATATTTGATTTATCGAGATTTGAGAAGCCGTGGCTACGTGGTGAGAGAGGGATTCGGGTTAGGAATGGATTTTCGAGTTTACGAAAGGGGAGAGTATGGAAAAGCCACAGCCACTTATCTCATTCTCGGGATTCAGGAAGGCAAGCCTATTTCGGTAAAACATATGGCTCGTGTGTTGAAGCATGCTCAAAGCTTGAAAAAGAAGCTGGTTTTGGCGGTTGTGAACCGCCGCGGAGAAATCGTTTATTATACTCTTTCAAAGTTAACCATGAAAAAATCATAGAGGAATTTTTATGACCAAAATTCAGACTGTTCGAGGAATGCGGGATTTTCTGCCATCAGACGCAGAAAAACTGAGGTATGTAGAGGCTGTCGCAAAAAAAGTTGCAGGCCTGCACGGCTTCGAGGAAATAATTACACCGCTTGTGGAGCATTATGATTTATTGGCCGCGAAGTCCGGAGAAGAAATTAAAGCCCGTATGTATTCTTTCGAAGATCTGGGTGGACGAAAATTAGCCTTGAGACCGGAATTCACCGCTTCCATTGCAAGATTGATGGCTAGCACCTTGCGGAACGAACCAAAGCCCTTGAGACTTTTTTCAACAGGCACTTTATACCGGTATGACGAGCCACAGTTTGGCCGTTACCGAGAGTTTTGGCAATCAAACTTCGAAATCATCGGTAGCAGCCGACCTGAAGCAGACGTAGAAGTTCTATCCCTCACTAACCATCTCCTGCAAAAACTTGGACTTTCCAATTTTTGGTTCAAAATCGGTCACGTAGGAATCCTGCGTGGATTGCTGTCTGAGGAAGGCGTAAGAGACGAACATCAAAATAGCGTGATGCAGCTCTTAGACGCCAAACGGTGGAACGAAGCGCTTAGAACCGCTGAAGAATTTGGCGTTTCAAGAAAGGGTCTATCAGCTCTGAAAGAGGTTTTTGAAGCTAAGGGAAAAGACGCTTCCAAAGTCTTAACTGAAGTAAAGAAAAAGCTAGAGGAATATGAGAGTCCGGTTACAGCAGTAGATAACCTGCAGCAAATCATTGAGTTATGCAAAGAAAGCGGAGTTAAATTCAACATGTCAATTGAAACAGGATTTGCACGGGGTTTAGAATACTATACTGGAATGATTTTCGAGCCGCTTGTACCTGAGATGGAGATTTCACTAGGCGGCGGTGGACGATATGATAAACTCGTTGAACTGTTTGGAGGTGAGCCTACACCGGCAGTAGGAGTTGCTCACGGGCTGGATCGCATCGCGCTGGCAATAGACAAACAAAACGTCACGCTGAAGATTTCTAAGAAAATCGTGGCGGTTATTCCCATTGGTGAAGAGGCAGTTTCCAAAGCTTTTGCAATAGCGTTGCAGCTAAGAAAAAGGGGACTAGCTGTAGAATTAGAGGTTATGGGGCGAACAGTTTCGCGAGCGTTACAGGATGCTGACAGAAGGAAAATGGCGTACGCTGTTATTCTAGGTCCGAAGGAGCTTGAAAAAGGTAAAGTGATGCTGCGAGACATGAAAAAGCGTCAGCAACGCCCAATCAACATTGATGACATATCTGAAGAAGTTTCGAAGAAGATGAGTTAGATGTTTGTAGAGGGTGGTTCAGGAACGGGTATAGCTTTAGGTTTTCGCCTTGCCAACTCAAAAATCGTGACTACACCAAAGATGATTAGTGCTACCCACAAAAATGCACCTAAGAAAATGTTTGCCAACCAACTAAGAGATAGAAAATCTATTTCAGCAGAATAGTAATCCAGTGACAAAACGAAAATGGAAAAGTAAAAATTGAAATACCAGTGAAGCAAAATTGGCGCTTGAACGCCATAGTAAAGATACGCCAAAGCAAAAACTGCGCCGCTCACTGTTGCTGGAGCTATTTTACCTAGCTCCCAACCACCAAAATAGTGGGCGATACCGAAAAGAAAGGCAGTTAGGAATATCATCATCCATTCGGCCCATAAAATCCCTCCAAGCAAGCCAGCTTCACCGATGGTTCTCAAACCGACCATCTTCTTAGCCTTTTCAGGCTGCAAAACAGATAGAACGCAAGTCTTTAATCGTTGGCTCCAAGAAAAGTCAGGTCTTGTCCTTTTTCCAGCAACAAAAATGTAAGTCGCTAGGAAAGTTCCTATTGGAATTATACGGAACAACATCTCCTCGACTAGTGGAGCCCGCGAAAATCGTAGGAAGTCCAAGAAAGGCTCGGTAATGCGTGGCTCTCCTGTGGGAATTCCACTCTGCGTCTGAAAGAAATGTAATACGATTGTGACCACTAGCAACATGGATGTTATTGCTGGCATAGCAAGCAAGTTGTTGCTGAAAGGACTTCGTTTAGTATCGACAGAAAAGAATTCTCGGACTCTGCTGGGAAGATTGTCCGTGTACCTCCAAGCGGCGGCAAAACAAAGAGCAAATATCCACCAGAGAAATAAAAAATAGAGCCCAGCGTTTATGGTTATCTCCACATCTACAATGAGCAAGGGGTATAGTCTTATTGGTCCTTGGCTGAATGTTAGCCCTTCTGCAGTGGAGAAAAAAACCAGAATCCCCAAGCCCATCGAAAGCATATATGTTAGGATGATGAAAAAACCGACTATGAAAATGATGGCGAAAAGAAGTTTTTGAAGTGTTTCAGATAAACTTGAGGCCATAGTGTACCCCGTTTACGATTAAACAAGGGATATGTTTCTATTAACTTTAATCCAAGTGTTAACCGAGTACACTGTCTAAGACACGGTTTGCCGACCCATCCACTTCTTTCATGTTTTTGTCTGTTCTTGAAATATGATTGAAGTGTACGCTTTGAAAATGTTGTTGGAGTTCACGAACTTTTAGCCAAAGCACTTCCAGTCGAGGATTTCTAACTTGATATTCTCCATTAAGCTGCTTTACTACTAGTTCGCTGTCTAGAAAACAGTGCATGTAGCCCTTTGTAAAGCCACGTGCTAGTTGAAGGGCTTCTATTAGTGCTTCATACTCAGCTTGGTTGTTAGTTTTCCTTCCCAAAAACTTGGAAAACTTCTTCACCACAACCCCATTTTCGTCCACTATCTTAATGGCGGCCGCTGCTGGCCCAGGGTTTCCCCTAGAAGCTCCATCAGAATATGTCCGCAATTCCCTCAATTCTTCAGATTGCAACCGGTAGACCTTCGATGAAATATTGGCAGATAAAAGCTAATAAAAGATGTCCGTGTTACGCCCAGCCCAGAAACTTCAGAATCATTCGCAGACTAACAAGCACAAGCACCAGGCCAAAAATTCGTCTCAGATTCCTGCTTGAAACACGCTTGGAAACGTAAGCACCAATTTGCGCTCCGAAAATGACGCCAACAATGAGAACAAGTGCAAAACCAAACTGAACATTACCGAGATATATGTGAGTCGCCACTCCAGCAATTGAAGTAAAAACCATGATAAAAACTGAAGTAGCAACCGCGAGATGCATGGGAAAGGAAAGAGCAAAATGCAGAATCGGCACCATTAGAGCACCGCCACCAATACCTAACAAGCCTGATGAAACGCCAGCAAGGAAACTCAAGGGCAAGCCAAGTTTCATATCTGCACTGTATCCAAAGATTTTATTATCTGAGTCTACGAGGCTTCGCTTCCAGCCAGTTTTACTTTTTTTTTCTAGCTTGTTGCCCAGATTGTATGGAAAAATCATTCGAAAGGCGACGTAGAGTATTAACAAAGCAAAAATCAATATTAAATATTCTTTCGCAATTGCAGTTGTCAAATATGCTCCCAAGAGGGAGCCAGGTATTGTAACTGTGGCTAAGAGCAGTCCAACTTTATAGTCTATCCTTTTTTGTCTTGCATAGCCACTCGTAGATGACAATGCCTTAAACATTATCATCGTAAGGCTTGTTCCCGCTGCCATTTGCGGAGAAAATTCGATGCTTAAGGGTAATAATTGCAGAGCAGGTACAATGAAAATTCCGCCTCCGATGCCCAGCATAGCTGCAATGATGCCCACGAAAAGAGCTAGGATGGGGAGAAAAACTGTTTCAAATATTGTCGTTGAGCCTCACCACGCCTCTTGGTAGATTGCCAAACAGTGACACAGTTACTTATTAATAACACTAATGCTAGATTTGCATGGCAACTTTTATCTGTAAGACGTGTAATGTAGCCTTACCACGTGTGGAAGCATAGGTTGAGCAAATCTCGTAAAAAACGGACTTCGTTGGAGCGTTTTCGCCTTAAAAAGGCATTGGACATGCTGGCTCGCAAGGAAGGGCGCGGAACAGAGCTTGTTAGTTTATACGTTCCTCCGGGAAAGCAAATCAGTGAGGTTCTTAACACACTTAGGCAGGAACATGGAACTGCTGCAAACATAAAGTCTGACACAACGAGAAGCAACGTCCAAGACGCCATTACAAAGGTTCAGCAGCGTTTAAAATTATTTAAGAGAGTGCCTGAAAGGGGCTTGGTGATCTTCAGCGGTGCAATACCGCAGAATGGCCCAGGCAGTGAGAGAAACGAAACTTATGTTTTGACCCCGCCAGAGCCAATTAATATAAACTTGTATCGGTGTGATTCAAAATTTCACACAGAATATCTGCTGGAAATGTTGAAGGAGAAGGAGGCTTATGGAATTTTGCTTGTGGATTCTAGTGAAGCTACTTTCGCGGTTTTGCAGGGTAGGCGTTTGAACATTGTTAAGGAGACTACTTCTGGTGTTCCAGGTAAGATGCGTGCAGGGGGGCAGTCGGCAAGGCGTTTTGAGCGTCAAAGAGAGGCTAAAATACTGGAATTTTTTAATCGTGTCGGCAGCCATGCCACGGACATTTTTCTTGGGATAGAGAATTTGAAGGGCATAATTGTCGCAGGTCCCGGGCCGATAAAATATGATTTCCTGAAGGGAGACTATCTGCATTATCAGTTGAAAGACAAAGTCATTTCTACTATTGACTCTGCCTACGTAGGCAAGCAGGGAGTGAAGGAGGTTGTTGAGAAGGCACCGGAGATTATGCGACAAGTTCGCTATGTAGAAGAGAAGAGGCTCGTGCAGAGTTTTCTTTACCAGGTTGGGCATGATACTGGTTTGGCTACCTATGGCGAAGAGGAAGTTAGGCGTGCTTTGAAAATGGGGGCAGTGAGGACTTTGCTGCTCTCTGATGCGTTGGATATAGCTCGAGTAACGGTGAACTGTGCAACTTGTGACTATAGCAGGAAAGAGACGGTGAAGAGTCGAGATGTTGAAGATCTTCGGCAAAGCCTTGTGGGTCAGCCGTGCCCAAAATGTAAATCGCCTTCTCTCACTGCGGATCAGGTAGAAGATATTGTTGAGGAATTGGCAGAGCTGGCCGAGCAGGCAAATGCAGATGTGGAGGTTGTGTCAACGGATACGGAGGAGGGGCAGATGTTGAAGAACGCGTTCGGAGGAATCGCAGCCATATTACGCTTCAAAATTTAGTACGCTTTTCAGTTGAAAGCCACACTTGAAACAGCTTTGCCCAGCAACTATTAAAATCCCAAAAATGCTCAACCATATTTAACATTTATCAGACTCCTATCAGGGGCTAGATAGAATTCCGAGAGGTCCAAGTGTGATGTACACACATGCAAAGAGCCGACGTCCCCTAAACAACTGTACCGAAGCTTACGATACGCTATTAGACAATTTCTAAATCACTCAACCGAGATAAATTACATCGAAACTTCATGAACCCAATTGACATACTAAGCATACTCTTCCAATACAGCCTCCTCCACTTATACGTACCAATAGTTAAAAACGTAGGTTTCTCGCACCCTCTCACATTCACTATAATCACCGCCCACAACACCTTCAGTCTAACATACCTGCTCTTCACAGTAGCCGTCGCCTACCCTGCCCTCCGCAAAAAAGCGTGGCTTATACCCGCTGCAGTAACTATAATGTGGGCAATAATCTGTATCAACTTAATGGTAACGTTAAACATTTCTACTACGACTGCAATCGCTGCTGTCCTTCCCCATGGATGGCTTGAATTCACAGCAATAGCTTACTGGACAAACGCTATGCGCAAAGCCACACAAAACAACAACATGCCAAAACCAATCAACACTCCAACCTTCAAAGAATACCTCAAAGCCTTGACGAGGCCTAAAAAGCTAATAAGCCTAGTCAAAACAGACATGAAAGTCTCATTCAGAGCGACAAAGCTTTCATTAGGAACTCTCTGCCGAAACCTCAAGAAAGCTTACGTAACTACGTTAATCCTAATTGCAACGGCGGCTCTGATAGAAACTTATGTGACACCTCAAATAATGTTTTTTATCAATAGCCTTTAAGGGATGAGAAGGAACAGAAGAAAGGGGGAGGGGCTAATAACCAAGAATCCCTTTTCCGTTCCAGTCCCACTTTCCCCAGGAACTAAAAAAAAGGAGAGGTAAAAAGAGTTCTTTTCAGCTCAGTAGATCCTTATAGACGCGGTTGTGGTCCACGTTCTTCTCCATAAACACGCTTACTCTGTTTTCCTCAGCAGTGAAAGAAAGGAATTTTGTGGTGTTTCCTTCTACCAACACGTATTTTACGTCGCCAAGCTCAAAAGTATTCGAAAGCTCCTCACCTGCCTCTAAAGCTGAAGAAGATAAAACCGCAAAGTCAATAATCTTCGTTGGATCTTTTAAATCGATACTTGCAGACTTTGCATTCCTGAGAATGTAGCCAATTACTCCCTCTTTCGTATTTATCTTGTCAATGTTTTGCTTTATCTTTCCCCCTTTTGGGACCTTATCTTTTTTCAGCTCCTTCTTTTCAGCTCTCTTTGCTTCCGCAAGCTCTTGTGCCTTCTTTATCTTGGCTTCTAACTCTTCTGAGAAGTCAAGTGTGATTTCGGGCTTTTCTTCTTCTTCCTTCAAGGCTACTTTGCTTGATTTGCGTTTTCTAGGCGCCATAAAGCTCATCTCCACTAATTGATTATTGGTTTAATCCTCACCAGTTCACCCTTCTTGACATCGAGAGTATGACAAAGCTTTTCTGGAATGCGAATAACAGCCCTATTTTCAAGCTTTGAGTAATCTAACGTCTTAACTTTGCATTGGCTGGTTTTGCCGTTGAAAGATTCAACTTCAACAAGGTTAATTTCTTTGCCGTCTAGAAGCTCTTCCCACTGTGACATAATATCTTCGCTAATTTGCACTGTGTCGTTGCGAACCAATAGGCCGCCGAAACTCTCAACAATTAATTGGTTAGAGGGTAATTCTAGCTCAGGTATGGGCTCCTCTTCAGCTTCTTTGCTTTCTTCTTCCTCTATTTCCTCTCGCAGTTCCTCTTTTTCCTCTCGCAGTTCCTCTTTTTCCTCTCGCAGTTCCTCTTCCTCTCGTAGCTCCTCTTTCATTCCTCTCTTCAATAAAGTACGGGAAGGAGGGAAATGCTTGAGGGGGGTAGGGTCGAGACTGTCAAGCAGCTTTATAACAGTTGGAATCAACACACGCGCAACAGTTTCTAGATACTTCATATCTGCCTTCTTCGAAGCAACCATGGTCAAGTACATGTCGTTGACACAAGATATGTGAACATTGCCTTTGCTGCATTCAACCACTAAGGAATTTAGGCCTCCAATTGTGTCCACCTTTTCCAGAATGCCTTCTAGCGAGCTAACTACTCTTTCTAAAGTGGCTTCGGGAGTCTCAGCGTCTCCTGCAATCACAGTGGCTTCCTTGTCAAAGAGAAAGCAAGTTTGCACGTCGGGGCAAACATTTCGAATCTCAGTTAGAGCATTCTTCAAAGCAAATGCATATGCTTCGTTACTCATTTCATTTTCACTCCATGGAATTTTATGAAATCTTGAAAAGTATTCTCTCTGGTACTCCATCGTCTTCCAAAACGAGATATCTGAGTCCTTCAGTGTCACCTATCTGATCGACCCATTTCAATGCTTCTCGCGATTTCTGCAAGACTAAAAGCCTGTCCTGTTGGCTTCTAACGACTTCTTCTATAGCTGTTAATTCGTGAAACGGGTTGGCATCCAAGACAACGTTTAGACCACCTACCGAAATTTCGCCTAGATTTTCTTGATTTGCTTTCTTGCCTGCGAGTTTGAAGACTACATCTCGTATTTTTTTCGACCTTTCAGCTAATGCTCGAATTTCGTCAAGGCGGCGCAAATACTCGCCAAGCATACTTTTGGTTCTACTTATTTCGTCATCTATTGTTTTTGCTATATCTGAGGCTGATTCGTATTCTTTTAGTTCTACTACCATTTTTAATACCTCCAAATAGGGTGGAAGGAGAGGGGTGCTTTTACCCTACCCCCATTCTCAAACTAACAAAGGGTGGTGTCTTAAGGTGCTGTTCTAATGTAAGGACCAAACGTGTTGCCTTTAGCAGTAATCACTTTGAACTCGTATTTTACACCGGAGGTATATGCTCCGCCTGTGCGAGTTATGTTGAGTGTCACTGTACTGCCTGGTGCTAGTGTATGGGGAGTGGTAATGCCATCATCAGCACATGCCACATCGTTTATTCGAACCTCACTTATTGAGAGGTCTGACGAACCAGTGTTCTTGATTTGAATCAGACAGTATGCATTACTTGTACCCCATGTGTAGCTCGTGAATGACATTTCTTCTGTTTGCATGAATGTGAATGTCAATGCTCCCATCCAAGCGGCGACTGCGATTGATACTGCGACTGTTACGGCGATTAGTATGATTGCTGCGACTACTGGGCTCAACGCCTTTCTGCTCTTTAGAAATCTTTTCATTTGGTTTTTATCCCTCCTTTTTCAGGTTCACTAGAAGGATAACTGCGTATTGAGATTTAAATCTTACTAATTAAGACATCATATTACGACCGCATTTTATAACCCATCATTAAAAAGCCTACAACCACAATACTCATCGGTAAACATTGAAAAGCATAAGCTTACACCATT